>Ga0073905_10000333_pt1 | contig 21520 bp, 15 predicted proteins | sample KloWWTupernatant_FD_65482 | JGI IMG/M metagenome (GOLD analysis project Ga0073905, IMG submission 65482) | Active sludge microbial communities from Klosterneuburg, Austria, studying microevolution and ecology of nitrifiers - Klosterneuburg... | ecosystem: Engineered > WWTP > Aerobic digester >... | reverse complement strand
GATCGCGGTTGGTGGCGGCCACGACGCGGGCGTCGCTGCGCAAGGTGACCGCCCCGCCCACCCGCTCGAACTCTCCGAATTGCAGCACACGCAGCAGCTTCTTCTGGGTGCTGGGGCTGAGTTCGCCCACCTCGTCCAGGAAGATCGTGCCCCCGTGCGCCAGCTCGAAACGCCCCTTGCGCAGACCGATCGCCCCGGTGAAGGAGCCCTTCTCATGCCCGAAGAGCTCGCTCTCCAGCAGCGATTCCGGCAGGGCCGCGCAATTGACCCGGATGAGCGGCCCGGCGCGGCGGCTGGAATTCTGGTGCAGGGTCTCGGCCACCAGCTCCTTGCCGGTGCCCGTCTCGCCGGTGATGAGCACCGAAGCCTGGGCGTCGGCGATCCGGCCGATGAGCTTGTACACCGCCTGCATGGCGGTGCCGCTGCCGACGATACGCTCGCGGCCGTCGGGAAGGACGGTGGCGCGCAGGTCGCGGGCCATGCGCCGTTGGTCCAGGGCCCGCCGCAGCGCGGCGCGAACGGCTTCGGGTTCCAGCGGCTTCACCAGGTAGTCGAAGGCGCCGGCCTGCATGGCCCGGATCGTCCGGGATGAGCTGGAGTCGGCGGTGATGACGATCACCGGGATCTCCGGGCGGCCGCGCAAGCTGTCCAGCACATCCAGCCCGTCGCCGTCGGGCAGCCACATGTCCAGCAGGATGACGTCGGGATCCGATGTTTCAAGGGCCTGGCGGGCTTCGGCCGCCGAAGCGGCCTCGCTGGTCGACAGCCCCTCCTCCGCCAGGAACTCCCGGAGCAGCTCGCGGATGGCGCTGTCGTCGTCGACGATGAGGACCTGAGATGGCATGACGTGACCCGTGGCTCAGCCGTGTACGCTTTGCGGACATTATAAACCGGAATACAATCGCCGTCATGCAACGGTCGCCCAGCGCCGCGCCCCCAGTCCCCGCCGCCCCCCGGCGCGACCTCCAGACCACCCTCGACGGCCTGATGGACGGTCTCGCCGCCGCCGCGGGGGCGGAGGCCGGCGCCCTCTACCTCTTGGACGTGGACCACGGCGACCTCGCCCTGGTCGGTGGTTCAGGACTGCCCCCCAGCGCCCTGGGCCACCGGGTCGCGTCGGGCGAGGGGCTGGTGGGCCAGGTGCTGGCGACCTCCCGATCCGTGCTGAGCGTCGACGCCACCCTGGACCCGCGCGCGCTCCGTCGGCGTCAGGACTGGGAGGGGCCCGATCCGGTCCGCAGCTTCCTGGGCCAGCCGCTCCGGGCGGGCACGGTGGTCTGGGGGGTGGTCGAGTTGACCTCCCGCCACGCCGATGCCTTCGGACCCCGGGAGCGGGTGAGGGTGGCCACGCTAGCCGACGCCGCCGCGCTCCTCATCGAACAGGCCCGGCTGGCCGCTCAGCCGCCACCCGCGGCCCTGGAGCAGATGGTCGTCTCCGAGGACGCCCCGCTGGGCATGCTGACGGTGAACGCCAGGCAGCGGGTGACCAGCGCCAACACCGCCCTGGCGCGGCTGCTGGGGCAACCGGTCGAGGCCCTGGTGGGTCGGGCGGCCATGGCCGTCCTGCCGGTCCTGGGCCGCCCGCGGGCGCGCGACGCGATGGAGGCCGCGCTCAGGGGTACGCCGGGGCACCTGAGCCTGGTCCGCGGCGCCGATCCCCAAGGGCATGAGCAGTCGCTGGGACTGTCCTTCATTCCCCTGGGCGACCCGTCACGCGGGGTGGTGGGCATCGTCATCCTGGTGCTGGACATCACCGAGCGCGCACGGTTGGAAGCAGAGCTGCGGGCCCAGAACGCTCGTGCCCTGGAGGCACGCGATCGCCTGCGAGCCGTGGTGGAGGTGGTCAGCCACGAACTGCGCACCCCCCTTACCAGCGTGCTGGGCTACGCCCGCCTGTTGCATGATCGCCTGGATGCGCCGCCGGCCTCACGGGCGCGTTGGGGCGAGCTGGTGTTGGACAAGGCGCGCCTGATGGCCCGCCTCGTGGACGAGATCACCGACCTGGCCCGCCTGGGAAGCGCCAACTTCGTGCTGCGTCGGGAAGCGGTGGACCTGGTCGCCTTCCTGCGGGAGACGGTCGATGACCTGGGCACCCTGAGCGATCACCACCGCATCACCTTGGGGGTTCATGTGGCGTCCTGCCACCTGAGCATCGATCGCGATCGCATCGCGCAGGTGCTGGGCAACCTCATCGCCAACGCCGTCAAGTACTGGCCGGAAGGGGGGGAGATCGCCCTGACCTTGCGGCGGACGAACGAACGGACCGCGGCGGCGGCGGTGGAGATCGGGGTGGCCGATCGTGGCCCCGGCATACCGCCCGAGCTGGCCGAGCGGATCTTCGAACCCTTCTTCCGCGGTCAGGAGGGCCAGGCCCGTCAGGTGTCCGGCACGGGGCTGGGCCTGGCCGTGAGCAAGGGCATCGTCGAGGCCCATGGGGGCCGCATCTGGATGGAGGCGAACCCCGGGGGCGGGGCGGTGTTCCGGTTCAGCCTGCCGGAGGGGCCGCGCGACGCCGGCGCGGCGGTCGAGGTCTGAAGCCGGGCCGTACTAGCGCCCGCAGCCGGATGGGGTAGAATGGCCCGACCCTGAGGAGGATCGGCATGACGCTGACGCGACCCGCTGTGACCACATTGTTCCTGATCGGCCTGCTGCCGGGCGCCTGCCGCCCCGCGCCGCAGCCCCCCTTGCCCCTGGACCTGACGCCCGCCCCCGTCGACGCCGCCGCGGCGGCGGAAACAACGACCATCGTCGATGCGGCTGGCCTGGAGGAGAGCCTGAAGGCCGCGGGTCTGACCCTGATCCTGGATTCGGAGCTGCCCACCCATTACCTGCCCGGCATGGCCCGCATCTATGCCGTGGAAGACAGCGCGGAGCGGGTGGAGCTGTACGGCTATGCCTCCGAGGCGGAAGCCATCAAGGCCGCCGCCGGCATCAGCCGCGACGGCATGACGATGGCCGATCCGCAAGATCCCGGGGAGCGGATCGCCGTCAAGTGGCCGGCACCGCCCCATGTCTACCGCCGCGGCAAGATGCTGGTCATCTACGCCGGCAGCGATGCGGCGGCGCTCGAGGCCCTGACCGCCGGCCTCGGCGCCCCGATCGCCGGCGCGGATTGAGGTCCTGTCGACCGCCGGCGGGGATTGCGGCGGCCTCGGCGTTCTGTCACAACGCTGATGGCCTGACCGCGCGCGGCGCGCTATCCTTGGCCTCATGCGGCGGAAGGTCCGCCGGATGTCGCCGCCCCATCGCGGTAAGGAGTTGTTGACGATGTTCATGGTCAACCCTGGCTACATGCTCTGGGTCATGCTGCCGACCTTGGTCCTGACCCTCTTTGCGCGCTGGCGGGTGGAGTCCACGTTCCGCCGCTACAGCCAGGTGCTCAGCGAGCGGGGCCTGAGCGGCCAACAGACGGCGCGCCTCCTCATGCAGCATCAGGGTCTGGAGGGCGTCCGGATCGAGCAGACGCCGGGCTTTCTCACCGACCACTATGACCCGCGTGACAAGACCATGCGTCTCTCTGAGGCTTCGCTCGGCAACTCCGTGGCGGCCATGGCCGTGGTGGCGCACGAGCTGGGCCACGCCGAGCAGGACAAGACCGGCAACGCCCTGCTGAACCTGCGGGCGTCCCTGGTGCCCGTCGCCAACCTGGGATCGGGCTTGGGGGTCTGGGTCATCATCATCGGCCTGGCGCTCAACTGGTACCCGGTGGCCTGGGCGGGCGTGCTGCTCTTCGGCGCCATGGTGGCCTTCACCCTCATCACCTTGCCGGTGGAGTTCGACGCCAGCCGACGGGCCAAGAAGAATCTGGCCGCGGCCGGTCTCGTCTCCCCGGGCGAGGCCCGGGCGGTGGACGCCGTGCTGGACGCCGCAGCCCTGACCTACGTGGCCGCGGCCGCCGGTGCCGTGCTGCAGCTGCTCTACTGGGTCACGCGGCTCTCCGGGCGCAGCCGCGACTGACAGCCCGCAAGCCGGGCCGGCGGGGGTTGCCTGCGCCGCCCGGCATCCATCCCCATGCCCCCTCTCGCCCGCAACAGCCAAGGTGTCGCCTGGACGGTGCTCCTGGCGTCTTTCGGCGTCTTCCTGTTGCTGGTGATCGGCGGGCCTTTCGCGGTCCTGCGCTATCTGCGCAGCGCCACGAAGGTGCCGGCGGTCCAGGTGGAGGCTGTGCGCGGCGCCCTGCAGGTCAGCCACGGCGTTGAGGAGGGCGTGCTCCTGCCCGGCGACGGCGAGCGGAAGCTCGCGGAAGGATGGGCGGTCCTCAGCGCCGACGCCGCCAGCGAGGCCTTCATCAGCATCGCCGACGGCGATGGCGGTGACGATCAACCGGGCACGGTGATCAGCTTGCAGCCACAGACCCAGCTGCTGCTGGAGCGCTTGCGCCGCCCGCGTTTCGTGCTCGGCCGCGGGATGCCCGAGCTGGACCTCACAGCGCGGGCCACGCAGCCCTTTGCGGGCGGCCTCACGGTCAGCAGCGCCTGGGGCCTTCGCAAGGTCCGCATCCGGGCCCAGGATCCGGCCGGCATCGCCTTGGGCGAGCTCGATCTGGCGCCGGATTCACGCGCCAGGCTGGACTTCATGGCCGAGGGCGCATTCCGGGTCATGGGCCAGCGGGGCGTGGTCACCGTGACGAACGCGGTCGGGAAGGTGTTGCTGGGCCCCCAGGAACGGAGCCTGATCAGGCGCGGAGCGGCGCCGGACGCGCCGCAGACCGGCCCCCAGAACGTGGTGCGCAACGACGGCTTCGACAACGACCTGCGACCTGACACCTGGGCTTTCGGCCAGCGCCTGCCGGACCGGCCGGTCGATGTCGGACGGGCCTATCGCACCACGTCCGAGGGGCCGTCCGGCAGCGATCGGCGCAGCGTCATCCGCTTCGAGCGCCGTGAGGCGGCCGGCAGTTCGGCGGACCTCTTCTTCCAGCAGCGTCTGCGCCTGGATCCACCCTCCGGCGAGATGGCGGACCCGACTGCCGCAGACGGCGATCTCGATGTGCGCCGCGCCCAGTTCATCGGCATCAGCGCCGTGCTTCGGGTGCTGGAGCAGTCCTTGCCGGGCGGCGGCGAGCTGGACAGCGAGTACCCGCTCATCCTCCGCCTGCGGAGTGTCGACCGCGCAGCGCAGAACCAGGATGGTTGCGAGTGGATGGTCGGCTTCTATGCCGTTCCGGCCCCTCCAGGCGCCCAGGCGCCCAAGAAGGGCGTGCTGGTGACGCCGGGCGAATGGCATGCCTTCCAGAGCGGCAACCTCCTGGAGCTGGGCAATCCGCAGGGCTTCGCCGATCGGGGCTGCCCCGTACCCACCCACCTGATCCGCATCGAGGTGGGGACGAGCGGGCATGATTACCTGAGCGAGATCGACCAGTTGGCGGTGTGGGTGGAATGAGCCGCCGGGCGGCGGGATCCGCGCCTGCCTCTCGCGCAGCGGGAAGCCGTCAGCGGGCCTGTCCGCGCAGGCTGCGCGCCAGGGTGGCCATCTCGATGGCCGCCTGCGCCGCCTCCGCGCCCTTGTTCCCAGCCTTGATGCCGGCGCGTTCCAGGGCCTGCTCGCTGCTGTCCGTGGTCAGGATGCCGGCAGTGACCGGCACGCCCGTGCTCTGGGCGACCGCCGCGATGCCGCCCAGGGCCGCGTTGGCCACGTGATCGAAATGCGGTGTGCCGCCGCGAATCACCGCGCCCAGAGCCACGATGGCCGCATAGCGTCCGGTCTCGGCCATCCAGCGGGCGGCCAGCGGGATCTCGAAGGCCCCCGGCACCCACACGATGTCGATGGCCCCCTCGGCCACGCCGTGACGGCGCAAGGTATCGGACGCTCCCGCCAGCAGCTCGCGGGTGATCAGACTGTTCCAACGGGCCACGACGATGCCGATCGTCAGACCATCGCCGTGCAGGCTGCCTTCGTGCACCATGTCGAAAGTCTCCTCTGTCGCAGGCCCAGGGCTCGTTCGGGCCTCAGGGACGGGGGGCGTCGGATGATGGGGACAGGTCCAGGACATGTCCCATGCGATCGCGCTTGGTCTCGAGATAGCGCTGGTTCTCCGGCGTCAAGGCCGGTCGGCGCGGGACCTGCGCCACGACGACGATGCCGTGGGCGGCCAGGCCGCGGACCTTGGCCGGGTTGTTGGTGATCAGCCGCACCGCCCGCAGGCCCAGCTGTTTCAGGAGCGCTGCGGCTACCGAATAGTCGCGGCCATCGGCGGGCAAGCCCAGCACCGTGTTGGCGTCGACAGTGTCCAATCCGTCGTCTTGGAGGCCGTAGGCGCGGATCTTGTTGGCCAGGCCGATGCCACGGCCTTCCTGCCGCAGGTACAGCAGCAGGCCCTCACGCTCGGCCGCGATCATGGCCAGGGCGTCGTCCAGCTGCGCGCCGCAGTCACAGCGCCGCGAGTGGAAGACATCGCCGGTGAGGCATTCGGAGTGGATGCGGACCAGAGGCGCGAAGCCGTCGGTCCTGGTTGCGCCGTCGTCCAGCCCCAGGCGCAGGGCCAGGTGCGTGGCCGCTGCTCCGGCCTCGGTGAAGGCCAAGGCCCGGAACAGGCCATGGTCCGTGGGCAGGTCGGCCTCCGCGGCCAGATGCAGTCGCGGATCGGCCACAGGGGCCGGCAAGGGCTCTGTTCCCCCCGCCCCGCGGAGCGCGGCGCTGAGGGTCGCGATGGACAGGACCGGCAGGCCGTGGCGACGAGCGAAGGCGGCCAGGGTGGCGCCGCGGGCCATGCTGCCGTCCGCGGCGAGGATCTCGCAGATCACGCCGGCCGGCGGCAGGCCCGCCAGGCGCGCCAGGTCGACGGCCGCCTCCGTATGGCCCGGGCGCTCCAGCACCCCGCCGGGCCGGGCGGCCAGGGGGAAGATGTGGCCCGGGCGCACGAAGTCGGCCGGGCGGCTGTTGGGATCCACCAGGGCGGCGATGGTCGCGGCGCGATCCGGCGCGGAAATGCCGGTGGTCGTCAGGCCACGGGCATCCACCGGGATGGTGAACGCGGTGGCGAAGGGCGCCGTGTTGTCCTGGACCATCAGCGGCAGGTCCAACGCCGCCAGGCGCGCGGGCAGCAAGGGCACGCAGACCAGGCCCCGTCCCTCCTGGGTCATGAAGTTGACGGCCGCGACGTCGGCGTGGACGGCGGCCATCACCAGGTCGCCCTCGTTCTCACGGTTCTCATCATCGGTGACGATGACCATCCGGCCGGCGCGGATCGCGGCGACCGCTGTTTCCACATCGCAGAAGACGAGCTCGTCGGGCGGCAGGGCCACGGCGGCGGACGGCGGATCCCGGTCGGCGTCCGCGCCGGGGTCGGCGTTCGCGGAGGCCGGCGCCAGTACCAGATCCGCCCAGGAAGGGCTTGCGGTCTGCATCAGGAGTTCCTCTCGGTGGCCGCCAGGCGGGCGGCGATGAAGCGTTCAACGTACTTGCCCAGGATGTCGGGTTCCAGGTTGACCTGTTGTCCCAGGCGATAGCCACCGGCGATGGTATGGGCCAGGGTATGGGGGATGTAGGCGACGCTGAAGCCCTGGCCGTCGTCGACGTCGACCACGGTCAGGCTGACGCCGTCGATGGCGATGAAGCCCTTGGGAACCACATAGGCGAGCAGCGAGGGGTCGGCGCCGAAGCGCATGAGGATGGATTCCCCTTCCATCGTCCGGTCCAGGACGGTGCCCGTTCCGTCGATATGCCCTTGCACGAAATGGCCTCCCATGCGGGAAGCCGGCGTCAGCGACCGCTCCAGGTTGACCCGGTCGCCCACGGCCAGCCGGCCCAGGTTGCTGCGTCTCAGGGTCTCCGGCACCGTCTCGACGGTGAAGCCGTCGCCGCCCGGACCCTCGGCCACGAGGGTGGCCGTCAGGCAGACGCCGTTGACGGCGATGCTGTCGCCCACGGCCAGACCCGGGCCGCAGCGCGGCGCGCTGATGCCCAGCACGCTCAGCACCCCGCGGGCTTGTACGGACCGCAGCAGGCCCACTTCCTCGACGATTCCGGTAAACAGCTCAGGCCTCCGATCGCGTGGTCATGGCATCGCTCCCCAGACCGCCAGATCCTTGCCCACCCGCAGCCAACGTAGCCGGCCCACCGGCAGCGCCTGGGTCATGGACGACCGACCGGGGTCGCCGACGGGGCCGGGAGCGGTCTGACCGCCGATGACCTTGGGGGCGATGAAGGCCAGGACATGGTCGATCAAGCCCGCCCCGAAGCAGGCGCCCAGCACGGCAGCCCCGCCCTCCAGCAGCAGGCTGGTGACGCCGCGCTCGGCGGCAAGGCGCGAGAGCAGCGGCCCGAGCGCCACGCGGCCGCTGCTGTCAGGCGGCAAGGTCCAGACGGCAAGGCCGCGGTCCTCCAGCCGGCGGCGCCACGGATCGGGCGCCGCCACCGTGGCCACGAGGGTCTGTCCTTGCAGGGAGGGATCGAACACCCGGCTGGTGAGCGGCAGGCGACCCTGGCTGTCCAGGATCACCCTGAGGGCGTGATGCGGCGCGGGATCATCCGGCAGACGGGTCGTGAGCGCCGGGTCATCGGCCCGCACGGTGCCGGATCCCACCAGGATCGCGTCGCTGACATCTCGCAGGCGGTGGACCAGCAGACGGGCTTCCGGCCCGCTGACCCAGCGGCTGTCGCCGCTGTGGCTGGCGATGCGCCCGTCCAAGGTCATGGCGTACTTGGCGAGCACCTGCGGGCGGCCCGCCAGCACCCATTGGCGAAATGGCGCGATCAGCCGCCGCGCCGCCGTGGCGCCCAAGCCGATCTCCACCGCCACATCCGCGGCGCGCAGCGCGGCGACCCCGCCACCGGCCACCAAGGGGTTGGGGTCCAAGATGGCCACGTGCACCTTGCGGATACCGGCGGCGATCACCGCGTTCGTGCAAGGCGGCGTCCGGCCGTGGTGGCAGCAGGGCTCGAGGGTGACGTAGAGGTCGGCGCCCCGCGCGGCTGCGCCGGCTTGAGCCAGGGCCAGCACCTCGGCATGCGCGCCGCCCGCCGGCGCCGTAGTGCCGCAGCCCAACACCGCCCCGTCGCGCACCACCACCGCGCCGACGCTGGGGTTGGGGCTGGTGCGGCCCAGGCCTTGGCGGGCCAAAGCCAGCGCCAGGCGCATGTGCGCATCGCGGGATCCCAGGTCATCTTCGGGATGCCAGGGGTGGCGGGTGACGAACAAAGAAAATGCCCTCCAGGTGAACGACCCGCAGGGCAGACCAACACCGAACCCCCGATGGCCGTGCGGCCCTGTCCCCGGATCGCAGGATCCGGGACAAGGCGCCGCGGCGTCACGGCGCTCGATGTCAAACAGAACCACGCCCTCCCCCGATTGCCGTGGAGCGCGTGACCTGTGGGACCTTCTCCCATCCGGACTGTACCGTCGGCTCCGGCCTCACACCGGATCTGCCACCCCGGAGGCCGCCCAGATGCGGGCGGGTCGTCCAGGAGAGCTCGCGGGCTCGGGGCTGAAGCCCCATACCGCCGGTCGGGAATTGACCGTATGGCGCTTGCGCCGCGGCCTCACCCTGCCCTGAAGGTCGGATTCGGTTGTGTCGCCGCCGCGACGCAGACCCCGCAGCGGACCCGGCCAGTATAGCACAGGGTCGGCAGGCGTTGCCGACAGGTTGCCGGCGGTCAGCGGCCCTGCCGTGGTTGCCGCGAGCCTGGCCGCGAGATCCAGTCCGCGCCCTCAGTAGGCGTTGGGATCGCGAAAACCCGCCAGAAGGGTCTTGAGCATGATCTTGAAGTCCAACAGCAGCGACCAGTTCTCCACGTAATAGAGGTCGTACTTGGTCCGTTCCTCGATGGACGTGTTGCCCCGGAGGCCGTTGGCCTGCGCCCAGCCCGTGATCCCGGCCTTCTCGCGATGCCGCTCCATGTAGCGGGGGATCAGACGCTGGAACTCGGCGACGAACTCGGGCCGCTCAGGTCGCGGCCCGACGATGCTCATATGCCCCAGCAGCACGTTGATGAGCTGAGGCAGTTCGTCCAGGTTGCTGCGCCGCAGGAACTGACCGAAGCGGGTGCGCCGTGGATCGTCACGCTGCGCCCATACGGCGCCGGTATGCGCCTCGGCATCGAGGCGCATCGAGCGGAACTTGATCATGGGGAAAGGGCGGGCGTCCAGCCCCATGCGCTCCTGGACGAAGAAGGCCGATCCCCGCGATTCCAGCTTGATCAGCACGGCGGTGAGCAGCATCAAGGGCGAGAGGACCACCAGGGCGGTGGCGCTGAGCAACAGGTCGACGGAGCGCTTGAGGGTCAGCCGCCAGCCGCGCAGGGACACGTCGCGCACGCTCATCAGCGGCAGGCCGTCCAGGGCGCTGATCTGCACCTCGCCGGCGATCATCTGGAAGACATCCGGGAAGATGCGGATGGAAACCCCTTCCACCTGGCATTGGTTGATCAGGCCCAGCAGCTCGGCGCGCGTGGCCTCGGGCAGGGCTACCATGACCTCGTCCACGTCCAGGCGTTCCACGAGCGCACCCAGCTGGTCGCTGCCTCCCAGGACCGGTACGCCGCGCGCCCGGCTGCGTCCCGGCGTGTCGTCCACCAGGCCGACGACGTCGTAACCCAAGGTCGGCTGGCGATGGATGCGGCCGACCAGATCCTGGCCGACCGCTCCGGCACCCACGATGAGGATGCGGGTGCGGCCGAAGCCCAGCAGGCGCAGGGAAGTCCAGGCCTGGCGATGGAAGAGCCGCAGCCCCAGGACGGCCACGAAGCAGGCGATCCAGTCCAGGTACGGCAGGATGCGCGGGTAGGCCAGGTCCGGCAGCAGGAGGCTGGCGGCGGCGAACACGAGGATGATGCCCAGGGAAATGGCCCGCAGGAGGCGCGCGGCGAGGTCGACGCGCGAGACAAATCGCGGCTGGTGGTACAGGCGGGAGAAGAAGAACACCGGCCAGAGCGTCAGCACCTGGACCGGAAGGAGCGGCGCGAGGGCTTCGAAAGGCGGCAGCGCGCCCATGCTGGCTGGGCTGAGCGGGGCCAGACCGAGGTAGAGATCGTGGGCCATGCGCAGGCCGGCGGCGAAGGCCGCGCCATCAAGCGCGACCAGCGAGATCCGCTCCAGCCAGATGCGGCGGCGGGTGGAATGTCCTAGGCGCAAGGCAGGCTCTCCGTGCCGAGGGCGGCCGGTACCGATACCGGTCCTCGGCGCACAGCATAGCATGGCCGCCGGGGCGGCGCGAAGGCGCTCATCCGCTCATGCCGAGCGGCCGCGACCCGACATCTCAGCCACGAGCCGCGGTCCGCCGCGCAAGGCCAGGCCGAGCAGGACCAGCAGGTGCACCGGCCAGGCGGTGCGGCTCGCGTAATGCTTGTCGTAGAACAGCCACATGGCGCGCTGGAACTCGAAACGCGCCCGGGGGCTCGCGCGGCTGGCGGCCCGCTTGACGTGGTGCACGAGGGTCCGTGGCCGGTAGGCGACGCGCCAACCCGCCTCCTTGAAGCGCATGCACCAGTCCAGATCCTCGCCATACATCCAGAAGCGCTCGTCGAAGAGGCCCACCTGGTTGATGGCCGCGCCGCGCACCAGCATGCAGGCGCCTACCACGCTGTCGACATCGGTCGCCTGGTCCTCCGGCAGGAAGGTCATGTTGTAGCGGCCGAAGCGCGGATGGCGCGGGTAGCGGCGGGACAGGCCCAGGAGCCGGTAGAAGGAGACCGCCGGGGAGGGAAAGGAGCGCCGGCAGGCCGGATCCAAGGAGCCGTCCGGCAGCAGCAGGCGCGGCCCGACCACGGCCAGCGAGGGTTCCGCCTCCAGATCCTCCACCATCTGACGCACCGCGCCGGTCGGGACGACCGTGTCCGGGTTGAGGATCAGCGCGTGGCGGTAGCGCGGCCGGGCGGGCGGGTCATCGCCGGCGGCGGCGAAGCCCGCGTCCCGGAGCCCCAGGTTGTTGGCGCTGGAGAAGCCCAGGTTCTGGTCGCTCTCGACCAGATGCACCCAGGAGAACTGGTCGCGCAGCAGGGCGACGCTGTCGTCGGGCGAGGCGTTGTCCACCACCCAGACCGCGGCGGACAGGCCTTCCAGGCCCCCGTCGGCGAGGGAGCGCAGGCAATCGGCCAGCAGCGCCGCCGTGCCGTGGTTGACGATGATGACGGCCACATCGTCGAGGGGCGCGGCCGCGGGCCGGTCGGACAGGGCTGCCCCGCCCCGATCGGGAGCGCCCGAGCTCATGCCTGCTCCGTCGCGCCGCCGCCTCCGGGCGGCGACACCAGCACCCGCGTATCGCCGATGCGCCGGGTCAGACGCTGCCGATCGAAATGCTCCAGGATCGCCTGGGCGAACTTGCGGCTGGTGTTGAAGCGGTCCCGCATGTCGGCCAGGGTCATCGGTCCATGGGTCTGGATGAGATCGACCACGCCCTGGCGCAGTTCGCCATAGGCCTGCCGGTCGAAGAGCACCTCCGGGGAGACGAGCACCAGGTCGCCCTGTTTGACCAGCGCCTCCAGCACCCTGGCGCCCGCCTCCGCCTCCGCCTCCTTGACCGACGGCGGGGCAAAAGGCTGGGCCCGGAACCGGCCTAGAAGCTGCTTCACCACTTCATCCTGGCTGCTGGAGAAGCGGACGCTGTGGCGCGGATCATGCAGCAGCTCGCCCTCGCGCTGCAGCCAGCCTTCCTCGACGGCCCGCCGCGTCACGGCGGCCATCACCTCCGGCGCCAGCCGCAGCTGCCCGCGCAGCTCCTCCATGGGCACCCCGGGTCGCAGGGGGTGGCGGTCGTGATAGCGCCGCAGGATCAACTCGGTCAGACGGCGCAGGCGGGCCCAGCCGCGATCCGTGGCCCAATGGCCCTCCAAGGACAACACCCGGCCCGCGCGGGACAGCTGCTCCAGGGCCAGGTCGCGCTCCGGCGCTTCGAACCCCAGGTCCACGGGGCGCAGCCGCTCGGCCGCACAGGGCTCGCGCTCCGCGAGCATCTGCCAGACGACTGCCGTCGGTTCGCCGGTGGCGAGGTCCGCAAAGCGCGCGCTGACCGCGTCGGCGAAGCGGCGCCGACGGCCGGGGGGATGGCAGTCCAGCACCCGGGCGCCGCCGACGGTGCGCTCCGGCGACGGCAGGCGCAGGACCAGACGGTCGCCGGCGGCGAGGACCAGGGGGCGCTCCAGGCGCAGCTGCGCGTCTCCTTCGGAGCCGGGGTCGATGGCCTGGGCGCCGATGACCCGCAGAAATGCCGGGGTCTCGGCCGCCCCATGGTAGACCTGCAGCCGCAGGTCATGCGCCAGGGGATGCGGCAGATCGGCCAGGGCGCGCAGCCGCACATCCACCAGCCGGGTTGGCGCATACTGATCCGGGAGCGATACCAGCGTGCCCCGGGGAATGGCTGTCGGCTCCACCCCCACCAGGTTGATGGCCGTCCTGGAGCCGGGCCGGGCCTCCTCGGTCGCCTGCCCATGGGCATGCAGGCCGCGGATGCGGCTGCGCAGCTGCTCCTGCGGCAGCAGCGAAACGGTATCGCCCACGCGCAGGCTGCCGTCGCGCAGGGTGCCCGTGACCACCGTCCCGAATCCGGCCAGGCTGAAGGAACGGTCCACGGACAGGCGTGGCCGGCCGCGATCCACGGGCTCGGGGGCCTGCCGCACCAGCTGTTCCAGCGCGGCGAGGAGTCGGTCCAATCCGGCTCCGGTCTCGGCCGAGACCGGCACGATCGGCGCGTCGGCCAGACAGGTGGGGGCCAGCATCGCCCGCAGGTCTTCGGTGACGAGGGAGATCCATTCCGCGTCGACCAGGTCGGTCTTGGTCAGCGCCACCAAGCAGTGGCGCAGGCCGAGGAGGTCCAGAATCGCCAGATGCTCCCGCGTCTGGGGCATCGGCCCCTCGTCGGCGGCCACCACCAGGATGCCGGCGTCCACGCCGCCGGCCCCGGCCAGCATGTTGCGGATGAAATCCTCATGCCCCGGTACGTCGACCAGGCTCAAGACATCGCCGCCGGGCAGCCGCATCCAGGCGAAGCCGAGGTCGATGGTCATCCCCCGGCGCTTCTCTTCGCTCAGCCGATCGGGGTCCGTTCCGGTCAGGGCGCGGACCAGGGTGCTCTTGCCGTGATCGACGTGCCCGGCCGTACCGACGACGACGATGCGGCTCACGGCCCTCCCCCGGCCTGGCGCCTGGCGCGCAGCGCCCGCCGCAAGGCCTGGCGCCGCTCCGGAGATTGCCCGCCCGGGTCGCCCGAGGGCAGATCGACGTCGAAGGATTCGGCCCCGACCAGGGTGGCATCGCGCAGGCCGCGCACGAAGAGTCCCATGCGATGGCGCAGGCTCTCCAGATCCTTCCGGCCCAGATCCAACCCGGCCGACAGACCCTCCGACAGGATGGACAGCTCGGCGTCGATGCCGCCGCGCAAGGCGTTGAGCGCATCGGCCAAGGCTTGCCGTTCGGTGAGGCGCTCCTGGGAGAGGGAGATCCAGTCCTGCCTCCGGCCGGCCAGGAACTGCTCCCAGCGCCCCGCGATCTCCTGGCGCAGGCCGACCAGGGCGGCGTCGACCTGTTCCGCCGCGACCCGCACCTGTTCCTTGGTGGCATGATGATCCACCCGCAGGCGGTCGGCCTCCACGCGGGCCTGCTCCACCATGCCGCGCGCCTCGCGCAGGGTCTCGCTCTGCTCCTCCAGATGTCCTTGCCAACGGCCAACCGTGCCCGTCAGATCCTGTAACTGGGGCCGCAATTCCTGGATTTCCGCCCGCAGCCGCTGTTCCTGCTGCCTTGCCAGCTCATCGCGAGGACCCAAGGAAGCCGCCAGGTCGTCCAACCGGCTAGCCTGCGCCTGCAGCTGGCGCAGCAGGTCTGTCTGCTGCCGCGCCAGGGATTCAAGGGCTTTGTCCATGGTCGCGATCGCTTCGCCGCGTGCGACCAGAGGCTGCAGGCTGCGGACCAGCCGCTCGCCCTCCTCTAAGCGCTGCCGGCTCTGCGCCTGCAATTCGCTGCGCAGCGCATGGTCGCGGCTCGCGATCTCAGCGGTCAGCTCCCGGCCCAGTTGCAGCAGGCTGGCCTGCAGCTGATCCACGCGGCGCAGGTCAACCGCCAACTGCTCGGCCCGCTCGGCCAGACGCACCTGTTGGGCACCCAAGGCCTCCACCTGGCTGGTGACGCTATGGTCCCCCAGCAGGCGGTCGACGGCGGCGGCCAGCCGTTCCACCTGATCGTTGCGCCGGAGTTCGCCCTGCTCCCGCTCGTGAACGATGCCTTCCACAGCGGCCAACTGCGCACGCAGCGCGCTGAAGGCGCTGTCCTGGCTGGCGATCGCGTCGGCGTTGCGCTGGGCCGCGTCGGCCAGCTGCTCCAGGAGCGCCCGCTGCGCGTTGGCATCCGGCGGAAGCAGAGCGCTCAAGCGTTGAGCTCCACCAACTGACCGGTCTCCAGGAACACCACCCATTCGCCGATGTTCGTCACATGGTCGCCGATGCGCTCGATGCTCTTGGCGGTCCACATCAGCTTGCTGCCGCGATCGATCGTCGCCGGATCGGCGCGCATGTCGGCCAGCAGGTCGCTGTAGCACTTGCGGTAGAGCGCGTCGATCTCATTGTCGCGGACGGCGATGGACCGGGCGGACTGGCTGTCGCGCTGCAGAAAGGCGTCCACCTGACCCTGGAGCAGCGAGCAGGCCAGCAGGGCCATGCGCGGGATATCGACGAATGGCTCCGTCGGCGGGTCATCGGCGATCTCGAGGGCGGTGACGGCGATGCGCTTGGCATGGTCGCCGATGCGCTCCAAGTCCGTGATGATGGCCGAGATGGCCAGGATCTCACGGAGGTCGGAAGCCAAAGGTTGCTGACGGGCGATGATCTCCAGGATGTCGCGCTGCAGGTTGGCCCACAGGCGGTTGATGACCTCGTCACCCTCGATGATCCGCCGCGCCAAGGCGCTGTCGTTTTCCACCAGCGACCGCGTGGCTTGATCGACGGCCGCGCCGACCTGGTCGGCCATGGCTCGCAGCCGGTCTTCCAGGCTGCGCATTTCGGATTCGAATGCCGACCGCGTGCTCATGATCGAACCTGCTCGCTTTCGGGGGGGCTTGCAGCTGAGGCCGTCGATGTCTGACGAAGCTCCGGCTCCGTGACCGCGGCATTATAGAACAAGGGCGTCCGGCCGCAGCTTCCTCAGGGGTCGGGCTCAGGCTCGCGGCCCAGCCAGGGGAAGATGAGCTCCGGCCGGACGAAGACCCGGGCCTCCAGCCACCAGGACGGCAAGCCCGATTCATGCAGTTCGGCGCGGTTGGCCAGCCAGCCGCCGCGGTGGCTGGCCACCTGGGCGGAATAGACCAGCGAACTGCTGCTGCCCACCAGCAGACCGGTTCCCTCCCAGACCAGGCGATTGGTGCCGGCGAGGCGCACCGTGCCGCTCTCGGCCAGGATCCGCTCCGGCAGAAGCTCCAGGCCGGCGGGCAGGGTGTCGGTCAGGACGAAGCGCCCGCTGGGCTCGGTTCCGGTGTTGGCCAGGTTGATGATGAACTTGACTGTCTGGCCGGGGCGGACCATGCGCTGGTCGTCCGGTACGCTCTTGGAGGAGCTGCGCAGATCCGGTGCGTTCACCCGCCACAGGGTGCGGCGCCGCAGGGTCTGGTTGTCGCTGGCGATGGCGACCTCGGAGACCTGCTCGAGCGCGCGCGGCAGGTCTGGGTCCAGCCGCAGGTTCACCTGAAGGGTCTGCTCCTGGAAGCGCGGTAGGGTCCCGCTCCAACGCAGATCAGCGCCGTCCAGGATCCAGCCGGGCGGCAGGGGAGGCGAGGCTTCCAGCGTCGCGCCGCGCGGCAGGGTCCAGCGCACCGCGACGGGCGCCTCCGCGGCGGGCCCGGTATGGCTGAGGCGCAGCCTGAGGCGCAGCCTGTCGCCCCCGCGGTAGGTCCCCGGCGGCAGCACCCGCCCCGCTGCGTCCACCTGCTCCAAGGCGCTGCTGGTCCAGGGGTTGAACCAGTCGAGCGCGTTGCCGATCACGCGCTCGGCGCAGCTGGGGGCCAGGGTGGCGGCATCGAAGGCCAGGAAGACGGTCTTGTAGCCGGCGTTCTGCTCGTACTGCGCCGCCACCGCCTCGCCCAGCTGGTTGAAGATGGCGGCGCGGGCCAGCGGGACCTGACGCAGGATGAGCCGGTCGCTGAAGTCCTCCGCCTGCGGTCTGGACGCCAGTCGGCAACCCGGCGGCAGATCCTGGTAGATCGATTTGTCCGCGCCCACCAAGGGGCCTTGATGGGCCTGTCCGGCGCTCTCCTCAAAGGTCTCCACACCCAGGCGCTCGCGATGGAACAGCAGCGCGTCGCGGTAGGGCGTGGCGGCCCAATGGTAGAGGTAGTCCTCGGAGGACAGCAGCAGGCGGCCGCCGGCATCCAGGTAGTCAGCCATGAGGCGTTGGATCTCCGGCCCGAAGTGGCGGTCCATCTTGAGGCCGCTGTAGCCGGTGAACCACAGCACCATCGGATAGCTGCGGAGGGTACGGGTGGGCGGCAGGCTGGGCCGGAGCTGCAAGAGACCCAGCTCCAGCTGGTCGTAGGGCAGCCCCAGCGCGTCGAGGGCCTCGAGGTAGCGCTGCTCGCTGTCGCTGCCGTAATCCCCGTCCACCACCAGCAGCGGCGCCGGCGTGCGGGTCTCGACCGCGACGCGCCGTGGGTCGCCGCCGTCCGCGCCCTGGATCAGGATCTCGGTACGCGCCGAACTGCCGTGTGCGCTGTCCGCGGGGATGCGCACCCTGAGGCCCAGGACGGCAGTCTCACAGCTGGCCAGCCGCAGACGCCCGTCGCTGACCGCGCCGAAATCGGCTTGACGCAGCTCGGCGGGCCAGGAGCCCGCGGCCAGGGTCACCGTGTAGGCGGCGGCCAGCGCACCGGTGTTGAGGACGGTCAGGCGGTAGTCGGCGCTGCCGCCGGCGGCCTCGACGAGCCGCGACTGGCTCACCGCGGCGTGCAGGCCTGCCGCGGGCGCCGGGGCCATCAGGGCCTGGATCACCCGGTCCAGCAGCCTGGCGCGCGCGGCCGTGTCGCCGATGCCCTCCAGGCCGAAGCCCAGCACCGCGGCGCGGTAGCCGGTGCAGGTGTCCACCAGCGCCGCCGCGCCCTGGCCACCGCCGTAGCGCAGGATCAGGCGCCCCCGGGCTTCGTCGCGCAAGGCCAAGGCATCGGGCGAGGACTGGTTCTGCAGCCCGCCGGGATCGTTGAGGGTGAAGCGCAGGTCGGCCAGCGGCCCACCGGCGACGCCGCTGAGCTGGGTGGCGCCGATGGCCGTGTCGGCCACCACCTTGACCAGCAGCTGATCGCGCACATAGGGCAGCACCGGCCCGTTCTCGTTGCAGGGCTTGCCGGGCACCTCGCGGCCCGAATCCTGGCAGAGCAGGTCCTGGCCGGACACGATCAGGCGGCCGCCGCCCGCCAGATAGCCGCCCAGCTCATAGGCGCCCATCACCTTGTTGGGACTGGACAGCGGGCTGGCCCAGATCACGAGGTCGTAGCGCGCCATCGTGGCCGTGGTCGGCGGGCCACCGGGCTTGCCGGGCCCGGCGAAGTCGTCGCTCACGCTGTGCACGTCGTACAGATAGCCCATCCGATCCAGGGCGGCGCGGTACAGATCGACCGCGCCGCTGTAGATCCAGGCATCGCCGTCCACCAGGAGGATGCGCGGGGCGCGCTGCAGGCGGTAGATCCGGGTGCTGGGGGCCGCGGCGCTGATCTTGACCGTGTCGGTCAGCACCCGGTAGCCGAAGCGCTCCACACGCAGGTCATAGCTGCGTTCGGGCAGCCGTTGGCTGAAGCCGAAGGTGGCGCTGCTGTCGATGGTGAAGGGCACGTCCGCCAGGCGGATGGCGCCGTCCAGCGGCGCGCCGCTCGCGGCGTCCAGGAGGCGTCCCTCCAGGATGCCCATGGGTTCGTCGAAATCCAGGGAAAGCGTCACGCGGGTGGTCTGGCCGGTGCTGATGCGGACATCGCGCTGGCTCCGGCTACGGAAGCCGAAGGCCTCGGCGAGGATGACGTAGCTGCCGGGGTGCAGGTCCAGGGCGAAGCTGCCGTCCGAAGGCGAGACGATGGTCGAGGCCATGGGATCGCCGATGGGTGAGGCGACGGTGATCCGGGCCCAGACGATGGGTTCGTCATCGGCGCTGCGCAGCACCTGCCCCCGCAGCTGACCGACGTCGCTGACCGAGGCCACGGCGGCGTAGGCGTTGACCAGGCCCCAACCGCTGGCCCGGCCGGGCAGGCCGGCCCCGATGGGGGTGGCGCTGCGTCGCAGCAGGTCCTTGAGCGCTGCCGGTTTCAGGCCGGGTCTGGCCTGCAGGACCAGGGCGGCGACGCCGGCCACATGGGGGGCGGCCATGCTGGTTCCGGAGAGCCGGCCCAGCCCGCCGCCGGGCAGGGTGGAGGTGATGCCCACACCGGGCGCCACCAGGTCCGGCTTGGTTTCCTGCCAGGTGGAGATACCGCGGGCGCTACGGTTCCACACCGCGCCGTCCGCGGTGACGGCACCGACGCCGAGGGTGGAGGTGAAGGTGGCCGGAGCCAGGAGGGAGTCGGGGTTGTTGCCCATGGCGGCCACCACGAAGATCCCGGCCTCCACGATGCGGTTCACAGCCTGCTGGTAGACACCGATCTCCAGCGGCGCATCGGTGCCCAGGCTGAGGTTCACGATGTCCGGTCGGTCCTCACCCAGGTCGACGACCCATTCCAGGGCGGCCACCATCCAGCTGAGCGGGCAGCCGTCGACCTGACAGGCGCGTGCCGCGATCCAGCGAGCGCCGGGCGCCACACCGATCCCCGCCGGCGCCACGATGGTGCCCAGCACGTGGCTGCCGTGGCCCACGCTGTCCACGGGGTAGGTGTCGCCCAGGCCACAGAAGGCATCGATGATCCGATTGCACCACCAGTTCCGGGCATGACGGGGGCTGCCGCCGGGCTGCGTTCCGCGGTAGCTGGGCTGCAGCAGGGGGTGGTGGTAGTCCACACCGGAGTCCACCACGGCGACGGTCACGCCGCTGCCATCCACACCCAGCAGGCGACGGGCCTCGTCCACCTTGATCAGCCGCAGGTTCCATTGCAGCGGATCGGTGGCGACGCCGAGGATGCGGGCGGCCGGCTGCGGCGCGCTGGATGGCTCCAGCCGCAGCTTGCCGTCGGCGATGACCGCCCGCACTTCCGGCCGCTGCGCCAGGGCGCGCAGGGTGGCGTCCGATACGTCGACGGCGACGCCGTCGACGGACCACAGCGCCCGGCTCGGCCCGGCCCGGCCGGCGGCGGTCTCCTCCCCGAGGAAGCTCAGGAGCGGCCCGGCGCGGTGGATGAAGGCGGAGCGGCCCCGCGCCGCGTCGGTGGCCGACCGACCCAAGGCCGTCCGATCCGGCCGCGACGGTCGCAGCAGCACGATGACGGGCTGTCGGCCGGGATGCCCCGCCTGCTTCAAGGCCGGGTCGACGGCCGCCGGCGCCGCGCCGCTAGCGGGTGGCGGCTGGGGCAGAACCCGGGGCGCCGCCAGGACAGGGGCCAGGAGCAGGCTCCCCCCCAGGATCATGGCTGTCAGGACGGCCAGGGGGGCGCGGTGGCTCACGGCTGATCGATCGTGCCGACGGAGGTGGCGCCGGCCGGTTGGGGGGGCTCCTGGCGTCCGTGGGCCATGACCAGGACGGTGGCGCCGCGCTCCGAGCGCAGGCGCAGCGGTGTCGCCGCCGGGGCGATCAGGATCTGACTGCCCACGGCCACACCCGGCGCTCCTTCCGCGCCGATCTGGTATTCCAGCACGCCGCGATAGACGATGAGGACCAAGGGACCGGTGGCCGGGATGTAGGACTCGCTCTGTCCCCAGAGCCGTGTGGCGCAAACGGTGTAGGCGCCGCAATGGCCCAGGGCCTGCCAGCGGAAGGGCTCGGCGCGCAGCGCGTCCGCCGCGGCATGGGCCTTGTGGATCTCATGATCCAGGGCCATATGCGGCGGCAGGTGGCCGTTGACCACCGCGCCGTTCTCGACGACCGTCTCCAGGAGCAGCACCGTCGAGCGCATGCCGGCGGACACGGTGTGGCCCACCTTCCGCGGCACGCTGAGCAACTCGCCTTCGTTGGCCACGGTGCGCACCGTGCCGTTGTCCACCATCACCACCCCGTCCAGGATGAACAGCAGCGAGCCTTCCGCGCCGTCGCGATGCCAACTGCGCCGGTCATCGCAGATGAAGAGCGATGCTTTCAGCCGGTCCAGGCTGGCCAGATCCAGCGGTCGGTAGGGGGAGTCCAACTCCTCGGCCAGGCGGGCCAGGTCGATCACTTGCTGCACAGCCCATCACTCCTCGCCGCTGGGGCCTCGGGCGCTGTCGAGAGGTGCCCGGCGGGGCGTTGGGAGCGCCGGGGAACGGCCATCTCAGGACGGCCTTCGGGATCGGGACGGGTGAGAAGGGGGCCATCGGCCCCCTGGCTCCCCATCTGCCTGACGGATTATAGTTACCGGCCGCCGGTTCTGGCGCGCTCGACGGCATTCCGCCCGGGGGGGTGGCCCTGGGCCAGCGGCCGGGCGGCCGCAAGCACCCGCAGGCCTTCCAGGTCTCGCACGCAGGGATGCGCAGCCAGATCCTCCCAGTCCAGGCGGCCGCAAGGCGC
>Ga0073905_10000332_pt1 | contig 21532 bp, 16 predicted proteins | sample KloWWTupernatant_FD_65482 | JGI IMG/M metagenome (GOLD analysis project Ga0073905, IMG submission 65482) | Active sludge microbial communities from Klosterneuburg, Austria, studying microevolution and ecology of nitrifiers - Klosterneuburg... | ecosystem: Engineered > WWTP > Aerobic digester >... | reverse complement strand
GGCTGCCGCGGGCGAACGCCGCCGCACGTCGCCGTTGTTGATCGTGCTGGGCGTCGTTGGTGCGCTCATGCTGTGTGGCGGTGGTTCGGCTGCGTTGGTCGCTTCCGGGGCGCTGGGTGGCGCGGCCCCAACCGCGCCCGCCCTGGCAGCGGCCGCAACTGCGACAGTCCCGCCCGCTGCGCTGCCGACAGCGGCGCCGCTTGTTCTTCCGACGACGATACAGGTCGTGCTGCCGACGCTGGCGCAAGTCGCGCTCCCGACGACGGTTGCGGTTGTGCTGCCAACATCGACGCCCATCCCTGCCGCGACGGCGACGGCCGGGCTGCCCACGCCGACGACGGCCCCAACCCTTACGCCGGCGCCGACCGCGACCCGCTCTCCCACCGCGACGGCAGTTGCCACAAGCGGTCCGTCATGCACCACGGGGACTGCGGCAATCACGTCACCCGCGAACGGGCAGACGCTGAAGGGCAAAGTCGTCGTCACGGGCAGCGCAAGCTGTGTTGATTTCGAATACTACAAATTCGAGTTCGTTGATTCGCGCTGCGGCGCCACCGGACTGTGTTTTGTGGCTGGCAAGTTTCTGAAGCCGGTCAGCAACGGCGCGCTGATGACGTGGGACACGTCCCGCACTTATGACGGCGCGAAGCTGCCCAATGGCACGTATGTGCTGCGCCTGACGGTTGTGGGGGTTGGCCGGCCCGGCTACGCGAATCTCCTCCCGAACAAGCCCCAGATTACCGTCGTCATCAATAACTAGCGCTCTTCCGCGACCACGCAACTGGGAGCGCGGGCGTCTCGCCCGCGCGATCCGGGGGAACACCGAGTAACGCGGCGATGAGCCGCGAGCGCGCGGGCAAGATGCCCGCGCTCCCAGAATGCGCTGCCGCGCCAGGCGCATGCGCGTCTGTTTCGCGGTAGAGTCGGCCCATGGCGATGGACAAGATCGGAAAGTACCAAATCCGGCGCGAGTTGGGCCGGGGCGGAATGGCGACGGTGTTCGAGGCATGGGATCCGACCTTTGATCGGACGATCGCGCTCAAGGTGTTGCCTGATGAGCTGCTCCACGACGGCACGTTTCGGGCCCGATTTGAGCGCGAAGCCAAGACGATCGCCGCGCTCGAACATCCGGCAATTGTGCCCGTTTACGACTACGGCGAGGCGGATCACAAAGTCTTTTTGGCGATGCGCTATATGGGCGGCGGGTCTCTCGCCGACAAACTGCGCGTTGGCCGGCTGCCGGTCGCGGCGATCTCGAAAATCTATGAACGCGTGGCGCCGGCCCTCGACCTGGCCCATGGCAAGGGCGTGGTTCATCGCGACCTGAAGCCTGGCAACGTCTTGTTTGACGACAACGGCGAACCGTATGTGAGCGACTTCGGCATCGCCAAACTCGCCATCACCTCGAATACCGAGTTGACCCAGGGCGGCGCCATAGGCACGCCCTCGTACATGAGCCCCGAGCAGGCCCGCGGCGAGCGGCTCGACGGGCGCTCGGACATCTACGCGATGGGGGTAATGCTGTTCGAGATGCTTGCAGGCAGATTGCCCTATACGTCCGAGACTCCGACCGGGATGATGATGAAGCACATCCTCGACCCGATCCCGCGTCTAGATACTGTCGCGCCGGGTTTGCCCGGGGCATGGCAGGCCGTGATCGATCGGGCTCTGGCCAAACGGCCGGACGACCGCTATGCCAACATGGCCAGCCTGGCTAATGATTTGCGCGCCATCGCCGAAGGGCGCTCGATGTCGGCCACGCCACCGATGGAGTCGCCCAATCCCATTGTGCAGCCCGGCGCGCCGGTGACCCAGGTCTATGGCTCGCCAAGCTATGGTCAAGTCCCTGTTGCGGCTCCCCTGGCGACCGGCCCTCAGGCTCCCAGACCTGGCACGCCGCCGCGGCCCATAACCGCCGTGCCGACGCCATCCATCCCTGGCGCCCCGGCTGTCTTGCCAGCCCAAGGCCGGCGCATATCGCCTCTGCTCATCGTGCTCGGCGTTGCAGGCGCCTGCGTGCTCATCGGCAGTGGTCTGGCTGTGGTTTCAACCCTGGGCGCGCTGGGTGGGGCGTTCCCGGCGGCTCCAGCCGCAACAGCCGCGGCGACGCTCGCGCCGCCGACCGTCAGGCCACCCACGGCGATTCAGGTGACGCTGCCTGCTGCGACGGCGATTCCCGCGACGGCCCGGCCCGCCGCCTCGCCAACGATACCTCCGACAGCCACCCCTCGCGCGTCTACGCTGGACGCAAATTCAATGGGGTCATTGCGCGAACTCCGGGTGATGGCCGACTCAACGGATACAGTTGTCCGTAGCGTGGGGTTCGGGCCGGACGGTGTCACGATCTTTGGGTCGTTGGGGAACACGCCCAATCAGGCGATTGCGCAGAACCGCTTTCAAGTCTGGCGGCGCGCCGACGGCAGCACGCAGGCGCGCTTTACGATGGGCTCCATACCGTGGACGTCCGACGTGTCGCCCGATGGCAAGTCGGTCGTCATCGCAGTTGGCAAGCAGGCGGCGCTCTACAAGGTCGCGGATGGCCAGATCATCCGCCAACTCGCGACAGTGGCGCTCGAGATGGGCACTGCGCAGTTCTCGCCGGATGGGCGGCTGGTTGCAGCCGGCGGCGTGGATGCGATCGGCAAGACGCCTATCCAGATCTTTGCCAGTGACACCGGAGCACGCGTGTTCCAGGTCGACAACGGTTACAACATGGGCAGCCTGCGGTTTTCAGCCGATGGCGGTTTGCTCGCGGCCTCCACCAGCCTGGGGCAGGTCACTGTCTGGCGCGTCAACGATGGCCGGCGGGTCATGTCGTACAAATTCGACACGAATGGCGCGAGCGTCCCGGCGGCCTTCTCGCCGGATGGCCGCTACTTTGCGGCTGCGGCGTGCGCCAAGACCTGCAGCACGGGCGATCAGACCAGTGATGCGCGGGTGTGGAAAACCGCCGACTGGACCGTGGCCGCGTCATTCAAGGAAGACGGCAACGCGCTCGAGTCGCTGGGATTCCCGACCAGTGGTGATTTGCTCTTCGTCGGCGGCCGCACCCGAAGCAAGTTCTATCGCCTGGCCGATCTGATTAAGGACCCGTCTACGGCGGCGTTCAGGCTGATCACACTGGCTGGGGTCACCAGTGTGGACTTTTCAGCGGATGGCCGGTTGGCGGTGTTTGGGACCTCCAGCAGCGGCGTTCGGCTGTGGGGGATGCCTTAGGACCACGACGAAAACCAAACCCCGAGGCGATGTCCCCGGCTTCGGCCGGAAGATCGGCTCGAGAAACAAGCTCCGTCAGGAGTTCTTACCGGTTTACGAACGCACGATTCATTTTTCGCGGTAAAGTGGTTAGTAACATGATGCCAGAAAAGATCGGCAAGTACATCATCAAGCGCGAGATTGCCCGCGGGGGCATGGCCACCGTCTACGAGGCCTTTGACCCGGTTTTCGAGCGGAACGTGGCGCTCAAAGTGCTCCCTCCGGAGTTCCTCCACGACGAGACCTTTCGGGCGCGCTTTGACCGCGAGGCAAAAACGGTGGCCTCGATCGAAAGCGTTGTCATTGTGCCGGTCTACGACTACGGCGAGGCGGACGGCCGGTTGTATCTGGCCATGCGCTACATGAGCGCGGGCTCGCTGGCCGAGCGTCTGAATGGCACACCGATGGCGACCAGCGAGATCGTCCGGCTGTTCAATCGCCTGGCCCCTGGCCTCGATCGGGCCCATGCGCGCGGGATCGTGCACCGAGATCTGAAGCCGGCCAACGTCTTGTTTGACGATGCCGGCGAGCCCTTCTTGAGCGACTTTGGCATTGCGAAGACAGCCATGTCGCGCTCGGACTTGACCCGCAGCCAGGTCATCGGCACGCCGGCCTACATGAGCCCGGAGCAGGCCCGCGGAGAACCGCTCGACGGGCGTTCTGATCTGTATGCGTTGGGCGCGATGTTGTATGAGATGCTGACCGGCAAGCTTCCCTTCAACGCCGAGAATCCCACCGGGATCATGCTCAAGCACGTCATGGATCCCATTCCGCGGATCCTGGCCTCCCAACTCGGGCTGTCGCCGGACTGGCAGCGCATCATCGACCGGTCAATGGCCAAGCGTCCCGATGACCGCTATTCTGTCGCGGCCACGCTCGCGGCGGATATTCAAGCCGCCTACGAAGGCCGTCCGCTGAGCATGGACACGCCCGTGTCCGCCCCGCCGCCGATGTCATCGTCGACGGCCTTTGATCGAACCGTTGAGTTCCGCCCCCCGACCGCGTCTGCTCAGCCCGTCTATCAACCGCCGCCCATTGGCGGGGCGACGATGGTTCAGCCGCCCGCGCCGCAGGTCCAGCCTTCATATCCGATGGCGGCCGGGGCAACCATGGTGCAACCGCCGGCGCCCATGCCGGGGTTTTCGCAAGAAGCCCTGAACATGCCGATCCCGATGCCGATCCCGGTGAGCGCCGGCGGCCTGGGCGCGGCGCCTCCGGGCACGGGCAGCCGCAGGCCCATCGGCCAGCCGCCCGAGGCGAAAAAGAAGAGCTCGGCGTTGGGCATCATCGCCATGATCGCCGCAATCGTTGTGGTGCTGGCCTGTCTGGCGACCATCGTGTCCGTTGTCCTGAACCCGGCGATGCGGGCCACGTTGCCCTTCCTGCCGCAGGATGCCACCCCGACCAGTATCGCTGGGCAGACCGTCGTTGTGCCGACGGTGGATCTTTCGGTGTTGACCGCGAAGCCTCCGACAGTCAGCGTGCCCGGGATCGGGACGCCGACGCCGTCGGCACCCAGGACGCCTCAGGGCGGCAAGGTCTACCTGCCGATAATCTTCCGCACCGCGAAACCCTAGAAGCCGTCCTAAAAATGACCAGCGAGATCGCAGTCCCCGCGCGAAGCGCGGGGATTGCGATCTCGCCAATCAATTAAGGATGACTTCCAGGTTCCACGCGAAAATTCCTCGTAGCGTCGAAATCCCTCGCCCAGCGCGCGCTGAGCGAGGGATTTCGACGGAGTGTCGCCAGCGCCGGCGGGCAACTTACGTCCGGCAAGCGCGAGGCGTTCAGATGACAGGTGGGCAGACATGATTGATCTTGTGCCAATGAGCCCGGCTGAATACGATCCCTATTTCGAAAGACTCGTCGTGGAATTTGCCGCCGAAAAGGTCCAATCGGGCAACTGGACAAGCGAAGAGTCGGTCCGGCGTTCACGCGAGGATTGCCAGGCTTTGTTGCCGAAGGGACTGGACACGCCGGGGCAGCACTTGTACCGTATTCTTGATACGCACACGGGCGAGCGCGTGGGTGTCGTCTGGTTGGCCGAGGATGGGCGAAAGTCGCCGCCGGTCGGCTTTATCTACGATTTGGAAGTGGAAGCGCCCTATCGCCGGCGCGGCTATGCCACCCGGGCGATGCTGGCCCTGGAAGTCAAGGCGCGCGAGTTGGGCCTGTCCACCGTCAGCTTGCACGTGTTTGGCTTCAATCATGGCGCTCGTGCGTTGTACGAGAAGCTGGGCTATGAGATCACGAACATCAATATGTCCAAGTCGCTCAAGAAGGCGGGGGATCGACAGCCCGATGCGTGAATGGACATGGATGGACAGGATTTACAGGATGGCTTTCCCGTGACGGACCGTTGGCGAGGGTGCATTCCGGTTCAATCCTGTCCATCCTGTCTATCCATGTTCGATTGACTGATTGGTCGCGCGGCCAGTCTCCGGTTTTGCAGGTCTGCTGCCAGCTTTGCGCGGGCCAGCAGGGCCACCCACCCATCGGATGACCGGCGCTCGACCACGCCAAAGCCCGCGATGGCAAGCGCCTTGGCGATGGCGGCTTCGCGCTCAGCCCGAATGCCGGACAGGATGAGCGCGCCCCCGGGAGCGACCGTGCCGGCCAGCCCGTTCCCGAGCAGCGCCACGAGCACGTCGGCGAGAATATTGGCCGTGACAAGCTCGAAATGGGCGCCGTCGGCTGTCTCGACTGAACCAAGCCGAAAGGAGAGTTGATCCACCACGCCATTTTTGTCGGCGTTCTCACGGGTCATGCGCTCGGCCTCGGGATCGATGTCGGCGCCGAGCGCGGAAGTGGCTCCCAACTTGAGCGCTGCGATCGCCAGAATGCCCGAGCCGCATCCCAGATCGAAGACCCGATCCCCGGGACGGACGGTCTCTTCGAGCAACGCGACGCACATTCGCGTGGTCGGGTGCGAGCCGCTGCCAAAGGCGGCCCCCGGATCAAGCCGAAGCGGGAGAAGGCCCGGCTCAAGATCCGCCGCGGCATCTCCGGGCAGAATGACAAAACGCGACCCGATTGGCATTGGCCCCAGATGGGCGCGCCACTCACGGCTGCGCTGGAGGAAGGCGACGGACATGAGCACGGTCGAGAGCGCTCGCGCGACAACAAACGATACCGCGAAGAAGGCCAGATTGATGAGGTGGGCGGCGACGAGATTGGGCAGGGCGGGCGCCCAACGCTGGATGAGGACCGCATGGGCGACGGCGGAGAGCGCCACGACGGGCAGGATGAAGCGTCCGCCCGCGACAAGCGCGGCCGCCAGGATGGGAATCGCGAACACCAACGGAAACGTGACACCCAAGCCGATCAATCCGTCATCGAGCAGGGCCGCCACGATAAGCAGGGCGACCAGGATGACGGCCTGCCGGGCGCGGCGTCGCATGGCGCGGGCGGTCCTGTCCGCGGGCAAGGCCCCGGGCGCGAGCTCGGAGGGCGGCTGGGCCGGGTCAGTGTGTGTGTTCACGCTGGGCCGAGCCTACACCCGATCGCGCCGAGGCGGGTGCCTCTGGTAGATTGCCCAGGGATGGTCACTCGCACCTGGCATGTTTACTGCGCCATCGTCGACAACTTCGGCGATATCGGCGTGTGCTGGCGGCTGGCCCGGCAACTTGCTCACGAGCACGGCCAGACGGTTACGCTATGGGTTGACCAGTGGGGGCCGACTCGGACGATCATTCCGGGGCTTCCCGAGGCGCCTGGTCGCGCCGTTATCGACAGCATCGTGGTGCGGCCGTGGTCGGAGGCTGGCGCGGGCGGCGACGTGACAGGCGACGTGTTGATCGAGGGCTTTGGCTGCGCGCTTCCGGCGCCGACCCTGGCCCAGCTGGCGGTCCGCGCAAGAAAGCCGATTTGGATCAACCTGGAGTATTTCAGCGCTGAGGCGTGGGTGCCCGGCTTTCATCTGGGTTCGGGCTATGACCCGGCGGCGCGCGCCCGGCGTTGGTTCTTCTTCCCGGGAGCCGGCCCCGATACCGGCGGCATCCTGCGCGAACGCAACTTGATCGCCGAGCGTGACGATTGGCTGGCGCGCGGGCAGGGCGATGCGTTGTTGGCGCGCCTGGGGGCGCCCATGTCGCGCGGGGGATTGAACGCGCTTTGCTTTGCCTACGCCGGCGCGCCCTATCTCGCCTGGCTTGGCGCGCTAGAACGTGAGCGTTTTGCGCTTGTCTCGGTCTGGCTGTGCGGCCGGGCCAGCCAGACGGCGGTGACGCCGGCGGCGCGCGAGAATCGGCCAGGGTTCCAATTCGCCGACCTGCCCTTTGTCTCTCAGCCCGACTTCGACCGGCTGCTGTGGACGGCGGATCTGGCAATTGTGCGGGGCGAGGACTCCCTGGCCCGGGCGCTCTGGTCGGGCCGGCCGTTTATCTGGAACATCTATCCGCAGGCGCAGGCCGCCCATCACCCCAAGCTGGAGGCGTGGCTGGGCGTCTATGCCGCCGGCTTTCCGCCCGCGCTGCGAGATGCCTACATCGCCGCGCATCTGGCCTGGAATGGCATCACGCCGGCTGAGGAACTCGGGCCCGCCTGGGCGAGTCTGATGCGCCTGTGGCCGGATTGGCAAGCCCACAGCCGGTCGCGAAGCGCGGCCTTCGCCGAATCGGTCGATTTGGTGAGCCGTCTCATGCGCTTTATGGAGGCCGACCCAATCCGCGTAAAATAGGGCCCTAATGAAAACAGCGCAAGAACTTCGTGTTGGGAATGTCTTTTTAGTCGATGGCCAACCCATGGTGGTGGTCAGGTCGGAATTCAACAAGTCCGGCCGCGGGGCGAGTGTCGTCAAGCTCAAGTACAAGAGTCTGTTGACCGGTGCCATGAAGGAAGAGGTCTACAAGGCCGACGTCAAGTTCGAGGTCGCGGTGCTCGATCGCAAACCTTGCACGTACGGCTACTTCTCGGACCCGATGTATGTGTTCATGGATGCCGAGTTCAACCAGTATGAGGTCGGCAAGGACACCATGGGCACGGCTCTTTATTACTTGGAAGAGGGGATGCCGGTTGAGGTTGTCTTCTACGAGAACAACCCAATCTCGGTCGACATGGAAGCGACGGTCGTGTGCGAGATCAAGTACACCGAGCCAGCCGTCCGTGGCGACACCTCGGGCAAAGTCACCAAGATCGCGGTGTTGAAGGGCACCGACCATGAGATCCAGGTGCCGGCGTTCTGCTCCACTGGCGACAAGATCGAGATCGATACGCGCACCGACGAATACCGGCGGCGTCTCTAGTCCGACCGCGTCATCACCGCGAACCGAATCACAATCGTATTCCCAACCGGCCGCCCCACATTCGGGGCGGCCGTCATTTTGGCAGGAGGCCCGACATGCAGCCCGAAATGATCGCCCAGCACCACACCGACGTTGGCGAGAACCCGTTGTGGCATCCGATCGAGAAGCGCCTGTACTGGACCGACATCACGGGCGGAAAGTTGTTTTGGTACGACCCGGCCACGGGCCATCATCAGCAGTGTTACAGCGGCCCGCAGGTGGGCGGGTTTACCTTCCAGCCGGATGGCGCGCTGCTGCTGTTCATGGACCGCGGTCAGATTGCGTTCTGGCGTGATGGCGTGCTCGAATCCCTGATCGACGAGATCCCCGAAGAGCGCGAGAGCCGCTTCAACGATGTCATTGCGGATCCGGTTGGTCGGGTATTCTGCGGCACGATGGCGACGCCATCGCGGCCCGGACGCCTGTATCGGCTGGATCAGGATGGCACGATTCGGATGGTGTTGGAAGGCATCGCCTGTTCAAATGGCATGGGTTTTACGCTGGACCGGCGCCAGATGTACTACACGGACTCGGTCAAGGGCGAAATCTATCTGTTCGACTACGACATCGAAACGGGCGCGCTGACAAACCAGCGGCTCTGGTTGAAGGTGCCCGAAGGTCAGGGTTTGCCGGACGGTATGACCGTTGACGCGGAAGGGCATGTGTGGTCCGCGCGCTGGGGCGATTCGGCCTTGTATCGCTATTCCCCTGAGGGTGTCGTCGAACAGCGGATCACGTTCCCGGCCCTGAAAGTGTCCAGCGTCGTGTTTGGCGACGACGACTACCAGACGATGTATGTGACCACGGCCTTGTCGGGCGGGTCGCAAGAGGCCGAAGGCCCCGGCGCAGGCGGGTTGTTCAGACTGCGAAGCGGCGTGTCGGGGCTGCCTGAGTTTTATTCGCGCATTCGGCGGCCCAACTTGTAGGCGCAGGCGTCAGCCTGCGCGATCTGTCGCGGCCCGGCTGCCAACGCGCAGCCTAAAGGCTGCGCCTACATATGCCCAACGATGTAGGCGCAGGCGCCAGCCTGCGCGATCTGCCGCGGCCCGGCTGCCAACGCGCAGCCTGAAGGCTGCGCCTACATATGCCCAACGATGTAGGCGCATCCCTCAGCCTGCGCGATCTGTCGCGGCCCGGCTGCCAACGCGCAGCCTGAAGGCTGCGCCCACATATGCCCAACGATGTAGGCGCAGGCTGAAGCCTGCGCGATCTGTCGCGGCCCGGCTGCCAACGCGCAGCCTGAAGGCTGCGCCTACATATGCCCAACGATGTAGGCGCAGGCTTTAGGCTGCGCTTTCCGTTGGGCGGATTGACGGATGTCCTACGCATGCGACTCGCGGCTCACCGTTGAACCGGACTTCCCGACCAGGAAGTCGAAGTCGGCGCCGAGATTGGCCTGTTGCACGTGTCGGAGAAAGAGGTCGACATAGCCGCGCGCGGCCGGTTGCGCTGGCGCCTTCCAGGACGCCCGCCGGCGCGCCAGTTCTTCATCGCTGACTTCCAGTCGCAACGAGCGCGCCTCAACATCGAGACTGATCCAATCACCCTCCTGAACAAGCGCCAGCGGCCCGCCGATTGCCGACTCAGGGGCAACGTGCAGGATGACCGTGCCAAACGCAGTCCCGCTCATGCGCGCGTCGGAGATGCGCACCACGTCGCGGATGCCCTGGTCTAGAAGCTTCTGGGGCAAGCTGAAGTTTCCGACTTCGGGCATGCCCGGGTAGCCGACCGGTCCGACCATCTTCAGCACCATGACCGAGTTTGCGTCGACCGGAAGAGCGGGGTCGTCAACCCGGGCGTGGTAGTCGTCGATGTTCTCAAATACCACGGCCTGGCCGCGGTGTTTGAGCAAATGCGGCGAAGCGGCCGACGGCTTGATGACGGCGCCGTCGGGCGCCAAGTTTCCACGCAGAACCGCAGTCCCCGCCGCCGCTTTGACCGGCTCGCCAAAGGGCGCGATCACCTTGCGGTCGTAGCAAGGCGCGCCGGCGATATTGTCGCCGAGGGCCTTGCCCGTCACCGTGAGCGCGCCCAGGTGGAGCAGGCCCGCGAGTTCGCGCATAACGGCCGGCACGCCGCCGGCGTAGTAGAAGTCCTCCATCAGAAACTCGCCGGAGGGCATCAGGTTGACCAGCAGCGGCAGGCGGCTGCCCAACTGATCGAAGTCATCCATCGAGAGCGGCACGCCCAGGCGGCCGGCGATGGCCAGCATGTGGATGATGAAGTTGGTCGAGCCGCCGACGGCGGCGTTGACCAGGATGGCGTTCTCGAACGCCTCGCGGGTGAGGACTTTCGAAATCCGGAGATCCTCTTTCACCATGCCGACGATGCGGTTTCCGGCCAGATGGGCGAGCCGCTTGCGGCGCGCATCCGGAGCCGGGATGGCGGCCCCGCCGGGAAGGGTCAGGCCGAGCGATTCGACCATGCAGGCCATGGTGGAAGCTGTGCCCATCGTCATGCAGTTGCCATCCGAGCGCGACATGCAGGCCTCGGCCTCGACGTATTCGTCCTGGCTCATCGCCCCGGTGCGCAGGTCGTCATGAAAGCGCCACACATCGGTCCCCGAGCCGATGTCGCGGCCGCGGAACTTGCCGTTGAGCATCGCGCCGCCAGAGACCACGATGGTCGGAAGGTCCACGCTGCAGGCCCCCATGATGGTGGAGGGCGTGGTCTTGTCGCAGCCGGTCAGCAGCACGACCCCATCAAGCGGGTTGGCCCGGAGGGTCTCTTCGACCTCCATGGCGGCCAGGTTCCGAAAGAGCATGGTGGTCGGGCGCATGAGCGCCTCGCCCAGCGACATCACAGGAAACTCGAGCGGGAAGCCGCCCGCCTCATACACCCCGCGCTTGACCATCTCCGCCAGCACCCGGAAGTGGGCGTTGCAGGGGGTGAGCTCGGACCACGTGTTGCAGATGCCGATGACGGGTCGGCCGTCATACAAATGGTTTGGATAGCCCTGGTTCTTGGTCCAGCTCCGAGCGACAAAGCCGCTCGGGCTCTCGCTGGTGAACCAACTCTGACTGCGCAAGGGGGGGACAGGTTGATCGCTCATAAATATGCCTTGCCCGCGACTTTAGCACGGGCTACGACAACGCAGCGAACATTGTCAGGAATCGGTATCCCACGGCGAAGCCGTGGGATACCGATTCCAAAATACGTTTCGCGGCGCCGGGTGGACAATACACGTGCGCTCCGATTTGGACGCAATCGAGGAAACCATGACATCCATTGATACAAATCTGGCCGGATTTTCATCCGAACGCCTGACCCGCGTCAGCCGGCTGCTCCAGGGCTACGTCGACCGCGGCGATATCGCCGGGATCATCGCGCGGGTAGGGCGGCGGGGGCAGGTCGCCTATCACGAGCGCTTTGGCTGGATGGATCGCGAGGCGCACAAGCCCATGCGCGACGATGCCATTTTCATGATCGCGTCGATGACCAAGCCGGTGACGGCGGTGGCGGCGATGATGCTCTACGAGGAGGGGCGCTTCGACCTTAACACCCCGATCAAGAAGTTCATCCCGGCGTTTGCCGACACCAAAGTCTTTGCGGGTGAGAACGACAGTGGCATGATTCTGGCCGCTCCCGACCGGGACATCACGTTTCGGCATCTGTTCACCCACTCGGCCGGCCTGAGCTATGGCTGGAATCCGGATAGCCCGGTGGATCGCGCGTATCGCGCCGTGGAGAAAAGCATGGCCGACGCAGGCATACCGCGCACAAACGCGCGCGTCGCCGAGGAACTCGCCAAGCTTCCCCTGGCCTTTCAGCCGGGCACGCGCTGGGGTTACAGCATGAGTATCGATCTGCTGGGCGGGCTGGTGGAAATCCTCTCGGGTCAGACCCTGGACGTTTTTTGCGAGGAGCGCATCTTCAAGCCGCTCGGGATGCCCGATACGGGCTTCTTTCTGCCCCCGGAAAAGGCCGAGCGGCGGGCGATCGTTTATGGCGAGATGACGGCGGTGCGCGGCCGGCGGCGCCTGGATGAGATGACGCCCCCGGCGGCGCGTCCGAGCTACATCAGCGGCGGAGGCGGGCTGGTTTCCACGGTTGAGGATTACAGCCGTTTTGCGGGGATGCTGACAGACGGAGGACAGGTCGACGGCGTCCGTCTCCTGGCCCCATCGACGATGGCCTTGTTCAGCCTGAACCAGCTTGCGCCCGGGGTGAAATTGATCGGGATGGATCCGCGCGATCCGCGCCACGCCGGTTACGGCTACAGCCTTGGCACGCGGGTCCTGGTCGATGTCGCTGAGTCCGGCTGCGCGGGCAATGCCGGCGAATTCGGATGGGATGGCGCCTTCAACACCTATTTCTGGATCGACCCGGCCGAAGACCTGTATGGCCTGCTGCTGATGCAGCACCATCCATTTGGCGAGTACCCAATTCACCGCGAATTCAAGCAAACGGTGTATCAGGCGCTGGTGGGCTAGACACTCTCCATGAATCATCCGGCGAAATCAGCATCCCCGCGCGAAGCGCGGGGATGCCGATCTCGCCCTCAATACCGGAGCACTGTAAGGCGCCGAGTATAATCGCCTTACATGCGACAGGAGGCCAAATGCCCGAGATTCTGATGATGGTGACAAGCAAGGGACAGGTGACGATCCCGGCCGCCGTGCGGCGGCATCTCAAAATTGAGCGCAGCGAGAAGATCGCTTTGGTGCTCGAGGCCGATGGCACCGTGCGGCTGAAGCGCCCGGGCTTCAAGAAGGTGGCTGACATCCGCGGCGCGGCCGGCGAGCTGGGCCGAAACCTGACCTGGAACCAGATGCGGACCCTCGCTCGGGAAGACCGCGGAACGGCGCCGCGACCCGCCGCGGGTTGACATGTCCGCTGACGCTTTTGTCGATGCCGACGTGATCGTTCGCCTGCTGACCGGCGACGACCCCCGCAAGCAGGCCCGCGCCGCGGCGCTATTCGAACAGGTGGAAGCGGGCGAGGTGCGGTTGCGCTTACTGGCGTCGACACTGGCCGACGTGGTGTATGTTTTAACCTCTCCGCGCCTATATGCAACGCCGCGGGCGAAGGCAGCCGATCTACTTGCGGTGCTGGTCCGGTTACCGGCGGTTGTCATGGATGACCGGGAGACCGCTCTGGGGGCGCTGGACCTGTTCGCCCGATCGAACCTTGACTTCGGCGACGCGCTGACCGCGGCCGCGATGGCGCAAGAGGGCGTGGACGCGCTGTATTCGTACGATCGCGACTTCGATCGGTTGGCCGGGCTGCGGCGCATCGAACCGTAGACGGCTGCCAGGATTCGTTAGGTGTCCTAACCGAGCGCGACGGCGATGGCCTCGGCGATTGACAACCCGGCCCCAGCCCGCCAGGCGCGCTCGCGCGCGCCGGCGTCCGGCCAGGACGCTGTAAGATCGGCCACTGCGCGCGCATAGACACCGGATTCCGATGGCGGGAGCGGGGCCTGGAGTCTGGCACGGGCGGCTTCGGCCGCGCCGAACAGCGTCGCCGCGCGGTCGGGCTGCCCGGCCGCGACCGCGACCATGGCCAGCCCTTCGAGGCAGAAGCACGCCCGCCGCCAGTTCTCAAGGCTGGCGCTCAGGCGCAGGCACTCTTCGAACTCGGACCGGGCAACGTCGTGACGGCCCAGCAGGTAGGAGAGCGCGGCCTGGCTGTCGAGCGCGGCGCAATACGCGTCGAGATTGCCCAGCCGCCTGGCCTGGGCCATGCTTTCTCGAAATGCGGTCTCCGCCTCCGCATAACGGCCGCCATTTCGTTCCACCGTGCCGAGCGCCTCGAGGGCGACGGTTTGATTGACCAGATCCCCCGACTCGCGCTGCCGGTCAAGCGCCTCGGCCAGCAGGGCGCGGGCGCGGGGGTAGTCCGCCTGCTGGTAAGCGGACGAGCCCAGGAACGTGAGGACTTGAGCCTCGCCCCGCCAGTCGCCGAGCGCGCGCCGAGTTTGCAGAACCGATTCCAGAACCTGGTCGGCGGCTTTGAATTCGTTCCGGGCCAGGCGCAACTCGCCTAGAATCGTGCGGGCGGTCGCGGCATCCGCGGTCAGCCCCAGCGACTCAGCCATGCCGACGGCGCGCTCCGCGCACGAGATCCCCTCTGCATAACGCTGCTGCTTTAGCGCCATGTTTGCCGCATAACGCAGCGAATCCGCAAGAGCATGGAGATTACCCGCCGCTTCGGCCAACGCGCGCGCCTCGCCGTTGTAGCGCAGCGCGGCTGCCGCGTCGTCAAGCCGGTCGCAGATGAAGCTCGCCTTGGCCAGGGCATGCGCGCGCAGCGCCGGATCGGCATCGGCCGGCGCGCGCTCAAGGGCCGACACCAGCCAGCGCCGGTTGTCGGACCAGGCGCCCGTCTGATACTGGTAGCTGCCCGTCGACGTCGCCAGCCGCAGGGCGGTGATGGGCTCGTGGACGATCGCCCAGTCGAATGCGGCGTAGAGGTTGTCGTGGTCGCGGGCGAGACCGGCCACATAGCGCCGCTGCCCTTCCCCGTCCCGATCGGCGGCGCTGCGCAAGCGCTGCGCGAAGCCTGCGTAGTAGCGGGCATGCGCGGACAAGGCCGCCTCCAGACATCCCCGGGCGGCCAGTTGTTCGCGGCCGAACTGGCGCATCACCGCAAAGGTGGCGCTCCGCCCGCTGTCCGGGTCGGCGATGATCAAGTTCTTTTCCGCCAGCGTTGCGAGGCTCTCCTCGATGCCGTCGGCCAGGCCGCGAAACCCGGGAAGCTCGGTATCGGCGCACAGGGCGGTCAGCGCTTCGACAGTCGCGCCTCCGGCGAAGACGCTCATCAGATCAAACACGCGGCGCTCGTCGGGGGACAGCAGCGCCACGCTCCAGTCAAGCATGGCCCGCAGCGAGCGCTGCCGATCGGGGACGTCACGGTGGCCGGTCGCGAAGGCGATGAGTTGATCGCCGAGCCGGGCATCCAGTTGCTCGAGCGACATCCGTCGCATCTGGGCGGCGGCCATCTCGATGGCCAGCGGGATGCCATCCAGGCGCGCACAGATCCGCTCTACCAGCCGGCTGTTGTCATCACCAATCCGGAAGCCCGGCAGCACGGCGCGCGCCCGGTCAGCAAACAATGTCCGCGCCTCCGTTCCGAGCTCGGATCGCAACGGCTGCACGGGAAAGGCATGCTCGCCATACACGTTGAGGAGCTCTCGGCTGGTGACCAGGGCTTTCACGTGTTCGGCCTCGGCCAGCAGGCGGGTGATCCGGGGCGCGGCCTGGAGGACGTGCTCGAAGTTGTCGATGACGAGCAACAGCCGGCGCCCGCGAACCGCCGCCGACAGGGCGGCCAGCACGGTCTGGCTCGGCTGGGCGCGCGCCCCAAGCGCGCGCAAGATCGCGCCCGGCACGTGGGTGGCGTCGCTGAGGTCGTCGAGCGGGACAAAGCACACACCGTCCGGGAATGCATCGATCGAGGCGTGTCCGGCGGCAAGCGCAAGCCGGGTCTTGCCGACACCCGGTGGTCCGATCAGGGTGACGAGCCGCGTGTCGGCGGCCGCCAGGAGATCCCTGACCGCGGCGACGTCCCTCTCCCGGCCGACAAGGCGCGTGAGCGGGCGGGGCAGGTTGCCCGCCTCGCGCTCTGGCGTGGCCGCCGCTGGGGGGCTCACGGTCGCCAGATAGACAGCCTCATCGCCGGTCCGGGCGAAGCGCACGAACGCCTCCTGGCGTTCGTGCGGGATGCTGAGCGCGCGCGCGAGCAGAGCGGCCAGCTCCTGAGAGGGCTTGAGATCGCCGGTTTCGATGCGTTTGATGGCGCTGGGGGAGCACAGCGCGCGGGTGGCCAGGGCCTCCCGCGTCAGGTCGAGGTTTTTGCGCTGCGATTGCAGCCATCGTCCAAAAGCGCCTTCGAAATCCATGGCGAACTTCAATTATACGAAGCGAAGCGTACTTGGCGGGTGTCCCTTTTGGTGTCCATTGCGGACACTGACACAAGGGCGTGGAAGGCGTTCAATGCCTGGCATGAAGAGAATCCAAATCCTTACCGCCCTGATGGCCGCCCTGTTCGGCGGCGCGCTTATGGTCGCAACCCCCGCCCGCGCCGACACGATCACGGTCACGGTCACGGCCGATGGAATTGACAGCGCACCTGGCAACGGCGCCTGCGCCGGTCCGAATGGCTGCACCCTGCGGGCCGCCATCATGGAAGCCAACGCCTGGCCTGGCGCCGACGCGATCGTGCTGGGCGCCGGGACTTACGGCCTCACCCGGGCCGGCAACGACGACACGGCTGTCAACGGCGATCTTGACATCACCGATACCTTGACCCTGAAAGGCGCTGGGTATGCGGTGACGATCGTGGATGGCGGCTCGTTTCTCTCGCCCGATCGAATCTTTCAGGTTCTGACCGAGACGCAGGTGACGATGTCGGGGTTTGAGATCAAGCGCGGCAAGGCGGCGGCGAGCGGCGGAGGCATCCACAACGCCGGGGTCCTGACCCTGACCCAGATGCGGCTGTTCACCAACACGGCTTCGAGCGGCGGCGCGCTGTATAACGGCACGACCGGGCAGATCATCCTCGATCAAACCGAGGTCGTCACCAACAGCGCGACGAGCGTCGGCGGTGGCGTGCTCGCAAATGGTCCGATGACGCTGACCCAGAGCCGCCTGGCGGGGAACGTGGCGGGAACCAACGGCGCGGCTATCTACATTGACGCCAGCCTGTCGGTCGCGGACAGCGTCTTCGACAGCAACCGGGCGGTGATCGATGGCGGCGGAATCTACATTCCGTCCGGGCCTGCTGCCAGCGTCGCATACGGGATCGCCAACACCCAGTTCCGCTCCAATCGGGCGCAGGCCAGCAACGGTTACGGCGGCGCGATCCTTGCGGGTGGTGGCACCCTGACGGTGACTGGGAGCGTCTTTGACCGCAACTATGCCGGTTATCTGGGAGGCGCGCTGGCCTTGCTTCCGACCCCCTCCAACGTGTTGCTCGACGGCAATGACTTCAGCAACAATGACACAACCAAGTTCGGCGGCGCGGTCTTTGCCTCTGGCGGCGGGCTCACCCGCATCGTCGGGGGCAGTCTGCTGGTCAATGAGGCTGGCCCCGGTGAGGGCGGCGGCATTTACAAGGACGGGCCTGGCATGCTGAGCATTTCCGGCACGCTGATGGCCGCCAACAGCGCGAACAAGAACGGGGGCGCGCTGGCTGCCATCGGGGGTGATGTCTTCATCACAAATGCATCGCTGCAACTCAACACGACCTCGAGCGGCTCGGGTGGGGCGATTTCCACTTCGACCGGCAGCGCGCTGTATCTGTTCGACACCACCATCAGCCAGAACACAGCCTATTTGGCTGGCGGTGGCGTGGCCGGCGGTCAGTCGCCGACCATCGTGCGGGGCGGCCTGTTCGAGAACAATCAGGCCTCCGGCGCGTCGTCGTCCGGCGGCGCGATTGCGGTCATCTTTGGGCGGCTCGAAACGCGCGGGGCGACGTTTCGGTTGAACCGGTCTGCTGTTTCGGGCGGGGCAATTGGCCATGAGGACGATTTCGCCAACGGGCTATTGATTGAGGACTGCGTTCTCGAGCAGAACGCCGCGGGCCGGGGTGGCGGCGTGTCGGGCGGTTTGATGGATATTCGGCGCAGCCTCTTTATCAGCAACACCGCCAAGACCGGCTCCGGCGGCGCGGCCGCCAACGGGATTGGCAGCATGATCGTCAGTGACAGCCGCTTTGTCTCGAATACGGCCGTTAGCGGGGGCGCCCTGGCCGCGTCGGATGGCAATGAAACTGTGCTGAGGAGTGTCTTCGAGTCCAACGCCGCCTCAATGTCGGGTGGCGCCATAGACATCGGGCCGTTCGGGCTTGTGCTGAAGGACTCGCTCTTCATCCGCAATCAGTCCGCCAGCCAGGGCGGGGCGATCTGGGGCAGCGATGGCTCGCCGATCGAAGTCAATGACAGCGCTTTCATCAGCAACACCGCCGCCGCCGATGCCGGCGCGATTCAGGCTTCGACCAAGGACGTGTATCTGGTCAACACCACCCTGAGCGGAAACCGGGCGAACCGGGATGGCGGTGCCGTCTTCGCGTCCGGCGCCAATACCGTGGTCCTGGCCAACGCGACGATCGTCAACAACGTCGCCGACGCCGATGCGAATGGCACGGGCAACGGCGGCGGGCTGAACACCGACCCGGCCAATACCACGGTCAACCTTCGCAACAGCATCCTGAACGGAAACACCGATCTGTCGCCCGTCGAGAAGTACAACGAGTGCGTCGGGCTGATCATCTCGGGTGACTACAATCTTGTCGGGGCGGCCCCGGGTTGCGTGCTGGCGGGGACGACCACTCACAATTCGGCCGCCGCGCCGATGCTGGGGGCGCTGGCAGGCAACGGCAGCGCCACAACGCTCTCGTTCAAGCCAATGGCGGGCAGCCCGGCCATCGACGGCGGAAACCCGGCCGGCTGCAAGGATCAGAACGGGGCAAACCTGACCCGCGACCAGCGCAAGCTGCAGCGGCCGCTCGACGGCAACAGCGATGGCGCCGCGGTCTGCGACATTGGCGCGGTCGAGGCAGGCTCCTTCACGGCGATGCTGCCCCGCATCGCCCGGTAGATTCACATGAACCAGCGCATCAATCCGCGGACTGTGGCGATCGCCCAACGCTCATTTGAGCGCCTCAGGCCCGATGTCGAGGCTTTCTCGCGCTCTTTCTACACGCGGCTGTTCCAGATTGATCCCGCGCTCGAGGTTCTGTTCCCGACGGACCTGGACAGCCAGCGCAGCAAGCTCGTCGCCATGCTCGATCAGATGGTCGGCCATCTGTCCGACTGGGACGCGCTTCTGAGCGAGTCCCAGGCGCTGGGCGTGCGCCACGCCGGCTATGGCGCGCGACCGCATCACTACGTCGGGGTCGGCTCGGCCTTGATCTGGGCGCTCGAGCGGCATCTCGGCCCGCACTTCACGCCCGAAGTGCGCGATTCGTGGCGGGAAGTCTACGAGGTCTTCTTCCGTGCGATGACCGACAATAGGGGCCAGTAGCTGCGCTGTCGTGGCGCCGCCGATCATTCACTTGCGAGGTTATCGATGATTTATCAACTGCGCGTTTACTGGTCCCCGCCCGGCAAGGCCGAGGCGATGCACGCCCGCTTTCGGAACGTCACCCTGCCGATCTTTGCCCGGCATGGGATGAAGGTCGTCGGCTTCTGGACGCCCACGCCGCGGACCGAGGAGAGCGGCGATCTGGTCTACATCCTGGCCTTTCCAAATGCTGCCGCCGTCGACGCGGCCTGGACGGCCTTTCGGGCCGACCCCGAATGGGTGGCGGGAAAGGCCGCCAGCGAGGTCGATGGCCCGATCGTGTCGCGCCTGACCAACACCCTGATGGATCCGACCGACTATTCGCCGATGAAGTAGAGACGGCCGACCGGGCCGTCTGTTCGCCGATGACCCGAACGAGACGGCCCACCGGGCCGTCTCTACGGGGCATACAATCGGGGCATGTCCTGGCAAACTTATTTCTCCGAAAACCGCGATCGTTTTATCTCCGAACATCTCGAATTTGACCGCATCCCGAGCATCTCCGCTCTGCCGCAGCACAAGGCCGATGTGCGCGCGGCGGCGGAATGGACGGTGGCGCGCATGACCCGGGCTGGGCTGGCCAATGCCGCCATCCTCGAGACCGCCGGCCACCCTGCCACCTACGCGGATTGGCTCGGCGCGCCGGGCAAGCCAACCTTGCTCTTTTACGGCCACTTCGACGTGCAGCCGGTCGATCCTCTGTCGTTGTGGACGACCCCGCCGTTTGAACCCGAAATCCGCGACGGCCGCATTTATGCCCGCGGCGCTTCGGATGACAAGTCGGGGGTGCTCTCGCTCATTCAGGCGATTGAGGGCGTACTGAAGGGCGAAGGTAGCCTGCCGGTCAACATCAAACTGCTCTTCGAGGGTGAAGAGGAGATTGGGAGCGCCAACCTGAAGGCGGTGCTTGCTGAGCGCAAGGCCCAGCTCGCCTGCGATCACATCATCAGCGTCGATGGCGGCCAGTGGTCGGAGACCGATGGCGGCATCCTCGTCAGCCTGAAGGGGATGTGCGGCGGCCAGATCGATGTCTACGGCGCAGCGACCGATCTGCATTCCGGTATCTTCGGTGGGGCCGCGGCGAACCCAGTGGCTGCCCTCACCCACATCCTGGCCGCAATGCGCGACCCGGATGGCAAGGTGCTGGTCGACGGCTTCTACGATGACGTAACGCCTCTTACCGCCGCGGAACGCGAGGCCATGGCCGTGGTGCCCTTTGATGGCGAGGCGCTGCGGGCGCGCCTGAACGTGCCCGAGCTGGCCGGCGAGCGCGACTTCACCCCGATCGAGCGGATGTGGGCGCGTCCAACGCTCGACATCAACGGCATGTGGGGCGGCTTCCAGGGCGCGGGCGGCAAGACTGTCCTCCCGGCCGAGGCCCACGCCAAGATCACCTGCCGTTTGGTCGCCAACCAGGATCCGCGCAAGATTCTCGAATGCCTGGCCGCCCACATTCGCAAGGTCACCCCGCCCGGCGTGCGGGTGGAGTTCCATCCCTCGGCTGGGACCGCGTTCCCGTATTCCATGCCGCTCGATCACCCGGTCAACAACGCCATCAAGCGGGTTCTTACAAAGGTGTACGGCAAGCCGCCCTACTACATCCGGATGGGCGGCAGCGTGCCGGTCACCGGCATGTTCGAGCGCGAGCTGGGGGCCAAAGTCGCCACGCTTTCCTTCGCCCTGGAAGATGAGGGGATGCACGCGCCCAACGAGTTCTGGCGGATTGCCAGCCTGGATAAGTCCCTCAAGGCTTACGCCTTGTTCTTTCACGAAACCTTCTAACTCATTGCCGGGAGCGATGCCCGCCGCTTCGCGGCGGGCATCGCTCCCGGCAATGAGCTAGAAGGTTTCGTGAAAGAACAAGGCGTAAGCCTTGAGGGACTTATCCAGGCTGGCGATGCGCCAGAACTCGTTGGGCGCGTGCATCCCCTCATCTTCCAGGGCGAAGGAAAGCGTGGCGACTTTGGCCCCCAGCTCGCGCTCGAA
>Ga0073905_10000329_pt1 | contig 21540 bp, 18 predicted proteins | sample KloWWTupernatant_FD_65482 | JGI IMG/M metagenome (GOLD analysis project Ga0073905, IMG submission 65482) | Active sludge microbial communities from Klosterneuburg, Austria, studying microevolution and ecology of nitrifiers - Klosterneuburg... | ecosystem: Engineered > WWTP > Aerobic digester >... | reverse complement strand
TCAGCGTAGCCGATATTGCGTGCTTCATTCGCGGTCATATCTCGTGCCCCTCTTCAGGTGAGCGAACGTGCCAATACATCCGATTGTGCCGGTTGCCGGCGTCGGAGGCATCAGCCGGTCCGGTAGTGGCGACCTGCCCGATTGAGCAGGGTGACGACTCGCCAACAAACGAGCAATATCGGAAAACAAGGCGAACGTGCCCCCCGCGCGGCCGTTCGTAACCCCGGCTGTCACCCCCGCGGAACGAACTTGAAGCAGCCGCGAACATGGTCGTCGATGACTCCGATACTCTGCAGATAGGCGTAGATCGTGGTCGAGCCGACGAAGGCGAAGCCGCGCTTCTTGAGGTCGCGAGCGACGGTATCGGACAACGGGGTCGTCGCCGGGAGCGTCTCAGGCGTGTAGCCCTCCGGATGGCGAACTGGCTCGCCATCGACCCAGTCCCAGAGATAACGGTCGAACGAACCGAGCTCCTCCTGGACGGCAAGGAATGCCCGGGCATTGCGCGGCGCAGCCTCGATCTTCAGGCGATTGCGGATGATCCCCGAGTCGGCCATGAGTCGGGTGATATCGGACTCGCCGTAGCGGGCGATCTGCTCCGGGTCGAACCCCTCGAACGCGCGCCGGAACCCCTCGCGCTTGCGCAGGATCGTGATCCACGACAAGCCGGCCTGAAACCCCTCCAACACGAGCATTTCGTAGAGCTTCTGGTCGTCGTGGCAGGGCACACCCCACTCCTCATCGTGGTAGAGGATGTAGAGCGGGTCGCTCCCGGGCCAGGCGCAGCGCTGGCGCGCATCGACGGTCTCCATTTCATCCACCCCTTCGTCAGCCAGAGGACGCACCGCACCGCGCAAGTATGCCGCGTCGATCGGCACGGTTCTTGATATGAGGGATCTTGCTCGGGTGTGAAATCCGATCGGCGCAATCGAGGAGGCGGGAATGAGCAAGCAGGCGAAGACTCTCAGCGGGTTTCTTGAAGGCGAGCAATTCGCATGGCTGGAGACGGTCGCGAATCCCCTCCAGGATTCGGTAACACGCGTATTCAATACCAGCGACGGGGCCAGGCAGGTGAAGAGCCTGCTCAACGGCACACAGGCCCGACATCGTATTCATCCGATGCTCGTGGCCGCGCCGCTCGGCGCCTGGATAATGGCTGCGGCCTTCGACGCGCTGGAGGTCTTCGGCAGGAGTCACACGCCGCACTTCCGGACTGCGGCAGACACGGCGATCGGCGTCGGAATCGTCTCCTCGAGCGCGGCCGTGCTGACCGGGCTAGCTGACTTCGCCGACCTCTGGGGCCATCCTCGCAGGGTCACCGTGGCGCACGCGCTCTCGAACACGACCGCGCTCGCCTGCTACAGCGCATCGCTCGCGCTGCGTCTGGCCGGTCAACGCAGCGCAGGCAGGGTGTTCGCTGGCGCCGGCTTCGGCGCATTGGCGCTCGGCGGCGCGCTCGGCGGGGACCTGGTCTACAACCTCGGCACAAATGTCCGCGTCGCGCTCTACCCGAAGCCCCAGATCGAGGAACGCGACGTGCTGGCGTCGGATGAGCTCGCCGAGGGCGAGCGGGTCGTCGTTGAGGACGGCTGGTCGCCAGTGATGCTCTACCGCACCGCCGGCCAGGTCTACGCCGTCGAGGACTGGTGTCCACACGCGGGCGGACCGCTCTCGGAGGGTCCGATTCACGACTGTATCGTCACCTGTCCGTGGCATGGCTCGCGATTCGATGTTCGCAATGGCGCGCCGCTGACCGGCCCGGCCTCCAGTCCACTCCGCACCTTCGATGTCCGCGAGGAGGGCGGGCGCATCCTGATCTCGCCGAACTACGAAGGGCGTGACTGGCCGGATCCGCCGAAGGATCCACGCACCGCGCCGGAGCACATCGCGGCCAGCGAGGACGACTAGTAGAAGTACCCCGACACTGTCTTGCCGGTTGGGTCGATCAGGTAGCCGGAGTCGCCGCCGTTGTTCCAGACTGCGCCGGTGCGGCCCCAGTAGATATCAGTCGGAGTGTTCAGCCCCTTGGCGACGTGCAGGCGTAACGACGCGCCGGGCAGCAGGAAGACGCCATCGGGAAATGTAAAGGTCGTGCCGGATTCATCCTTGACCTGCCATCCCTTGAGATGAATTGTCACATCGTCATGATTGCGGATGAGGGCGTACTCGTACTTCGCGCCCTCCTCCCAGCTCGGATCTGCCAGGATGTAATCAATCCGCAGGTCTCCAGTCGTGATGTTCGCTGGCGTAAGCGTCTCGCCGGCCTGGCCATAGCGCCATGTGTAGTAATGCAGCCCGATGTTGCCGGCCTCGACCTGCCACTCTGGAGAGTTGGCCGGTGTATAGGTGAGGCAGCGACGCTCGAAACATTGCACCAGCACGTCGGACGCGGTCCCGCCAACGCGGACGTTGGCCCAGTAGGCGTCGGTGATCGGGTAGCCGGTGGCATAGAAGGGGTTCTCGAACAGCGGCTCGGTTGCGTAGATTCCCCCCTTGTAGACAGTGCCCTGGCTCTGCATGAACGCCCAGAACGGGCTGGCGACCCAGTGTCCGGTAAGGGAAACCCACTCCGCGTCGGTCGCGCCCCACTGCGCCAGCCACGGGTTCGTATCGACGTTGCCGTCGCGCGCGAGCGTCGCGACGATTGGCGCGCCCTGGACGGAGCGGCTGGCGTCACGCACAGTGGCGAAGGTCGCGTATGTCGGGCCGGCCGGGTCATCGGCGTCGCCGGCCACGTTGACGACGGCCGGCTCACGCGCCAGCCATGCGCTGTCGCCGACCGCCATCCGCCCGCTGATCAACTCACTCGCCAGCAAGCCGTTGGTGACATACCAGGGGGATGAACGATCGCCGTCGCGGTTGTTGATCTCCATCCGCGACTTGTCGAAGTACTGGACGATCCGCGTGCCGCCGGGGGAATTCACATAGGGTTCACTCAGCAGTCCGGTTGTCGCTGCCGGCCCCCACATCCAGGTGCGCTGTGTCTGTTGCGCCACGATCGGCATATCTGTCCGCGCCCACGTGCGTTCGAAGGCAGTGTGCTCGGTCGGCGCTGCCGAGGCGGCCGGCGCAAGCGCCAGCCCGATGGTCGCGACCAGTAGACAGGCGATGGCGCGTCGTAACGACATCTCCCCCGGCTCCCTTCGTTGCGTTCGTGGCGGGGATCGTCGCAGGGCGTGGTCGAGTCGTCAATCGGGTGGCCGGAACGGACGTAGTCGAGGCAACAAATTGCCCGACCGGCGCGAGAGACGTATTCGCGATAGCCGAATGCGCGTATCATTGCGCATCTACCCCGGCGTTGGCGGGGGATGCGAGCAGACAGCTTACCCCGGCAGCGAGGTTGACGTGCAGCAAGTCCACCGATTTTCGGATCTTTCCGCGCCGGCAGCTCGGCGCGGATTCGTGCTCCTGGGCCTGATGACGCTCTTCTTCGGCCTGTCAATGGCCATCCAGGAGAATATCGTCACCAACTACTTCGACGAGGTTCTTGGCCTGCAGGGGCCGCAGTTCGGCTACATCACCGCGATCCGCGAGGTGCCGGGCTTTCTGCTGATCTTCGTGGCCGCGATCTTCTACCGGATGTCGATCCCGCGGCTGACATCGATGATGCTGGTCGTGCTGGCCGTCGGCTACTTTCTGTTTGGTCTGTCCAACTCGTTCTGGACGGTCGCGCCGTGGGTCATTCTGTCGTCGATGGGCTACCACACGGTGCTCCAGACGCAGTACGCGCTGGGGATGAGCCTGACCAACGAACGTCGCAGCGGCAGCATCCTCGGCAAGATGGGCGCGATCAACAGCGCCGGCGCGCTGATCGCGATGGTGCTGGTCTTCATCGTCTTCTACTTCGACCTGCTGTCATTCCGGCCGATGTTCATTATCGCCGGCGGTTTCGCGCTCCTCGCCGCCGTCGCGATCTACAACTTCCCTCACCTGCACGACGGCGAGGAACGCGCGTTTATCGGGAAGCGCGATCCGATCGTCTTTCGCAAGCCATACAAGTTCTATTACTATCTCAGCATCCTCGACGGCGCTCGCCAGCAGATCTTCTTCTCGTTCGGCCTCTGGGTGCTGGTCCACGCTCACGGCCTCGGTGTTCCCGAAATCTCGGCGCTGCTGATCGTCGTTCGCACTGGGGCGATGTTTGCCAGTCCCTGGATCGGCCGGACGATCGACTTCTACGGCGAGAAGCGGATGCTATCGGCGGTCAATGTCGCCTATGTGCTGGCGCTCGGCGGGTACGCGGTAACGAACAATATCTATATCGCCTGCCTGTCATACGTCGCGTACTCGTTCATCACGCCGCTATCGTCGATCGGCGCAGCCACGTACCTGCGCAAGATCGCGGTGACAAACGAGATCGCGCCATCGCTGGCGATGGGGGTCACCTTCCAGCATATGGCGGCGATCATCGTGCCGATCTCAGCGGGCTTCATCCTGAACTTCGTTGGCTATCAGATCCCGTTCCTGATCGCCTCCGGCTTCGCGATCTTCACCTTCTTCATGACCCTGCGACTCGACCCGGCCAATCAGAAATCGCCGGCCCGGATCGCCGAAGACCAGCAGCGCGCGTTGGAGGAGGCGCAGGCCGACGCGGCGCTGAGTCGGGCACACTAGCCCGTCAGTCGAAGATAATCAGGCCACGGCCGGGTTCGCCACGATCGAGCGCGGCGTAGGCCTCGTTGATCTGCTCCAACGGGTAGCGGCGCGTCACCAGCCCTTCGAGGTCGATCTTGCCGGCCTTCGCCAGCGTCAGCAGGCGCGGCATGTCGATCGAGACGCGCGCTGATCCGTAGTAGCTGCCCTTGAGCGTCTTCTCCGTCCCGGCCAGCATGCGAGCATCGATCGCCGCCGTCACACCATCCGGCGCCATGCCGGCGATCACGGCCGTGCCGCCAGGTCGCAGGCAATCGAACGCCGTGGTGACGGTTGCGCCGGTTCCGAGCGCCTCGAAGGCATAGTCGACTCCGCCGCCGGTCATCTCGCGAATACGCTGGACAGGGTCGGCCTCGCTGGCGTCGACGTCATCGGTCGCGCCGAAGCGGCGCGCCATCTCCAGCTTCGGCTCGCTGATATCAACCGCGATGATCTGCGAGGCATTCGCCAGCCGCGCGCCCTGGATGATGTTGAGACCGACGCCGCCACAGCCGATGACGGCGACGGTGCTGCCGGGCTCGACGCCGGCCGTGTTGATCACCGCGCCGATGCCGGTCGTCACCGAACAGCCGACCAGCGCGGCCATCTCCATCGACACGTCGGCGGGGATCGGCACAGCGCCGCTCTCGTGGACGACGGTGTATTCCGCCATCGACGCGGTGCGGGCGAAGTGGTAGATGGGTTGGCCGTCCTTGCTGAGGCGCGTGCCACCACCTGGCAGGACGCCGAGCGGGTACTTCCGGGTCGTCTCGCACAGGTGCGGCTTGCCAGAGACACAATAGCGGCAGACGCCGCAGTTTGGCGAAAAGTTCAGGATGACCCGGTCACCCGGCTTCACCCGCGTCACGCCTGGGCCGACTGCCTCGACGACGCCGGCCGCCTCGTGGCCGAGAACCATCGGCAGCGGCATCCGCCACTCGCCGTTGATCGCGTGCAGGTCGCTCCGACAGACGCCGCCCGCGGCGATCTTCACCATCACCTCGCCGGCCTGGGGGTCGTCGAGCTGAACCTCCTCGACGCGAATCGGCTGATTCGGCTCGTAGAGCACGCCGGCCCTGATCGTCCGCATCGGACTCTCCCTTCCTCCGGGCCTGCGCGATATCGCGGGCCACACGGGCGGCATCGACATCTCAATGCCGCCCATGATAGCGGAAGCGTCAGGCGGTGGCGCGACTGAGGGCAAGCGATTGCGTGCGCTGCGCCAGCGTGATGGCCAGCCAGAACATGATCAGCGCATTGACCGCATGAAGCGCAGCCATCGCGCCGATACTGGACAGTGCAAACGGATACTGCATGCCGTAGAGCATGAACTCGGCGAACGCCAGCCCGACGATCAGCCAGGGCAATCGGCCAACGACGGCGAACGCGACCATCAGCACGGTGAAGCCGCCGACCATCTGTCCGAACTGGACATGATCTGGCCAGCGCGTTGCGTCGTTGAAGACGCTGAGGCCGGCCAGGAAGACCTGGATAATGACGCCAACTGCGTACAGCCAGGCGCTAACAACGAAACCTATCCGTGACCAACGGGAGATCGGGTGCGCTGGGGAGATCACTCTGCGATTATCCTTTCTCCAGACTGTGCGGGTGGGGAGCACTGCCCGCGAACATCGGTCAGAACAGTACCGCGATTTGATGACGACCCGATGACGGACGAGCGCCACCGGGCGACGATAGGAATGGGTCAACATGTCAGCAACAGTGACGGTCCGTGGGACCGCAGTAATCAACGCTCAGCCCGATGAGGTGGAGCTCGATCTCTCGGTCTCCTACCTCGATCGCACCGCCGAGGCAGCGCTGGCGGAAGTGATTAAGCGTAGCGCGACGCTCGAAGAAATCCTCAGCGAGTTGAGCATCGACCGCGCGTGCTGGACGACGACCGGCGCCACCGTTCAAGAAGAGACCGAGTGGAACAGCAAGGAAAGCAAGCACATCCATCGTGGCTATCGCGCAACGAACTGCGTCCATTTGCTCCTCACCGACCCCGAACCGCTGGGCAAGCTGATCAGCGCAGCAGTGGCGCGGAGCATGGCAGCGATCGAAGGGCCTACCTGGAGCGTAGCGCTGGACAACCCGGCCCGCCTCGACGCCTGCCGTGCTGCGGCGGAAAATGCGGCGGCACGAGCCGAGGCCTACGTCACTGCGCTCGGCGCGCGACTTGGCGCGATCATCAGCATCTCCGAGCCAGGCACGACGATCGAGCCAATCCGTCGTGATGTCGTCGCCAGCCCGCCGATGACAATGGCCCGCATGGCGCCCGATATGGAGCTGGGCATCAACGCGGGGGAGATGGAAGTGCGCGCGACAGTGCAGGTCACCTACGCCATCGAGCAGGGATGATCGAGCGAGAGGACAGGGACAGGCCGTTGGAATCCAGCGAGCGTCTCTGGTGGCAGGCCGGGGTCATCTACCAGGTCTATCCGCGCAGCTTTCAGGATACTGATGGCGATGGGGTCGGCGACCTTCGCGGGGTGATCGAGCGGCTTGACTATCTCGACGATACGCTCGGCATCGACGCGATCTGGCTCTCACCGTTCTTCCCATCGCCGATGCGTGACTTCGGCTATGACATCGCCGACTACACCGACGTGGATCCGCTCTTCGGCGATCTGGCCACGTTCGACGAGCTGGTGGCCGAGGCGCATGCCCGCAACATGCGGATCATCATCGACTACGTTCCGAACCACTGTTCCGACCAGCACCCGTGGTTCGTCGAGGCGCGCTCGTCACGCGAGAGTGCGAAGCGCGACTGGTTCATCTGGGCCGACCCGAAGCCGGACGGATCGCCGCCAAACAACTGGATCGGCCCGTTCGGCGGCTCGACATGGGAGTGGGACGAGCCGACGGGGCAGTACTACCTGCACATCTTCCTGCCCGAGCAGCCGGATCTGAACTGGCGCAACCCGGATCTCCGCGCGGAGATGCTCGACGTGCTGCGATTCTGGCTCGCGCGCGGCGTCGATGGGGTGCGGATCGACGCCCTCCATAATGTGATGAAGGATCCCCACCTGCGCGACAACCCGGAGAATCACGCCGGCCACCTGGGAACCCACCGCACGCACGGCCTCGAGTTCGACCGTCAGCAACATCTGCATGAGTTCGACCATGACGACAACCACGAGGTCGCCCGCGCGATGCGGGCAGTGTTGGACGAGTTCGAAGCGGAACGCCCGCGCGTCGCGATTGGCGAGCTGCATATCTTCGACCTCGATCGCTGGGCGCGCTATTACGGCGAGGGGTTGGACGAGCTACACCTGCCGTTCAACTTCGGCCTGCTGAACACGCCCTGGGAGGCGGGTCGTGTCCGCGCGCTGGTCGACGCCATCGAGGCAGCGGTCCCACCTGGCGGCTGGCCGAACTATGTCCTCGGCAACCACGACGAGCCACGCATCGCGACCCGCGTCGGCGTGGATGAGGCGCGCGTCGGGATGATGCTCCTGTTGACACTGCGCGGCACGCCGACGCTGTACTACGGTGACGAGCTGGGGGTGCGCGACGCCACGGTGTCGATCGAGCAGATGCGGGATCCGTGGGGCATCCGGATGGGCGAGGCGCAGTTCAGCCGAGACCCTGCACGCGCGTCGATGCCCTGGGACGATAGCCCCAACGGTGGCTTCTGCCCGGCCGGCGTTGAGCCGTGGTTGCCGCTCGCGCCCGATCTGGCGACGACGAATGTCGTGGCCCAGGCCGCCAACCCACACTCGATGCTCAATCTCACTCGCGCGCTGCTGCGGCTGCGCCGCGCCAGTCCGGCATTGTCGGTTGGCGACTATCGGGCGCTGGACGCGGTCCCGCCGGATGTGTTCGGTTTTTTGCGCGAGGCGGGCGAAGATCGCTATCTGGTGCTGCTGAGCTTCGCGAGACGCACAGTGACGATCGAGCTCCCTGAGGCCGGCCAGGCGGCGATCGCCGTCTCGACGGCGCTGGACCGCGAGGGGCCGGCCGACCTGGCGAACCTGACGCTGCGTGGCAACGAAGGGCTCGTCCTGCAACTGGCCTAGTCGCGCCGCGACAGTTGGCGTTACGCTCCGACCGGCGCGCCCCACCAGACACGGGCTATCGCGGATCTCCGCTCGCGTCCGTCGTGGGATACTCGTCGCAGAACGTATTCGGCGGATGAGCCAGAGCTTGCATCGCTGCGATCTTTCGCCGCCGATGCATCGTCATTCGTTCGTCATCTTCCACATGCATAATAGGTCGGTTTGCCGCGAATTTCGAGCGGGAATGAGCGGCCGTTCACATCAGTCAATGAGCATCATGCAGCGCATCGTTCGACCGAAGGAAGACATCCCGTGCCACGAATGCCCATGCCCGCGATGATGCGCGACCCCGCGTTGCGCATGATCCTCATCCTCGCCGCATTATCTGGGGGGGCGTTCGGGCTGACGATCCCGTTTCTGACGCTCGTCGCCCGCGAGCGCGGCGTCTCGCTTGGCGCGATCGGGGTCATGGCCTCCAGCTATCTCATCGCCCAGACTGTCTTGCAACTACCGTTTGGCTCGCTGTCGGACCGGATCGGGCGGACCACGCCGATCGCGGCCGGCTTCGCCGTCGAAGCAGTTGCCTCGCTGGGGTTCGTCTTCGCCAATTCGGCCACGACGTTCATCGCGCTACGCGTCCTGCAGGGGGTGAGCCTGGCGTTGATCATGCCGGCGCTGCGGGCGCTGGTCGCGGATGTGACGCCGGTCAACCGGCGAGGGCAGGCATATGCGTGGCTCTTCGCCAGCTTCAGCGGCGGGATGTTACTCGGGCCACCGCTCGGCGGGTTTCTCGCCGCTCCGCTTGGTCGCAGCCCGCTCTTCATCGTCGCTGCTGTGATCAACCTGGCGGTGGCCATTATCGCGCTCGGCTGGCTGCGGGGAATCGGCCGGCAACCGGGCCAGCATGATTCGGGCGTACGGGTGCCAACATCCGCGATCTTCACCAGCGCGCTGATCGGCGCGTTCATCATGGGCTTCGGCGCGCGCATTCTCGAGGGGATGTTCGCGGGCGTGTGGTCGATCTACCTGGACGATATCGGCGCGAGCGATGTTCAGATTGGCCTCTCGTTCGCGACCTGGTCGATCGCGTTCATGCTCTTCACCCCGATCGGCGGGCGACTTGCCGACCGTGGATTCCGGTGGCGGAAGCTCCTGATTGGCAACCTTGTTATGGCTGCGCTCATCATCAGCTACGGAGTGATCCAGGTAGTGCCGGTGATTCTGGCCATCGGGCTGATCGAGGGCGCCGTCGCAACGGTCACGGTGCCAGCACTGGATGCCTACCTCGCCTCAGTCGCCGACCCGCGCATCCAGGGAAGGATTCAGGGCACCTACGCAACGATCGGCACGGCCGGCGCTGCCGTCAGCGCCTTCCTCGGCACCGTCCTCTACAAGCACTCGCAACTGCTGCCCTTCCTCGTCGCCGGGGGTATACTTGCCATAATCACTCTCTCGGGGATCGGACTGGTGCGCAACGCTGAGATTCAGATGGCTGCCGCGCCGTTAGTTATCGAGCCCATGGCCACGACACTACCCGACCCGGCACTCTGACCGCAACGTTCGGATAGCGGTGCATGTTCGGCGCGCCTACGATACGATCGGAGGTGATGATGAACACGACACGACCGATAGTCAAACCGATCGCGACCGACGATGAAGCTCGCTGGCAGGCGCTGGTGGATCAGAACCCACTGTTCGACGGCACATTCGTCGTCGCAGTGAAGACGACTCACATCTACTGCCGGCCGATCTGCCCGGCCCGCCGGCCATACCGGCAGAACGTCACGTTCTACGACACGCCAGACGACGCCGAGGCGGCCGGGTTTCGCGCCTGCCTGCGGTGCCACCCCCGCGATGAGCGGCCGCCGGCCGCGGCGATGGTCGAGCGCGCCTGCGCCTACCTGACCGCGAATCTCGATCGCACGGTGACGCTGGCCGAGTTGGGCAAGGCGGTCGGGCTCAGCCCGTACTATCTCCAACGCACGTTCACCGGCATCACCGGAGTCTCGCCACGCGCCTGGGCGGACGCCCGCCGGCTGGAGACCCTGAAGACCCAGCTCCGTGGGGGCGACGACGTGACAACGGCGCTGTATGACGCGGGGTATGGATCGAGCAGCCGGCTGTACGAGCGCGCGCCTGGACAGCTGGGGATGACACCCGGCACGTACCGACGCGGCGGGCAGGGGATGCGAATCGGCTGGAGCATTCGCAACTGCGCGCTCGGCCGGATTCTTGTCGCGGCGACCGAACGCGGCGTCTCGGCAATCTACATCGGCGACGATGACGCCACGCTGGAGGATGCGCTGCGCCACGAATATCCGGCCGCCGAGATCGAGCGCGACGACGACCGGATCGGCGGGTGGATGGATCGAGTGCTGGATCACGTCGCTGGCAAACGCGAGTCGCTCGATCTGCCGCTTGATGTCGTCGGCACAGCCTTCCAGCGCCGCGTCTGGGAAGCGCTGAGAACCATCCCGCTCGGCAGCACGCGCTCCTACGCCGAGGTAGCGAACAGCATTGGCGAGCCGCGCGCTGTCCGGGCCGTCGCCCAGGCCTGCGCGAAGAACCCGACCGCGATAACCGTCCCCTGCCACAGAGTCGTCCGCAGCGACGGCAGCCTCTCCGGCTATCGCTGGGGCGCCGAGCGCAAGCAGGCGCTGCTCGACCGCGAGCGTGACCTGGCGTCGGTCGAAGATTGATGGCGAGCGACGGAGACGAACAGACAGACCGACTCGAGCGGGAGATCCTGCCTGCCGGCGCGCTCGATTTCCCGCTCGCGCTCGCCTATGTCCACGGCTGGACCGCCTCGACGCAGGAGCGCGTCGACCTTGAGACGGCAACCTGGCGACGAGCGCTGACGCTCGATGGGCGCGATGTGCTTGTGACGCTCAGTCCCGGCCCGACGCCAGACACACTGGTGCTCGAAGTGGCCGGGAAGGGCGCCTGTACCCAGACACTCGACGCTGCCGAGCGGGTCGTCCGGCGCGTCTTCGCGCTCGATGCCGACCCGGCGCCGTTCGAGGCGCTGGCAGCGGGAGACGACATCCTCACGCCACTCGTCGCGCCGTACCCTGGCATGCGGCCAGTCGTCATTCCGGATCTGTATGAGACGCTCATCTGGGCGATCCTCGGCCAGCAGATCAATGTCGGCTTCGCCCGCCGATTGAAGGAACGGCTGGTCGAGACGGCCGGCCACTCGATCGAAATCGACGGCGCGAGCTATCCGTTGCTGCCGCGCCCCGAGGAAGTCGCAGAGATCGATCCAGCCGCGTTGCTGGCGCTCCAGTTCAGCCGCCAGAAGGCCGCCTATGTTATCGGCGTCTCTCAGGAGATCGCCGCCGGGAGGCTGGATCTCAACGCGCTGGCCAGCCTGCCCGACGATGAGGCCATCGCCGAGCTGATCCGCCTGCGCGGCGTTGGCCGCTGGACGGCGGAGTATCTGCTGATGCGCGGTCTCGGCCGGACGGATGTCATTCCGGCCGGCGATGTCAGCCTGCAGCTTCTCATCGGCACCGCTGCCCTCGGCCGCCGCGCCAACGAAGCCGAGCTGCGTGAGATCGCCGACCGCTGGCGCCCCTGGCGTGCCTGGGCAACGTTCTTCGTCTGGATGAGCCGGCAGTTCGGAGGGTAGGAGCGAGACGCTACCTATCCTCCGATCCTCCGGGCGGTGACATAATGGCCCGACCAGTAGTCGTCGTTCAGGTTGTCCAGCCCAACGCCGCCCAACGAGCCGCCCGCGCTGATGAACTGGCCGTCGCCGACATAGATACCGACATGGGACAGGCCCGCTCTGGAGGTGTCTTCAAAAAACACCAGGTCGCCCGGACGAAGGCTGGCGACGTCGATTGCGACGCCCTGACGGATCTGCTGATCGATCGCGCGTGGGAAATCGCTGCCCAGCACACGGTTGACGACGAAGTAGGTGAAGCCCGACGCGTCGAAGCCGGAGGATGTCGTTCCGGCCGGGAGGTACGGCACACCAACGTATGCCATCGCGCCCGCGACGATCGCGTCACCGACGCCCGACCCGCTATCCCCGCCAGCTGCGGCTCTTACCAGGATCGGGCCGGCCACCGGCACGGCAGCGAGGTAGCCACCATGCACCCAGCCGTTCACGCCGGCAGCCGTCACTCGATACCAGGCCGCGCCATTCGCAGCGGATATCGGCCCATCGGCGATCGTGACGATGGTGTCCTCGGGCAACCGGTCGACGGCTGCGCTCTCGACTCCTGCGCCGTCGCGGACATTGACCCCCTCGCCGCCAGTGCCGCTCACTCGCACCGGCTGGCCAACCCCGAACCCGGCAGGTCGCGGCTGGGCGGGGCCGGACACGGGCGCGGCGCCGGTTGCAGCGAGGTAGGCAGCCACACTGTAGCCCTCGACGCCATCGACGCTGACTTTCCACCACTCCATGCCGCTGTCGTCCAGCAAGCCGACCTTCAGGACCTCAGCGGCGGTCCCGTCCGGCATCGAGACGAGTATGTCCGCCTCGACCCATGGATTTTCGCGAAGGTTGAGACCCTGTCCGTCGGTCGCGACAACGACTGCCTGCTGCCCAGCAGCGCTTGCGCTGCCCGGCGGAGGGGCCGGCGGCGGCGCGTTTCCACGTAGCGCGAGGTAGCGTTCGGCGCTGTAGCCGACGACGCCATCGACACGGATCCTCCACCACTCCGCGCCGCTATCATCGAGCAGAGCCGTCGCCAGGACATCGACATCGGCGCCCTCGGGAATGGCAAGCAGGACATCTGCGTCGATCCATGGACGGTCCCGGAGGTTGAGACCATGGCCATCGGTATTGACAACGCGGGCAGTCCCGACGATCGGGTCGTCCTGCGCGAGCGCAGGGATCCAGAGCGCCGAGCCGGCCAACGCCAACACAGCAACGGCAACGATGACGGCGCGCGGGCCACGTGGGCGAATCGTGTGTCTCGACACTGCTGACTGCTCCTTCGTCGTGCATCGAGCGCCGCGGGCGAGGATTCGCCCAAACGCCACGATCGCGGCCGTGCCACGGCGCGCCGAACAGTGTACGTACACATCGTACCTACATATTGACTGATTGGCAACCCTCGGTCGGACTGAAGGGGACTGGTGTAGACAGCGAAGAGGGTGGACAGAAACGAAACCCCCGCATCCCTGGCTGGGATACGGGGGTTTCGCGCGGCCGAGCTGCGGATTACTGGATCGCATCTCCCGGAGCGTAGGCGTTCACGACGACGTTGAGCGCGGAGAATGCGCCGTTCGTGCCGTTGGAGTACTTGCCCTGGCTGCCGTCGAGCATGATCACGGAACGCTCGCCGGCGACACTGGCGCGATTGCGCTCGATGACGATCGACGTCATCTCGCTGATGCCGTAGACCATCGTCCGCGGCGAGTACTTCGCCAGGCTATACAGCCGGCCCCAGTGCTGGTCGAGCGTGTTGCGGCCCTGGAAGGAGCCTTCGACGATGCCAAGACCCCGAGCGACGGTGATGTTGCCCGTCTGGAACGCGTCGATCGCGATGTCCTGGATATCGTCATCCTCGTCATCGAACACGCTGCGGTTCGTCACGTAGAAGGTTCCCATCGCCGGTGTCATCGCCCGATCGGTCACGACGACTGGAACACTTGCAATCGCCCGGTTCACCATCCCGGAGAACCGACGGTCTGCGATCGCGGTCGCCATCGTCGCCTGATCTTCGCCGACCAGAACCACGGCGGCGGTGCGGTCAAAGCCCATTGAGTTCAGGAATCGGGCGCTGCTCGCATCGTAGACGAACACCTGGAACATCTGCCACGACAGGCCAGCGCCGCGCAGGCCGGCGACGTACTCCCTTGCCAGCGCCTGCCCCGAGGCAGTCGACGAGCCGACGGCCACGACGACAACCCGCGCCTGGCGCGTCGCCTGCACACGATTGACGACATCCTGCACTGCTGGACCATTCCAGTCCACCGACAGATCGCCGCCGAGGATCAGCGAGCCGCGCGGTCGTGTGCGAGTCAGTTGCGGCGACATCAGCGCGCCCGGGTTGATCGTAAGCACCCCGCTCGCGTTCGAGATCGTTCGTGTCGCCATGTCGTAGGAGAGCGACGGATCGGGGGCCATAATGTGGGTAACGATCCGGCGGGCCGACAGCGTCTCGTTCGGTCCGCGCCAGTCGAATGTCGCGTTGAGCACCTCGCCGTCGATAATCGCGGCCGACGAATCGCCGAAGACATCGTGGACCGTCGTGTCGTTCGTGATCTGCGCGCCGGTGGCATAGTCGACAGCGACGCCGACCTTGCTCGCGCCGTTGTACTGCACGTCGGACAGGCCAACGACGTTCAGCAGGCGGCCGAAGCGTCCGCGCTGGTAGAAGTGCTGATCCGTGATCGCGCGTTGCGAGGCGAAGCTGAGGCCGCGGGTGAAGTCGTCCGACCCGGTCTGGTCGTTTGCCCACCAGACAATAACCTTGTCCTTCTCGAGCGCGTTCTCGGGATAGCCCGGATCGGTGTAGCCGTTGATCATGTTGATGGACTGGACCGCCGCGCCGGCGCTGGTGCCGCCGAAGACGACGCCGCTGGCGTAGGCGTTGGCCATCGCAGTCTCGACCGCGCTATTGGCGATGACCTCCATGGCGATGCCCTGGTCGCCGCCGAGCGTGTAGACGCCATCGGTCGACGCGGCGTTCAGCAGCCCGACTGCTGTTGCACCCTCAGACCCTTCGGTCTGCGAGCGCATGAACAGGTACAGCAGCGTCGCCGTGCAGGTCTTGCCCATGCTTGCAACGGCCGTATTGCACGCATCCTTGATCTGCGTCGTGCGATTTAGCGCTGCCGTGATGTTTTCAGCGAGCTCATCCGGATCGTTGCCATACGCCGATGGCCCGACGAGGATATCGACGACACCGTCGGTCGCATGTTGCGCAGCGATCAGCGCAAACCCCTTGAGCGATGTGGATGTATAGCCGCCGCCGATCGGCACGAGCGTCGTCGGTGAAGTTGCCGCGACGCCGGCCACCCCGACAAGTGACGATAGCAGCATCGCGACCAGCGTAACGACGAGGATCAGTCGATGCCGAAAATGTCTGCGTGGATAATCCACGAGCTTCCCCCTTCAGATGCACTTCGCGCGCCCCCCAGCGAACGCACGTTTTCCTTGTGAATCCGGGGAGGATACCCGGTCGCGGCGACGGGCGCAACAATTGGAGCGTGGATGTGACGATCAACGCAGGAAATCGAGCCCGTACTTCGTCGCCAGGCAATCGACGACGCCGCCGGCGACACGCGAGACGATGGCGTCCTTCCGGGCGCTATCACCCCCAGCGAGGTCAATCAGATCGCTGTTGCTGAGCGTCTTGCTGACATCGAGCACGCACTGGCTGGCGTCGTCGATGATCGGGTCGAGCAGGGCGACGAGCGGATCCGGTATCTGTGTCGCCAGGCACGTGCGCATCACGTCTCCGGTAAACGTCGTGTCGTCCTGTGACAGGCTGATCAGCAATTCTGGCGTCAGGTTGCGCTCCAGGCAGCCACGAATCGAGTCGCCGTCCTGAACGGCAACCGTCGGAGGGGCGAACGTCGGGGTTACCGTCGGAATCGGAGTCGGGGTGGGACTCGGAGTCGCGGTCGGAATTGGCGTCGGAGTCGGCGCACTCAGCGACGCGCAGGCTGTCAGCAGCAGCGCAATGCCGGACAGCAGGCCGAATGTGACGACAAGGATATGCCTCATGATCTCCTCATTGCTCCACTCGCCGGCCAGCGGGCATGTCGCCACTCATATCGATCATGACTTATGTGTCAATCGTGCTACATCCGGCCCGGCCGGGTGAAACCCGTCGTATGCTGTGAAGGGCGAACAGCGCCTTTGAGCGGAGGGTAGTCACATGACGATCGAGATCCATCAGCCAGTCGCGGAGTTGACGCCGGATGCGTTGCGGCGACGACTCGACCCGGCAACGCTACCATTCGAGACAACCGCCGAAGTCGCCCCCGGCCGGGGAACGATCGGCCAGCCACGCGCGATAGACGCCATCGGTTTCGGGCTGGAGGTCCGATCCTATGGCTACAACACGTTCGTCGCCGGCCAGCCCGGCTCCGGCCGCGAGACCAGCATCATCGACCTTGTCGATGAGTTCGCCCCGCGCCAGCCAACGCCGAACGACTGGGTCTACGTCCATAACTTCGACGACCCCGACCAGCCCAACTCGATCCAGCTGCCGGTTGGACGCGGCGCGGCGCTGGCTGCCGACATGCTCCAGTTTGTGAGCGACGCTCAACGGGAGATTCCACGCGCCTTTGACAGCGACGATTACGCGCGCCGCCAGCGCGAGGTGCTGACTGAAATCGGGGGGCGCCGCGACAAGCTCTTCGAGGAATTGCAGCAGTTCGCCGTCGCCAACAGCTTCACGATCCAGATGACGCAGACGGGCATCGCGACGATCCCGACAATCAACAACCAGCCAATCCCGAACGAGGCCTACGGTCTGCTGCCGGAGACACAGCGGCAGGAGATCGAAAAGCACGGAAAGCTGGTTCAGGAACGACTCGGGGCGACGATGCGCCAGGCGCGACAGCTGGAGCGTGAGGCGGCGGAGCGGATCGTGGCCCTGGATCGGGATGTGACGCTATTCGCCATCGGGCCGCTGCTCCACGAGCTGCGCGAGCGCTACGACGGTGTCGATGAAGTCCGCCACTACATCGACGCAGTGCAGGAGGACGTGCTTGCGAACTACGGCGAGTTCCGGGTTCCAGATTCGATGGCCACACCGGACCCGGCGCAGGCTGCAGCATTGCAGATGCAGGCCGGCCGGCGCGCCGAGTACCTGGCTCGCTATCAGGTCAACGTCCTGATCGACAACTCGGGGACACATGGGGCGCCAGTGATCAGCGAGCGCAACCCGACCTACTACAACCTGATCGGTCGGATGGACTACCGCTCGATGTTCGGCACGATGATCACCGACTTCCGCGAGATCAAGCCCGGCGCGCTCCACCGCGCCAATGGCGGGCTACTGGTCCTCCACGCCACGGACATCCTGCGCCAGCCGTTCGCGTGGGAGGCGCTCAAGCGGGCGCTGCTCTGCCGGGAGATCCGGATTGAGCATATGGGGGAACAGCTCAGCATGGTGCCGGTCGCGACGCTGCGGCCCGAGCCGATCCCGCTCGATATCAAGGTAATCCTGATTGGCTCGTCGATGCTCTACCAGGCGTTGTACGCAGCCGATGAGGACTTTGCTGAGCTCTTCAAGGTGAAGGCCGATTTCGCGCCGGATATGACCTGGAACGACGAAAATGTCGGTCACTACGTCGCGTTCATCAGCCGTCATATCCGCGACAACGACCTGCGCCATCTCGACCGCGTCGCAGTCGCGCGGATCATCGAGCACGGCGCGCGGTTACGCGAAGATCGGCGCAAGCTGTCCGCGCGAATGCTGGAAATCGCCAACGTCCTCACCGAGGCAAGCTACTGGGCCGGCAAGGCCGGCCGCGAGATCGTCTCCGCCGAGGACGTGAATCACGCAATCGATATGAAGGTCTACCGCTCCAATCTGATTGAGGAACGCGTTCACGAGATGCTGACCGACGGCACGATCGACGTCGAGACCACGGGCAAGCGCGTCGGCCAGATCAACGGCATCGCCGTGCTGAGCCTCGGCGACTATGCCTTCGGGCAGCCATCGCGCATCAGTGCCCGGGTCGCCCTCGGCAGCGGCGAGGTTGAGAGCGTCGAGCGCGAGATCAAGCTCTCCGGCCCGGTCCATGCCAAGGGATTCCTGATCCTGACCGGCTACCTGCACGGGCAATATGGGCAAGAGGCCCCGCTCGCAATCCGATCGACGATCACCTTCGAGCAGTCCTATGACGAGGTCGAGGGGGACTCCGCGTCGTCGGTCGAGCTCTACGCGCTGCTCTCGGCCATCGGCGATATCCCGCTCCGCCAGTCGATCGCCGTGACCGGCTCGGTGGACCAGTATGGCAAGGTCCAGGCAGTTGGCGGCGTCACCGACAAGATCGAGGGATTCTTCAAGGTCTGCCGGTCGCTCGGTCTCACCGGTGAGCAGGGGGTGATCATCCCGGCGACGAACGTACCCAGCCTGATGCTATCCGACGAGGTGGTCACGGCAGTCGAGGCCGGCCAGTTCCACATCTGGTCTGCCCGCACGATCGATGAGGGGATCGAGATGCTGACTGGCATTCCGGCCGGCAGGCGCGATGCCAACGGAGAATACCCGCCCGAGAGCGTCCACGGTCGGGTGGTGGCGCGTTTGCGGCATTACGCGGCGCAAGCGCACGCCTTCGCCGCGACCAGGACCGCGGCGCTCGCGACATCGGACGATGGGGCGCAGCCAGTTGCCGCGCAAGATCCGTCGGCGGCGTCCTGAGTGCAGCGACGAGCATGAAGCGTCCGGTCGACAGCCACCTGTGCCTCTGTCATGTAGCGCCCGGACGCCGTTTGGGCGATGCCGCCCGGAGCGAAACATCCGTCCTCCCTGTGTTCGAGCTTTCAGACAGGGAAACGGTTTCGTCGCTCCGTTCAGTGGGTCGTCGACGTCGAAGTGGCACACATGTTGGCGTGGCAGCCACCCCCGCGGCCTGTCATTCTGAGCGCGCACGCGAAGAATCTCTCCTGCGTTGGACTGTCACATGCCTGGGGGAGATCTTTCGGTTGCGACCTCAAGATGACAGATGGAGGGGCAGGCTGCCGACCGGACAGTCTGACGTTGACAGCCCATTCAGTACAGTGACTAGCATGATGTGTCAGGTTGGCAGCCTCCCCGCACCTTGTCATCCTGAGGCCGCAGCCGAAGGATCTCTCCTGCGTCTGAATGCATCCAGCCAGGGGAGATGCTTCGCTGAGGCTCAGCATGACAAACGGCCGGGGTGGCTGTCGCACCACAGTACAGGACACATCACGCTGGTCGGAGCATTCAGGATGACAGAAGGGCGGGGTGGCTGCCGGAGCCACCCATTGGTGGTACCAGCACACGCAGGTGGATTCCCAAATTCCCAATCCTATGGGGATCAGGAATTTAGGAATTGGGACGAGACACGGGAGCCAGCGCGAGTATCCCGGGAGGATAGAGGATGTCGGACAACCGTCCGTTTCTGACATGGCTGGCGCTTCAGGCGCAGCGCGATGACGCCGTCGGCGATTGCGCGCGCGACATGCTCGACGATCCCGACTGGCCGCCGACGGCGACGACGTATGCGACGGCGCGCGTCTACCTCGAGTCCCTCCAGGCCAGCCATCTGGCGATCGCGGCGCTGCGTGAAGCCTGGAGCGAATGGCAGCAGCGCCAACGTTAGGATCGAGAGGCATCCTCCTGCCCGAAGCCCCTTACGTCGTGAGCCTGAACAACGCCGCCGCGGTGTCGCCAAGAACGTTGTCGTGATGCTGGCGGTCGATCGCGGCTTCGACGGCAGCGATACTGCCGGCCAGATCGCCAACGACGTGCGGATAGTCGGATCCGAACACCAGATGATCCACGCCAACCACGTCGGCCGCCAACCCGATCGCGGCGCTAGAGGCATTGGTTGTGTCGAGGTAGAGCCGCTTCATCACCTCGCTTGGCGGGCTCGCGATGGCCTGGCAATCCCGATAGCTCCGGTAGCCGCTGTCCAGACGAGCGGCAAGAAATGGGATCGCGCCGCCGAGGTGGGAGCCGATGACGTTGATCCGCGGGTATCGATCGAAGAATCCGGAGAAGATCAGCCGGGCGATCGCCTGCGTCGTATCGAACGGATAGCCAACGAGCACCACGAGCGCATACTGACCCATCGACTCGATGCCGGCCGGCGCCATCGGGTGGATATGCATTACCGCCCCCAGGCGGTTCGCCTCCTCATAGAAGGGATCGAGCCGCGGGTCGTCGATCGGCAAGCCGCCGATGTTGCCGCCGATCAGGAAGCCGGGCATTCCAAGATCATCCATGCTGCGGCGAAGCTCTGCAATCGCTGCGCCAGCGTCGGCCGTCAGCGGGATACTGGCCAGTGCCCGGAACCGATCGGGGTATTGCCGAACGATCGCGGCCAACGCATCGTTGCATATCCGCGCCAGCTCGACGCTGGCCAGCCCGTCCAGGAAATAGACCTGCGGCACGCTGACCGACAGGATCTGGACATCGATCCCGGCGGCGTCCATCGCGGCAACACGGTCTGATATCTGGTGCATCTCCGGCACGATCGTCAAGAAGCGCGAACCCTTTTCCTTGACGATCAGCTGCTCGCCCTGGCCACGCTCCACCTCGTAGCGCCCGGATTCGAGCAAGCTCTTCAGAAACTCGGGTGGCTGGACGTGGGTATGGGCATCAATGCGCATGTAGCCTCCAGGTACTGACGATTGCTCCGACAGTCCGGCATATCCGGATCGGCGATATCGACCACCGGACGAATAATAGGCGAACGATCCCGTCGCGACCGGCCCGACCCATCGTCATGGGGCGGCTCATCGGGCTCTTGACGACCTCCGGACCCTGCTGTACCGTCCGGCGATATCGCCTGTCAACGCGAGCCGGTGTCGCGCCCGCCACAGGGGAGTGCCGGCAGCCTCTCACCCGCGCGGCCTCTCCGCAGATGGTGGAGCAGCTTGCGTCAACACGTCGTGGAAACGAGGAGGACACGTGGAGTACCAGCACATTCTCTGGGAGCAGCAGGGCGGAATCGCGATCATCACGCTGAACCGGCCCGACGCGATGAACGCACTGAACCGGCCTCATCTCGTCGAGCTGAACCACGCCGTCGAGCGGGCGGGATACGATCCTGACGTCCGGAGCCTGGTCATCACCGGCGCGGGACGTGGCTTCTGCGCTGGCGCCGACGTCAAGGAGTGGGGCGCAGGGTACGAGGACGCGGAGCCGCAATCCAGCTGGATCGAGCTGGCCCACGCCCTGGTCGCCCGCATCTACCGCCTGCCGAAGCCGGTCATCGCCGCGGTGAACGGCGTGGC
>Ga0073905_10000327_pt1 | contig 21576 bp, 16 predicted proteins | sample KloWWTupernatant_FD_65482 | JGI IMG/M metagenome (GOLD analysis project Ga0073905, IMG submission 65482) | Active sludge microbial communities from Klosterneuburg, Austria, studying microevolution and ecology of nitrifiers - Klosterneuburg... | ecosystem: Engineered > WWTP > Aerobic digester >... | reverse complement strand
ATCCTGCAGGCCTTGCAGCTGTTCCGGGCCGCGGTGGCGCGCGACCCCAAGTTCGCCAGCGCCTGGGCCAACCTCGCGCTGGCCTGCGAGGTGGCCGCCTACCATACGACCGCGATGCAGCAGCGCGTGGCCGGCGATCGGATCGCGTGCATGCGCGAAGCAGCGGCGCGGGCCGCCGAATTGGCGCCGACGGCCGCCATCACCCTGCACGCGCAGGCCAACCTCGCGCGCGCCGAGAGCCAGCTCCTCGACGCCGATCGGCTCTACCGCGAATCGATCGCGCGCGACGCGACCTATCCCGACGTGCGCGAGGACCTGACCGAACTGCTCACCGACGTCGGCCACCTGCGCGAGGCGGAGAGGGAGGGCCGCGAGCTGGTGCAGCTGGAACCGACCAGCGCGCTGTTCTGGTTCCGGCTGGCGATGATCGGCATGCTGCGCGACGATGCCGCCCTGCTGGACGAAGTCCTCGCGCGCGTCGCGTCGATCGATCCGCGGTATTTCTTCGGCCTCACCACGGCGTTCCGGCGCGCGCTGTGCCACGGGCGCCGCGACGAGGCGCGCATCGCCGTCGAGGGCGCATTCGCCGCCAGCCCGGACGCCGTCGCGTCGCTGCTGGCGCTCAATCGCTGGGCGCAAGGCGATGCCGACAGCGACGATGCGCTCTCGCGCCAGTTCCTGCGCAGCACCTTCCTGGCCGATGGCCTCAGTCTCATCGCGAAAAGGGGCGAGGCCGAGCTGTACTTCGAGGTGCTCTTCGATCCGCGCGACCGCGACAAGCGCTTCGACAGTTTCCGCCACCTCGTCTGCCCGGTCGCCGCGCCAATGCTGCGCGACGCCCGCGCGCACCAGTTCCTGCGCGAGGCCGGCTTCGAGGCCTACTGGCGCGAGAAGGGCTGGCCGCCGCAGTGCCGGCCGTTGGGCGAAGGCGACTTCGAGTGCAGCCCGGCGCCGTTCGAGCCGCGGCCCGCCGCCGCCGCGGTGGCTGCGATCATGCCGACGTGGAGCAACAGGCCATGAGCCTCTACGCGGAGCTGCGCCGTCGCAAGGTCTTCAAGGTCGGTGGCGCCTACCTGGTGGTGGCGTGGCTGCTGATCCAGGTCGCCGCCACCGTGGCGCCGCAGTTGCAGTTGCCCGACTGGGCGCCGCGGATGATCACGTTGGTGCTACTGCTGGGCTTCCCGGTGGCACTGGTGCTGGCGTGGGCGCTGGATTCGACGCCGGAGGGCATCAAGGTCGACGGCGCGCCAGCGGGCGACAAGCGCATCTATGCGATCGCGGGCGTGCTCGCCGCGCTGGTGCTCGTTTGGTACTTCCGCGGACCGCCAGCCGTGTCGATACCCGACCTGGCAGGCGCCGCGAAGCCAGCGCCTGCTGTGGTGGCTCCGGCCGCATCAACCGACACCAATGCCACCGTACCCGCGCAGAAGTCGATCGCCGTGCTGGCCTTCACCGACCTCAGCCCCACCAAGGACCAGGAGTACTTCTCCGACGGCATCGCCGAGGAGATCCTCAACGCGCTGGTCAAGGTCAAGGACCTCAAGGTGGCCGGGCGAACCTCGTCGTTCTACTTCAAGGGCAAGAACGAGGACCTGCGCAAGATCGGCGAGACGCTGGGCGTCGCCCACATCCTCGAAGGCTCGGTGCGCAAGCAGGGCGAGAAGGTGCGCATCACCGCGCAGTTGATCAAGGCCGACGACGGCTTCCACCTGTGGTCGGAGACCTACGACGGCGACCTTGCCGACGTGTTCGAATTGCAGGAGCAGATCGCGCGCAAGATCACGGATGAGCTCAAGCTCGTGCTGCAGGGCGGGCAGGAGCAGCGCCTGGTGCCTGTCGCGACCGCCGATCCGGAGGCCTACGCCAAGTTCCTGCAGGCCACGGCGATCTTCAATCGCCGCGAGCGGGCGAAGTTCCCCAATGCAATCGCGCTGCTCGAGGAAGCAATCGACCTGGATCCATCCTTTGCGCGCGCCCACGCGCGCCTCGGAGCGTTCCACGTCCTCGCGCCGGAATATACCGGGGCCGATTTCGAAGCCTCCCTCGCCGCCGCACGCCTGCATGCGAACCGCGCGATCGAGCTGCTGCCGACGCTGGCCGAGCCGCATACGGTGCTCGCCTACGCCTTCGGCCAGCAACGCGATCTCCTGGCCGAGCGCGAATCCTATCAGCGCGCGCTCGCGGTCGATCCCGACGACGTGCTCAGCAACTTCTGGGCGGCGATTCATTTCATGCGCGTCGGCGACCTGGACGCGTCCAAGCGGCAGTTCGAGCGGGTGCTTGCGATCGATCCGATGCTGCCCAATGGCCTCACCTGGCGCGGCTGGGTTTACGCCTTCGACGGCGACACCGCGAACGCGCGCCGGGTACTCGAGCGCGCACTCGACCTCGGGATCGGGAATGCGCACTTGCCGCTGTCGCTGGTCGAACGCGCCGCAGGCAACGACGCCAAAGCGATCGCCGAGATGGAGCTGGGCCTTGCGGCGTTCGGCGCGGGTCTACCAGTCGAGACCCCCGGGCTCATCGCTGCCGGCGTGTTCGGAGACGACGCGGCCAGGCGTCGCGCAGTCGACCACGTCGAGGGGCTGATCGGGTCACGCGCCGGCACCGTGTCCGGACCCTTGGGGTTCTCCCTGATCATGCTCGGCGAGCACGCCCGCGCGCTGGAGGTGATCCAATCGGGGCTCACCACCTCGAGTATCTGGCAACTGGCGCTGTGGGGCCCGAGCGGCCGCGACGCGCGCCGCCTGCCGCAATTCGCCGAGTTCGCGCGCCGGGTCGGCTTCGTGGCGGTCTGGGACAAGTACGGGCCACCGGATGGCTGTCGCAAGGACGCCGGCGGCGACTACCGCTGCGAGTAGTGCAGGTGCCCGCAGCACAGGCCGAGCGCCATGCAGATGCACGATGGGCACGCATATATTCTGGTCACGTCACCGGAGCAAGCCATGTCTCTACCGCGCGATCCCCACCGTCGCCAAGCCCTCGCCGGGGCGCTCGCATTCGCAGTACTCTCCAGCCTGCGCCCGCTGCTGGCGGCGACGCCGCGGCAGACCGAGGGTCCGTTCTTCCCGATCGGTGATCCGGCCGAGGCGGACTTCGACCTGACTCAGCTGGCGGGTCACGATGCGAGCGCCGCCGGCCGCGTGGTGGAGATCCACGGCGTGGTGCTCGGCGCCGACGGCGCGCCACTGGCCGGTGCGGTGGTCCACGTCTGGCAGGCCAACCACCACGGTCGCTATGCGCATCCGGCCGACGACAACCCCGCGCCACTCGATCCGGACTTCCAAGGTTACGCGAAGCTGCGCACCGATGACGCGGGGGCATGGCGGGTGAAGACCATCATGCCCGGCGCCTATCCCGTCGGGCGCGGCTGGTCGCGGCCGCCGCACGTGCACTTCAAGGTGTCGCATCCGGAACATCGCGAGTTGGCCACGCAGATGTACTTCGCCGGCGATCCACTCAACGCCGTCGACCGCATCCTCGGCGCGCTGACGCCCGCCGAGCAGGCGCAGGTGGTCGTCGATTTCGGCACCGCCGGCCCCGGCGCAATCCCGGTCGGCCGATTCGACATCGAGCTCGCGCGGGTCTAACCTTGTACTTGTGATAGCGTGATATCATCGCCCGTACCAGAACGCTTCGGGAGCGCGCCGTGGCCCAGATCATCGTTCGAAACCTCGACCCCGCGATCAAGACGGCGCTGCAGGAGCGCGCCATGCTGCGTGGCACCAGCATGGAGGCCGAAGCGCGCGAGATCCTGCAGCGGGCCCTGTCCCGGTCGCGACCCGCGTCGAGTGGCCTCGGCAGTGCGATCCGCGCACGATTTGCCCGCGTGCGCGACACCGTCGATCTGCAGGTCTTGCCTCCGGCCAAGGTGCGCGCGCCGCGGCTTCCGGATTGATCGGCACGACCAGCCGACCCGTCCCGCGACCTCGCAGCCGTGATCGTCCTCGACACGAACGTGATCTCCGAACTGATGCGCGCGCAACCCGCGTCGCAGGTCGTGGCGTGGCTGGATGCGCAGGACGCCGAGTCGGTGTGGATTTCCAGTGTGAGCGTGCTCGAGATCCGTTACGGCATCGAACTGGTCGACGACAATGCGCGGCGCTTGCGCCTGGAGCGCGCCTTCGACGCCATGCTGCGCCAGGACCTGTCTACGCGCATCGTCTCCTTCGACGTCGCGGCGGCGGAGCAGACCGCACGCCTGAGTGCGCTGGCGCGTCGCCAGGGGCGCACGATCGAACTGCGCGACGCGATGATCGCCGGCATCGCCGCGGCCCAGGGCGCCTTGCTGGCCACGCGCAACACGCGCCATTTCGCCGAATGCGGGGTCGATCTGGTCGACCCCTGGCAGCCTGCGGGCGCATGAGCCTCCCACCGTGAGCCTCCTCGCCGAACTCCAGCGCCGCAATGTCATCCGCATGGCCGGGCTGTATCTGGTCGTGGCGTGGCTGGTCGTGCAGGTGGCGGGCACGGTGCTGCCGATGTTCGGCGCGCCGGCTTGGCTGCCGCGCAGCATCGTGGTGCTGCTGGCGATCGGATTCGTGCCGGCGCTGGTGTTCTCGTGGATCTACGAGTTCACGCCGCAAGGCCTCAAGCGCGATGCCGAGGTGACGCCCGCGCAGTCGATCTCGTCGACGACCGGGCGTCGCATGGACCGATTGATCATCGTCGGCCTGGTCGCAGTCGTCGCGCTGTTCGCGGCCGACCGCTTCTGGCTGGGGGAGGGTGACGAAGGAAAACCGGGGTCAGAGTACAGTTCCGGGACGGAGTCGGTCGCTACGTCGGCAACATCGCGGCCGGAACTGTACTCTGACCCCGGTTTTCCCACGGCGGCTTCCTCCCCGGCAGCGCAGAAGTCGATCGCGGTGCTGGCGTTCGCCAACCTGAGCGAAGACGCCGGCAACGAACACTTCGCCGACGGCATCAGCGAGGAACTGCTCAACGTCCTGGCCAAGGTGCCGCAGTTGAAGGTCGCCGCGCGCACCTCCGCCTTCCACTTCAAGGGCAAGGACACGCCGATCCCGGAGGTCGCGCGCCAGCTCGGCGTGGCCTACGTGCTCGAGGGCAGCGTGCGCAAGGCCGGCGACCGCGTGCGCATCACCGCGCAGCTGATCAGCGCGGCCGACGGCTTCCACCTGTGGTCGGAGAGCTTCGACCGCGAACTCAAGGACGTGTTCGCGCTGCAGGACGAGATCGCCGGCATCATCGCTGGCAAGCTGCAACTGACGCTGGGCGCCACCGCGCGCGCCGCGACCCAGGTAAACCCGGAGGCCCACACACTGTTGCTGGAGGGTCGCCACTACTGGATGCTGCGGACCCGCGATGGCTTCGAGCGCGCGGAAGCCGCTTACGCCCGCGCCATCGAGATCGACCCCGGCTTCGCGCAGGCCCACGCCGCCATGGCTGAACTGTGGGCGATTCGCGGCTGGTACCGCCTGCTCGAAGCCGAGCCGGATGCGGACGCCGACTTCGTCCGCGCCCGCGCCAGCGCGGAGCGCGCGATCGCGCTTGACCCGGCGCTGGCCGAGCCCCACGCCGCGCTCGGCGCCGTCTTGTACAACCAATTTCGCTACGCCGAGGCCGACGCGGCGTTCCGTCGTGCGATGGAACTCAATCCCAACTACGCCGGTGCCTACGTCTGGCACGGGCTGCTGCTGGCTGCCATGGGCGATCCGGAAGCGGGACTGGCCGCGCTGGAGCGCGCGCGCAGCCTCGATCCGCTGTCCACGGTGGTGCTCAACACCCTGAGTGGAGAACAGTTCGCCGTCGGCCTCGTGGAGGAATCCCTGGCCACGATCGAACGGGCGAAGTCCCTCCGCACCGAGGTGTTCCTGCCCGACTACTATCGATCGGTCAGGGCAAGGCTGGCACTCGGCCAGATCGATGCGGCGGTGGCGGACGCGCGGGTGATCACGCGGGACCGGGATCGGCGCCCGCGCTGGTCCGTTGACGTCGATGCCATCGTGGCCCTGCGGCGCGCGGGCCTGGATACCGAGGCGCAGGCGCATGCCGACTGGGCTCGGGAGCACTTCCCGGCCGACAGCCATCACCAGGGCATGGTCCTGGCGGCGCTCGGCCGGCATGCCGAGGCCTGGCCCTACCTCGAGCGGATGCCGCCGCCGCAAACCCGCGACCTCTTCTACTTGAGCTTCTGGGACGGGATCCGCGACACGCCGGAGTTCGCCGCGCTGATCGCCAAACTCGGCGTTGAAGTGGAGTACCGCAAGGCACGCGAAGCCCTCGCCCGGATCGGTCGCCGCGCCGCCACCCCGTCACCTGCCGCGAGCGCACCATGAGCTTTCTCTCCGAACTGCGCCGCCGCAACGTCATCCGCATGGCCGGTTGGTACGTGGTCGGCGCCTGGCTGATCGTGCAGGTGGCGAGCATCGTGTTCCCCGCGTTCGAGCTGCCTGCCTGGACGTTGCGCGGCTTGATCCTGCTGCTGGCGCTGGGGTTCGTCCCGGCAATGGTGTTCGCGTGGGTTTTCGAGCTGACGCCCGACGGGCTCAAGCGCGAGCGCGAGGTCGACGGATCGCGGGGCGTCGCCACCCCCGCCGCGCGCAAGCTTGACCTGGTCGTGATCGTATTGCTGCTCGGCGTTGGCGCAATGATGCTGTGGCAGATGCGCGGCACGCCGGGATCGGCGGCATCTGCACCGCCGGCGACGACCGCGCCGACCGCGAGTCCGCCGGGCGCAGCCGTTGCCCAGGTCGTGATCGACAAGAGCATCGCGGTGCTGCCGTTCGCCGACTTCAGCGCCGGTGGCGACCAGGGCTGGTTTGCCGACGGTCTGGCCGAGGAGATCCTCAACGCGCTGGCGCGCACGCCCGACCTGCTGGTCAGTGCGCGCACCTCGTCGTTCCGCTACAAGGGCAGCGAACTGGCGATCCCGCAGATCGCGCAGGAACTCGGCGTCGCCCACGTGCTGGAGGGCTCGGTGCGCAGCACGCCGCAGCGCATCCGCGTCACCGCGCAGTTGATCCGTGCCGCCGACGGTTTCCACTTGTGGTCGCAGACCTACGACCGCGACCTCGCCGACATGATCGAGATCCAGGAGGACCTCGCACGCCAGATCGCGGTGGCGATGCAGACCAGCATGGACCCGCAGGCGCTGTCCGACATGGCCGCGGTCGGCACCCGTTCGGTCGAGGCCTACCAGGCCTACGTCCGCGGCGTCGCCGCGGCGAGCCGATTCGACCCCTCCAATTTCAAGGAGGCCTATGCGCATTTCGAGCGGGCGCGGGCGCTCGATCCCGCCTTTGCGGCCGCCCACGCGCGGGCTGCCGACTTCTGGCTGGAGCAATTGGACCCGACCGGGATGGTAAGTGGCGTGACCGGCGAGACCGCGGTACGCGTGGCGCAGGCGTTCGACCAACGCATCGACCTGGCGATCCGGCACGCGGCGAACGAGGTCGATCGCCTCCGCACCCGGCTGCTCAAGGCCCGACGCGACTTGCGCTGGCGCGAGGCGATCGAGCTTTCCCGCGAGCTGCTGGCCGTGCGGCCCGGCGATGACGACACCATCAGCGCCCTGCTGGAAATTGCGACGCACGCCAGCGATCGTGAACTGGCGAAGGCGGTTCTCGACGAGATCTGGCCGCAGGCGCTGCAGCGCGAGGTACCAGCCTCGACCCACCTCAATTACGCGCATCGAAACATGGACCGTCGCAAGGCCGCCGACCTGGCGCTGCAGCTGCTGAAGCGCTGGCCGGACGACCCGGAATTGCTCTACCAGGGCCATCGCGCCCTGTTGTGGGATCGGCGGGTCGAGGACGCCGCCGCGGTGCTGGCGCGCTGGCAGTCGCAGGTCGAGGACAAGATGAACTGGAGCGCCATTCCGCCGGCGCGCCAGGCTTGCGCCGAGGGGCGGCGGGCCGACGCCGAGGCAATCCTTGCCGGAATCGACCAGCACGACCTTCCGCAGCGCTGGCACCTGCTGATGCTGCTGGGCAGGATCGGCGAGGCCAATGACCTGCTGCAGCCGTTGGAGCGCGCCGGGAACACGTATGCGCTTGCAGGGTTTCTCGTCTACCCGCACTTCGATCCCGCGCCATTTCCGTCGCTGATGGCGGTCCTCGAGCGTGAGAAGGTGCAGCGACCGCCGACGGTGCCGCTGCCCTTCGCCTGCCCGCCGGCCGGGGTGGCGCTGTGAACGCGCGCAACGCGCGAGGCGCCTCGGGCAGGCCGGGCCTGCTTGCAGAACTGCGCCGCCGCAACGTCATCCGCATGGCCGGGCTGTACCTGATCACGGCCTGGCTGCTGGTCCAGATCGCGGAGACCCTGCTGCCGATCTTCGATACGCCTGGCTGGGTGCTCAAGGCGCTGGTCGTCCTGGTGGCATTGGGATTCATTCCGGCGCTCGTCTTCAGCTGGGTATTCGAACTGACGCCGGAGGGTCTCAAGCGCGACGCCGAAGTGACGCCGGCGCAATCGATCGCCCCGCAGACCGCCAAGCGCATGGACCGCCTGATCCTGCTCGGCCTCGCGGCAGTCGTGGTGGTGGTCGCGGCCGATCGGTTCTGGCCGCGCACTGACCCGGTCGCGCCGGCGTCAACGGTCGCCTCCGCCGCATCCGACGCGGCGAGTGCCGCGGTCAACGCCGCATCGATCGCCGTGTTGCCCTTCGCCGACCTCTCGCCGGCCGGCGACCAAGGCTATTTTTCCGACGGCATGTCCGAGGAGATCCTCAACGCACTGGTCAAGGTCGAGGGCCTGCAGGTCGCCTCGCGCACCTCGTCCTTCGGCTTCAAGGGCCAGGAAGCGCTGGGCGTGCCGGCGATCGCCGGCAAGCTCGAGGTGCGCCACATCCTCGAGGGCAGCGTGCGCCGCGCGGGCGATACCTTGCGCATCACCGCACAGCTGATCGACGCCGAAACCGATCGGCACCTCTGGTCCGAGACCTTCGATCGACCGCTGACGGCGGAGAACGTCTTCGCGATCCAGGACGACATCGCCCGCGCGATCGTCGCGGCCCTGGTCGATTCGCTGGACCTCAAGGACGTCGGCGACGTCGCGCCGGCCAAGCCCACCGCAAACCTCACCGCCTACGACCTGTATCTGCAGGCGCGGGCGATGTTCCAGGCCCGGCGCGACTTCGCCGAGGCCGATCGCCTGCTGGCCGAGGCGCTGGCGCAGGACCCGGCCTTCGCCAAGGCCTGGGAGCTGCGCGCGGCCGTCATGATGATGATGGACGAGTACGGCGGCTCCAAGCTCGATGCCGCGGAGATCTATCGCGTCGCCACCGGCTACGCCGAGAAGGCCCTGGCAATCGATCCCCGCAGTGCGCTGGCGCTCGCGAGCATCGCCAACATGAGCGGCCTGGTATCGAGCAACCTCGGGCAGCCTGCCGACCGGGCGAAGATCATTGCCGACCTCGAGCGCGCGATCGAGATCGACCCGCACAACAGCAACGCGATGAACTGGCTGGGACTCGCCTACGCAATTGTCGGCCAGAACGAGCGCGCGCTGGCGACGTTCCAGCGTTGCAGGGAAGTCGACCCGCTGCTCGCGCCGTGCCCGGAGAATGAAATGGAGGTCCTGTGGGTGCTGGGTCGTCCGGAGGATGCCCTCGCCAGATTCATGGTCAACCTGGACCAAGGCCTGGTGACAGAAAACTACGCCAACTTCGCCGTGCTCGCCCATTTCGAGGAAAAGACCGCCTTCCTCTACGCGCTCAACCAGCCGCTCTGGCTGGCCGGCTGGCGGCGGGGAAACGAGGTCTATGACGCCTTCCGGAATCCGGACGCGGACCACTCGGTCCTGCTGGCCGACTTGCGGAAGTTCCTGCACGGGCGCACCACGAACGATTCGTACATCGGCAGCGTGCTGATCCCGTTGGGCGGGCACGAGTTCGTACCGTTCCCACTGGTGATCTGGGGACCGGAGTTCACCCGCTACCGGCAGTCCGGGGAGTTCAAGCGTTTCATCGAGCAGGGAGGCGTCCTGGCCTATTGGCAAGAGCACGGCTTCCCACCGCAATGTCGCGCGGCAGGTGCCAGCGGCTTCGAGTGCGACTGATGATTTCGGAGATAATCAGGTGACGCCGGGGAGCAGCCTGCATGTTGCTGCGTAGGGTCATCGAGCACGTCCGTGAGCAGAACTGGATCGCGATCGGCATCGACTTCGCGATCGTCGTGGTCGGCGTGTACCTCGGTATCCAGGTCAGCAATTGGAATGCCGAGCGCGAGAACCGGCAGCGGGGGGTAGAGTTCGGCGCGCGACTGCGGGCCGACCTGCGGGAAGAGAGCTGGCTGCACCAGTTCATGTACGAGTACTACCGCGACGTGCTGGCGTCCGCCGAGCGAACGGTCGATGCGTTGGCTGGCAAGGCGCCGCTGTCCAACCACGACTTCCTGGTCAATGCCTACCGCGCCACCCAGTACCGCTCGGGCGCGCGCACCCGGTCTACCTACGATGAGCTGATCTCGACCGGCAGCCTGGGCCTGATCAAGGATCAGAAGCTGCTCGACATCGCCGCGCGGACCTATCGGATTTCGACCCTCGAAAACCTCGTGCGCGAGAGCGTGGAATCGCCCTACCGCCAGGCGTTCCGGATGGGCATTCCCAATGACGTGCAGCGCGAACTGGTGCGGCGCTGCGGTGACCGCTACATCAAGCCCGGCGACTACCAGGGAATCGCCGAGGTACAGGGCTATCCGTGCACGCTCGAGTTGCCGATCGACGTCATCGACGCCGCCGCGACCTCGTTGCGCTCGGATGCCATGATGATCCGGATGCTGCGCCTGCGGATCGCCGACCTCGAAACCCGTCTCGGCGACCTGACCGAGCGCAACCGCGATGTGTTCAGGGGTCTCCAGGACATCGCCACGGAGGATCGATGAGCCAGCGCGTCGCCCACGGCGGCTGGCCACACGGGAGCAGCGCGCATGTTGCTGCGTAGGGTCATCGAGCACGTCCGCGCGCAGAACTGGACCGCGGTCGCGATCGACTTCGTGATCGTCGTGGTCGGCATCCTGCTCGCCCTGCAGATTTCGGAGTGGAGCCAGGCGCGGCAGGACCGGGTGCGCGAGCGGGCCTACCTCGCCCGAATGGCCGCCGAGCTCCAGCAGAGCTTCCAGGACATCGAGGCAAGCATCGAAATCGCCCAGGAACGCGAGGCGCTAGGCCGCCTGCTGGTTGGTTCGGTGGACGACGAGGAACCGGTTCGTGCAGATCCGGGCCGGTACCTCCTCGCGCTCCTGAAGGGCGGGTATACCTATTCCCCGGAGATCCGCTCGCATGCCTTCGACGAGCTCCGGTCGAGCGGCGATCTCGGGCTCATCAAGGACAAGGCGCTGCTGGTCGCGATCACGGAGTTCTACACCGAGGTCCGTGAAGCGGCGCAGTGGAGCTACATCCGCGAGGCGCGGCAGACGGAGTACATGAAGCGGGCGGCCGGCATCCTGCACTACGACCAGATGAAGCGGGCTTCCGCCGCGGAGGAATTTCTCGAGGCGTCCGTGGACGAAGCGCTGGCGGCGCGGTCGCGCATGCTCGAACGCCCGGCCTTCATCGATTGGCTCCCCGCCATGGTCGATCGCACCGACGACGTCTATTCCTATCGCCAGTGGCTGCATGAGGCGCAGGCCCTGCGCGACCGCATCCAGCAACACCCGGTCATGGCGGGCGAGCAGCGATGAGCCTCTGGGCCGAACTGCGCCGCCGCAACGTCATCCGCATGGCGGGGCTGTATCTCGTGGTCGCGTGGCTGGTGGTGCAGGTGGTGGACACGCTGCTGCCGATCTTCGACGCGCCGGGTTGGGTATCCAAGGTGCTGGTGGCGCTGCTGGCGATCGGCTTCGTGCCGGCGCTGGTGTTCGCCTGGGTGTTCGAGCTGACCCCGGAGGGCGTCAAGCGCGATGCCGAGGTTTCGCGCGCGCAGTCACTGGTCGCGCGCACCGGCCAGCGCATGGACCGGCTGATCGTCGCCGGCCTGCTGGCGGTGGCGGCGGTGATCGCCGCCGGCCACTACTGGCCAGGCGCGGAGCAAGCGGCGCAGACGCTGCCTGCGACAGGTTCCGGCCCGGGCGCGTCCGTCGTTGCGGCGATGCAGGTGAAGGAAGGCCGCCCCGACGCTGTTTCCGCAGGGCCCGGCATCGCGGTATTGCCCTTCGACAATCTCAGCCCGGATCCCGACAACGCGTACTTTGCCGGTGGCATCCACGAGGAGGTGCTGACCAAGCTGTCGAAGCTGGCCGAGTTGCGGGTCATCTCGCGCACGTCCATGGAACGGATCGCCGAGGAGAAGCTCGACGTGGCCGCGATCGGCCAACGCCTGGGCGTTAGCCACGTGCTGGAGGGCAGCGTGCGCCGCGCGGGCGAGCAGGTCCGGGTCACGGTGCAGTTGATCGAGGCCGCGACCGACCGCCACGTCTGGGCGGAGAACTACGATCGCAAGCTCGATGACGTGTTCGCGATCCAGTCGGAGATCGCGCTGGCGATCGCCGATCAGCTCAAGATCAGCCTCGCCCCGCAAATCGAGGCCAACCTCAGCGAGCGCCCGACCAGCAGCAACGCCGCGTACGAACTGTACCTGCGCGCGCTCGCGATCGGACGCAGCTGGGGCGGCCCGCCGGGCTTCCGCTCGACCATCGAACTGCTGGAGCCCGCGATCCAGCTCGACCCGCAGTTCCTCGTCGCGCATGTCCTGCTGTCGGAGGCCCACGGACGCATGCACTGGCTGCGAGCGGACCCCGATGGCTACCACCTGACACGGGCCAGGCAGCTGGTGGCGGACATCGCCGCACGTTGGCCGGGCCGACTGGAAGCCGAGCTGGCCCAGGCGCAACTCACCTACAACGTCGACCAGGACTACGCACGTGCCCTGCAGGCGTTCGAGGCGCTGCGGGCTCGGGCGCCCAACCACCCGGTAATCCTGTCCTTCATCTCGGCCTGCCTCAAGCGCGAGGGCCATTACGAGGCGTTCCTGCGGGCATCCCGGGCTGCGCTCGCCGTGGATCCCGAATCGCCCGGCCGGCTCGGCGACACGGCGAATGCGCTCCTGGCAAACCTCCGCTACGACGAGGCGCTGGCCCTGGCCCGGCAAGCCAGGGTCCGGTTTCCCGAGGATCGGCCCCTCGAGTTCCAGTTGGCGTTGACAACGCTGTTGCACCGCGGTGATCTCGACCCGATGCTGGACTACGGCCTGCGCATGGTGGGAACCTCGGACGTCCTTACGAACGACGACGAACCCGTGATGATCGCCCGTTTCATCCGTGGCGACGTCGACGGCGCCCTGGCGGTGCTTGAGCAGCAGCCGTGGCCGACGCCGCGCGCGGAGGCCTGGGGTGCCGCGCAGCGTGCCGAGCTGCTGCGCCTGGCGGGCCGTAACGCCGAGGCCGATGCGCTCGCGCGCGAGGCCTACGAGATTGCGCTCCAGACCACGGACCGGCAACCGCCACGCGCCGACCTCGGCGCCGGCTTCTGGTACGCCACCGCGGCGCAGATCGCGGCGCAGGCGGGGGAGCGCGAGGCCGCGCTGGCCTGGCAGCAAAAGGCCATGGCGAGCCCGGCGCCGTCGAAAGACGCCGCGGAGGACGTCGCCAGGGCGCTGTCGGCGACGCAGCGCGGGCTGGGTGACGCCGAAGCAGCCTGGAACTTCGTCGCGACCTACGCCGGCGATGTCTTGCGCCTGTCCGACGATGAGCTCCGGGCCTTCAAGCCGTGGTACGACCGGCTCTACGGCGAGTCGCCGTCCTACCGCGCCTACATGGCCGAGCTTGCCCCACAGCCATGAGCCTGCTGGCCGAACTCCAGCGCCACAGTCATCCGCGTGGCGGGCCGGTACCTCGTCGGCGCGTGGCTGGAGGTGCAGGTCGCGAGCATCGTGCTCCGTGTTGTCGTTTGCTTGACGTCCCGGGCAGTGGAATCCAGACTGCCCGCCATGAAAACGCGTGTCCCTGCCAGGCGTCCGAGCGCCAGCACCGACGGCATCCCGCCGGGTAGCGCAACAACCGCGCGCGAGCGCGTGCTGCGCGCGCTCGAACTGGGACGCCGTGGCCAGATGCTGCGCAAGCTCGGCGAACATGCTCGATCCGGCCGCATCGCTCGCGCTCGCTGAGCAGGTCGCCGAGGCTGCGAAGCGGCTCGGTTTCGACTCGGCGTTGATCGGCGCAGCCGCACTTGCGGTGCACCGCTACACCCGCGGTACAGAGGACATCGACCTGGCGGTGGTGGTCGACCCCCATGTTCAGCTGGGCGCCCTCGAACGGGCGTTGACGTCGGCCGGCCTGCGAACCCGACTGCGTTTGCCCGACGACCAGGATCCGCTCGGCGGCGTGCTGGTCGTCTGGGCATCGGAAAGTGCGGACGGCGAGCCAGCGGAGCTGGTCGAGGTGGTCAACTTCCTCAATCCGGGACGGATCATCGACACTCCCGCGAGGGGGGCCATCGCGCGCGCCCAACCCCTACCGGGCAGCGTCCTGCGCTGCGTGACGATCGAGGATCTGGTGGCGCTCAAGCTGTACGCCGGCGGCCTCGCCGATCACGCCGACATCGTGCAGGTGCTGGCGCGCAATCCGGAGGTCGATCTCGCGGCCGTTCGCGCGGTCGCCGCGCCCTTCGACGCCGGTGGGCAACTCGAAGGACTGATCGAGCAGGCGGCAACGCTCGGGCCGCGCCGCCGATGATGCTCGACGAGCGACCGTGAGCCTACTGGCCGAACTCCGAGCTACACTGATCCTGTGTTACACGGAGGCCGCCCATGGCGAACCTGACCCTGACGCTGGACGACGACCTGCTGCAGCAGGCACGCGAAGCGGCATTGCGCGACCGCACCTCGGTCAACGCGCTGGTGCGCGAGTACCTTACCCGATACGTCGACGCGAAATCCCGCCGCCTCGCGGCGCTGGACACGCTCGACGCGCTGGCCGCGCGCACCGCCTCGCGCAGCGCGCGGCGCTGGACCCGCGAATCCCTGCACCGGCGTTGACGTGCGCGCCTTCGTCGACACCAAGCTGTGGGTCTATCGCCTCGACCGCCGCGAGGCGGCGAAGTCGCGGCGCATCGGCGTTTGGCTGAAAGAGCTCGCGCGCGACCACGAAATCGTGGTCAGCACGCAGGTCCTGATTGAACTGCGGACGGTAGCGAGCACGAAACTGAAGCCGGCGCTCTCCGCGAACGACACGGGTGTCGCGCTGGCGGCGCTGTCGGCATTCGAAGTCGTTGCGACCGACACGAACCTGGTACTCGACGCGCACGAACTCGCCGTTGCCGAGCAGCTTTCCTGGTTCGATGCGCTGATTGTCGAAGCGGCGATCCGCAGCCGCTGCGACGTGCTCTACAGTGAGGATCTCGCGCATGGGCGGCGCTTCGGTGATTTGACCGTGTGCAATCCGCTGGCCGAAGCACAGGGCGCCCGATCGTGAGCCTGCTGGCCGAACTCAAGCGCCGCAACGTCATCCGCATGGCGGGGCTGTACCTGATCACGGCCTGGCTGCTGGTCCAGGTCGCCGAGACCCTGCTGCCGATCTTCGCGACGCCCGGTTGGGTGCTGCAGGCGCTGGTGGTGCTGGTGGCGCTGGGATTCGTGCCGACGCTGATCTTCAGCTGGGTCTTCGAGCTGACGCCGGAGGGCCTCAAGCGCGACGCCGAGGTCGACCCGGAAAGCTCGATCGCACCGCGCACCGCGCGGCGCATGGACCGTTTGATCCTGGCCGGGCTGGCGGCGGTCGTCGTGGTCGTCGCGGCGGATCGCTACTGGCCGAGTACGTCTGCGCCGGAGCAGGCGCCAGCCGTGGCCAGCACGGCGTCGCCGACCGCGGGAACTGCCGCGCAGGGGCCCTCCGGCGTCGAGGCCCGTTCGATCGCCGTGCTGCCCTTCGTCAACATGAGCGCCGATCCGGAGCAGGAGTTCTTCTCCGACGGCCTGTCGGAAGAGATCCTCAACCTGCTGGCGCAGATCCGCGACCTCAAGGTGATCGGCCGCACGTCCTCGTTCGCCTTCAAGGGTCGCAACGAGGATCTACGCACGATCGGCCACACGCTGGGCGTGGCGCATCTGCTGGAGGGCAGCGTGCGCAAGGCGGGCAACGACTTGCGCATCACTGCGCAGCTGATCGAAGTCGAGGGCGGCTCGCACCTGTGGTCGCAAACCTACGACCGCAAGCTGGAGAACGTGTTCGCCATCCAGAGCGAGATCGCCGGCGCCATTGCCGAGGCCCTGAAGCTGAATCTCGTGGGTCCGGGCCAGGCCACGCCGGTGGCGCAGCCGGCCGCCTCGCTGCCGGCCTACGAATTGTTCCTGCACGCACGCCGGCTGATTCATGGCCGCACGCGCAGCGGAATCGAAGCCGCGCGCCAGTTGCTCGACGAGGCGCTCGCGCTGGACCCTGACTACGCGCCGGCGCTGGCGGCGTCGGCGCAAGCCGTGCTGCTCCTGAACAACCGGATCAGCGGCTATGGAGACATCCCCGTCGACCAGGCAGCGGCGATGGCGCAACCGCTGCTCGATCGTGCGCTGGCGCTGGACCCCAATCTCGCCGAGGCCCATGCCGCGCAGGGCATGCTATTCGACCAGCAAGGGGATTCCGCGCGTGCCGAGGCGGCGCTGGCCAGGGCACTGGCGCTGAATCCCAATCTGGCGGATGCATTGCACTGGCAGGCGGGCCTGCTCGGCGACGCCGGGCGCCTGCGCGACCAGTTGGCCGTCCGGCAGCGGCTTGCCGAGTTCGATCCGCTCAACGTGGCCAATCTGCTCAACTTGAACTTCGCGCTCCGGGATAGCGGCAAGCGGACCGAAGCGGAGGCCGTGGCGACGCGCTTGCTGCGCGCCTTTCCGGACAATCCGCAGGGGTACGGGGCACGAGCGCTCGATCTGCTCGACGCCGGCCGTCTGGCCGAAGCGCAAGGGCCGGCGGCGCGGATGCTTGCGCTCGAAGCAGGAGGCTGGTCGCCGTTGCTGAACGCATTGGTCTACTACGGCCTCGGCGACTTCGACCGGGTGCTGTCGCTGCAAGGGCCCCTGAGGTTTATTGCGCTGATCGAGCTGGGTCGCGTCGACGAGGCCGTGGCCGCGGCCCACGAGCGCTTCGCGAAGGAACCGGAGCAGCGCGAAGCCGCCCAGGAATTGCTGAGCACCCTGGTATGGGCTGGCCGCCATGACGAGCTGCTGGCACTGTACCGCGAGCACTGGCGTGACGTTGAGGGGCTCGACGCGTCGTTCGGCTATGGCGGATCGGAACGGTTCGCCAATCGAAGATCGCGACTGCTCGAGTCGATCGCCACCGCGCAGCGGGCGACGGGCCAGCAACAGGCCTTGGCCCGGACCCTGGCGCAATGGCGCGAGGTCCTCGACTTCCGGCGCGAGCAGGGCTGGGCAGGCGGCGGGTTCCAGATGACCGAAGCCCGCTACCTGGCGCTGGCCGGCGAGCGCGCCGCTGCGCTGTCAGCGCTGACCCAGGCCATCGACCTCGGCATGCGCGACCCGTTGCTGGGCCGCGATCCGGCCTTGGCCGACCTGCGCGACGATGCCGCCTTCCAGGCCCAGGTCACCCGCATGATCGAGTTGATCAACGCCGAGCGTGCCAAGCTCGACATGGCGCCGCTGCAATGAGCCTCATCAAGGAGCTCAAGCGCCGCAACGTCATCCGCATGGCGGGGCTGTACCTCGTCGGCGCGTGGATCGTCGTGCAAGTGGCCGAAACCCTGCTGCCGATCTTCGGCACGCCGGATTGGGTGTTGAAGACCCTGGTGGCGCTGCTGGCCCTGGGCTTCGTGCCGGCGCTGGTGTTCTCGTGGCTCTACGAGCTGACGCCGGGTGGATTGAAACGCGATGCGGAGGTGACGCCGGAACAGTCGATCTCGGCGCAGACCGGCCGGCGCATGGACCGATTGATCGTGGTCGGACTGGTGGCAGTGGTTGCACTGGTCGCCGCGGATCGTTTCTGGCCAGGCGCCAGGACTGTACCGGGCGCGGTTCCCGGCGCGAGCAGCGGAGCCGCCGCCGACGCCGAGCGACCGGCAAGCGGCGCTGACGCCGCTTCGCAGCCGGGGCCTTCTGCGGACGGCCAGAAGTCGATCGCCGTACTCCCGTTCGTCAACATGAGCGCCGACAAGGAGAACGAGTATTTCTCCGACGGCATCTCCGAGGAACTGCTGAACGTGCTGGTCAGGGTGGAGGGCATCGGCGTGGCCTCGCGGACCTCGTCGTTCGCCTACAAGGGCCGCGAGCTCGGCGCCGCCGCGATCGCGAAGGAACTCCAGGTCGACCACATCCTCGAAGGCAGCGTGCGCAAGTCGGGCAACCGCGTGCGCATCACCGCGCAGCTGATCGACGCCACCAACGACCGCCACCTCTGGTCGGAAACCTACGACCGCGAGCTGACCGACATCTTCACCATCCAGGACGAGATCGCCAATGCGATCGTCACCGCCCTGCGCGGCAAGCTCGCTGGCCAGGTCGATGGTGCGCCGGCGGTGCTGGTCAAGGCCGACACCGAGGATCTCCAGGCCTATGAGCTCTACCTCAAGGCCCGCCAGATGTTCGTCGCGCGACGGGAGCTGGGCGAGGCGGCGCGCCTGGCCGAGCGCGCCGTCGAGCTGGACCCGAAGTTCGCCCGTGGCTGGGAAGTGCTGGCCGCGATCGCCTGCGTCGCGGAGGACTGGGGCGTGCGCGATCGCGACTACACGGCGATCAGCCTGGCGGCCGCGCAGCGCGCGCTCGACCTGGACCCCGCCTTGTCCATGCCGTGGGCAGCGCGGGCCATCAGCGAGAGCATCGACCTACCGATCGACTGGGACCGCTATCTCGAGACCCTCGGCCGGGCGATCGATGCCGATCCGCGCAACGAAACCGCGCACCTCTGGCGTGCCCTGGGCTGGGCCAACCTGGGCTGGTTCGATCGCGCGATCGCCGACATCGACCAGTGCCTGGTGCTGGATCCGGCCTATCCGAACTGCACGCGCTTCAAGGCCCTGATGTTCCTGTTCCAGGGCAGGACCGAAGCGGCACTTGAACTGTTCCAGCAGGGCGTGGCGGTCGGCTTCGTGCGCAACCGGGCCGAGAGCTTCGTGCTGCCGTTGTGGCAGCGCGACCAGCAGCTGGCCGCGCAACTGCTGCTCGACGCGCGCGAGGTGCCGGTCGAGCTGCGCAAGCCGGTGCTGGACGCCCTCATCGGGGCGTCCCCGGCGGATGCCGCCGTGAGAGCCGAGGTGGAGCGCAGGCTGGCCGATCGCCTCGATCCGCTCACCAATTCGCTCGGCTTCGTCGCCTTGCTCTGGATGCGCGAGTTCGATCGCGCCGCCGAGTCGCCCGAGCTGGACACCAGCTCGCTCTCGCATTGGGAGACCGTTCCGGGCCTGCGCAATTCCCCTGCATTCAAGCGCCTCATCGAACGCCTGGGCGTCGCCGCGCACTGGCGCAAGCACGGCTTCCCGCCGCAATGCCGGCCGCTGGGCGACAGCGACTTCGAGTGCGATCCGGTGCCATGAGCCTGCTGGCCGAGCTCAAGCGCCGCAACGTGCTCCGCATGGCGGGGCTGTACCTGGTCGGCGCGTGGCTGGTGGTACAGGTGGCGGCCACCGTGCTGCCGCTCTTCGGCGCGCCGGAATGGCTGGCCCGCAGCGTCGTCGTGCTCCTGGCCATCGGGTTCCTGCCCGCGTTGGCATTCGCCTGGGTGTTCGAATGGACGCCGGAGGGACTCAAGCGCGACGCGGAACTCGGCCCGGCCGGATCAACCGCGCCGCGGACGGCACGGCGGATGGACCGCATGATCCTCGTGGTGCTGGCCCTGGCGCTGGCCGCGTTCGCGGCCGCTCGCCTCCTGCCCTCGTCGCGCGATGCCGCGACGCCGGAAGGCGGGCCGGCAACGGCTGCCGTGGCGGCGAAGGCCGCGCACCCCAAGTCGATCGCGGTCCTGCCCTTCGCCAACCTTTCCGACGACAAGGCCAACGAGTATTTCGTCAGCGGCATGCAGGACATGATCCTGACCAAGCTGTCGGAGGTCCGCGAGCTGCGGGTCGCGTCGCGCACCTCGACCGAACGCTACGCGGACCATCGCGGCAGCGTGCGCGACATCGCCGCCGAACTCGGCGTGGCCCATGTGCTCGAGGGCAGCGTGCAGAAGGCCGGCAACCGGGTGCTGATCAACCTGCAGCTGATCGACGGCCGCAACGACGAGCACCTGTGGGCAAGGGCGTACGAGCGCACGCTGGACGACATCTTCGGCGTCGAGGGCGAGGTCGCGAAGCTGGTGGCCGAAGCGCTGCACGCGGAGCTGTCGGTGGCGGAGGCGGCCGCGGTGGCGAGCGTCACCACGCACGACAAGGAAGCCTACGACCGCCTGCTGCGCAGCCGCTTCTTCCTCAACCAGTCCAACCGCAGTTTCGACCCGGCCGATCTCGACCGTTCCATCGAGTTGGCCCGGGAAGCGGTGGCCCTGGATCCCGGCTACGTCGATGCCTGGGCGACGTTGTCGCTGGCGCAGGTGAAGCGCCGCGGGCCCGGTGCGGCGGAGGAGGCGGAGGCCAGCGCGCGCCGGGTCCTCGCCCTGGATCCGGACCATGCCGCGGGGCATGTGCACCTGGGCCTTGCCCTGGCCATGCGTGGCCGCCACGAGGAAGCGATCGCCGAGGCACGCGAAGCCGCGCGCCTGCGCCCGGACAAGAGCAACATCCAGGCCGGACTGGCCATCACGCTCGCCGGGGCCGGTCGCTACGAGGAGGCCAAGGCGCCGATGGCCGCCGCCGCGGCGCTCGCGCCCGAGGGCAACTTTGCGCGCAACTGGCAGGCCAACCTGCACCTGGCCCTGCGCGAGTACGCGGCGGCCCGCGACCTCGCTCGCGGCGCGCTGCAGCGCGATCCCGCGGACCTGTTCGCCGCGTCGGTACTGGTCGACGCGCAACTCCTGGGCTTCGGCGACATCGACGGCGCGCGCAAGACCCTGCAGGCGCTGCCATTGCAGACCACGGAGTCGGCCACCATCGCCCTGCTCGCGGCCAGGGTGGAGTCCTGGGCCCGCGACTTCGCGGCTGCCCGCATCCTGGTCGAACAGGCGACGGCGGGCAGCGTGATGTTCGGCGAGGACTATTCGCGCGGACTCGCGCTCGCGCCGATCCTGCAGGCACTGGGCGATACCGGCGCGGCGCACGCCGCCTACGCGCAGGCACGGGCTGAATTGCAGGCGCGGATCCCGACCGGCCCGGACGACGCGCTGCTGCATGCCGCGCTCGCCCGCGCCCTGTCCGGCCTGGGCGAGCATGCCGAGGCGACGCGCATCGCCGAAGCGGCGGCCGCGATGCCCACGCAGTCTGTCCTCGACCAGGAACAGGCCCGGCTGTCGCTGGCCGAGGTCCGCATGCGCGCCGGCCGCGCGGACGATGCCGTTGCCGGCCTGCGCGGGCTGATGCGTGCGTCGGCCGGCGGCCTGCTGTCCGTGCATGCATTGCGCCTGGATCCGACCTGGGACGCCTTGCGCGGAACGCCCGCGTTCGCGGCGTTGCTGCAGGAACTGGAGTAGCGGCACGGTCCTGCGCCGCGTCATGGTTCGCCTTCGCAAGCAGGAAGGGGCCGCGACGGGCCCCGGCGTCGCGGCCTTGGTTCTTGTGTTTACTCAATCTATTGAGTAAAAATACTTAGTA
>Ga0073905_10000322_pt1 | contig 21628 bp, 19 predicted proteins | sample KloWWTupernatant_FD_65482 | JGI IMG/M metagenome (GOLD analysis project Ga0073905, IMG submission 65482) | Active sludge microbial communities from Klosterneuburg, Austria, studying microevolution and ecology of nitrifiers - Klosterneuburg... | ecosystem: Engineered > WWTP > Aerobic digester >... | reverse complement strand
CTGGAACTGCTTGCGTTCTCCGACAAGGCCGATTCGACAAGGGACCAATTCGCCTACACGTGGGCGACCGACACCCGCGCCGCCCTCAATGGGGTCAGTCTGGCGGACAGCGGCGGCGACAATTACTCGCTGACATATACAGGGCACTTCGGCGAGCAGGTCACCGTCAAGGCCATGTATGGCGTGAACAACCGGAATTCGTTTACAAGGACGAGCCTGGATGGCCAGTGCAGCCCGGTAACGGCCGACGCAAGTTACTCGGCGATAGCAAACACGCTTGGCGCCCGGCTCGGGTGCCATCCGACCAACGGCACCATCAGCAAGCGCGACGACGAACGCGAGATGGGGCGGCTGGATTTCGAATGGGCGTTGGGCAACCACCTGCTTCGTTTCGGCTACGACCGCGAGCAGATGACCAGCAACTCGCTGCTGTTCTATCCGGGCGATGGTTTTTCCTACCAGGCCGTCGCCGTGTCGCCAGGCAGCCCGTTGGCCAATGGCGCAACCGTGCCGGCGGGCGTTAACGCGATCATCACCAAGCGTTACCGGTACCAGGGTGGCACGTTCGAAACCGAGGCCAGCGCGTTCTACCTCGAAGACAACTGGAACGTCACGCCCAACTTGCTGCTTAGCCTGGGCATGCGGGTGGACAGCTTCGACAACAAGACCGCCAGCGGCCAGAGTTTCATCAAGCTGGACAACCTGGTTGCGCCGCGCCTTGGCTTCAGCTGGGACATGAAGGGCGACGGCACCAGCAAGCTATTCGGGAACGCGGGCCGATATTTCCTGCCCGTCACCAATGCGGTCAATGAGTACGCGGGAAGTGATGTTTACGATGAATACACCTACTTCGCGCTGCAGGGCTGGAGCAACCAGACGAATCCGCTGACGGGCTCGCCATACGTCTTGCCCGTGCTTGGCGCACAGATTGGTGGCGTGTATTCGCAGAACAATGTCGGCGACCCCCGTTCCAAGGTTGATCGCGACATCAAGGCCGTCTACCAGGATGAATTCATCCTCGGTTACCAAAACGCGTTGAACGCCACTTGGTCGTGGGGGGTGAACGCCACCTATCGCATCATGGAGCGCACGTTGGACGACGTCGGCGTGCGGGTGCCGGCGAGTGTCTGCAGCAGCGGGTTCGACTATCCCATGCTCAATCCGGGGGAGATGGCGACCTTGTGGTGTTCCGCTTCACAAAGCTGGGTGACGTTCGACACCGCGACCGAAGGGTGGGTCAAGCAAGGCAGCAACGAAGTCGTTGGCTTCTTCAAGCCCAAGCGGGAATACAAGGGCGTGGAGTTCCAGCTCGACCGCGCCTGGGACGAAAAATGGTCGTTCAATGCCAGTTACATCCTGTCGTGGAGCGAAGGCAACTTCGAGGGCCCGGTGAATTCGGACACCGGACTGCCATGGACGGGTTTCACCCAGCATTACGACAATCCAGCCAACAACGAGCGCTATGGCTCGTTGTACGGGGACCATCGCCACCAGCTCAAGCTGCGCGGCGCCTATGCGCTGAATGACATGTGGAGTTTCGGCGCGACCCTCTCGGCAGTGTCGGGTGGACCGATCACCGCATTTGGTGTCTCCTGGCCGAATGATCGGCGCGTGCAGAGCACCAGCGAAACCAGTGGTGGTGGCACGGGCTGGATCTGCGTGTCGAACTGCGGCTCGGTCCCGAATCGCGTACTGGAATACACCGAGAGGGGTGCGTTCGGCCGTTTGCCGTGGCTCTACAACCTCGGGGCCAGCGTGACCTGGACGCTTCCGGTGGAAACCATCGACCTGAAGGTGAGGCTCTCGGTCTACAACGTGCTGAACAGACAGACGGTCACGGACGTGCACAGCCGGTATGAAGTGAGTCCCGGCGTGTATCGCACCACTTTCGGGCAAGGCGTTGCATGGCAGGATCCGCGCTACATGAACCTGGTCGTCACCTACACGTTCTGACCCGAACACGGCTCGGGGTGCCGGTACCACGCCCCGCGTCCCGGTCACTTCCGGCGGCCCTTCCCCGGGCCGCCGTTTTCTTGCCGAAGGCGGCTCGCGGCACGCCCGCCGGTGCGATCATCGGCAGCCAGCCATTCGCCATCCGACCGGCCATGCCATGACTGCCTCGTGCCTGCCCCTGCTTACGTACACCGCCGCGCAGCGGGTCGCCGTGCGTGCGCCTGCGCGGACCCGGCTGCGCACGCTGTTGCGGTGCTTGCTCGCGCCTGGGCTCGCGCTGGCAGCGGCGGCCCACGCGGGGGTGCGGCCGGCAGGTCCGGCCCCGGAAGCGATCGACGCCGCGGTACGCGCGACCATCGAGCGCTACCAGCTGCCCGGGATCGCGGTCGGGGTGATCGACGACGGCAGGATCATCTATGCACGCGGCCATGGCGAGACCGTCGCCGGCTCCGGCGATCCGGTGACCACGCGGACGCTGTTCAAGATCGCCTCCAACAGCAAGGCGATGACCGCGGCGGTACTTGCACGGCTGGTGCAGCAGGGCAGGCTGCGCTGGGACGACCCGGTGGTGAAGCACCTGCCGGACTTCGCGATGCACGATCCGTGGGTCACCGCGCACATCACCGTCGGCGACCTGCTGGTGCACAACAGCGGCCTGCCCGAGGGCGGCGGCGACCTGATGCTGTGGCCGGAACCGAACCTGTTCAGCCGCGACGACATCCTGCGTGGCCTGCGCCACATCAGGCCGGCCTACGGGTTCCGTTCCGGCTATGCCTACGACAACCTGCTGTACGTGGTGGCGGGGCAGGTTGCCGCGGCGGCCGGTGGCGCATCGTACGAAGAACTGGTGCGCCGCGAACTGTTCGCCCCGCTCGGGCTTGACGGCTGCCGGGTCGGCGAATTCAGCGTGGCCGCGGCGGGCAGCGTGGCGCAACCGCACATGCGCGACGGCGACCGCAACGTGGCGATGCGCCGCGATGCCGCAACGGTCCCGGAAATCGCCTCGGCCGCGGCCGGCGGCATCCGCTGCAACCTCGACGACATGCTGGCCTGGGCCCGCAACTGGCTGCAGCCGGGCGAGGCACAGAAGGCATGGCTGGGCGATGTGCAGCGCGCGGAACTGTGGAAGCCACGCACGCCGATGCCGATCTCCGCGCAGCGCAGGCGCTGGGACAACACCCACTTCCATGCCTATGCCTACGGCTTCCGGCTGGCCGACGCCGACGGCGCGTGGACGGTTTCGCACACCGGCACCCTCGGCGGGATGTACTCGATGATGATGCTGGTCCCGGACCGCAGGTCCGGCTTCGTGCTGATGATCAACGGCGATGGCGACCGCGCGCGCGGCGTGCTCGGCCAGGTCCTGCTCAAGCTGTTCACCGCGCCGGAAAGGTCGTTGGGGGTCGCGGGTTATGCCGACGAACTGGCGAAGCCCGCCACCGCCGCAGCGGGGGCCACGCCCGCACTGCCCGACATCGGCGCTCGCAAGCCGGTGGCGGCGTCGGCGCTGCGCGACTGGCTCGGCATCTGGCGCGATCCGTGGTTCGGCGACGTGCGCGTGTGCGCGGTCGGCGACGGCGTCGAATGGCGTTCGCTGAAGTCGCCGAAGATGCACGGCAAGATCGGCACGCTGGATGGGCGCCACGTGCTTCGCTGGGACGACATCGCGGTGGACGAGCACGCCTGGCTCGACTTCAGCGGCAGCGGCGACGCGCGCCAGCTGCGGATGGCCAAGCTCAACCCGGACGGCGATTTCAGTTCGGACTACGAACACCTCGCGTTCGCCTGGGTCGGTCGCTGTGACTAGGCGGCTGGCGCTGGCGGCGACGTTGCTGCTGGCGGCGATCGGCTGCGCCAGCGTGGCCAGGCCCGCGGGCCCGGTGCTGTCCCCGGCCGCGACCATGCGGGAGGCGGGCATGGTCGCCATCCGCACGGTGGTGCCGGACATCGACCAGGACATCCGCTACTTCGGCAGCGACAACTTCGTCGGCACCCGCGTCGATGGCTACCTGGCGCCGCACTGCTGGCTCAAGCGCGAGGCCGCCGAGGCGCTGGCGCGGGTCGAGCGCCGCCTGCGCGAAAGCCACCAGCGGCTGCGCATCTTCGACTGCTACCGCCCGACGCGCGCGGTCGCGCATTTCATGCGCTGGGCGAACGACCCCGCGGACCTCGCGACCAAGGCCAGGCACTATCCGGATTTCGACAAGCCGCAGTTGCTGGACGGCTACATCGCACCGGTTTCCGGGCACAGCCGCGGGGCCACGGTCGACCTCACCCTGCTGCAATGCGATGCCGACGATGCCGCTTGCCGGGCCGTGGACATGGGCACGGACTTCGATTTCTTCGGCACCCGCGCCAATACCGATTCAGCCGAAGTGACCGCGCTGCAGCGCCGCAACCGCGACCGCCTGCGCGCGGCGATGGCCGCGGAAGGCTTCCGCAACTACCCGATGGAATGGTGGCATTTCACCCTGCAGCTAGAACCCACCCCCGGCCTGCTGTACGACATACCGGTGGATGCGCCGGAGCCGACGAAGCCGGACGCCGCGACCGGCCCCTGAGGTAGCCACACGAGGGCGGCGTGCCGGCGATTGCGCAGTGGCGCGGCGTGATGCAAGTTGCTGATTGCAAATGATTCCTAGTTGCTCGCGAACGCGTGCGTGCATTCATGCTGTGGGCGTAAACTTCGGCCATGCGGGTCATCGGTTCCGCATCCGCTTCCGCGCGGCACCTGCCGCACACACCGCTTCCCGTCCACACAGAGGAGTTCCGCCATGAGTGAAAACCACGACGACGGTCGTCGCCGTTTCCTGGGTTATGCCGCGCTGGTGGCGCTGGCTCCGCTCGCCGCCAACCAGGCCGTTGCGCAGACCAAGGCGCTGCCGAAGCTGCCCCTGGACAATGCGCAGGCGAAGTCGCTCGGCTATGTCGAAAAGGCCGCGACCTCGAAGCACGCCACCTTCAAGCCCGGCCGCGAGTGCAGCAACTGCATGCTCTACAAGGGCACCGCGGGGCAGGCCTACGGGCCGTGCCAGTTGTTCCCGAAGAATTCGGTTGCCGCCAAGGGCTGGTGCAGCGCCTGGGTGAAGAAGGCCTGATCCAGGCGGCATGCCGGCGGGTCGACCGCGCGGCAGGCTTGGCAATCGGACGGCGCCCCGCAACGGGCGCCGTCTTCGTTTGAGGGGATCGCATGGGCACGCCACGACTGTTCGAACCGCTGGCGGTGGGCCGGCTGCAGCTGGCCAACCGCATCGTGATCGCGCCGATGTGCCAGTACTCGGCGGTGGATGGCTGCATGACCGACTGGCACCTGATCCATCTGGGCCAGCTGTCGCATTCGGGCGCGGCGCTGCTCACCATCGAAGCAACCGCGGTCCTGCCCGAAGGCCGCATCACCGATGGCGATGTGGGCCTGTGGGACGACGCCACCGAAGCGGCGATGGCGGTGGTGCTGCAGGGCGTGCGCCGCTGGTCGGCGATGCCGGTCGCGATCCAGCTGGCCCATGCCGGCCGCAAGGCATCCTGCGCGCTGCCGTGGCACGGCGGCCGCCAGGTCGCGCCGGGGCAGGCCCGCGGCTGGCAGACGCTCGCGCCCTCGGCGCTGCCATTCAACGACCACGACCACGCCCCCGTCGCCATGACCCGCAAGGACATCGACGGCGTGACCGATGCGTTCGCCGCCGCCGCGCGCCGTGCGGCGCGGCTGGGCATCGACGCGGTGCAGGTCCACGCCGCGCACGGCTACCTGCTGCACCAGTTCCTGTCGCCGCTGTCGAACCGGCGCAGCGACGAATACGGCGGCTCGCTGGAAAACCGCATGCGCTTCCCGCTGCAGGTCTTCGATGCCGTGCGCGACGCATTCCCGGCCGGGCGCGCGGTCAGCGTGCGCGTGTCCGCCACCGACTGGATGCCGGATGGCTGGGACATCGAGCAGGCCATCGCGTTCGCGCAGGCGCTGGAAGCGCGCGGCTGCAGCGCCATCCACGTGTCCAGCGGCGGGCTGCACCCGGCACAGGCGATCGCGGCCGGCCCCGGCTACCAGGTGCCGCTGGCGCGCGCGGTGAAGCAGGCGGTGGCGATGCCGGTGGTGGCGGTGGGGATGATCACCGGCTTCGACCACGCCGAGGCGATCGTCGCCAACGGTGATGCCGACCTCATCGCCATCGCCCGCGGCATCCTCTATGACCCGCACTGGCCCTGGCATGCCGCCGCCCACCTGGGCGCGTCGGTCGCGGTGCCGCCGCAGTACCTGCGCTCGCAACCGCCGCAGTTCCCCGGACTGCTGGCGCAGGGCGGCGGCTCAGCGATCGCCTGAGGCAAGCGCGCGTCCAGGCCGCGCTCCGGCGTCTGCTTGCGGACCGGAAGTTGCATCCGGGGCGTGTCGCGGATGGCGTTGAATCGTGCGCGGTTCGGATTCAAGCGCTGGTTGGCCGTGGCTCCGTTTTCCCGGCCTTGGCGGTGTCGCTTGCGATGCGGCCATCCACCAGCGCCACCGTGCGATCGCACTGTTCGGACAGGCGCGGGTCGTGGGTGACCAGCAGCACTGCGCAGCCGAATTCGCGGTTGAACTTGCGGAACAGTTCGAACACCTCCGCCGCCGAATGGCTGTCGAGGTTGCCGGTGGGCTCATCGGCCAGCAGCAGGGCGGGGCGGGTCACCAGCGCGCGCGCCACTGCCACCCGTTGCTGCTGGCCGCCGGAGAGCTGGTCGGGCTTGCGCTGCTCCAGTCCCTGCAGGCCGACTTCCGCCAGCAGCGCGCGGGCGCGGTCGATGTGCTCGCGGCCGGGCTTGCCGGTGGCCACCATCAGCGGCATCAGCACGTTTTCCAGCGCGGTGAAGGCCTGGATCAAGTGGTGGAACTGGAACACGAAGCCGATCGCACCACCGCGCAGGGCGGTGCGGCGGGCATCGTCCATGTCGCGGGTGGCTTCGCCGAGCAGGAACAGTTCGCCGGCGGTGGGGGTGTCGAGCAGGCCGACCAGGTTGAGCAGGGTGCTCTTGCCGGAGCCCGACGCACCCACCAGCGCCGCGAAATCGTGGCGTTGCAGGCGCAGGTCGAGGCCGTGCAGCACTTCCACCTCGGTCGGCTTGCCGACGTTGTAGCTCTTGCGCAGGCCCTGCAGGCGCAGCACGTCCGGGCCGGCGTCGCGGTCAGACATGGCGGATCGCCTCCACCGGGTCGAGGCCGGCGGCGCGGCGCGCCGGGATCGCCGCGGAGACGATCCCGGTGACCGTGGCCAGCACCGAGGCGGCCACCAGCAGCCACGGATCCACCGGGATGTAGAACAGCTTCGGGCCGAAGGTGTTGAACGCCATCACCATGCCGTAGCCGGCCACTCCGCCGACCAGCGACCCGGCCAGGCCGAACAGCGCGCCCTGCACCAGGAACACCCGCAGCATCTGCGGCCGGGTGGTGCCCATCGCGCGCAGGATGCCGATCTCGCGGGTCCGCTGGACCACGCTCACCGACAGCACGCTGGCGATCCCCAGCGCCACGCTCAATGCCACGAACACGCTGATCATCCGTGTCGACAGGCTCTGCGAGCGCAGCGCGTTCATCAGCTGGGCGTTGGTCTCCATCCAGCTCTCGGCCTTCAGCCCGGTGAGGCGGGCGATGCGCGCGGCCACTTCCCTGGCGGCGAAGATGTCGTCCACGGTGACGTCGATGATGGTCGCCGCGCCCGGCAGGTCGAGCAGCGATTGCGCCTGCTTCATGTCCAGGTAGACGTAGCGCGCGTCGAGTTCGCGCACGCCAAGCTCGAAGATCCCGGCCACGTTGACCACGCTGTCGCGGCCCTGGCCGCCGTCGAGCCGGAGCTTGTCGCCGACCCGCAGGCCGAGGTCGCGCGCCAGCTGGCTGCCGACGACCGCCTCGCCGGCGCCGATCCGGAAGCGGCCGGCGACGATGTCGTCGGCGATCGGGATGATGCGCTGGTAGCGCGCCGCGTCGATGCCGACCAGCGCCACCGATTCCAGCGCTTCGCCACGGCGCGCGAACGCCGGCCCGGAGATCACCGGCGACACCGCGGTGACCCGTGGCAGCGCATCCAGCACGTCGCGCACCTGTTGCCAGTTGTTGATCGAGCGCAGGCGCTGGGCGCGCTTGCTTTCCAGCACCAGGTGCACGCTGCCATCGGCCGGCGCCAGGACGCGGTTGGCTTCCTCGGTCGGCTGCACCTTGATGTGCGCCTGGGTGCCCAGCGTGCGGTTGACGATGTTGCCCTGCAGGCCGGTGATCAGCGCGGTCAGGAACACGATCACCGCCACCCCGACGGCGATGCCGACCAGGATCAGCGTGCTCTGCGACTTGCCCTCGCGCAGGAACCTGGTGGCGATGGTCCACTCGATCCACATCGGCATCAGTCCAGCTTGGCCGGCAATTCCTTGCGGGTGGCGGCGTCCGTGGCGTCGGCCGGCAGCGCGCCCGCCACGACCCGCACGCGGTCGCCTTCCTGCAACGGCGCCGCGGCGTCGGCCAGGATCCAGTCGCCCGCGGCCAGGCCATCGGTGACCTCGGCCATGGTCAGGCCGCGCAGCCCCAGCGTGACCTGGCGGCGGACCGCGCGGCCATCCTCGACCCGCCACAGCGATGCACGGTTGCCATCGACCGGGCCCAGCGCGTCATTGGGGACGACCACCGCGCGTTCGCGGCGGCCGGTTTCGACGTTGACCGACACCGTCATGTCCTGGCGCAGGAATGCGGGCACCGGGCTGACCGTGAGGCGGATGTCCACCGAACCGCGCTGCGGATCCACGCTGGGCGCGATGAAGCTGACCTGGGCCGGGAACGGCCGCGTCGGATAGGCGTCAGCCACGCATTGCGCGGCCTGGCCGATCGCCAGCACTTCCAGGTTCTTCTCGTCCAGCGGAACCAGCACTTCGGTGGCGCCGGCGCGGGCGATCTCGAACAGCACCCGGCCCGGTTGCACCAGGTCGCCCGGCTCGGCGTTGCGGGTCAGCACGGTGCCGGCCACTTCGGCGCGGATGATGGTCTTGGCCAGCTGCGCGCGTGCCGCGGCTGCGCGTGCACGCGCGGCGGCTTCGTTGGGGTTGCCGGCTGAAAGCGAGTTCAGCGACAGCCGCGCCTGCTCGGCGGCGGAACGGGCGATCGTCTCGGCCTGCAGCGCCTGCTCCAGCGCCTCGCGCGCGATCAGCTGGCGCTTGAACAGGTCGCGCCTGCGGATGGCTTCGCGGCTGGCCTGCTGCAGCCGTGCCTCGGCCTCGCGCAGCGCGGCCTGCGCCTGCGGGCGGGTGGACTGCTGCAACTGGGCGACGGCGGCCTCGGCCTCGCGCAGCGCCGCCTGCAGGTCGTCCGCGCGCAACACCGCCAGCACGTCGCCCGGCTGCACGGCATCGCCCTCGCGGACGCGGCGCTCGAGCACCACCCCGGTCACCGGGCTGCCGACCTGCGCGCGCGACACCGCCACCACCCGGCCGCTGGCGACCACCGTCTGCACCAGCGGCCGCGCCGCCACCTGGTAGCCGGCGAGCTGCGGCCCGCGCAGCGACTGCAGCACCGTCCAGCCGGCCCACACGGCCAGTCCGGCGACCACGACAAGGATCAGGGGGCGTTTCATGGCGTCACTCCGGGACCTGCGCGGCGGCCTACGATAACCACTTGCACGTCGCCGTGGCGCCCGCGCGACCGCGGTGGCGGCCAACAAAAAAGCCGGCACGGGGCCGGCTTCCTGATCTTGCATCCACCAATGGAATTGGTGGAGCGGAGGGGGATCGAACCCCTGACCTCCACGATGCGAACGTGGCGCTCTCCCAGCTGAGCTACCGCCCCATGCAGGCTGCGACGGCGATTATACGGATGCCGCCGCCGCGCCGCCAGCACCGAGCAGGGGCGATAGCCGCGGTTCCAGCACGGCGCGCCGCCAGCCGGCCAGGGCGCCGGTCCAGCCGCCGCCGTCCTGCAGGCTCTCGAGCAGGCGTCGTGAAGCCAGCAGGCCCTCGGGCAGCCCGAGTTCCGCCGATGCCGCCGCCACTGCGTCCTGCAACGCGCGCAACTGTTTCTTGTCGCGGTCGTCGCCGCGCGCGGGCGGGGCGTCGGCCTCGTCCGCCAGCGGCGAGGACAACGCCTCGAACAGCGCGTCGCCGAGGTTGCGCGGTGCCTTCGGGGTGGCGTCCAGCAACTGCTGCAGGCCACCACGGCCCAGCGCCGGCTGGCGTGCGATCGCCACCGCCAGTTCGTTGTCCAGGATCCAGCTGCGCGGGCGGTCGCTGCGGCGCGCGTAAGCCTCGCGCCAGCGCAGCAGGCGCAGCAGGCGGCGCTGGCCGTCGCCGTCGAGGAACTGCGCGCTGCGAAGCGACAGGTGCGGCCAGCGATCGCCGTCCTCGTCGGCCACGGTGGCCAGCAGCCGCGCCACGTCTTCCTGCAACCAGCCGCTGCGGCCCTGCGCCTGCAACGCGGCGTCCAGCTGGCGATGCAGCGCATGCAGGTGGCGCACGTCGTCGGCCGCGTAGTCGAGCTGCGCCGGCGAAAGCGGCCGACGCAGCCAGTCGGAACGGGTCTCGCCCTTGGCCAGCGTAACCCCGGTGCTCGCCTGCACCAGTTTCTGGTAGCCCATGCCGCCGCCGACCCCGGCCAGCGCCGCCGCGACCTGGGTATCGAACAACGGCGCTGGCAGCACCCCGCAGGCATGCCGGAACGCCACCAGGTCCTCGCTGGCGCTGTGCATGATCTTCAGCACCGCGGGGTCGGCCAGCAGCGGCACCAGCGCCTCGCACATGCCCGGCACCAGCGGATCGACCAGCAGGATGTGCGCATCCGGCGCCGCCGGGTCGGCCTCGCCAAGCGCGACCTGCACCAGCGCGAGCTGCGGCCAGTAGGTGCGCTCGCGGATGAATTCGGTATCCAGTCCGACGCTGGCGGGCGGCTGGGCGAGGTGCGCGCGCAGCGCGTCCGGGGTGTCGATCCAATGCGTCATCCGCGCATTATGCGTTGCGCGGCGGTGATGGCTTAACCTAGCCGCGCCCGATTCGCCATTCGTGGAGTGCGGTTTGCGCGCAGGCTGGCCCCTCTGCTTCTTCGTCACCATCGCGCTTGCGGGCTGCGGGCCGCAGGCGCCGGTACCCGCCGCGCAACCGGCCGCGCCCGAGCGCACCGGCAGCGTGCGCATCAGCGGTGGCGACGAACTGGCGCAGGTGCTGAGCTGGTCGCTGCCGCAGGTCCAGTTGCAGGCGTCCGATGCCGTGCAGGCGCGCGCGCGGGCCAGGCGCGCACTGGCCGCCGGCGATCTGTTCGAAAGCGCGGATTCGGCGATCCCCCTTTTGCTGGCGCTGCAACGCTTGCAGCCGGACGATGGCGGGATCGCGCAGGCGCTGGACGCGGCGCGGGAGGCGCTGGTCGCGCAGGGCGACGCCGCGCTGGAGGCGGGCGACGAAGACCTCGACGGCTTGCGCGCGGCGCAGCGGCGTGGTGCGGTGTTGCGCCGGCTGTGGCCGCAGGAGGCAGTGGTCGTGGCCTACCTGCAGCGGGTGGATCGCAGCGAACGGGCGTGGGATCGCAATGCCGAGGGCGAGGCCCTGCTGGCCAGCGGCAGCCTGGGCGAAGGTGGCGGCGGCGCACTGGCGGCGTTCCGTGCGGCGCTGCAGCTGCGCCCCGGGCAGGCGCGTGCGCTGCAGGGCCTTGCCGCGGTCGAGAGCGCGCTGATCCGGCGCGCGGAAGCGGCGGCGCTGCAGGCCGATTTCGACGCTGCGCATGCGTGGCTGGCGCATGCGGAGCGCGTGCGCCGGCACCCCGGCACCATCTCCACCGCGCGCCACCGGATCGAGGTGGTTCGCGCCGAGCGCGTGCGCCGGCTGCGCGACGAGGGCCTGATCGCGCTCGGCAACGACAACGGCCTGCGGCTGGCGCGCGAGCGCCTGGCCGAAATGCTGCGCATCGCCATGCCCGGCGATCCGGCCAGCCTGGAGCTGCGCCAGCGCATCGACCTTGCGACCCACTACGGCCTGTTCCGGCCCGGCCAGGTGTTCACCGACGGCCTGCGCGATGGCAGCCGCGGGCCGGTGCTGGTGGTGGTGCCGCACGGCGCGTTCCGGATGGGCGCCCCGGAGGGCGAGCCCGACGCCACCGCCGCCGAGCGGCCGCAGCACGTGGTGCGACTGGAGCGCGGTTTCGCGATGTCGCGCAACGAGGTCAGCGTCGGCGAATTCGGCCGCTTCGTCGTGGCCACCGGCTACCAGCCGCGTGCCACCCAGCGCGGCCACTCGATGGCCTACGACGTGCGCAGCGGCAACTTCGTGCGCGGCAGCGGGATCGACTGGCGCTCCGGGCATGACGGGCGGCCGGCCGCCGCGGACATGCCGGTGATCCACGTGTCCGCGCGCGACGCCGAGGCATACACGGCGTGGCTTTCGGAGCAGGCCGGGGCCCACTACCGGCTGCCCAGCGAGGCGGAATTCGAGTACGCGCTGCGCGCCGGCAGCAGCACCCGCTTCCCGTGGGGCGAGGGCAGGCCGCCCGCGGGCAGCGAGAACCTCACCGGCGCGCTGGACGCGTCGCCGCAGGGACGGCGCTGGAGCAACGCGTTCGCGGGTTACGGCGACGGCTGGTGGGGGCCGGCGCCGGTCGGCACGCTGGCGGCGAACGGGTTTGGCCTTCACGACATCGCGGGCAATGTCAGCGAATGGGTGGCCGATTGCTGGCACGCCGGGTACCGGCGCGCGCCGGCGAACGGCAGCGCATGGGTCAACCCGGGTTGCCGCGACCGCATGTATCGCGGCGGCTCCTGGGCGAGTGCGCCGGCGCAGGTGCGCTCGGCATGGCGGGCATCGGGCGGAACCGACGTCACCAATGCCAGGGTCGGGTTCCGGGTGGTGCGGCAGCTGTAGCAAACGATCGAAGGACGCGCGCGGGGTACCGCGCAAGCAGACGGGAGCATGCGATGAACCAGGATCCGTTCGGAAATCGAAATCCGCAATCGCGTCGTCGCGGCGCCGGTGGCCTGCGGCTGTGGGTGCTGGTGCTGTTCGCCGGCTACGCCGCGTACTACTGGTACTCCAACCGCACCGTCGACCCGTACACCGGCGAGGAGGTGATGATCGACAAGGGCCTGAGCGCCGAGGACGAAAGCGCGATGGGCCTGCAGGCCTACCGCGAGATCCTCGGCCAGGAGCGCGCGGTCGATCCGGATGCGCAGGTCGCGCGGCAGATCCGTGCCATCGCCGAGCGCCTGATCTCGCGCGTCGACGAGGTCGAGGCCGACCTCGCCGCCGAAAAGGGCGTGCAGCCGCGGAACTTCGCCGGCAATTTCGAATGGCAGGTCAGCGTGATCGAGTCCGGGCAGGCCAACGCATTCGCGCTGCCGGGCGGCAAGATGGCGGTCTACACCGGATTGGTGCCGATCGCGCGCAACGCCGACGGCATGGCGGTGGTGATGGGCCACGAGATCGCGCATGCGCTGATGCGGCATGGCGCGCAACGGATGGCGCGCGGCAAGCTGGAGCAGATCGGACAGATGGCCGGTGCCGCCAGCGGGATGGATGCCGGCACCCTGCAGACGGTGATGTCCGCGTACGGCGTGACCTCGGCGCTGCCGTATGCGCGCGGCCACGAGTCGCAGGCGGACGAGGTCGGGCTGATGCTGGCCGCGGCGGCCTGCTTCGACCCGGCCGAGGCGATGCCGCTGTGGGAACGCATGGCGCAGCTGGGCGGCGGCCAGAGCCCGCCCGAATTCGCGTCCACCCACCCGAGCGCGGAAAGCCGCATCGCGCACCTGCAGTCGCTGCAGCAGAAGGCGATGGGGTTCCGCCAGAAGTACTGCGGGCAGGGTGGCGGCGCAGCCGCGGCCGGCTGAGGCTTCCCGCCCGCGGAGGCACCAGTGGACGGGCCGCAGGGCCCGTTCCCCGTTTGCAGGCACCGGTCCGTCGCGGGCGGCGGCGGCGCGCATGCAGGGTGCTTGACGCGGCCCGGCAGCGGCGGTTAATGTATTAGCACGTTAATACATTGATCGAATCTGGCAACGATGAAGAGCCGGCCCTACAACCCGCCCAAGCGCGAAGCCGATGCCGATTTCCGGCAGCTGGCGCGCGCGCTGGCGGCGCTCGACGACCCGCGCCAGGTCGCCGCGTTCCTGCGCGACCTGTGCACCCCGGCCGAGCTGGAGGCGCTGTGCGACCGCTGGAAGGTGGTGCCGCTGATCGTCGCCGGCGAGCCCTACCGCGGCATCCACGAGCGCACCGGGGTCAGCGTCACCACCATCGGCCGGGTCGCCCGCACCCTCGAACACGGCGCCGGCGGCTACGCCGCGGCGCTTGCCGCACCCACCCCCTCGCACTGAGACCGCCCCCATGAGCCCCAAACCCGCCCCCGCCGGGCGCGATCGACTGCGCATCGCGATCCAGAAGAACGGCCGCCTCAGCGAACCTGCGCGCGCGCTGCTGGGCAGTTGCGGCCTGTCCTGGCGCGAAAGCCCGGACAAGCTGTTCTGCTACGGCGACAACGCCCCGGTCGACCTGCTGCTGGTGCGCGACGACGACATCCCCGGCCTGATCGACAGTGGCCTGTGCGATCTCGGCATCGTCGGCCGCAACGTGCTGGTCGAGCAGGCCAGCGAGCGCGACGAGACCGGCAAGCCGGCGAATTTCCGCGAATGGCGCGCGCTCGGCTTCGGCGGCTGCCGGCTGTCGCTGGCGGTGCCGAACGAGTGGGACTGGCAGGGTCCGGCACAGTTGCAGGAAAAGCGGATCGCCACGTCCTACCCGGCGCTGACCCGCGCGTGGTTGCGCGAGCAGGGCGTGCAGGCCGAAGTGCTGGTGCTGTCCGGCTCGGTGGAAATCGCGCCGCGGCTGGGGCAGGCGGACGTGGTCTGCGACCTGGTCTCCAGCGGCGCCACCCTGTCCGCCAACCAGCTGAAGCCGGTGTGCGACCTGCTGCAGAGCGAGGCGGTACTGGCCGGCCCCGTGGCCGACCTCGATCCCTTGCTGGCGGGCACCGCGCAGATGCTGCTGCGGCGGATCGACGGCGTGATGCGCATCCGCGACAGCAAGCTGCTGATGTTCCAGGCGCCGCGTGGTTCGGTCGCGGATGTCCTGCGCCTGCTGCCGGACGCGGAACCGGCAACGTCCTATGCCGTCGATGGCGGCGACCTGCTGGCGATGCAGGCGCTCTGCCACGGCGTGGTCACCTGGCAGCGGCTGGAGGAACTCAAGCGCGCCGGCGCGCGCGGCCTGATGGTGCTGCCGGTCGAGAGGATGCTGGCATGAGCGCGGATTTCATGCGGCGCCTCGACTGGAACACCCTGGATGCCGACACCCAGGCGCAGTTGCTGACCCGGCCCACGCGCGCGCTGGCCGCGGGCGTGCGCGGTCGGGTCGAGGAAGTGATGGCCGACGTGGCCGCACGCGGCGACGTGGCCCTGCGCGTGCTCACCGAACATTACGACGGCGTGCGCCTGGAGGCGTTCGAGGTCGGCCCCGAAGAGGTCCGCGCCGCGGAGGCGTCGCTGGCGCCCGGCTTGCGCGCGGCGATCGACGAGGCGGCGTCGCGGATCGATGCCTTCCACCGCGCCGGCATGCCGCAGCCATACGGGCTGGAAACCGCGCCCGGCGTGCTCTGCGAGCGCATCCTGCGGCCGATCAGCCCGGTCGGGCTGTACGTGCCGGCGGGCAGCGCGCCACTGCCGTCGACCGCGCTGATGCTGGCGATCCCGGCCCAGCTCGCGGGTTGCCCGGAGATCGTGCTGTGCACCCCGCCGCGCCGCGACGGCAGCGCCGACCCGGCGGTGCTGGTGGCCGCGCAATACGCCCCGAATGCACGCATCTTCAAGCTCGGTGGCGCCCAGGCGATCGCCGCGATGAGCCTGGGCAGCGAGAGCGTGCCGCGCTGCGCCAAGCTGTTCGGCCCGGGGAATGCCTACGTCGACGAAGCCAAGCGCCAGGCTGCGGAACGGCCGGACGGTCCGGCCATCGACATGCCCGCCGGCCCCTCGGAAGTGCTGGTGATCGCCGACGCCGGGGCCAACCCGGTATTCGTCGCCGCCGACCTGTTGTCGCAGGCCGAACACGGCCCGGATTCGCAGGTGATCCTGCTCAGCGACGACGACGCCCTGCTGGCGGCGGTGGCGGTCGAGGTCGAACGCCAGCTCGCGACCCTGCCGCGCGCCGAGATCGCCCGCCGCGCGCTGCAGCACTCGCGCCTGGTGCGGGTCGCCGACATCGCCCAGGCGATCGCGCTCAGCAACGACTACGCGCCCGAGCACCTGATCCTGGGCGTGCGCGAGCCGCGCGCATGGCTGGACGCGGTGCGCGATGCCGGCACCGTGTTCATGGGCGACTGGACCCCGGAATCGCTGGGCGACTACTGCTCCGGCAGCAACCACGTGCTGCCCACCGGCGGCGCGGCGCGCGCGTGGAGCGGGTTGTCGGTGTCCAGTTTCATGAAGTCGCTGACCGTGCAGAGCGCGAGCCGCGCCGGCATCGGCGCGATCGGCCCGTGCGCGGTGACCCTGGCCGAGGCCGAAGGCCTGCATGCGCACGCGCGGGCGGTGCAGCTGCGGCTGGCGGTTCCGCGATGAACGGCGTGTCGAATACCGCGCGGATCCTGCTGCGCGACGACCTGCGCGACTTCGCCGGTTACCGTTCGGCGCGCAGCGAGGCGTTGCAGGGCTCGGTCTGGCTGAATGCCAATGAGTCGCCGAGTGCCTCGCCCGGTGATGCCGACGGTCGCCTGCGCCGCTATCCGGACCCGCAGCCACCGGCGCTGCGGGATGCGCTGGCGGCGCTGTACGGGCTGGCGCCCGCGCAAGTGCTGGCCACCCGCGGCAGCGACGAAGGCATCGACCTGTTGCTGCGCGCGTTCTGCGTACCCGGGCGCGGCGCGATCGTGATCGCGCCGCCGGTGTTCGGGATGTACGCGGTATGCGCGAGGCTGCATGGCGCGCGCGTGGTCGAAGTGCCGGCGCGGGATGCAGGCGATGGCTGGCGCTGCGACCTGGCGGCGATGGCGGACGCCGCCCTGCGCCAGCACGCGAACCTGGTGTTCGTGTGCAACCCCGGCAATCCCACCGGCGAGGCGATCGCCGATGCCGACATCGCACTGCTCGCCGAGCGCCTGCGCGGACGTGCGCTGGTGGTGGTGGACGCGGCCTATGCCGAGTTCGCCGGGCACGATGCAAGTGCGGCGCTGCTGGCCGCGCACGAGAACATCGTGGTGCTGCGGACCCTGTCCAAGGCGCATGCGCTGGCGGGCGCGCGGATCGGTTGCGTGCTCGCGGCAAGCGAGCTGGTCGGCATGCTGCAGCGCTGCCAGGCGCCGTATCCGCTGGCGCAACCGGCGGTGCAGGCGGCGCTGGCGGCGCTCGCCCCGGACGCGGTGGCGCGCACGCGGACGTCGGTGGCGCGGGTGCGTGGCGAGCGCGAGCGCTTGCTGGGCGAGCTGCAATCCGCGCCGGGCGTGCGCCGGGCGTATCCGTCGCAGGGCAATTTCCTGCTGCTGCGCTTCGACGATGCGCAGGCGGCGTTCGACGCGCTGCTGGCTGCCGGGGTGGTGGTGCGCGACATGCGCGCGACGCCCGGCCTTGCGGACGCGTTGCGGATCAGCATCGGCACCCCGGAGCAGAACCAGCGGGTGCTGGCGTCGCTGGCGGTCGCGAGGCAGGCGGCATGAGCGCGCCCGTGCCCATCCTGTTCGTGGACCGCGACGGCACCCTGATCACCGAGCCGGACGATTTCCAGATCGATGCCTTCGAGAAGCTGCGCTTCGTGGACGGCGTTATCCCCGCGATGCTGCGCCTGCGCGACGCCGGCTGGCAGTTCGTGATGGTGACCAACCAGGACGGTTTGGGCACCGACGCCTTCCCGCAGGCCGCCTTCGACGGCCCGCACGCGCTGATGCTGCAGGTGTTCGCGAGCCAGGGCATCACCTTCCGCGAGGTGCTTGTCGATACCAGTTTCGAACGCGACAACTCGCCGAACCGCAAGCCGAACACCGGCCTGGTGACCGGCCTGCTCAGGGACCGCGGCGTCGACTGGACGCGCAGCGCGATGGTCGGCGACCGCGAGACCGATATCCGCTTCGCGGAGAACCTCGGCATCCGCGGCTTCAAGCTGCGCAGTCCGCAGTTCGGCGATGGCACCGACTGGGCCGCGATCGCGCACGCGCTGGTCGCGGCGCCGCGGGTCGCGAACGTGGTGCGCAAGACCAACGAGACCGCCATCGAGGTGGCCGTCGACCTGGACGATGCCGCAAAGCCGGACATCGCCACCGGGCTGGGTTTCTTCGACCACATGCTGGAGCAGCTGGGCACCCATGGTGGCTTCGCCCTGCGCCTGCGCTGCGCCGGAGACCTGCACATCGACGAGCACCACACGGTGGAGGATTGCGCGCTTGCGCTGGGACAGGCGCTGCGCGAAGCGCTGGGCAACAAGCGCGGGATCGGCCGCTACGGTTTCGTGCTGCCGATGGACGAGACGCAGGCCAGCGCCACCCTGGACCTGTCCGGGCGGCCGTACTTCCTGTTCGAAGGCAGCTTCGCGCGCGAACGCGTGGGCGACCTGCCGACCGAACTGGTGCCGCACTTCTTCCAATCGCTGTGCCAGTCCGCCGGCATCACCCTGCACCTGGCGGTGCGCGGCGACAACGCGCACCACCAGGTCGAAGCCTGCTTCAAGGTGGTCGCGCGTGCGCTGCGGATCGCGTTGCGCCGCGAGGGCGATGCCTTGCCGAGCAGCAAGGGCGTGCTCTGATGGTGATGTCGTGACGGACCTGGTGATCATCGATGCCGGCGGCGCCAACCTCGGCTCCGTGCGCGCCGCATTCGCGCGGCTGGGCGTGGCGCCCGAACTGAGTCGCGATCCCGCGCGCATCGCCACTGCCGGGCGGCTGGTGCTGCCCGGCGTGGGGGCTGCCGCGCCGGTGATGGACACCCTGCGCGCCAGCGGCATCGACGTCCTGCTGCGCGGCTTGAAGACGCCTTTGCTCGGCGTCTGCATCGGCATGCAGGTCTTGTTCGAACGCAGCGAGGAGGGCGACGTGGCCGGCCTTGGCCTGCTTGGCGGGCAGGTCCGCAAGTTGCCGGCATCGCCGGGCATCCGCATGCCGCACATGGGCTGGAACCGCCTCGCCAGGCGCGTTGCCTCGCCGCTGCTGGACGGCATCGACGAGGGCGCGCAAGCCTACTTCGTGCACAGCTATGGCGTGGTCGGCAGCGCGGATGCGATCGCCGAGAGCGAACACGGCAGCACCTTCTGCGCCGCGGTCGCGCGCGGCAACATCGCTGGCGCGCAGTTCCATCCCGAGCGCTCCGGCGCGGTCGGCGCGCGCTTCCTGCGCAACTTCCTGTCCTGGAATCCGGCATGACCGCGCCAAAGGCCATTCGCCTGTACCCGGCGATCGACGTGCGCGAGGGCCGCGTGGTGCGGCTGGCGCAAGGCGACTACGCACGCGAAACCCGTTACCCGGCGGATCCGCTCGCCCAGGCGATGGCCTATGCCGATGCCGGCGTGGATGCGCTGCACCTGGTCGACCTGGATGCCGCGCGCGAAGGCGGGTACACGCTGTTGCCCCTGCTGCGTGCGATCGCGGAAGACGGACGCCTGCAGGTGCAGACCGGCGGCGGCGTGCGTGGCGACGACGATGTCCTGCGCATCCTGGATGCCGGCGCGGCGCGGGTGGTGGTCGGTTCGCTGGCGGTGAAGGAGACCGCGCGCGTGGCCGGCTGGCTGCAGCAGTTCGGCGCGGAGCGCATCGTGGTCGCGCTGGACACGCGTTGCGACGACGATGGTGTGTGGCGCCTGCCGGTGCATGGCTGGACCCAGGGCAGCGGCATCGAACTCGATGCCTTGCTGGATCGCTATGCCGCGGCTGGCGCGCGCCACCTGCTGTGCACCGACATCGCCCGCGACGGCATGCTCGGTGGGCCCAATTTCGCGCTGTACCAGCGCATCACCCAGGGCTGGCCGGCGTTCGCCGTGCAGGCCTCCGGTGGCGTGCGCGAGGCGGCGGATGTCGCGGCGGCGCGCGAGGCCGGCTGCGAAGGCATCGTCCTCGGTCGCGCCCTGCTGGAGGGCCGCTTCACCCTGGCCGATGCGCTGCGCGAGGTGGCCGCATGCTGAGCCGCCGCATCATTCCATGCCTGGACGTGCGCGACGGGCGCGTGGTCAAGGGCGTGCGCTTCCGCGACCACGTCGACATGGGCGCGATCGAGGACCTGGCCCTGCGCTACCGCGACGAGGGCGCCGACGAGCTGGTGTTCTACGACATCGGCGCCAGCCCGGAAGCGCGTGGCGTCGACGTGTCATGGGTCAGGCGCGTGTCCGACCTGCTGGACATCCCGTTCTGCGTTGCCGGCGGCATCGACAGCGTCGAACGTGCGCGCGCGGTGCTGCATGCCGGTGCCGACAAGGTCTCGGTCAATACCCCGGCATTGCTGCGGCCGGCGCTGATCGGCGAGCTGGCGGCGGCGTTCGGCAGCCAGTGCGTGGTGGTCGGGGTCGATTCCCTGCGTGACGCCGATGGCGAATGGCGGGTGCGCAGCCACAGCGGCGATCCTTCGAAGATGCAGGCGCACGCCCGCCGTACCCTCGATTGGGTGGTCGAGGCGCAGCAGCGCGGCGCCGGCGAGATCGTGCTCAACTGCATGGGCAGCGATGGCGTGCGCGCCGGCTACGACATCGAACAGCTGCAGGCGGTGCGCGAGACCTGCGCGGTGCCGCTGGTGGCCTCCGGCGGGGCCGGCAGCCCCGACCACTTCGTCGCCGCCTTCCGTGATGCCGACGTCGACGCCGCGCTCGCGGCCAGCGTGTTCCACTCCGGCGCGATCGCGATTCCCGCGCTCAAATCCCTGCTCCACGCGAACCGCATCGAGGTGCGTCTTGGCTGATCCGACAACGTTCGACATCGACACCCTGGCGTGGGACAAGCAGGGCGGCTTGCTGCCGGCCATCGTGCAGGATGCGTCCAGCCTGCGCGTGCTGATGCTCGGCTACGTCAGCCGGGAGTCGCTGGCGCTCACCCTCGCCAGCGGCCGGGTGACGTTCTTCAGCCGCAGCCGGCAGGCGTTGTGGACCAAGGGCGAAACCAGCGGCAATACCCTGCAGCTGGTGTCGGTGGAGGCCGACTGCGACCGCGACAGCGTGCTGGTCCTGGCCCTCCCGCAGGGGCCGACCTGCCACAACGGCACCGCCAGCTGTTTTGCGCAAGCACCGGCCGATGCGGTAGCCGCGCTGGATGCCGTGGTGGCCCAACGCCAGGTGGCCGACAGCGACGCCAGCTACACGCGGCGCCTGTTCGATGCGGGGATTGCGCGCATCGCGCAGAAGGTGGGCGAGGAGGGCGTGGAAACCGCGCTGGCGGCGGTCACCGCAGACGACGCGTCGCTGCGCGGCGAAGCCGCCGACCTCACGTACCACTTGCTGGTCCTGCTGCGCGCGCGCGGGCTGGACTGGAACGCTGTCCGCGCCGAACTGGCGCGGCGCGCGGGCGCCTGATTCAGCGCTGTTTCTGGCTGCCGCGCTCGCGCGGCGGCGGTGGCGCCGCAGGATTGCCGATGCCACCGACCAGGTTCTTCTGGAAGTCCTTCCACAGCTCCATGTTGCGTTCGGTGAGCTGGTTGAGCATGGTCCACGGGGTCTGCCCGATCAGCCCGCCCATCTGCTGGCGGAACTGCTGCTGCTGGTCCAGGAACACCTGCATCGAGCGTTCCAGGTAGTTGCCCATGAAGCCCTGCAG
>Ga0073905_10000316_pt1 | contig 21851 bp, 21 predicted proteins | sample KloWWTupernatant_FD_65482 | JGI IMG/M metagenome (GOLD analysis project Ga0073905, IMG submission 65482) | Active sludge microbial communities from Klosterneuburg, Austria, studying microevolution and ecology of nitrifiers - Klosterneuburg... | ecosystem: Engineered > WWTP > Aerobic digester >... | reverse complement strand
ACCGACGTCGAGAGAACGATCGATCCGTCGACCAGCACCTGATCCCCCGGCCCGACGAGAAGCAGATCATCGACGACGATCTCGCCCGGCTCGATCTGGCGCTCGACACCGTCGCGCAGCACCGTCGCGACCGGCCGGGTCAGCAACGCGATCTTGTCCAGCTTTCGCTTCGCCCGCGCCTCCTGGAACGAGCCGATAACGACATTAGCCACGACGAGGATCGCTGTCATAAAGGCATCGCCGTAGAGGCCGAGGGCGAGCAGGAAGCCGACGATGACGTAGAGGAGAACATTGACGAAGGTGATCGCGTTCTCGAAGAGGATGCGGCGGTAGGAGCGGCTGCTCTGAGGCTTGACTGTGTTGACCGCGCCGCGCGCCCGCCGGTCCTCGACGTCTGCGCCGGTCAGCCCCACAAGGTGCTTGCGCGTATCAAGGTCGGGCGCGGCCGCCAGGATCGTCTGCGATGCCAAGTACTGTCCTCTCGCGCCACCGAATCCGCGCCCCCAGTGTACTCCGCGTGTGTCGGCGACCCGTCGCTGGCTAGCACATTCGACATGCTTTCAGGTTCATTTCATGTCGGCTTCATGTCAGCCCAATATCGTCGGAATGCCTCCACCGGGAGACGGGGCTCGATAGACCTGGGGGCCGAACCGGGACGTTGCCACCATCGCGATGCGGATTGCGCGACCTCAACGCCCGGCCGGCCGCCATGACACCTGGACACGGAGAACCATCGCGATGCGCAGGAAGCACAACACCGTCCATCACCATAGGCGCTGGCTCCGGCGGGCGGCAGTCCTCCTGAGTGTCGTCTCGGTCGCTGGGTTGCTACTCGGCATCTGGGGTTACACCCAGGGGTGGGATCGCTACATCCATTATCGCCGTCTTCCAGACTGGGGCCGCTCCCACGAGCAGGCGTTGTTGCAGTCGCTGTCGACTCCCCCGGCAAACACCCCGCCGTCGGCCGGTGGGCTGGCTAACGCCGCGCCGGCCGCAACCGCCCAGACGACAAGCCATATCGACATGATGACACTGGGGAACGGCGCGGTTCAGGATGGACACTTTGACAGCGCAACACTCGGCAAGAGCGTTGCATTCCGCATCTACCTGCCTCCTGGTTATGACGACCCACGCTTCGCCCAGACTCGCTATCCTGTGGTCTTCCTGCTGCACGGCTCGCCCGGTGGATGTGGAGACTGGGTCGATGGCGCGTCGGCCGATCAGACGGCCGACGCGCTGATCCGCAGCGGCACCATCCGTCCGGTCATCATCGTCATGCCAGACGGCTCGCTCGGAGATCCCCACCACGACACGCAATGGGGTAATTCGCCAGTGACTGGCGAGCGCGTCGAGGCCGCCATTATCGACGACCTGATTCCCGTGATCGACCAGCAATACCGCACAATCGCGCGGCGCGACGCACGCGCCATTGGCGGGCTCTCGTCCGGCGGGTATGGGTCGATCAACATCGCCCTCCACCACCCCGAAACGTTCGGGGTGGCCTTCTCGCTCTCGGGCTACTTCAAGCCGACAAACACGTACGACGGCCATGATATCTGGGGAAGCGACGCTGCCCGAAGCGCCAACAGCCCGATCTCCCAGGTTCATTCCCTGGCACAGCCTATGCATATCCTCCTCATGGAAGGGCTCGACGAGGGGCAAGGGGTCGCCGACACCAACGCATTCGATGCGAAGTTGACCCAGAGCAAGATCGACCATCGGACTCTCTTCGCAGCGGGAGGCCACAGCTGGGAGTTCTGGAAGACGCACCTTCTCGACGCGCTCGAATACGCCAATCAACACTTCCCCGCAACCGCGAATAACGCCGCATCGGTAACCGGACAGCCGATCACTACGGGGGGTGGCACGACATGATCGAACAGGCCTGGCGTGAAGCAAGCGCCGGAGCCACGCGGTTCATCGAGTTGGGTCGTGCGCGCCGATGGCTGTTGCCGTTCACCACCAGCCTGTTGGCGACGATGTTCGTCGCCAACGCGATCAGTGGCTCGCTGACGCACAGCATTGCTGGCCATTCCCTTCTGAATGACGTCGGCTACGGTCTCGACCCGCTTCGGGCGGGCCGCTTCGACACGCTGATCACCAACATCCCGTTTGCGCTCTATCCCTGGATGCTGGTAACGATCACGTTCCTCGTTCTGATCGGCGTCGCGCCCTTCGAGGTGGTGGCCGGCTGGCGCCGGACGGCGGTCGTGTTCTTCGCGTCGCAAGTCGGCGGCTATCTGTTCGCGTCGTTGCTCGTCGCCTGGCCGCTCTCCGCGACCGGGAGCGCCTGGGGCCAGTCACTCGCGACGGCGCGGGATGTCGGACCGTCGGCAGGCGCCTTCGGCTGCCTCGCGGCTCTAGTCTGGTACCTGCCTCGACGCTGGCAATGGCGAGGCATCGCCGCGTTGTTTCTGTACTTCATGGGGTTCCTGATCCTGACACATCAGATATGGGATATCGAGCATCTGATCGCGGGCATGATCGGTCTCGGGACCGGCTGGCTGCTGGTGGAACGCAACCACGGGGCCGGCATCGCGCGCACGCTCAACCGATTTCCGTGGCCTCATTCGCGCGACGTCGCAGTCATACTGGTCGTCCTGGCCGGGCTGCTCAACGTCTACTCAGCGTTCGTCACATCGACGCACTTCCACACCAGAACATGGGATAACGATATTCCATTCGCAGCGCTGCATGGGTCGCGCACCTTCGTCGCGCTTTCCGGACTGGGGCTCATTCTGCTCGGCAACGGGCTGAGGCACGGTCGCAGGGTGGCATGGCTGACGACGCTGGCTCTGCTGGCCGGCGGCGCCATCTCCCAGGTGATCAAGGGACTTGAGATCGAGGTCGCAACGATCGAGGTGCTATTGCTGCTCTGGCTGCTCTGGCATCACGATGATTATGTCGCGAGACCGGATCTGCCAACCGTTCGCCGCAGCCTCAGGTTTTCAGCCGTCGCTCTGGCGATGCTGCCGCTCTATGCGGCGCTGGGCTTCTGGCTGCTCCGCGACAGATTCAATCAGCCGATCACCCCTGGCATTGCCGTGCGAGAGACGTTCGCGCGCGTGCTGCTGACAACGACGCATCAGATCAACGGCGAACACTTCAGAGCGCGCTGGTTCCTCGACTCGATCACCTGGATCTGGGTCGCCGTCTTGCTCGTCAGCGTTATCGCGCTCCTCCGGCCGATCCTGCGGCTGACCAACGAGACCGATGCCGACCGGCGAGATGCCTTCGAGCTGCTCCACCGCTATGGCAATTCGTCGGTTGCCCACATGACGACCTGGCCCGGCAACACGCTGCTCCTCAACCATCACCGCGATGCCTATATCGCCTACCGTCTGATCGGCGACGTCGCGCTCGTCCTGGGTGATCCGATCGGATCGCCGGATGGCTGCGCCGCCGCGATCCGCGAGTTTACTCATCTCACCCGTCATCGGGGCTGGACTCCCTGTTTCTATGGCGTCGGCGAGGCGCTGCGCGCGGAATATGCTCGCAATGGATTGGCAATGATGCACGTCGGGGAGGACGCCTATATCGACCTGCCGGCACTCGATCTTCGCGGCCGGCGTTGGCAGGATGCCCGCACCGCTATCAACCGGGCCCGTCGGTCGGGAATCGAGCTCGAGCTCGTCGACGCGAGCCAGATCGACCCCGACATCCTTCGTCAGCTTCGTGAGATCTCGGACGCGTGGTTGCGCGCCAAGCGGATGTCGGAGATGGGCTTTACCCTCGGGAGCCTGTCTGGCGAGCCAGACCCGGAGGTGCGCTTTGCAGTCGCGATCGATGACCAGAGGCAGGTCCACGGGTTCGTCACCTGGCTACCGATCCATGGCACGGGTGGCTGGGTCATCGACATCATGCGCCGCCGGCCAGACGCGTTCAACGGCATCATGGAATTCCTCATCATCAGCTCCGCGCTCGCATTCCGCGACGAGGGCGCGCCGTTCGTCAGTCTCGCAACCGCGCCTCTGGCGCGGGTCGAGCGCGAGGGTGAGGAGATCGGCACGGTCGAGCAGGCGGTTATCGGGCTGGCCGGCCTGGTCGAGCCGGTCTACGGCGCCCACTCGCTGTTCGAGTTCAAGAACAAGTTCTCCCCACGCTGGGAACCGGTCTACATCGCCTATCCCGGCGCTAGCGTGCTTCCGAAGATCGGCTACGCGATTGTGCGCGCATATATGCCGGACCTGGGGTTGAACACCCTGCGTGATCTCGTCGGCGGCGCGCAGAACACGCCCGACGCCCACGCCAAGCTCGCGCCACCCACGCCGGCCAGTTGATCGACCCCGCTCCACGCGACATTTCACACCCACGCGCTCGACGACCTGCTATCGTCCATTCGATGTAGGACGGTGGCTTCAGAGAGGGGCGAGGTGGCATGGCACGGTTGGCAGGCAGAGTCGCGATGATCACCGGGGGCGCGTCGGGCATTGGCGCAGCGAGCGGGAGGTTGTTCGCGGCCGAGGGCGCGAGTGTCGGGATCGTCGATGTCGACTCCGTCGCAGTGGCCGCGGTCGTCGCGGAGATCAATGCGGCCGGCGGGGCGGCGTTCGGGCAGGTCGCGGATGTCTCACGTTCGGACGAGGTGCGCGCCGCCACCGACGCCATTGCCGACCATTTCGGCCGGCTGGACGTACTCTTCTCCAACGCGGGTGTTTCCGGCAACGGCACGGTCGTCGAGATCGCCGAGGAGGAGTTCCGGCGCACCATTGAGGTGAACCTGTTCGGCGCGTTCCACGCCGCCCGCCATGCCATCCCACACATGGCTGCCAGTGGCGGCGGCTCGATCATCTTCACCGCGTCCGAGCTCGCCCTGGTCGGCTCGCGTCGTAACGCCGCCTACACCGCCTCGAAAGCGGCGCTGATCGGCATGGCTCGGTCGATGGCGCTCGACCACGCGCCGGACGGTATCCGTGTCAACGTTCTCTGCCCCGGACCGATCGAGACTCCGATGCTGCGTCGCTCGATCGATCGTCACGCGAATAGCGCCGATTACGAACAGATGATTCTCGACGAGACTCCACTCCACCGCATCGGCAGCGCCGAGGAGATCGCGCGCGTCGCCCTGTTTCTCGCCTCGGACGACTCGTCGTACATGACGGGCAGCACCGTCGTTGCCGATGGCGGCGCAACAGCGCAGTGACGGATGAATTGGTGATTCGTCTGACGTCGACGATCGACCAGGAATGGCCATAACTCTCGCACGCAAACAGCAGACGCAGGTTATGACACGTCGGACGATCTGCGCATCGCCGGCCCCACGCTAAGATACGGTTGTTTGATTCACTGACAGGGAGGGTTTATCGTGAAGATCGCACGGTATCGACAGGATGGCAGCGCTGCGCACGGGATCGTCGAGGGCGGCGATGTCTACATGGCCAGCGGAGATCTGTTTGGCGGGCTGACAAAGGGCGCGCGCGTCGGGTCGCTCGATGATGTGGCGCTCGACGTGCCGGTCGTGCCAGGCAAGATCGTGGCGATCGGGCTCAACTACGCCGCCCATGTGACGGAGACTGACCCCACCCGCGAAGCGCCGACCGAGCCGGTCATCTTCATGAAGCCGCCCAGCGCGTTGCTGCCGCAAGGTGGCGTGATCGCGCTGCCGCCGGCCAACCGGATCGATTACGAGGCCGAGCTGTGCATCGTCATCGGCAAGCGCGCCTCGCGCGTTCGCGAGGCCGAGGCGCTCGACTACGTCCTCGGCTACACCTGCGGCAATGATGTCTCGCATCGAGACCAGCAGGCGAAGGACGGCCAGTGGGTGCGAGCCAAGGGGTACGACACATTCTGCCCACTCGGCCCGTGGATCGAGACCGAGCTCGACCCCGGCAACGTCGCGATTCAATCGCGGCTCAACGGCGATGTGCGCCAGAGTAGCCATACGTCCGACATGATCTTCAACCCGGCGTTCCTGGTCAGCTTCGTCTCCAACGTGATGACGCTGGAGCCGGGCGACGTGATCATGACCGGCACGCCGGAGGGTGTTGGCCCGATGCAGGCCGGCGACACGATCGAGGTCGAGATCGAGGGCATCGGCACGCTACGCAACACCTGCAAGGCGCGAGACTAGGCGGGGTCGACGCTCGGTTATACTTGCCGCGCAGATGGCTTTGGCCCTCTGCGCGGCAACCGTCATGACGGCGGTAGCGGGCGAATCACCATCACGAACATGAGCGCAGACGGTGGCCGCACCCCATCTCGATCGAGTACGACACCTCAACTACCTGAAGTGGGTCGGCGCGATCATCCCCGCGTTGGCTATCTATCTCAGCGAGACGATTCGCCACGACTGGATCGAGCCATACCTGCCGGCAAACATCGTCGGAAACATCGCCGTCGGTGTCATCGCGTTCTGTTGCTCGTTCGCCTTCAGCGCGTTCATCTTTCGGATTATCGACAGCATGCAGGCCGAGCTCTTGCGCCGCAATGCCGAGCTCGCGGCTGTCAACGAGTATGCGACCGGGGCAGTCTCGATGCTGGATGTCTCCGGTATCGTGCAGCGCACACGCGCGCTGCTCGCCTCTCTGTTTCCATCAGCCATCGTAACGATATCCCTCCATGGGCAACACCCGGCCGGCGGGGCGCCCGCGCCGGCACCCCGGCCCGACAGCCATCAGATCCAGGCAGCGCTCCAGTCCCACCGCGGGACAATCGGCTCGATCACAATCGTCCAGCCAGAGCGCGAGCTCGACGTCTCCGAGCAGCGTCTCCTGCATCTCGTCGCCGATACCTCGACGATGGCGATCGAAAACGCGCTGTTACTCAAGGAGCTCCGCTCAGCCGCTATTGCTGACGAGCGGCACTGGCTCGCGCGCGAGATGCATGACGGTCTCGGCCAGCTGCTCGCCTCGATCCTGGTCCAGATCGACATCGTCGAAGCCCTGACAAACGACGATGAGCGCAACCATTCCCTCATCGCGCTTGGCGCACTGCGCGACACTGCCGAACGCGCGAATGCCGAGATTCGCGCCGAGATTGCGTCGTTGCGGCTGCTCTCCGATCTGGATCGCGACTTCTTCGAGCGATTGCGCACCTTCGTCGGGGACTTCGAGGACCAGACGGGCATCGCGACCGACCTCGTTGTTGAACACGACCCGGATACGCCACTGAGCCCCGAGGCCGGCCTCCAGCTGATCCGTATCATCCAGGAGAGCCTTTCGAACATCCGCAAGCACTCCGAGGCAACACTCGTCGTCATCCGACTCTCAGCTGGCGAGGACGACGTATCACTGGAAGTCGAGGACAACGGACGAGGATTCGATACGGCTTCCGTCGCCAACGATGTCGTCTCACGTCATTTCGGGCTCATGACCATGCGCGAGCGTGCCGCGAGCCTCGGTGGCGAGCTTCATATCGAAAGCGTAATTGACGGGGGGACGCGCCTTTCGGCGCTGATCCCACTGCACCAGAACGGAGCACTGACGAATGTCGGCCCCGCGGCTAATGATCGTGGACGACCACGCGCTATTCCGTGAAAGCCTCGGGAATCTGCTGTCCTATCGCGGCAGGTTCAATGTCGTCGGCGACGCCGGGACCGGCGAAGAGGCGATCCAGATGGCCATCGAGCTCAACCCCGATGTCGTGCTGATGGATATCAATATGCCCGGCATCGATGGAATCGAGGCGACGCGCCACATCAAGGCGCTACTGCCCGACATTCGTATCGTGATGCTCACCGTCTTCGACGATGAGGACCGGCTCTTCGAGGCTATCCGCGCTGGCGCGCAGGGATATCTACTGAAGAGTATTCGCTCACAGGAGCTGGTGGATCAGCTCGACGGGTTGTCGCGTGGCGAGGCGGCCATCAGCCGCCGAATGGCGGCGCGAATCCTCGACGAGTTCCGCTCCCTCGACCGGCAGGCAGCGATCATCGAGCCGGAGGGCGGGCTATCCGCGCGGGAAACCCAGGTCCTGGAGCTCGTCGTCGATCGATTGTCGAACAAGGAGATCGCCGAACGACTCTCGATCAGCGAACACACCGTCAAGAACCATCTCAAGAATATCCTGGCCAAGCTCCAGCTCAGCAACCGGCGTCAGGCAGCGGCGTACGCCGTCGCACGCGGCTGGATCCAACCACGACGACAGTCATGATCCACGGCTGGTAGCTCCGAAATGACTCCCGGTGTTCACTATCGGGCTATGGGGAACGGGTCGCTCGATCGGTATGGTTCGATCGAATGGCCATCGGGCGTTATCAGTCGGGAGTATCGAATGTTTACAGAGATTCGGGCATGGAAGATCGTGCCGCTAACCATTGTCATACTCGCGGTGCTGCTGGCCGCCTGCGGCAACGACGACGGCAACGCCACAGCCACATCGCCGGCCGCAGGGGCGGCCACAGCCGCGACGTCAGCGGATGGTATCTCGGTGAGCAGCGCCTGGGCTCGGGCCGCTGTTGGCCCGATGGCATCCGGCAGCCCGATGGCCACGGACGCCAGCCCGATGCCCGGCCACAATATGGGGACTCCGATGGCAGGAATGGGTAACGGCGGAGGCACGAATAGCGCCGCCTTCATGGTGATCCAGAACGACTCCGACACCGAGCAGCGACTGATCTCCGCAGCATCGAGCGTCGCCGAGGTCGTTGAGATTCACGAGACCACGATGACCGACGGCACGATGCGGATGCGGCCCGTCGAAGGAGGCGTTGTCGTTCCGGCCCACGGTTCGGTCGAGCTGAAGCCACGCGGACTCCACGTCATGCTGATCGGTCTGAAGCAACCGCTAAACGCGGGCGACACGATCGCGCTGACGCTCACATTCGAATCGGGAGCGACAATCGAGCTCAACGCAGTCGAGGTTCGCCAGCCATGACCCTCCCGGCCGCGTGCCGCCCGGCATCGGCCACCGAGGACGGCCGGACGACAAGCCGCAAACGAATCGCAATTGTCGGGGCGATTATCCTGCTGGTTCTCGCGGGATGTGGACGAAGTGAAAGCGCGGGCGAGGCTGGCGATATTACGGTCCGTGTCACGACCGACCCAGCCCCGGCCATCGTCGGCCCGGCGCGGATCGTCATGCTTCTGACCGATCGGTCGAACACGCCGATTAGCGGCGCAACAATCCGCATCGAGAGTACGATGAGCCATGCCGGTATGCTTCCGGTCATCCGGGATGCTGTCGAGACCACCCGGGGTCAGTATGAGGTCGACGACTTCGAGTTCACGATGGCTGGGAACTGGGTACTGGTCGTTAGCGGCACGACAAGCGCGGGCGACCCACTCAGGAAGCAGGTTGATATCGGAGCGGTCAGAATAGGGTCACCGTCGGTAGACCAGCCTCTGATACCGTCCGAACGCTGCTATTCGACACCGACACCAACTGTTCAGGATTGACCGCTCGACCCGCATGCGCGGCGAGTAGGGACCGAGCGCAACGAAGGGTAGAGCGAACGATGAGCGAGCAGACCGGGGACACCGCTACGGACACGAACAAGCGGCCCGGGTGGCTTGCGCGGGCGGGGCTGATGATTCTGGTCAGCAGCATCATCGCCGTCTCAGCGTTCGCCACCTGGACATTCCTCACGCGCAACGATGCGCCTCTCCCAGGGGTCGGCACGAAACAGGTCATCGATCCGCCCAGGGAGATGCCCGACTTCACCCTCACCAGCGACTCGGGCCAACCGCTCCGGCTGAGCGACCTGCGCGGCACACCAGTGCTGCTGTTCTTCGGCTTCACCCATTGTCCCGACGTCTGCCCAACCACACTGGGCGAATTCCGCCAGATCAAGGCGAAGATGGGCGAAAAGGGCGAGCAGGCCAGATTCGTCTTCATCAGCGTCGACGGATCCCGCGATACGCCGGAGTCTCTTGCTGCGTATCTTCATGCATTTGACCCCGCGTTCATCGGGCTGACCGGGGACGAGGAGCTGGTGCGAACGATCGGCAAAGACTATTATGTCTACTTTGAGCGAGTGACGCTCGGGACAGCAACGGCGGCTGGCGAGAACTACACCGTCGACCACACGACCTACTCGTATCTGATCGACGCCGACGGGCGCCTGCGCGTGATCTATCCGTTCCAGGCGCCGACGCAGATGATTGCCGACGATATCAAGTCGCTCCTCTGACCCCCAGCACGCGGCAGGCAGCATCGGCCGGATTCGCTGCGGGTAGCTACCGATGGTGGCGTGTTCGAGGATGTGGCATGCGCTCTGCATAGACGCGTCAGTACGGACAACGATGCGTCCGGCCGGGCTCAACGAACGATGCACACGAGCGGAGGCGAGAGGCGATGGAACGCGTTCTCGTTGTTGACGACGACGATGTCATCCGCGATTTGCTTGTCTCGATTCTCGAAGAGGAAACCGGCTACGAGGTGATCATGGCGGCAAACGGGCGCGACGCGCTCGATCGGCTGGCGGAATCACGAGTGGATGCGATTGTCTGTGATGTCAACATGCCGGTGATGGACGGGATCGAGCTGGTCCGCGCCGTGCGGGCCGATTCACACCTCAGCGGGATGCCGGTTATCGTCATTTCCGCGATTGAGACGCCGGAGAGTCTGGATCCTCTTCTCGATATCGATGTCATGATCGAGAAGCCATTCGACATCGCAACGCTCACTGCCTGCCTCGCCTTCGTCTTCAGTGACGCGCACACGAGCCACCAGCACATCTGGATCAATCACCGCCACGTGGGAGCTCAACTGCCCTGGTATTCAGCCGCGCACCACGCCTGAGAACCGCTCTGGCCGCCATCGCGGTACGATTCTCCGGCCCCGGTCGGACGCCGCGGGCAGGACGATCGGTGAGGAGCGGCGCGAGATGACCCAGCGAATCGTGGCACTGGCAGGCGGAGTCGGCGGAGCCAAGCTCGCCCACGGACTGCAGATGGCGCTCGACGACCCAACCATGATGACGGTCATCATCAATACCGCGGATGATTTCCAGCTCTACGGGCTGCATATCTCTCCCGATATCGACACAGTGATGTACACGCTGGCCGGCCTCGCCAACACGGCCACCGGCTGGGGTGTCCGCGACGATACGTTCACGACGCTGACGATGATGTCACAGTACGGCGAGGATCCCTGGTTCCAGCTCGGTGACCGCGACTTCGCCACCCACATCCTTCGCACCCGGGCGTTGCGCGCGGGCGCGACGCTAACCGTGGCAACCACCAGCCTGGCCCGGGCACTCGGCATCACACCAACCTTGCTGCCGATGACCGACGACCCTGTTGCGACACTGATCGACACGCCCGGCGGCCGGCTGGACTTTCAGGATTACTTCGTCGCCCGTCGCCACGCAGATATCGTCACCGACGTCGTGCTGGACGGCATCGCGGCGGCGCGGCCCAGCCCTGCCGCGCTGGACGCTCTCTCCACGGCCGGCGCGGTCATCATCTGCCCATCGAACCCGATCGTGTCGATCGGCCCGATTCTGGCCGTGCCGGGGCTGCGCGACGCGGTCGAGTCGGCATCGGGTCCCCTCATCGTCGTCTCGCCGATCGTCGGTGGCGAAGCGCTCAAGGGGCCGGCGGCGCTGATGATGGAGGGGCTCGGCCACGAAGTCTCAGCGCTTGGTGTTGCCCGGATGTACGCCGGACTGGCGACGGGAATTGTCATCGACGCGGTCGATTCCGCGCTCGCCCCGGCGATCGAAGCGCTTGGCATGCAGGCATTGGTTACGGACGCGATCATGCGCGACGACGCCGGTCGCGAGCGGCTTGCTCGCGAAGTGCTCGATTTCGCGACGACGCTTGCCGCGGCGCGAGCCGGAGCACGATGAAGACCAGCGCGATCGATCGTCGGAGCACAACCATGAGCGCTGCGGTCGATCTCCGCATCTACGCGCTGCTGCCATTCCGCGGGCTGGTGAACGCCAAGAGCCGGCTAGCCAGCGCGCTATCCGAGGCGGAGCGACGCCAGTTGGCGCTCGCGCTGCTGAATCGCGCGGTGGCCGCCGTTGCCGACGCTGGAGTCGAGCGCATCGCCGTCGTGACACGCGATCCGCTGCTGGCCGCTTCCGGCCTCGATCCACGCGCCGAAGTGCTGCTCCAGGACAACGAGGGGCTGAATGCCGCCGTGCGCCAGGGGCAACGCTGGGCGCTATCTGGTGGCGCGGGTGGGCTGTTGATTCTGCTGCCCGATCTGCCAACGCTCGATGTCGCCGATATCCGCGCGATCATCGACGCAGCCGCGCCGGACGCCGCGGTCCTGGCGCCCGACCGCCACGGAACCGGGACGAACGCGCTGCTGCTCGCGCCGCCAGACGGGATTGCGCCGGCCTTCGGCGTCGGCAGCGCCGCTCGCCATCGTCGCAGCCTGGCGCTAGCCGATATCCCGATCACCGACGTGGAGCGGCGCGGCACGCACCTCGACCTTGACACACCGGACGATATCCGGGCGCTCGAGAATGCGCGCCGAGCCGCCGATCATGCTCCGGGAGCCTCGCGATCCGCCCCGAAGGTGAACCACCATTCATCCGGTGTGTAAGGCAACGGCGTCCGCACCCACTGGCGAACCAGGAGCGAGATCGTCGTTACCAGTGTTGCCAGGCCAAGCCCGCCCGAGACGATCCCGACCAGCTTCGCCGTGCCGACCGATGCCTCCAGATCAGATGTCCGCATCATGCACCTCCTGTCGCGGCCAGAACCCCTGCTGCTGGATTCAGCAGCTTGTGGGCCATCGCGCGGGCCGCCACGCGCAGCGCCTCGGCGTCGGCGGGAAAGCCGAACGTCAGGCATGCATACACCGATTCCTCGATCGCGCCGGATAGCAAGTAGGCCAGTAGCTCCGGGTCTCCGCCAGGGACGGCGGCCTCGCCTCGGGCAGCCGCTTGCTGGATCGCGCGGGTCAATGGCGCGTTGTAGCGGCGACGACTTTCGGCCACTTCGCGAATCGCGTCAGCCGGGATCTGGCGGCGAAACAGATCGATCTCCGCCCGGTGAGTCATGTGGAGCTCGAATGTCAGATCCACCAGCGCGTCGATCAGCCCAGCGAACGGGCCCGCCCAGCCATCGACCAGACGCTCGATCTCGCCGGCCATCGCCTCGCGGAACCGCGCCCGCAACGCTGCGACGAGCGATTCCTTGCTGCCGACATACAGGTAGACCGTGCCGCTGGCGACACCGGCTCGCGCGGCGATCTGAGCGACCGTCGTCAACTCGATTCCCTGGTCGAGGAAGAGCTCCATCGCGGCGTCGAGCAGCTCCTCGCGTCGCTGCGCCTCTGGGATCGACCGGGGTCTTCCGCGCCGTCTTGTCGTCGATGTTGTCACGCATTGCCTCTGCCACTATATACTGACGCCAATTCATTATATACCATCTCGCGAGTATTCAAAAGTGGTTGCGCAGAACGCAAACAATGACGCATACTTAGTTAGTTGCGCCGCAACCGCGCTGGGTGGCTGGATACCCCGTAAGTCCTCCCGTGCCGAATTTCCACGTATGGAGTCCCCTGTCGGGCGTCCTGGTTCAGGCGCTTGCGCATCTGCGCAAGCCCTTGATCGCGCTGTCTTGCGGGGGTATTGAGCGGGCCCGTGGGGCCTCGGGAAAGGTATCGATCGACGTGAGCCTCAGTCAGAAGCTGGACCAGCTGCAAACCGATGTGCTATCGGGCAAGCTCACACGCCGCGCCACGCTGAAGCGCGGACTCGCTCTCGGCCTGAGTGCGCCGGTGATCGCTGGCCTGTTGGCGGCCTGCGGTGGCAGCGCCAGCGACACGCCGGCCGGCGGTGGAGCAACGGCCCCGGCTGGCGGCGCGACGGCTCCGGCTGGCGGCGCAACTGCCCCGGCTGGCGGCTCGGCGGGGTCCGGTCAGGCGGGTGGTAGCGGAACGCTTCGGCTGCTGTGGTGGCAGGCGCCGACGATCCTCAACCCGCACCTCTCGACCGGCACAAAGGACTCCGACGGTTCGCGCATTTTCTACGAGCCGCTCGCAGACTTTGACACTGATGGCAACATGTTCCCGGTTCTCGCGACCGAAGCACCGACGCTGGACAACGGCGGCGTCTCCAAGGATGGTCTGAGCATCACCTGGAAGCTGCGCGAAGGCGTGAAGTGGCACGATGGCAAGCCGTTTACGGCGGATGATGTCGTGTTCACCTGGGAGTACGCTTCCAACCCGGCGACCTCCGCGGTCACCCAGGGCATCTATTCCCGCGCAGCGTCCGTCGAAAAAGTCGACGACCTGACGGTCAAGGTTTCATTCGCGAAGCCATCGCCGGGTTGGTACGACCTGTTCGTTGGGCCGAATGGTGGCGTCTTGCCGAAGCACGTCTTTGGCGACTATGTTGGCGAGAAGTCCCGTGACGCATCAGCGAACCTGGCCCCGGTCGGCACTGGCCCGTTCAAGCTCAAGGAGTTCCGCGCCGGCGACACCGTCTGGGGAGATCGCTTCGTTGATTACTGGGATGCCGGCAAGCCCCACTTCGACAGTGTCGAGATGAAGGGCGGCGGTGATTCACAGGGCGCGGCCCGCGCCGTGCTGCAATCTGGTGAGGCTGACTGGGCCTGGAACCTGCAGGTCGAACCATCGGTGCTGGCACAGATGGAGCAAGGCGGCGCTGGCATTCTGTTCTCTGGTCCTGGCGCCAGCTCCGAGCGAGTCATGATCAACTTCGCCGACCCGAACAAAGAAGTTGATGGCGCGCGCTCCGAGCCGAGCACCCAGCACCCGATTTTCAAGAACAAGGACGCGCGTAACGCGATCGCCCTGTCGGTTCAGCGCGATGTGATTGTCGAGCAGCTGTACGGTAAGGGCGGTACGGTTACCCCGAATAACTTGAATACTCCACCGCAGTTCGTCTCGCCGAACACGACGTGGGAGTACAACATCGACAAGGCGAAGGAGCTGCTGGCGGGAGTACCGGAGGCGGCCGGCTACAAGCTGCTGTTCCAGACTTCGATCAACTCTGTGCGGCAGAAGACGCAGGAGATCATCAAGCAGAGTCTTGAGAAGGTGGCATTCAAGGTCGAGCTGAAGTCGATCGACGGCTCGGTCTTCTTCTCGTCCGACGCCGGCAACCCGGACACCAACCGGAAGTTCTATGCCGATCTGCAGATGTACACCAACGGGCCGGATAGCCCCTACCCGATCGCCTGGGCGCGGCGCTTCCGTAGCGATGAGATCTGCCAGAAGTCCAACAGCTGGGCAGCAACAAACGTCACCCGCTACAACAACCCCGAGTTTGACAAGCTCCACGATCAGGCACAGGTTGAGATGGATCCGGCCAAGCAGGCCGAATTGTTCATCGCGATGAACGACCTGACGGTCAACGACTTCGTCGAGGTGCCGATCGTGCACCGCGGCAACCTGATCGCCGTATCGAAGACTCTCGAGGGCTACTCTCCGGCCGCCTTCATGAGCGATGTCTACGACATGAAGAACTGGAGCAAGAAGGCCTAGACACGCCAACCTCCGGGCAAATCGCGACAACGCCACGACGGTTGCCCGTCGTGGCGTTGTCGCGCTTGCCGAGAACAAAGGCCGCGCGCAGATCAGCCTTGTGGCGCCGAACCGGGAAACGAGCGTTAGCGCATATATGACAGGACTGTCCGGATAGATGGCACGCATCCGGAACCAATCTCGGGTCTCGTTTGTTATCCTCTATGTTGGACTGATTCGCGCGACGACGGCCCAAGCCGCGTCGGTTACGCACGAACGGTAATGGATCTGCGCATGCGTCGCCTCTCGAGCATCCCGCTCATCCTTCTGTTGCTCACATTGCTTACGTCAGCCAGCCTGCCGGCGCCGGTGGCTCGCGCCGAACCCGGCGGTGTCGTCGTCGTCCTCGGCCAGTGGTCGGACCAGATTCAGCAGGCGGCAGCCGCGGAAAACGTTCCGTGGCAGGTCGTCGCGGCGATCGTGGTGGTCGAATCGGCCGGCAACCCCGCGCTGATCTCGCCGTCTGGCGGCATCGGGCTGATGCAGGTCCGGCCGGACCTCTTCCCGAGCGCAGCCGGGGTTGATCTGACCGACCCGGCGACGAATCTGCGGGCTGGCGTGGCGATTCTCGCCACCCTCGACCAGCGCTGGGGGTCGTGGTCACAGGTTGCGGCAGCGTATACGGGGCGGATCGACGAACGGGGCAACACCGTCGAGCGGCTGGATGACCATGGCCTGACCGGCCGCGAGTACGTCGCCCTCATCGAGCGCCAGTCCGCCAGCCTCGGCTATCCGATCGGACCCGTTGCCGTGCCATATAGCCTCGTCCCACGCGAGGTCGATGTTGTCCGCATGGCGATGTCGGCGCTCGGCACGCCCTATGTCTGGGGTGGCGAGTCGTACGACGAGGGTGGGTTCGACTGCTCCGGTCTCGTCCAGTGGGCATGGGCGCAACTGGGCGTATCGGTTGTTCGGACCGCCGCCGAGCAATTCGCCGCGACCCAGCGGCTCGACCCGGCCGATGTCCAGCCGGGCGACCTCATCTTCTTCGCCAACACTACCCCGGTCGGCCGACAGGCGAGCGCGCTGGCCGGCCAGCAGAACGACGGCCAGCCCGTATGGGTAATCACCCATGTCGGCATCTACGTCGGCAACGGGATGATGATCCACGCCCCGGACGTCGGCGAGTTCGTCCGTGTCGACAAGCTCGACACACCCTTCTGGCGCGCCCATCTTGCCGGCTACGGCCGGGTCGCCACCGGCCGCTGAGCTCCGGCCCGGGCTCCACGTATCCTTTCCGGCGGGCGGCACGTGGTCGCCATGTGGACCACGCGACGAACGGAGCCGCTCGGATGAACGCTCGCCCACTCTATGCTGTCCTGCTCTGCCTGCTGTTGCTGGCCGGCTGCGCCGGCTTCGGTGGCACGAGCAGCACATCGCCAACCGCCGCCAGCGTCGCGACGGTTGAAGCAGTTGCGCCGACAGCCACAGCGGCGATCGCGACAGCCACCACGGAGACGGCGGCCAGTCCGACAGCGACACCAACCGAGCCTTCCGCCACGCCGGCTGCGTCGCCGGAGGGGTTGCAGGAGCAGTTCGCCGAGATCGAGCGGCGTGTCGTCGACTTGCGTGGGCTGACGCCAACGATGCCGATCGAGCCGAGGCTGATCTCCCGGCAGGAGCTTCACGACAATCTCGTGCGGCTCCAGACCGACGAGTACAGCGAGGAGAAGGCGCGCGAGGATGCCAACGCCCTCTGGCTGCTACGGCTGACCGACGACCGTGACCTGGATTTGTTCAACCTCTACATCGACTTGCTGACTGAGCGCGTCCTCGGCTATTACGACCCCGAGACCAAGGAGCTGTACGTCGTCAACGATAATCCGACGCTCTCGCCGCTGGGCGAGATGACCGTCGCCCACGAGATGGTTCATGCGTTGCAGGATCAGCACTCGGATCTGCTGTCAGTTCGCAGCGACGACATCGACGGGGATCGGTCACTGGCCCATAGCGCGCTGATCGAAGGGGACGCCGAGGTTACCGCAACCCGGTATGTGCTCCAGTATTTCAGCCGTTCCCAGCTGATGGATCTGACCACCGAGAGCAATGACTCTTCATCCGATGTCCTCGACCGCGCTCCGGCCTACATCCGCGACTCCCTCTATTTTCCCTATATCGAGGGAGTCACGTTCGCCACCCAACTGTTCCAGCTGCGCGGTGTCGAGGGACAGACTGCGGCGCTCGCCGATCCACCCATCTCGACCGAGCAGATTCTTCATCCCGAGAAGTATCTGGTCGAGCGTGACGATCCATTGCCCGTCGTGGTCCCTGACCTCGAACGAGCCCTCGGCAGTGGGTGGCGGATGGCGCGCACTGACTCGATCGGCGAGTTCGACCTGCGAATCCTCCTCCGCGAAAACGGGGCACAGAATGCGGACAGTGCCGCAGCTGGCTGGGGTGGCGGCCAATACAGCCTCTATAGCGGGCCGGCCGCCGGAGATTCGCTCATGGTCGTTACGGTCGAATGGGATACCGAAGCGGACGCCAGCGAGTTCGTTACCGCCCTCGGCCAGACGTTCCGCACGGCCGACCCGGCCGGCCAGATCATCAGCGACAGCCAGGGACGGCACAGCGCCGTTATTCGGGCGGGAGCATCGGTTACCCTGATCACCGGAACCGATCAGGATTCCGTCGTTCGCGCTCGAGATGCGCTCTCGGCGCAGTCAAGCTGATTACGCAATGAAGGGCAGGCACGATGACCGAGACGGATAGCAGGCCGACGTTGCTGGCGATCTTCGCCCACCCCGACGACGAAGCATTCGGCTGCGGCGGGGCGCTGGCTCGCCACGCCGCCGCCGGCCACCGGGTTGTGCTCGTCTGCGCAACACGCGGCGAGCTGGGAGAGATCAGCGACCCGGCGCTGGCGACGCCAGAGACGCTGGGCGAGGTCCGCGAGCAGGAGCTGCGCTGTGCCGCCGCCGCGCTCGGCATCTCCGAGCTGATCTTCCTGGACTATCGCGATTCCGGCATGGCCGGGACGGAGGGGAATACCGACCCTCGCGCGTTCGCGGCGCAGCCGGCCGACGCGGTCGTCCGCAAGCTGGTCGAGGTCATTCGCCGCGAGCGGCCCGGCGCGATCCTGACATTCGAGCCGGGCGGCGGCTATGGCCATCCAGACCACATCGCGGCGCACCATCACACGATGGCGGCGTTGAGCGCGGCAGGCACGACAACCTATGCGCGCGAGCTTGGCGCGCCCTGGCGGACGCCACTGACCTGGTGGTCGGTCCTCCCCCGGTCGGCGTTTCGCGCGCTGCGCGACGCGATGTCCAGCGCGGGTCTCGACACCACCTGGGCCGACGAGCTGATCGAGACTTCGGCCGGCTGGCCCGACGATGAGGTGGATCTGATGCTCGATATCGCCGCATGGACCGACGACAAGTGGCGAGCGTCCGAGTGCCACGCAACTCAATTCGGAGAGAACAACCTGATCCGACAGGCACGAGAGTCGCTCGGCCCCGGACTAATGACCCACGAGGCGTTCGTGCTGGCGGCCGACAGCCGTCGCAAGGACGCGCCGCCGGCCGACCTGCTTCCCAGTTAGTCGCTCGACCCTGGCAATGGCCGGGATTGGCCCAGCCGGTCGCTGCCGGCGCTAATCGGCGCGCTCTGGCCGCCGGCCAGGCTCGTTGGAATCTCCGCCGCCGCTGCCGCAACGGCTTCGCCAGTCACAGCAATGGGGTCTTCGGCGAAGCTGGAGCGCAGCGGGATCTCACGGAGGAAGAGCACGGAGACGACCGCCAGCGCCATCATGACGGCGCCCACGGCGAACAGATCGCCAATGGATGTCGAGAGGCTGTCGCGGACGGTGAGCATGAACTGGTTGAACAGATCGTTGCCGGATGCCCCCGCTGCGCCGAAGAGTTGGCGCAGGCTGGTCATCGTCTGCTCTGACAGCAGTACCTGCGGATTGCCGAGCTGGGTGAGCTGATCTGCCGGGATGACCTGCCGGATCTCAGGAGACAGACTCGCGTTGAACGATGCGTGGAAGCGATTGGTCATGATCGTGCCAAACAGCGCCGCGCCGATCGTCCCACCGATCGAACGGAAGAACGTCAGGCTGGCGGTCACCTCGCCGAGCTGGCGGAACGGGAAGGCGTTCTGGACGATGATCGTGAACAGGCTCATCGAGACGCCGATGCCCAGGCCGAGGATGATCATGTTGCGGATAACGACGCTGCTGGAGACATCGGCCGGCATCCGCGCAAGCAGGGCCATGCCAACCGTCGCGACCACGAAGCCGCCCAGCGCCAGGAATTTGTAGCGTCCGGTTCGCGACATGATCTGGCCACCGACGATGCTGCTGACGATGAAGCCGAGCATCATCGGGGTCAGCACTGCGCCGGAGTTCGTCGCGCTCTTGCCCAGCACTCCCTGGATAAAGAGCGGCAGGTAGAGGGTCGCGCCGAACATTCCTGCCGCTGTCAGGAACGTAGCCAATGACGAGACACGGAAGATCTGGTTGCGGAACAATCGGGGGCTGATGATTGGCTCGGCCGCCTTCGTCTCAATAACGACGAATGCAGCCAGCGCGATGACAGCGAAGACGAGCAGGCCAATGATCTGCGGCGAGCCCCAGGCATACTCCGTTCCAGCCCAGGAGAAGCCAAGCAGCAGCGGGACTGTCCCCGCGACCAACGCGGCTGCGCCGAGGTAGTCGACTGTGTGCGACCGGCGAGTGACCTTGCGCGGCAGGGCCAGTCCGGCGACGATGAGCGCCAGCACGCCAACCGGCATGTTGACGTAGAACACCCAACGCCAGCCCCAGTTATCGGTGAGCCACCCACCGAGGGTCGGGCCGACGATCGTCGTCAACCCGAAGACGGACATCAACAGCCCCTGCCACTTGCCACGCTCGGCCGGCGGGAAGACGTCGCCGATGATCGCCATCGCGATCGGCATCATCGCCCCCGCGCCGAGCCCCTGGATGCCGCGAAACAGGATGAGTTGCGGCATGCTCTGCGCCATGCCCGACAGGGCCGAGCCAAGCAGGAAGATGACCATACCGAGCATATAAAACGGCCGGCGGCCATAGATGTCGGAGAGCTTGCCGTAGATCGGCACGCTGACCGTCGAGGCCAGCATGTAGGCGGTGAAGACCCAGGCATAGTGCTCGAGACCATGGAGATCCGCGATAACGCGCGGCATCGCTGTGCCAACGATGGTCTGGTCGAGTGACGATAGCAGCATGCCGAGCATGACCGCGGCCACGATCGAGATTATCTTCCAGCGTGAGTCGCGGGCCTCGTCGAATGGGGAGTTGGCCTCGTGCGTGGTTGAGGAGATCGATTCCAACGTCGGGTGCCTCCTGCTAGTCCGCCTGCTGAGCGGTTACGTAGCGCAGCGAGCACGCCGCGCCATGTTCTGTCGGCCGGCGATGTTCCAGTCGCTCGACCGCGCTGGCCATAATCTCGAACGCATCGACGACCACAGCCAGCTCCGGGTCGGTCAGAACCTCGACGAGCTCATCGAGGCGCGCATGACTGATGCCATGCAAGCGCTCGACCTCGCGCTGGCCGGCCGGTGTCAGCCGGCAGACGACGACACGCCGATCGGCGGCATCGCTCACCCGTTCGACGAGCTCCTTGTCGACCATCCGGTCAATGAGGCTGGTTGTTGCCGGCAGGCTCGTGCCAAGCACTTCCGCAATCGCGCTCATCCGCTGCGGGCCGGTGAACAGCAGCGCAAGCGACCGAAGCTGGGGCATCGTCAGGTCGAACTGCGACCACTCGGCGGCGTAGCGCCGCCGCGCCATCCCGGACCGTATTCGTCCCGCCAGCTCGACAAAGCGGCGGGTCAGATCCTCTCGCGTCCCGGTCATGATCACCCCTGCGCTCGAATGGTGTTGTTCCAACACCATAGATAGTTCCACGGTGTGGAACTATATCACTGGCGTGAAGTGATACAAGCAGATGACGAGGATCAGATTCTGCGACGTGAGATGATCAGGCGAAACGGACGAAAGCTGCGACAAGGAGCGCGCTGCCGAGCGCGACAAGAAGGGCGACGCGGCCGGCGGCGGTTAGCGCCGAGGCGACGCCGTCTGGCTGGTGTTCTTCGAGCAGAGAGCGGGGAACATAGTACGTGCGGCCATGGCGCTGGAGGCCAACGATGGGATCCACCCCGTTCCGTGACACGCGCGACCGGCAATAGAGGAGGGTCAGAAGCGCGACCGCGAGGACGGCTATCGTGACACTGAGCGCGAGACTTGCCATGTTCACGAGCGAGGCTCCTGTTCGATCCCGGGCGCCGGACCGCCCCGCGCGATCCTCTCCCATACTATGACAACGCAAAGCTGATGCCGCGGTCACGGAAACGATACATTCCAGCGCTTACGGGCAGGTGATCTGACGCTGAGACGTCGATAACTGCCGCTCAGCCGGCCCACGCGGTGTTTATCGGCGTCTGCGCATCGCGAGAGCGCAACCAGGCCGGCGGCAGCACGAGGACCGGAACAGGCA
>Ga0073905_10000311_pt1 | contig 22045 bp, 22 predicted proteins | sample KloWWTupernatant_FD_65482 | JGI IMG/M metagenome (GOLD analysis project Ga0073905, IMG submission 65482) | Active sludge microbial communities from Klosterneuburg, Austria, studying microevolution and ecology of nitrifiers - Klosterneuburg... | ecosystem: Engineered > WWTP > Aerobic digester >... | reverse complement strand
TTTGGTGCGGGATTTAATTATAACGCAAGTGCTTCCTTTAACATCGGATTTGATTATGCTTACAGAGTTACTGAAAACTTTGACGCCAATCAGTACTTTACTATACTGTTAGGTTTCTGAAATCAGATTATTAATTTTATTTCATTAAACAAAGGTAATCAATATATTTGATTACCTTTTTAATTTAAATCTTTTGAATCATTTAAATCTTAGAATGAAAATACTTTTATTTATATTTTTACTTCCAGTAATTTTTCTTGCAAACATTGCAGTTGCCGATAACATTTATTTTAACTTTGATTATGCATTATTCAGAGGTGAAGACAATAATTCCATCGTTGAAATATTTTATTCAGTTAATCAAACTTCACTTAAGCATGAAAAAAGTGAAACTGGTTTTGAGGGAGCTGCTATGATAAACATTTCGATACTTGATGTTTTAACTAATGAATTTGTAATATCAAATACTTATAAAACTCCATCGCTTTTAGCTGATACTTCAAATAAATCTTCTGCTCAGAAATTAGTCGGACAAGTTAATTATGTTTTGAAAGCAGGAAAGTACAAATTAAATATAACAGGGAGTGACTTTAATGATGAATCGAAACAGGATGTTTTTGAAGTTGAAATTAATGTTGAGCCGGACAAGATTAATTCTATATCAATGAGTGATATTGAGCTGGCTACAGACATTAAAAAATCAAATAACAATCAAAGTATTTTTTACAAAAACACCCTTGAAGTAATTCCTAATCCTTCCTCTCTCTATGGAATGAATCTTAAAGAAATGTTTTACTATGTCGAAATTTACGGACTGATTATTGAAAATATTTCGGATAATTATAAAATAGATTATTCTATTTTAAATCTAAACAATGATGTCCTGATCTCCCAGTTTAAAGATGCAAAAAGAAATGCTTCTGACAGGGTTGACTACGGAAAAATAAACATTGACAGCCTCAGCAGTGGTACCTATATTTTTAGAATAACAGTTTCTGATTCAACCAGAGTAGTATCAGTAAGTACAGAAAAAAAGTTTTATATATTTAATAATTCAGGTAATCAGGTAAAAACAGGAGAAGATGATTACCTAAGAAGTGAGTTTGCCCGTAAAGCCGAAAAGGAATTAGATGATGAATTCGATAAAATGAATTATCTTTTAACTGTTAAGCAGATTGATATTTATGACAGCTTTAAAAATCTTGAAGAAAAAAGAAAGTTTATTTATCTGTTCTGGAAATCAAAAGAATATGCAACCGGAATACCTTATGCAAAGATTAAGCTTGATTATTTTAGAAGGGTAGATGAGGCTGATAATAAATTTAAAGAATCTTACGGTGCAGGATGGAAAACAGACAGAGGAAGAATCTATATAATCTACGGAAAACCTGACGAGATCGAGCTGCATCCTTTTCAGGCGTCCACAAAAAGTTATCAGATATGGAAATATTATTCAGTAGAAGGAGGAGGAGATTGTATCTTTATTGAACTGCAGCCCGGTACGGATGTTTACTGGCTGGTTAGCAGCACATTCAGAACTGAATTGAGAAATGACAGATGGGAAGAACAGCTTGTTATAAATTAGATTAACATATGAATAAAAATGTTGGAATCGTAATAGTCTCTTTTTTATTTGCTCTGGTACTCTGGCTGTATCTGAATTTGAATCAGAGTTTTTCTCTTGACCTGTCAATTCCAGTAATAATAAATTCATCAAAAACTCAAGCCCTGGCTGAAGAAATCCCAAATAATATTGATGTAAAAATTAGAGGGAAAGGCTGGAACCTTTTGAATATTCTTATTTCACAAGATCTTGTTTATGATCTGGATATTTCAAAAATGAAAAAAGATTCTAAAATTATTACGGAACAATTTGTAAATGAAAGACTAAAACTTCAAACTGATATAACTGTGATCGATATTAATCCTGACACTATTGATATTAATTTTGATAAAGTATCAGAAAAAAAAGTACCTGTAAGAAATAACATTGTAGTAAATCTAAGAGATGGCTATAGTATAATTGGTGATGCAAAACTGAATCCCGATTCTGTTTCAATTAAAGGAGCTTCATATCTTTTGAACAAAATAAAATATATACCCACAGTTACGAAGGTTTTTAATAATGTGAATTCAAATATAAGCGGTACGATTACTCTAAAAGATACACTTCAGAATTTATTGAAAGTTGAAAAATCATCAGTGGATTTTTTTATAAAAGTTCAGCTATCTGCTGAGAAAAATTATGAAGACATTGAAGTAAAAATTTTAAACGTACCTGAAGATAAAGAAGTACTTTTGATTCCTCCAAAGATAACGATTTCCATCAGAGGTGGCGTCGAAGAATTAACAAGTATTTCCGCCTCTGAACTGATTCCAAATATTGAATATAATAGTATTGAAGAAGATACTCTTGGTTTTATAATTCCAGAACTAGTGCTTCCTGAAAATACAAATCTTATGAAAATAGAACCTCAAAAACTTCAATACATAATAAAGAAAAAACAAGAAAATTGATTGAGTATTTAAAGACAGAACTCCGCAGTTTATTTTCAGAAATTAAAAAACTGGATTTCAAAGTAACATATATCTTTGTTTCAATTGCGATAATTATTTTTCTGTCAATTGCACTGGCTTCACCAAATTTTTATTATCAGAATGTCGGAAAGGACAGACTGCTTTCAAGGATCTATTGGTTTCTGACTGACGGATCGATCATGTTCCTGTTGCCGCTGCTTTCAATAAAATTTATATTCAAAGAAAACCTGAAGGAGTACGGCTTTACTTGGGGTGATAAAAAGTTTGGATTTATAACTTCCGGAATTTTTCTGATTGCTATGCTGATAACTGTATGGATCGTTTCGGGTTCACCTGATTTTGCTTCAGCTTACCCGCAGGGAGGATCAAGAGTCAGCGAAAGTTTTGGAATGTTTATTATTTATGAATTATGCATTCTTGTATATATGCTCGGATGGGAATTTATGTGGAGAGGTTATACTCTATTTGGATTAAAACCAAAGTTCGGATATTACTCTGTCTTTATACAGATGATCCCTTTTTTTATTTTGCATAAAGGAAAACCTGAATTAGAATTATTTGCATCTATTTTTGCCGGACTTATACTTGGTGTGCAGGCGCTTCGAAGCGGATCATTTCTGTATGCCTGGATACTGCATTGGCTTGTGATGCTTTCAATTGATAGTATTTCAGTTTTAAGATCCGGAAAAAATATCTACGGAATCGGTATTGACGATTTTTTTAATTTAATTTTAAGATAAATAAATTATGAAACTTTCAGTAAATATAGATCACGTCGCTACATTACGTGAAGCACGAGGTGAGATTGAACCTGATCCGGTCATTGCAGCAGGCATTTGTGAAATTGCAGGTGCTGAAGGAATTGTTTGCCACCTCCGGGAAGACAGAAGGCATATCAATGACAGAGATCTTAGACTTCTAAAGGAAACTGTACAGACCAAACTCGATCTGGAAATGGCAGCAACAGATGAAATGCTTAAGATTGCAATTGAAACACTTCCGGAAATTGTTACTCTCGTTCCTGAAAAAAGAAGTGAACTCACTACAGAAGGAGGTTTGAATCTTGCATCAGATATGCAGAGGTATAAAGATTTTATTTCTGAACTCAAATCCAAAGACATTATTGTAAGCCTCTTTATTGATCCCGATCCTGTGAACATTGATTATGCAATCGAATTATCAGCCGATATGATCGAGATTCATACAGGAAAATATGCAAACATGAGATCTGAAAAAGATATTCTCATGGAACTCAGTAAGATAGCAAGTATCTCATCACTTGCATCGGAGCAGGGACTTATCGTTACTGCCGGTCATGGATTGAATTATAAAAACATTATTCCGATCACAAATATTTCTGAAATAAGTGAAGTAAGTATAGGACATTCTCTGATCTCAAGAGCTGTATTTACAGGACTTCATAAAGCAGTAGAAGATATGCTGCTGCTCATAAACAGAAATTAATCATAACCAAATTCACAAGTACATTGAGCGAATTAAAAGCCAAAAGTTTAGTAAAAGAATATAAAAAAAGAAGGGTTGTTGATAAAGTTTCCATTGAGCTTAAGCAAGGCGAGATAGCCGGTTTGCTTGGTCCAAACGGTGCAGGAAAAACAACTACATTTTATATGATCTGCGGGATGATCAAGCCTGATGAAGGTGAGATTGAAATTGATAAAGAAATCGTAACGGATTTTCCAATGTATAAAAGGGCTAATCTTGGAATTGGTTATCTTCCTCAGGAAGCATCGGTTTTTAGAAATATGACAGTCAGAGAAAATATTTTGTCAATACTTCAGTTTAAAAAGCTTGATAAAGATGAAAGGGAATCTAAATGTGAAAGTCTTCTAAAAGATTTCAATATTACAAAAATTGCTGACTCAAAAGGATATGTACTCTCTGGCGGTGAAAGAAGGAGAACTGAAATTGCAAGGTGTCTTGCGTCTGAGCCAAAATTTATTTTACTGGATGAACCCTTTGCAGGTATAGATCCGATCGCGTCAGAGGAAATTATGAAACTCGTTGCAAATCTTAAGACAAGAGGTATCGGAATTCTCATCACTGATCATAATGTCCATGAAACACTTTCCATAGTTGACAGAGCCTATATTTTAATTGAAGGGAAAATATTCAGATCGGGATCTGCAGAGACTCTTGCTAATGATGAACTCGTTAGAAAACATTACCTGGGTGAAAATTTTAATCTCGACAGATATATCCATAAAGTAGAGTAAAACTCAATTTCATTTTTTAAAAAAAATATCAGTCAGTTTTAGAAGGAGCAGATTTCTTCTCTGTTAATTTAGTATCGGATTTTGATGATGTATTTTCGGAAGTTGGTTTTGAACTTACTTTGACGTCCGCTTTTGTTTCAGACGGTTCTGTTTTTTCTTTATCTTTTACAGTAGTATTTTTTGTTGTAGAAGATGCACTCTCAGCAGGTTTATTTTTATAATCGGTAAGATAAAAACCTGTCCCTTTGAAAATCAATCCGCTGCCCGCACCGATAAGTCTCTTCAAAGTTTCTTTGCCGCATTCAGGGCATTTGGTAAGCTTTGCATCTTTCATCGACTGAAACTCTTCAAAGAAATGACCGCAGTCATCGCATCTGTAATCGTAAGTTGGCATCTTATATTTTTAAAAATTCTTTCTTTGCTTTTTCAAATTCTTCATTTGTGATCAATCCTTCATCTAATGCTTCTTTAAATTCTTTTAGTCTGTTTTTACTTACACCTGCATTATCAGAAATTGTAATTTCGGATTTATCAGAAGTTAAAGCATCTCTTTCCGCATCTGATAAAATTTCATTCACTCTGAGTACCCTCTTCCCGCCATCTCCGATTAACCTGGAGTAAGAATCGGGATTTCTTTTAAATGAAATTACTTTATCAACAAACTGGTCTTTATCTTTTAATGAAATTTTATTCTCGATCTCTCTCGATAAATTTCTTAATATGGAATATTGATATGTCTCAACTTTTCTTTTTGCATCTCCTGAAATTTCATACTCTACAGGTTTGTAAATTTCATCATAGTAATATTCGTAAATTGCCAGCATCTCTGCAAGTTTGTTTGCTTTGAAAAATTTATCCTGCACAGCTTCTGCATCTTTCAGTATCCTATAACGCATTGCGTCTTTACCCTGCTCTTCAAATAATCTGTTGATAAGTCTGGTCTCGACTCCAAGCTGCTCTACACGTTTTACAGTTATACCTTCCTGTTTTGTATATTTGTAAATGGCTTTTGAAGTTTCTGTTTCGGGAATAACATCAAATATTCCAAAGATCAAACCAAGCAAATAAGCTTTGTATGCCTCATCTAATCTTACTTTCTCATCATCATTCAAAGGAATAATGTCGTTGTAGATAAAATAATTTTTATTGATATGAAGATCTACATTGTGATTTTGTGAAAGCTGTTTGTAATAAGGCTTCATCTCTTCAGCGATCGTGTAAGAATAAAACAAAGGAAATCCTGCCCACTCTGAATAAAATGTGATGGAAGAATTATCAGCGGAATCTTTGAATTCAACTGATGAACCTGCAATAGATTGTATCAGTGTCTGAAATTTTTTGAATGAAGGAGTATTCGTTTTTATCCCGATGTAAAATTTCTTTGCTGACTCATCCAGCTTAAAGCTTCCCGGAATTTCTCTCGTCCGCATCCATGGAAATGCCTGATTGAACATTCCTCTTATTTTAGACTCACTCCTGATCGAATCTTTTTCAAATAATATATCAGTAATATTGTAATCTTCTCTGATATTTTCAAACTGCTTTCTTGCAAAGCTCAGCATCTTTGATTCAATAAGCTTTGCATCTCTTTCTCTTAAAATATTTACAATGTCCGTGACATCTGATGCGCCAAGATCTTTTAAAAGTTTATTCGAAAGATTTTTAATATTCTCAAATGCAGTTTGTCCCGTGCCGATATATTTTACATAATATTCATTGCTCACTTCATCGGGCTCATATACCATCAAATTAAAACTGGTTTCCTGTTTTTGTATAAAATGATTAAACTTCTGTCTGAAATTATTTTTAAGCGTTCCGAGATTACCTGTGAGTTTATTCAGATCGGGGATAAGTCCGGTCGAAATGATCCTGTCATTGGCTGTCTTTTCTTTTGTTTCAATCAAAGATAAAATTCTCAGACATATCTCCCGCGCATAATATCTTGACTTAAGTTTGATCAGAGTATTGTAATAATCTTCCATTACATTCAGAACTTTTTCCAGACTGCCTGACATTGCTGACTTTTTCAGCACATTGAATTTAGTTCTTGTCTCGTCTTCTTTAAGCTCCTGAAATCTTCTTCTGAATTCTGCATCTAATTTTGTAGCAAGTGACTGAAGATCTTTAATTTCTTTTTCATACTTTGGAATGTAATCAAAATTTCCGTCTGTCAATATGAACTGTAATCTGTGAAGAAGATTGATCGCATAAAAAACTCCTCTGGTGGAATCATTCACGAGAGCATTGATCTTTCTCTCAAGCTGACCGATCGTATTTCTTTCCCTGTCACCTATAAGATTCTGAATATCCTTTGTTCTGTTTGAATGGATCTGTGAAAAGAACATTCCCTGTCTGTTCACATCATTATCATCTTTGAAGTTTGTATCAAACTTCATCTTCTCATTCAAAAGATAAGAAGACCATGTCGAGCCGCGTTTTCCGCTCACAAGGTCATTCTGTATAGTAGTAAGGAAAGTTTTTATGTTAGATTGCAGCGAGGTTTTTTCACCTGATTTGTATAGTGAATCAAGAAGCTGAAATTTATTTTTGGATTCAAGCAGTCCAAGCTCAGGAAGAAATTCGTTGATAAGATATCCATCGACTTCGCTTTGTGAACCTTCGGCATAGGTCAGATAATAATTTATTATTTCCTCGCATAATTTATATGCACATGAAATTATTATCCTGTCCACAGGTATTGAAATTGTCGCCTGTCCAAGTGCTGAATATTTTCTTGAATATGTATTGTCTGTTACTGAATTATCATCCGGCCAGAGTCTTTGCTTGTACTGAACAAGGTTTACCCTTACACCTCTTTTGTAATTTGCAAAATCGGAATTTGAAAAATCCTGAAAGATAGTGTCAGCAAGCATTTTGTAAATGTCTCTGTTATTCTGATCCGAGAGGGAAAGGTTTTTTGCATTCTCTCCGTCTATTATATAAGTGTCGTCAAATACACCCGGCTGAAATTTATGCGGTTCATTTTTTTTCCATGATACCTCAAACGTATTCATAAGATTGTAATGCTCTAATTCTTTGAGAGCTGCATATCCGTTTGCGAATACTCTTTCTTTTCCGTAGGATTGAAAAATTTTCGGAAGCACCACGTAAGCCGTTGATACTGCCTGATTTCTGAAAATACTTCTGATAAGAAATCCCATGTCAAGGATCATTCCGGAGCCTGTACCGCCGCTAAGAGAAGTTACAACATAAACATTTATCTTATCGGTATTTACATTTTTTATCTTATGATTTTCTTTAACTATATTAATGGATTTCGAATCGGTGATCCTTGATTTTGCGGCAGTGAGCTTTGAAACTATCTCATCGTAATTGTGAAAAAAAGCAAGTCTGGCAGCGGGTCTGATCTGACCTGCGCCTGTATTCATAGTCCCCAGCTTAGCGATCTCACCGGTCGTGCTGAGCCATTCTTTAATATGAGGAACGTCTTGAATTCTGTAAATATAATCCGAAGGATTTACCGGATGAAAGATTTTTTCCGCCGGCTGAAAATCAATTTCATTTATTAAATAATCTCTTTCTCTGGCAATGCCGCTTTCTTCCGAAGGGGCATTGTCAGTATCTATATAAAGATATGATATAATAGGGAAGTCATTTATAGATCCGTACTTTTCTACGAATTGTCTTCTGATCCTGAGAAGAGTTTCTTTACCGGTACCGCCAAGTCCAATGAGAATTGTCGGCATTAGTTCCTGAGTCTTCAGCTCAAGTTTTTCCTTTGCAGAAATATCCATTATAAGATCAGAGTCTTTCTTTTCCTGACCTGTATTTAATTTACCTTCCATCTGTTATTTATAAATCTCTTTTAAAATTAATTATAACTCTACTACGCTTTCACCACCGTCCAGATTTATTATGTTTCCTGTCATCCAGTGTGAATCATTTTTGTAATTATCTACTATAAACTCTGCTACTTCTTCTACTTTAGTAAGCCTGTGTTCAGGATTCCTTTGAATTGCATTAGCTACAATATTCTCACTCTTTGGAATTTTCGACAAAGCCGGAGTAGCTGTAACTCCTGCTCTTATTGCATTTGCAGAAATACCCATGCTGCCAAGTTCCATTGCAAATTGTCTTATATAAGACTCGAGACATGCTTTAGCCGCAGAAACTGCACCATAAAATTCGATCTGTCTCTGTCCGCCTGATGAAGTCATAGCGTAGATCTTTCCGCCTCTGTGCATCAGACCTTCACGGATCACGTCCTGAGTCCAGTAAACAAGACTGTTTGCCATTACATCCAGTGTCATTTCTATTTGCTTCTGATTTATCATTTCAGAAGATTCTTTTGCTATGAAATGTTTTAATGTTCCAAAAGCCAGTGAATGTAATAAAACTTTTAGTTCAGGGTCTTCCTGTTTTGAAAATATTTCTTTAATATTATTTATAACATCTGTTCTCTTACCTGAATCAGCAGCATTTACATTATAAAAATGAACATCAACATTGTAAGACTTTAACTCTTCCTTTAAATTTTCTACATCGGGCATCGTAGTCGATCTGTCTAAATGGACACCGATAATATTTACTCCTGATTTTGCAAGTCCGACAGCAATGGCTTTGCCAAACCCGCTCGATGATCCAAGTATTAAAGCATATAGTTTTTTCATAATAATATTTTACGGAAAATATACAAAAGTTTAGAAAATTATTTGGATTTGACTGCTATTATAGTCATTATCAAACTTATTATAAATAGAAAAATCATCACAATCATAAACGATGGATAGGTCCAGAATGCTGCTACTATTCCCCATACAATGAATAACCAGATAATTGAGACAATAAAGAATAAATTCCAGCTCAGCAACAAAGACTGACGTGTTGATTTTTTTTTGTGAAATGTTTTGAAAAGATTTATTACAAATATAAAAAAGAATAGACCAAGTCCTAAAACTGACAACAAGATATATATAAAAAGTTTTGTGTTTGTCAGAGTATTTTCATCCTCTGTTTCAGTAACTACAGAATCAATTTTAGTAACTGTATCATCCTGAATGTAGGTCTCAATTTTTTCCGCAGAAGAAGTATCAATCGGAAGTGTATTCTGTGTTCCCTGTGTACTGGTATTATTCTTTAATGAATCAGAATTTACTGTAGTGTCAACATTCTGCTGAACGCCTGCAGTATGTTTCGGAGCAGCATATGTCCCTGTATTTATAAGAAATAAAGAAACAAAAATTATGAGTTTGAAAAATGTTTTCAATTATATTGATTAATCTTTTTTTAAATTATCAATGAATCCCGTATCAAAGTCATTGTTGATGAAACTATCATTATGCATCATCATCTGATGAAATGGAATTGTCGTATGGATACCTTCAATAATAAATTCATCAAGAGCACGGGACATTTTTTTGATCGCTTCATTTCTGTCGTTAGCATGTACAATAAGTTTCCCGATCATTGAATCATAGTACGGAGGAATTGCATATCCGTTATAGCAGTGTGTATCTACTCTTACCCCTATACCACCCGGCTGATTAAATGCAGTTATTGTACCCGGTGACGGTCTGAAATTATTCGCAGGATCTTCGGCATTGATTCGGCATTCAATAGAATGTCCTGTCATGTTGATCTTTTTCTTACTTAATTTTTTATTATCAGCAATCCTTATCTGCTCTCTTATTAAGTCAATACCTGTTATAGCTTCAGTCACAGGATGTTCAACCTGGATTCTTGTATTCATTTCCATGAAATAAAAATTCTTATCTTTATCCACTAGAAATTCTATTGTACCTGCACCAATATAATTAACAGACTTCGCACCAAGTACTGCTGCTGCTGACATTCTTGCTCTTAACCCGTTATCAATAAAAGGGGAAGGAGATTCCTCTATCAGCTTCTGATGTCTTCTCTGAATGGAACAGTCTCTTTCTCCAAGTGAAATTACATTACCAAATTTATCTCCAAGTACCTGTATCTCAATGTGTCTTGGCTTATCTATATATTTTTCTAAATACACATCGTCATTTCCAAACGAACTCATAGCTTCAGATTTTGCAGTATTGTATGCACTTTCGATCTCGCTTATATTTCTCACAATTCTCATTCCCTTACCGCCGCCTCCTGCTGAAGCTTTGATCATTACAGGTACACCAATCTTTTTTATAAGCTTGGTTGCTTCCTCAAGATCTTTAACTACTCCGTCACTGCCAGGAACTACAGGTACTCCCGCTGCTCTCATTGTATCTTTTGCGAGAGATTTGTTTCCCATTGATGTGATCATATCCGGAAGGGGACCAATGAAATTAATTTTCGAATCTAAACAGATCTCAGCAAACCCTGCATTCTCCGCAAGAAATCCATATCCCGGATGTATTGCATCTGCATTAGTGATCGATGCTGCTGACATTATTCTTGGAATGTTTAAATAGCTTTCCTTTGAAAGTGGTGAACCAATACAAACTGCTTCGTCTGCAAATTTTACATGCAGAGAATTTTTATCTGCATCTGAATAAACAGCTACTGTCTTAATATCCATCTCTTTACAGGTCCTGATAATTCTTAAAGCTATTTCACCTCTGTTTGCTATTAATAATTTTTTTATCATTTATGTTTCTTCTATGTTTCTTCATTTTAAAAAAAGGGAAGGCTCGCAAAACGGAAAAATTTATTCTATCTCTATCAAAAACAACGGTTGATTATATTCCACCGGTTGAGCGTTTTCTACAAGTATTTTTATAATTTTTCCTGAAACTTCTGATTCAATTTCATTCATAAGTTTCATTGCTTCAATGATACAAAGAACTGAACCTTCAGAAACGGATTTTCCGACACTTACATATGAATCTGCATCGGGAGAAGGTGATCTGTAAAATGTACCAACCATTGGGGAGTTTACTTCGACTAATTTACTATTTTTTAAAGTCTCGGTCTGCGGCATTTCCTGAATGTTCTGATCAGACTTTGATTCAGATTCCTGCTGCTGCATTGCAGGCATAAAATTCATTGAAGAAATATCAAATGGCTGTGATGCCATTGCTATCTTATTTTTTGGTTTTGACAATCTTAATCTGGATCCTTCTTCCTGTACTTCAAATTCAGAAATGTTGCTCGAATCAAGAATTTTTATAAGTTTCTTTAAATAGTTAAGATCTAATTTCATAATGTTTTTAAAATTTATTGATTATAATTTGGCTCTTTCAATATAGTCGCCTGTTCTTGAATCTACTTTTAGCACATCACCTTCATTAATAAATAAAGGTGCGTTTACAGTTGCTCCGGTTTCTAATTCTACAGGCTTAGTTGCTCCTGTTGCAGTATCACCTTTTACTCCAGGAGGAGCTGAAATTACTTTCAGAAAAACATGCGGGGGAATTTCGATTGACAGCGGATTAGAATTATGAAACATGATCTGTACAATCTCACCTTCTTTAAGATAATTCCCACCCTTTCCAATAATATCTCCGGCAATTGTTACTTGTTCAAAAGTCTCATTTTCCATAAACACATAATCTTCACCGTCTTTGTATAAATACTGATAATTTCCGGTATCCAGTCTTTCAAGCTGAATAGATTCACCGGATCGGAATCTGTTTTCCATTGTCTTGCCGTTTTTCAGATTTTTTAATTTAACCTGATAAAAAGCGCGAAGATTACCCGGAGTTCTGTGCTCTACGGAAATAACTGAATGTAGTTCATTATTAAAATTAATTATAACACCGTTTTTTAGATCTGAGGTTGAAGCCATTTATTATTTTATAAATATTTTATTCGAAAAATTTATACAAAATAGCTAATTAACCATTTAAAAACAATTTACAGTTTCAAACCGTTTTTCATCATTTTCTATAAAAATAATTAAATTTATTGAAGTTTTTTACACATTTTTATAAAAAACTGTTATTTTTTTAAAATTAACTCACCCGAGTTCTGCATTATTTGCTTTCAAAATCAAAGAAAGTTGTCCAATATGCATCGGTTCGTGTCTGATTGCATGCATAATCAAAGTTTTTTTTGATTTTGAACCGCCGATTGTGAAATTAAAATAATTATCTTTTTCTAAATCTTCGTCACTTAGTCCCCGAATTATTTCCATAGCTTTTAAATGTACTAATTCGGATTGTTTTTGAATCTCTTCAAGCGAAGGCGGAGATTCGATCGATTTTGGATCTGAGTCATAAGCAAACTTTTCCAGCCAGTCAATCTCCATATCCTGATCAGCAATTCCCTGTATTATCAGAGAATGTTCTGTCCATACAAGATGGGCAAAAAGCCAGTAAGCATTGTTGATATCAACGTTGTCAATTTTATGTTCGGTCATATACTGGCTGTCGTCTAATTTGGAAAAATAAAATTTGGTAAGATTTCTGACACATTCAAAAGTATCAGCAAGTGTATTTGCAGTTAAATTATTCATGATTTGAATATTAAAAATTTTCCTAAAACTATGTAAAATTGATTTAATATTAAAGGTTTTAAATTGATTCTGAAAAGCGATTTGAGTAATTTACAACTGCATTTTTTATAAATTTAAAGAGTAATGGAGGTAATTTAATGGCTTTAAAAGTCGGTATAAATGGTTTTGGAAGAATAGGAAGATTAGTTCTTAGAAGAATGTTGGCAGAAGGTGGATTTGATATAGTAGGAATAAATGATCTTACGGATAACAAAACTTTAGCCCATTTATTTAAATATGATTCGATCCACGGAAGATTTAACGGAGATGTAAAATTAACGGAAAATGGTATGAGCATAAACGGAGATGAGATCAAGATCACGTCAGAAAAGGATCCGACAAAACTCGGCTGGGGAGATCTTGGAACAGATGTCGTGATCGAATCGACAGGTGTATTTACTTCAAAAGAAAAACTTAAACTTCATCTTGATGCAGGAGCAAAAAAAGTCATACTTACAGCACCTGCTAAAGATCAGCTCGATGCTACAGTTGTACTCGGTGTAAATGATTCTGTGTTAACTCCTGACATGAAGATCGTTTCAAATGCTTCATGTACAACTAACTGTCTTGCACCAATGGTGAAAGTTTTAGATGACAATTTCAAGATCGTAAAAGGTTTTATGACAACTATTCATTCTTATACAAATGATCAGGGCTTACTCGATCAGCCTCACAGTGATCTCCGCAGAGCCAGAGCCGGCGCGATTAATATCATTCCTACATCGACCGGTGCAGCAAAAGCAGTCGGCGAAGTACTTCCTCATATCAAAGGAAAGCTCGACGGATTCGCGCTGAGAGTTCCGACTCCTGATGGATCACTTACTGATTTTGTATGCGTTACAGAAAAGGAAACTACAAAAGAAGAAGTAAATGCAGCAATGAAAAAGGCTTCTGAAAATGAAATGAAAGGGATCCTTGAATATACTGAAGATCCAATAGTTTCAAGCGATATAGTAGGAAATTCCAGTTCATGCATATTTGATTCTCTCTCAACAATGGTCAGCGGAAATCTCGTAAAGGTAATTGGTTGGTATGATAATGAGTGGGGCTATAGCTGCAGAGTAGTTGACCTGATCAAAAAAATATCTTAATTTTAAAAAATATTTTAAAATAAAAATATGGATACTGCATTTTTAGTTATCAGTCTTTTTTTACCCCGGACTACACTTATAATATATTATCTTTTTTTACAGATTCCAATGAATACAGTACCATTCATAGGCGATATACTCTTGACGGTTTTTATTCCGCGCGCACTGATTGTGATTTACATAGCACAGAATCTGGGAACAGATTCACCCTGGTTTTGGATACATCTTGTAACAGCAGTGCTTGTTTATTTCGGCGGCGGGAAGAAGTATAAGGATTACAGAAGAAAATAATTTTAAGATGTGTTTTTTTATTTTAATTAAGACCGTTTCTGATTTTATTTTCATTAAGATATTTTTGAATTTTTAAAAAAGTACAAGTTTAAGGACTTGAATAACTATGATTATAAAATTATTTTTGTAACGTTTGCGGGAATAGCTCAGCTGGTAGAGCGCAACCTTGCCAAGGTTGAAGTCGCGGGTTCGAGTCCCGTTTCCCGCTCTTTTCTTTTTATGTTCGTTCGTATATGTTATTTTCATATTCAGCTTTAATAATTTGAAATGATTGAACATTTAAAGTTCGAAATTTAAAATTAAATTTGGTGTGGTACCCAAGTGGCTTAAGGGGAAAGTCTGCAAAACTTTTATTCGACAGTTCGAATCTGTCCCACACCTCACTGCAGCAACCTGCAATCTGCAACCCGTGATTTTCATGCAGCGTGTTGCAATATCCAACCATCTGCTGAAAAAATTCTCTCCAAAAAAATCCTTATTTATAAAAATTACTCATCTTACTTTACTTCAGCAAATAATAAAAGGAATTATATATGAGTAGAATTTTCTTTCTCTCACATTTCACACATTAATTGATTTTTAAATTTAATATGGAGATTTAAAATGTTTATTCAAACACATCCATAAGCAAACATCTTCTGCACTTTTGGCGGGTGAACAAAAAGATTGCATAAGATTTGTAGTAATTTTCATATGTCATTCCGACAAACTTTTTGCTGTTTTTTATAAAAGAGGATGATTCCAATAGTTATCATGATTTATATTTTCCGGAGTAATACATTCCATTCTGCAAGAAGAAATTATATATTTGAAGGATTAAAATTTATGTAATATAGTTTCCTTCTATTGAAGTTTTCACTTATTATTTTATTCATTCGTAATTGTAATTATCCTTTCATTGACAATAATATTTAATTACCTTAAATTATTATGGTAACTAAAATAACAGCCATGGAAAACGTAAATCAGGTCTTCGAAGCAGTCGAAGTGATCGCCTACTTCAAAAATCTGAAACTTGAAATTCTCAGATTCAAATGGAACAACGGAGTTTACAGAGTATCCGAAATGCTGCAAAGCTGGAAAATCCCCGTCCGTGAAGGATTCGTCATGCACTATATCGTGACATGTAAAGAGAAAGATCTTCTCTGTGAACTCTCTTTCTCTAATCTCGATATGAAGTGGGAACTTGTGAGGTATGATGAACTTTCTTCATGATCTTTGTGCAGAGAAATTTCGGATAATTATCACTTTCAATATTGGGTATATTAAAAAAGTTATTTTTTTTAAATTGTAAAAGCATTGAAATTATTTCAGTAATTTATAAAAAATAAAAAAACTAAAATGAGTGTATTCTTTAAAGCTAAGAGTGGAAAATTTTCATCATCGGTCGGTATACTGATTATCAGACTTTCATTAGGGTCTTTGTTTTTATTTGCCGGAGCAGGTAAACTGCTGAATCTGCAGGCATTTATTACTTCCGTTCAGGAGATGGGACAAATGAATGATAACATTGCATTTATACTGGCTTTTGTACTGCCGTTTATGCAAATGATATTTGGAGCAATGTATATCATTGGTCTGTTTACACCGGTTACAAGTTTTTTCATTGCAGTTATGTCTTTCAGTTTTCTCATAGTATTAGGAATTGGACATCCTGAATTACCGTATAGTTATAATTTTGTTTTCCTTGCATGCGGAATCGCTACAATGTTTATGGGAGCCGGACTTATCTCATTTGACGCACTGATAGATAAAGAAAAACCGGAAAGCGAAAGAAATATTAATGTAACTCCACCAACTGTAATAGTCAGAGATACAAGCAGTACTCCGATGAAAAATGAAAATTATGCAGATGAAAAAGAAGTCATTGTAACTGTAGAGGAATCTAACATAAAAGAAAATTCCGGTGAAAATTCCGGCGGGAATAATTAATGTTTAAATAAAATATCAGTATGAAGATTTATTCAAATACTTTTACAAACTCTTCAAAAAGTATGGACAAGTCTTCGTTAAATTCAAGTCCTTCTTTTACAAGTTCATCAGAGAAATAACGAATATGAACTTTTCGCCAGTATTCAAGTGATCTGTCGCCTTCTCCTTCTCTTGATGCAAGGTCTTCAGTCATATCTTTGAACTTCATTAAAGTTAATTTTACAGTCCTGGTAATAAACTGGGCTTCGCCTTCCCAGTTTGTGATCACATTGAATTCTCCGGCTTCAGGACGTTTTTCAAATCCATTTTCATACCAGTAATTTAATGAGCACGTTGCTGTTTTTATACCTGCGTTAACTAGCACAGCCAGATCGTCTGCACATTTCTTCGTATTACAAAAATACCATGAAGTATATTTAGAATCAGAAAATTCAGGATGAGCTATAATGAATCTGTTCCACATTTCATTAACAGAAGGATGTGTCATAGTAATTTATTTGATGATAAGACTTTCTCGTTCAGGACCTACAGAAATATATTTGATCTTAAATCCGATCAGATCTTCCACTTTATTTACATAATCCTGTGCATTTTTTGGAAGTTCAGTAAAATTTCTACAACCTGTAATATCCTCATCCCAGCCGTCCATTTCTATATATTCAGGCTCAGCAATCTCAAGTCCCGGAGTAAGCTGAAAATCATTAAAGCTTTTACCATCAATATTATAGCCAATACAAATCTTAAGTTTCTTTTGTCCGGATAGACTGTCTAATTTTGTCATTGCGATCTCATCTGTTCCCTGTATTCTCGCGCCGTATCTTGTAGCAACCGCATCAAAATGCCCAATCCTGCGAGGTCTGCCGGTAGAAGCTCCGTATTCCATTGCTGTCTCCCGAAGCTGTCCGGCTTCTTCATCACTCATCTCAGTAACAAACGGACCGCTTCCAACACATGTAGAAAATGATTTCATCACTCCGATAATATTGTCGATCCTTTTTCCGGGTAATCCTCCGCCGACGGGTGCAAATGTAGCAAGAGTGCAGGAAGATGTAGTGAATGGATAAATTCCGTAATAAATATCCCGTAGAGTTCCCAGTTGTGCTTCGAAAAGTATCTTCTTATTATCATTATAATATTCATCTAATAAAAGTGATGTATCGCAAATTTTATCTTTGATCTTCCCGCCAAATTCATTCAGCCAATCGAGAATCTCTCCTGAATTTAATGTTTCATCACTTTTATAAACATTTTTCAAAATAAGATTTTTCCATTCTACAATATCTGTGATACGCTTTTTAAGATGCTCCGGGTAATTAAGCTCACCAAGCATAATACTTTTTTTCATATATCTTTCACCATATGCATAGGCAATTCCTCTTCTTGTTGAACCAAAAGCAGCACTGCCAAGCCTTTCCTCTTCCAGATTATCTTCTAATCTATGAAATGGAAATGTGATAGTCGCTCTGTCAGAAAGTCGTATGTTTTTAGTACTGATACCGTTTTTTTCAAGATCTTCAAGTTCCTCCGAAAGAGCTTCAATGTCAATGACCATACCTGTACCAAGAATGTTCATGACCTTATCATTGAAAATACCTGAGGGAATAAGATGGAGCTTGAATGTACCAAATTCATTGACTACGGTATGTCCGGCATTATTTCCACCCTGATATCTGACCACTGCATCAGCTTCCTGAGCCAGAAAATCCACCATTCTTCCTTTTCCTTCATCTCCCCATTGAAGACCTACTAAAACTGTAATTTTATCTAACATTAATATTGGTTTGGTTTAAATAAAAAAATCTTCAATCATTGAATCTGAATTGAAGACTTTTTAAAAATTAATTATATGTATTTTGCTTATTAACCGTTTAAATTAAATATTGAATCAAGTTTTGAGATCCTGAAAATATTCAGAATCTTATCATTTGCGTTTTCAATCTTAAGTTTACCACCGGCACTGTTAATGTTTTTAAGATTACCGATTAGTACACCAATGCCTGAACTACTGATAGCGGTTAAATTTGAAAGGTCAAAACAAAAATTCTTAATATCATTTTTGATCTCTTCATTTACAATATCATTGAGTGATCTGTGATTTGGCAGACCCAGCATTTCATTTTGAATTTCAATAAGTACAGATTTTTCATCGCCTTCACCAGTATATTTTACAACTATATCTGACATTATGCTTTTTTTACTTTTGCTGTTTTGAAATTTTCAGATTTATTCTTTAGTCCAACAGTTCTTAACTTCCAGTCAGTAACAATTGCACTTGCAACAAAAACAGAAGAATAAGTTCCAGTAATAATACCTATACCGAAAGTAAATGCAAAACTTCTGTTCACTTCACCACCGAAAATAAATAACACCAGCACAGTAAGAAAAACAATACCACTGGTAATCATAGTTCTGCTAAGAGTAGCGTTTATACTCTTATTCATGATAGCAAGTGTATCTTCATTTTTAAATAATTTAATATTCTCTCTGATCCTGTCGAATACAACCACTGTATCATTTGACGAGAAACCAACAAGTGTAAGAAACGCTGCAAGCATAGACTGATTGAATTCCAGCCTTAATCCCGGAACCGCAAAATCTGCTATTGCTATTACAGCAATGGTGATTAGAACATCATGAAAAAGTGCTATTACAGCTCCCATAGCAAAAACAAACTGAAATCTGAATGCTAAATAGATCAGAATAGCCAGAAGAGAAAATAAAACAGCAAATAATGCATTCCTTCTGAGTTCTTCTCCAATTTTTGGACCTACTTTGTCAGTTCTCATTACTTCAAAGTTATTGTCACCTATCTTTGCTTTTATACCTTCCTGAATCTTATCAGAGACAATCTGACCTTCTTCCTGCATCGGAGTTCTCAACAAAACATCTCTTTCAGTTCCCATTGTTTTAATTTCCATCCCTGCAAAGCCTGCATCATCCATAGCTGTCCTCAGATCTGAAATATTTACATCTTTTTCAAATTGTAATTGTATTTCTGTACCTCCACTGAAATCAATCCCTAAGGGAATACTGTTTGCAGTAAATAATACAGTAAAACCTATTACGATTATGGCAATGGAAACCACATAAAAAATTTTCCTTTTACCTAAAAAGTCGTAATTAGCGTTTTCAAAAATTCTCATTATAAATTCAAATAAATTTTATTTTTTAATAATTAACCGAAACTGACTTTTTTGCCTTTTTCCATCAGTATATCTATAATGTAATGTGTAATTACAATACCTGTGAATAAGTTTGCAAGCAGACCGAATATTAATGTTAAAGCAAAACCCTGTATTGGTCCGGTTCCGAACTGATACAAAATTACACCTGTAATAAGACCTGTAAGGTGTGAATCAATGATTGCAGAAAATGCCTTTTTATAACCAAGATCAACTGCAGTTTTCAAAGGTTTACCTAGTGAAATTTCTTCTCTTATTCTTTCAAAGATAAGAACGTTTGTATCTACAGACATACCTATGGATAAAATAAGTCCCGCAATACCAGGTAGAGTCAGTGTTGCTTTTAATGAAGCCATGATACCAAATATAAAAAGCATATTGATTATTACAGCTACGTCGGCAATTGATCCGCCGAGTTTATAATAAAATATCATAAAGAGTGCAACTAATATTAGTGCTGCAATTGAAGATAAAATACCTGATCTGATCGAATCTTCACCAAGTGATGGTCCGATAGATCTTTCTTCAATAATCTTGACCGGAGCAGGTAAAGCACCTGCCTTTAATACGATTTCTAAAAGTTTTGCTTCTGGTACATCAGCCATTCCTTCGATCTGTGAACTACCGCCGCTGATCTTGCTTCTTACGACAGGTGCTGAATAGACAACGTTATCAAGTACGATCGCAATTCTTTTATTTATATTTGCACCGGTTATTCTCGCCCAGTCTGAAGCACCTTCTACATCCATTTCCATTGTAACTACCGGAGTATTGCTCGTCGGATCAATATTTGCTCTGGCGTCTACAATGACTTTTCCTGTGAGCTCAGCATCTTTTTTTACTGCATATAAAACATATATTTTTTCACCTTCAGATTCGAAAGTTTTCTTTGACCAGGCAAATTGCATATCTGATGGTATTAAACTTGCGATATCTTCTCTCTTAAAAAGTCTCTCAATTTTTTCCTTATCGCTTTCTTTTACATAACCGTCAGCAGTACCGCTTTCCTGATTCAAGGAAACCATTGAGAAGAATGGATATTTTTCTTTGAACTCTTCTTCACTTAGCTGTGCATCTGAAGTGTCTGTCTCATCTGCAAGAGTATCATTTTCTGTTGCAGTGTCTGCATCAGTAACTGAAGTATCGGTTTTCTTAACAGAATCTGTTTCTTTTTTTACAGAAGTATCTTTGTTTGCTAATTTGTTTTCTGTAGTTGATTTCTTTTCTTTAAGGGAATCTTTTGTTGCAGCAGAGTTTAATTTTGAAGAATCAGTTTCTGTAATAGATTCATTGCCTGAATTTAAAGAATCATTTTCATTTAAAGACAAAGTCGAATCTGAAACAGTAGTAGTGTCACCAGTCATTATCTTATTTATAGATTCCATTACTCTTACAGTTGCCTGTGGATCATAAATAAGTTTGAATTCTAGTAAAGCAGTACCTTCCAAAAGTTTTCTTACTTCTTCAGGGTTACTTACACCAGGAAGCTCTACAATGATCCTGCTGTTTCCTATCTTCTGGATCTGCGGTTCAGCTACTCCGTACTGGTCCACCCTGTTCCTGACAATCTCTACTGCTCTGTCGAGAGCATTATCAATTTCAGTTTTCAGCCTGGATTCAACATCGGCATCGGTGTCTCTGATCTCGCCATAATAAGTCTTAAGATTTAATCCTTTTTCATTCAGCTTAACCTTGAATGTTTCGAGGATGATCTCATCATTATCTGTTGTTGCTTCTTTTACTTCTAACAATATAGCTGTCAGCGTTTCGTCTTTTTTGGTTGACATGTCCTCAAGAAGCTTTACAACGTCAACGTCCATTACAACGTACATACCGCCTTTTAGGTCGAGACCTAATTTAAGTCTTTTATCCCTTGCATCATTTAGCTCTTCGGCATTCTTATCTATAAAATCCACACTGTCCTGACCTGTAAGTTTAGACAGCTCTTTGTGTAAATTGTAATCCTGATAAGTGGGGTAGAGAAAGTAAATCGATAGCACGATTAATGCAATAGTGATTACTATTCGGGAAAGATTTTTCTTCAAATTTTCACTCCGTAATATGTGTTAATGTCTTGAATAGGTTTAAAAAATACAGTCCTCAATATAATTCTAATGCTGAGAAATGTCAATGTAAAATATTGAGAGCAATCTGTTCATTTGTTTATTTAACAGCTATATAAAATCTAATGATAAAATTTTTATGTAAATCATTCTTTGAAAATTTTCCTGGTAAATCAAAATTGAAATTTATGTTGTAAATTTTACTTTTACCATTTTATAAATATTTCTGAACATAGAAGTTAAAGATTTAAAAAATAAACAAATCGTATCCTGATACAAATAAAAAACCTTA
>Ga0073905_10000310_pt1 | contig 22054 bp, 28 predicted proteins | sample KloWWTupernatant_FD_65482 | JGI IMG/M metagenome (GOLD analysis project Ga0073905, IMG submission 65482) | Active sludge microbial communities from Klosterneuburg, Austria, studying microevolution and ecology of nitrifiers - Klosterneuburg... | ecosystem: Engineered > WWTP > Aerobic digester >... | reverse complement strand
CCGTACGCCGCAAATGGAGCCGCTGCCGCCACTCGGTTGAGACGACAGGACGTTCGGTCTGCGAAGGATAAGATGTCGGCAACCTGCGCAGCATCCATCTGGGCCCGTTTGTATGAACATGCGGGCTACGGAGGTTCGTCGTGGATCTGGTACTTCCCCGGCCCTTGCGGAGCATATGGATACGGCACGGGATGGGCAGTCGACTGAGTTGGGAGTTCGGCCAACGACAAGGCATCATCGGCAAAGACCAGCAGCGGATCAAACTGCTACGGGTGGGAGTTCTGGACGGATATCAGTTTCGACGGATCGGCGTATGGATGTGCGAGCCGCCTGATGCCTGAGCACCGACTGGCCTCACCCACGCTTGGTGATGTTGCAGGCAGACATGCTACCGCTCGTCGTCCAGCGACTCAACTTCGTCGCGCAGCGCCCTCACCTGTTGTCCCAGATACAGGAGGTACACGGCGATCGCCAGCCAGGTGATGCCGAACGCAGCGAACAGGTAACCCAGGTTATTGTCCATCGTTCCTATGCCTCCGAGCCGCCGGATACCTCGCCGGCCCGCGCGAGCGCCGCCGGCTGTGGCGCCAGCAGTGCGTCCATCTCGCGATCGGCCAGCCTGTCCCGAACAACTTCGATTCGGATCTTCTGAATCAGCAGGTAGACGAATAGCAGCGTGAACCCCGTGAAGCAGACCAGTAACGTCCAGAGCATCTCGTTCGGCAGATTCGGCCCACCAGTATTCAGCACAACCGGCTGCGGGTGGAGCGTCCGCCACCATTGCACCGACAGGTGGATGATCGGCACGTCCACCGCCCCGATGATCCCCAGCACCGCCGCGTACCGCGCGCCTCGCTCCGCGTCAGCCGCGTACGACCGGATCATGAAGTAGCCCAGATAGATAAACCACAGAATCAGTGTCGTCGTCAGCCGCGCGTCCCATGTCCAGAACGTGTTCCAGATCGGCCGGCCCCACAACGACCCGGTGATCAGCACCAGCGTTGTGAACAGGAATCCCAACTCGGCCCCAGATCGTGCCAGCCGATCCCAGCGCATATTCCGCTTCCAGAGATACCCGACGCTGCCAACGAAGATCACCCCGAACGCCAGGTACGACAGCCAGGCCATCGGCACGTGGACGTAGAAGATGCGTTGCGCCTGCCCCTGCACCGAGTCCATCGGAGCGTAGACAAACGCCATGAAAATGCCAATCGTCAGCACCGCGACAGTGACCGCCCCGAGTGCCTGGACCTTCAGGTCCGACTTTCGGGCGCGCGCGGTTTGACCAGCTCTTGATTCACTCACAATAGATCATTCCTCGAGGACAAGGTCGAAGACGACGTACGCGATAGCGACGAAGATCGCATCGAACGCCGCAAGGAGATTAAACCACGGCCAGGCGTCACCGAGGTTCCCTTCGAACACCAGCGTCGTCGCCCTCACACAACCGATCACCACTGGTATGGCCAGCGGAAAGAGCAACAGCGGCATCAGAATCTCTCGCGAGCGGCTCCCAGCTGCGAGCGCCGAGAACAATGTGCCCAACCCGGAGAACCCGATCGCTCCGATTAGCGCAATCGCCACCACCATCGGCCGCAGCGCCGGCAGGTCATATAGCGCCGCGAACACCGGCAGCGACACCAGCTGCACTGCCAGCACAAACACCAGGTTCGAGATCAGCTTGCCCAGGAAGATCGTCCCGCCGTCCACCGGGCAGAGCATCAGCCCCTCCAGCGTTCCACGGTCGCGCTCGACCGCCAGCGAGCGCCCCAGCCCAAGCATCCCGGCAAACAGATAGGCGATCCAGAGCCCTCCTGCCCCGCTCGCCTCGCGTCCAGCTCCGGTCAGGTCGAACGCGAAGTTCAGCGTCACAATCGTAATCAGGGCAAACACCAGCATCGCCCCGAGGAACTCCCGTCCTCGCGCTTCGACCACCAGGTCCTTCCAGACCAGCGCCCCGACCCGTCGCATCGCCTAGCCGCCCACCCCGGCGATCGCTGCCTCCACATCCCCCCGCGTCACATCCGTCCGATTCGCGTCGACGACGATCGAGCCAGCGGAGACCACCACCACACGTGTCGCGAGATCCAGTGCCAGATCGAGTGCGTGCGTCGTCACCACGGCGCTTCCGCCGGCCCGCACATGCTCATCGACCATCCGTGCCAGCACCTCGCGGCCTGCCGCATCGAGCCCGGTGTCCGGCTCATCGAACAGCAACACATCTGGTTCATGGAGCACGGCCCGCGCCAGATTCAATCGCTGAAGCAGGCCCCGCGATAGTGTTCCTGCGGCATCATCCAGGCGCGCGCCGAGGCCGACATGTTCCAGGGTCGCCTCGACACGTTCCTCGAGTCTCTCGAGCTGAAACATCGTCCCGAAAAAGCGCAGATTCTCCCGACAGGTCAGCTCCGGGTAGAGCCACGGCTGATGAGCGACGACCCCCAGTCGGGATCTCACAGCCTGTCGTTCCTGCCATGCATCCACCCCAAAGGCGAAGACCGTGCCCCGCGTCGGCCGGGAGAGTGTCGCCATCGTCCTGAGGAGCGTTGTCTTGCCCGCCCCGTTGGCGCCCAGCAACGCCACGCATTCACCCTGAGCGATCTGCAGGCTCACATCGCGGAGCACAACAGCTCGACCGTATCGTTTCGAAACTCGTTGCGCGTCCAGTGGCGCGGGCGCGATGCTCACGCTGCGTCGCCGGCCGGTCTGTCAGCGATTCGTCCCGACGCAGCCCGACCTTCGACAACAACCTCTGTCTCGTCCAGCGGATCGTCCGGGTCTGGCCCGAAAACGTCCTCAGCCTCATCGCTCCCGATATCAGGGAGGGGAATAGCGTCGACGACGATCTCGTCCGGCTTCGCCAGCAACACGGGCTCAAGAACGAAGGCGAATACTAGAACCCCCAGCAACACCGTCCCAATGAGCGCGAGCGTCATCCGTTTGCCTCGTCCCCCGGCGCCCGACTCGGATTGCCGAGCGCCTCGCGCGCGATTGTCTCCAACTCTTCGTCCTCCGCGCTTACTGCCGGCGTGATCGGTCGCGGCGCCCGCGTTCGCTCGCGGATGAACGTCGCCACGACCACCGCGCCAAGCGCCACCGCCACCAGCGGCATCCACCAGAGCCCCAGCCGGAACCCTGATTTCGGTGGGTCGAACAGAATGGATTCTCCGTAGCGGGCGACGAAGTAGTCCTTGATCTGCTGGTCGGTCTCTCCCGCCTGAACCTTCTCCTCGATGATCCCGCGCATCTGCCGAGCAAGCTCGGTCTGGCTATCGGCAATCGACTCGCCGACACAGATCGGGCAGTGGATCTCGCGCGCCAGCCGGATTGTCCGCTGCGAGTAGATGTCTTCAGCGCCAGCGATCGACGCCGACGAGAGAATGACCAGCAGCGCCACCGCGAGCGCAACGACCACCCTATGCTGTCGCCTCACCGGTCGCCTTCCCTCGCGCTGGCGCGGTAATCGCGACACGACGCGGAACCGGGGCCGGCCAGAACACGATCAGCATCCCCATCATGTAGATCAGCCCGCCAACCCAGACCCATGGAACCAGCGGATTGATGAAGATATGCAGGCCCGCCGCGCCACCGTCATTCCACTCCGTCAGCATGACGTATACATCGTCGAAGCCGGTCGTCTTTACGGCGACCCGCGTCGTCGGCTGCTGCTCGAATCCATCGAAGAAGAACCGCTTCGCGTGGATAACACCATGATCGCGTCCACCCGAGCTCACGTCGATATTCGCCGTGTACACGTCGGCATCGACGATCCGGCTCCGCTCCAGCCCGTTGAAGGTGAGAGTGTACTCGGCCACCTGCACCGACTCACCCGGGTTCAGCATCACCTGTCGCTCACTCTGGAAGAACTGCGTCCCGATAATGCCGATCGCGATGACCGCGACGCCGAGATGCACGATATATCCGCCGTATCGCCGCGGGTTGCGTTTCGTTACCCCCACCACGGCCGCCGGCAGCGACTCTCGCGTGCTTCGCCGTCGGGCCGCAGCGCCACGCCAGTATTCGACTCCAACCGCGCCGATCGCGAACACCGCGGCAGCCACACCGATCGCGGCAGGCGGCTGTCCGAACAGGAACAACAATGCAACGATGGTCAGGAGCGCCAGCGCCATCGGCACTGTCGCCGCCCGGCGTAGCGCGCCCAGTGTCGTCTTACGCCAGGCGAGAAGCGGGCCAATACCCATCAGGACCAGCATGACTGCGAATAACGGGCCGTTCACCTGCCGGTAGAACGGAGGCCCGACGGTCAGTTGCGATCCAGTTGCCGCCTCGGACACGATCGGGTAGATCGTCCCCCAGAATGTCGCGAACGCAATCCCCGCGAAGACGAGGTTATTCAGCAGGAACCCGGTCTCTCGCGACAACACCGCGTCGAACGTGTTCTCCGATTGCAGCATCGGCATGCGGTAGATCATCAGCCCGATCGCGACCACCGTCACCAGCGTCAGGTAGCCGAGGAAGAAAGGACCGATCGACGATACCGCAAACGTATGGACCGACTGGATCAGGCCACTCCGGACCACAAACGTGCCGAAGATCGCCAGCACGTAGCTCGCCAGTAGCAGCCCCATGTTCCAGACCTTGAGCATCCCGCGACGCTCCTGGACGATCACCGAGTGGATAAACGCCGTCCCCGTCAACCACGGCAGCAACGAGACGTTCTCGACCGGATCCCAGCCCCAGTATCCGCCCCAACCCAGCACGTGATACGCCCACCAGCCGCCGAGAAAGATCCCCGTACCGAGGATCGCCCACGCCACCAACGCCCACGTCCGGACAAATCCCAGCCATTCGCGGGTCATCCGCCCGGAGATCAGCGCCCCGATCGCGATCGAGAACGGGACTGAGAAGCTGGCAAATCCCGAAAGCAGCATCGGCGGGTGGATCAACATCCCGGGATCGCGCAACAGCGGGTTCAGCCCCTGGCCTTGCGCCGGGACGATCGCGTTGATCTCGAATGGAGAGCGGACCATCGTCAGCATGAGCAGGAAGAAGCTCGAGAGCGCCAGGAATGTTGCCGCCGCGTGCGGCACGAGCCGTGGGAAACGCGCCCGATTGCGGACGAACGCAATCGACGCCAGGATCGACGCCATTGTCGTCCAGAACAGGAGGCTCCCCTCCTGACCACCGTAGAACGCGGTCACCACATATCGCAACGGCATATCACTGCTCGACCGCGACGACACATAGGCGAAGCTGAAATCGTGCGTGATGAACGCTGTCAGAAGGATCGCGTCGGCGACCAGTAGCAGAAATGTGACGCCAACAACAGCCCGAACCGCCGAAAGCGACAGTTCCGGAATTCGCCGTCGCTCGCCAAAGACTGCTGCCCCAATACCAAAGAATGCTGTCACGAGCGCCAGCAGCAGTGCGCCATGCGCCAGTTGAGCCATCGGCGCGGATCCCTTCTGTCGGAGGCTGGGCTACCCTGTTGTCTGGGTCGCCGACTCGAAGCGCGAGGGGCACTTCGTCAACAATGTCGAAGCGTGCATCGTCCCGTCGGACCCGACCTTGCCCTCGACGACCACCTCGACGTGTTCGGAGAAGATATCAGGAACCACCCCGGTGTAGACCACTGGGAGTGTGTTTACCCCGTCGGTCATCGTGAAGCGCAACTCGTTGGTCGCCACGTCGCGCTGGATCGATCCGGCAAGCACAGTGCCGCCAACACGCATCTGATCGCCGGATGTCGACTTACCAGACGCTTCCATCTCGCCAACGGTCTTGAAGTACGCCATGGACGAGCCCATCGCGTTGAAGACAAGGAACCCCACCGAGGCGACAATCACGCCCGCAACAATGAGCAGCTTCGGGTTCAACCACGGGTTCCGCCGCCGCAGCGGCGTCATGGCAGTCGTCGAGGCCATCAACCTATCCCCATCTCGTGTTCAGACCAGTCCCTTGCCGTAGACGCTCGCAAGAACGACGCCCAGTCCGAATGCGAGGGCGCCGAGCGTGAGTATCAGCTCCGGCCGCGATCGTCGTCTCGGCGCATCGGTGCGTGCGCGGCGTCTGGGCCGTAGTCCCGCTAGCCAGAAAGCCACCAGAGCGGCGACGATCTTCGCAGCCAGGACTCCTGCATATGTCAGACCACCGCCCGCGTTCGATAGCCGATCGAACGTCAGGATCACACCTGTCGCGAGCATGACAACCGTCGTCACCCGCGCCCAATCGCCATAGAGTGCCTGCGCCGCTGCGACGAATGCACGCGGCGGCTCCTCGGTCTGCCGCATCGCCGGCCGGATCGCCACGAGGTAGTATACCCCTCCTCCGAGCCAGACCGCGGCGGCGAACGCGTGTGCGAGCCGCAGCAACAACAAGAACGCCTCGCTTGCGCTCACTTCCTCGTCATCCCGGCAACCCCGGAATGCCGGACAGGAACCGCTGCCCAAGGATCGCCAGCCGGAACATCTGTCCGCTGACGAGCAACACCCCGACCACGATCATCGTGACCCCGCTCAACGAGGTAATCAGCGCGGCGTGGCGCGTGCCCCAGGTGATCACGCTGCGGATTTGCCCAACTCCCGCGCCGACCATCAGAAACGGTATGCCCAGACCCAGCGAATACGCTGTCAGAAGGAGCGTTCCGTACCGCACCGTATCCGCTGTGCTCGAGTAGACGAGGATGGAGGCCAGAATCGGCCCGAAGCACGGGGTCCAGCCGAGCCCGAACGCCATCCCCAGCAACAACACCTCGCTCGGCGAGAAGGTGCGCGGCTGAAAATCCACTCGACGCTCGCGCATCAAGAACGGCGTCCGAAACCCCCAGAGAATAACGATCCCCATCAGGATCATCACTCCCCCGGAGAACCGCGCCAACGGCTGTCGGTACTGATCCAGCAGATCGCCAAACACCGAGGCCGACGCCCCCAGCGCGATGAACACCAGCGAGAAGCCGAAGACGAACGCCAGGCTAGGCCAGATTGCCTGCACACGTGGCGGCAGCGATGCGCCATGCCGGCCGGCAGCTGAGCTCGTGATCAGCGACAGGTACCCGGGTAGCAATGGGGCGACGCACGGGGATAGGAACGACACGAACCCCGCGCCGAATGCTGTCAGCAACCCGACCGAGGACACTGCTACTTCCTTGCCTCGTCGACCATATCCTGGAGCTGCCGTATGCTCGTCACCGCCCCTGGAAGATGCGCCACCATGTTGCCCTCGGCATCCACTACGAATGTCTCCGGCACTCCGCTCACCCCGTAATCGACGGCGATTTTCTCGCCGCTATCGGGTCCGGTTGGGTAGTTCACCTCATACGTGTCCAGAAAGGTTCGCGCGTCCGCGTCGGTATCCCACACGTTGACGCCAACCATCACCACATCATCACCCAGGGCGCCGCGCGCCGTCGTCAACAGCGGCATCTCCTGGCGGCACGGCCCACACCAGGATGCCCAGAAGTTCACCAGCACGATCTTCCCACGCTGGTCCGACAGCCGGAATTCCTGGCCATCGAACGTCTTGAGCGTGAAGTCGCCAGCGATCTTGCCTTTCTCGAGAACGAGCGCTCCCGATGAGTTCACCCGGCCACCCTGTCGCACGCGCGCGCCCTCCGGCGCGAGCAACGCATAGGCCAACAGCCCAAGCAGCGATCCGACCAGGATTAACGCGACCAACGGCACGACGAACGACCCAAATCGGCTTCGCGGCAGCGGTGGCGCTGCGACGGCAGCGTTATCGTTCGCGGCGGTCTGCTCCGGATGGTCTTCTGGAACCGTTGTGTCTGAATCCTGCATCGTTCGTCCTTGAAAAGTCTGGAAACCGTGGGTCTCTCGTGGGGGAAGAGGGACTCGAACCCTCACACCTTGCGGTACGTGCTCCTAAGGCACGCGCGTCTGCCGATTCCGCCATCCCCCCGAGTTAACTCTAAGCCGTCAAAAGTATAACAACGCCCGCCCGACATGGTTCCGCGTCGACCGGAATCGCTCAACCGTGGCCCGAGACGTGCAAAACGCCAACCGAGGGATCGTAGCCGCCTGGGTTGCGGCTCCGCGGAGACCGGGCCAATTGAAGGGAACAGTGATGGGAGCCTCACGTCATCGACGCCGCAGGCCCTTCCGAGCCGGGCTACACCAGCCACATCCGCCCGGCCGGGCACACGCACATCGCTACCGCGTCGCTGCGATCAGCACTGGCTGCTTTTCATCGCGGGACATCATCGTCGCCGACGACGACGGCAACACCTTTCTGATGGCGCCGGCCAACCGTCGGCTAGCTCCGCTGGACACCGCCGAGCGCGATGCACTCGGGATGTTCTACGAGCCTGCCGCCGACTTTGACTGGCACACGCTTGCAGACCTCCGGCATCGCTTTTACGACGTCTGATCGTACCCAAACGAAAACACGCTGGGGCGAAGGCGCCGTGCGCCCTCATCCCAGCGTGTTGCTCAATCGGTCGACTCTAGTGGCCGCAGCCGCAGCCCTGTGACGTGCCGGCGTCCATCCCGGTGTCAAAGGAATGCCCGCAGGCGCACGACGCTACCGCGTTCGGGTTGCGAACCGTGAAGCCGCCACCCATCAGGCTGTTGACGAAATCGATCTCCGCCCCGCCGACATACATCGCCGAGAACTCATCGATCACCAGCTTGACGCCCTTGGCTTCGATCACGGTATCGCCGTCGTCAGCGGCCTCCTCGATCGACATCCCGTATTGCAATCCCGAGCAGCCGCCCGGCGCGACGAACACGCGCAGCGCATGATTCGGTGTTCCCTGTTCGGACAGGAAATCGCGCAGCTGCTCGACAGCCTCATCCGTAATGGTCATTATCGACATGGATATACCTCCCATGGAATCAGCGCCCCATAGCACTGTGGATACAACGAAGTATATACCGTTCCGAAACCCCTGTGATGATAAGCCGCTGCCTATCCCCTGTCGAGAATCTGTCGCAGCAGCCGAAGCTGTCGATCGAGCTCGCCAGGGTCGCGTCGATACTCTAGCACCACTGCGCCCGGCGTGCTTCGTTCAAGCACGAAATGGAGCAGCCGCACCTCGCGTTCCGTCATCACTTCGTGAACGTCGTCGAGCCGCCCGGTATTCCCTTCTCCGGCAATCGGCCGCGGACTACTCACATGCACCTCGCCGACTCGCTTCAGCGGCAACGCAGCCAGCATCGTCTCAGCCTCGCACCCCAGCCAGCTCGCCGACACAGCGAGGTGCCCGATGTCCAGCAGCAGCCCGCAGCCCGTTGCCTCCAGCACTTCACTGACAAACCCGGGATCGCAGACGTGCTCATAGGCGCCCTCGGGGCAGTAGTCGAGATTCTCGAGCAGCAGCGGCACATCCAGGCGTCCGACCGCCGCGGTCGCGGACGCCACGATTCGAGCGAGAAGCTCATCACGCTCCAGCAGCCGCGACCGCGGGAGCATGTGGCCGTCAAACAACACGCGCTCAGTCGAGAATCCCAGATGCAGGCTGAACCACGGGCTGCCGGCCCGCCCGATCGTCGCGTTTGCCCGCCCGGCCCATTCATCGCTGACATAGTCGGTGTTTGCCAGGCTCACGTCGAGGTCGAGGTTGTGCAGCAGCATCGGACCATGCCAGCCCCGGATTGCGTCATCCAGTCCCCAGCCCGGCGCTTCGACAAGATCGACCAGCCCGCCAAGATCGGCCAGCATCGCCGCGGCCGGCGACCACGTTGTCCCGAGCAGCGGTCGGTTACTGACGCTCACGCCGCCAGAATCGCCGCCAGCTGTCGGCGGACCTCATCGCCGTACTCCCAGGTCGAGAGCGTCTCGCCACCCTGAGCAATGTCCGCCGTCCGGGCGCCCGCGTCCAGCGTCCGACTAATGGCATCCTCGATCGCCACCGCCTGCTCTTCCAGCCCGAACGACACTCTCAACATCATCGCCGCCGAGAGAATTGCGCCGGTCGGGTTCGCGACGCCCTTACCCGCGATGTCCGGAGCGGAACCGTGGATCGGCTCGTACACCCCGAACTTCCCGCCTTCGCCGATACTCGCCGACGGCAACATCCCCAGTGAGCCGGCCAGCACGGAGGCCTCGTCACTCAGGATATCGCCAAACATGTTCTCCATAATCAGCACATCGAACGATCCTGGTTGCGCAATCAGCCGCATCGCGCAGGAGTCCACCAACTGGTGTTCCGTGGTGATCTCCGGATGGGCCGCCGCAATTTCTTCGACCACCGACCGCCAGAGCTGTGACGTCGCGAGCACGTTCGACTTGTCGACGCTCGTCACCTTACGTCGTCGTCCTGCCGCAAGCTCGTATCCAAGCTCAGTCAGCCGCCGGATCTCACCCTCGCTGTACGCCATCGTATCGACTGCCTGCCGGCCAGTGTCCGTCGTCCATTGCTCGGATGGCTTGCCGAAGTACAGTCCGCCGGTCAGCTCACGAACGATCACCAGGTCGACCCCGCGGACCACCTCCGCCTTCAGCGGCGAGGCGTCCGCGAGCGCGTCGAACACCTTTACCGGGCGCACGTTGGCGAACAAACCAAGGTCGTATCGCAGCTTCAGCAGTCCGGCTTCAGGCCGCAGAGCGCGCGGCTGTCGATCCCAGGTCGGGCCGCCGACTGCTCCCAGCAGCGCCCCGCCGCAACCACGCGTCTCCGAGATATCCTCATCCCGCACTGGCACGCCGTGCGCATCGATCGCCGAGCCACCGATGTGCCGCATCACGAACTCGAATGCGACACCAGTCGCCTCGCCGACAGCAACGAGTGTCTTGCGAGCCTCTTCGATAACCTCCGGGCCGACCCCATCGCCCGGAAGCAACATGATCTTGCAGGCGGCCGTTTCCGTCACGCTCCCGCCTTCGCCTGCTCAGCAGCCCGTTGGCGCACCCGCGCCGTTACCGCCTCCATGAGCCCGCCGGCGTTGACGATCTCCTGCACGTAGGGAGCGTGCGGCTTGGCCGAATAGGTTTGCCCGGTCCGGGTATTGACCACAAATCCCTCGGTCGTATCCACCTCGAGAATATCGCCCGTCTCAGCGTCAGCGACCGCCTCCGGGCACTCCACAAGCGGCAGCCCGATATTGATCGAGTTCCGGTAAAAGATACGCGCGTAGCTCTCGGCAATCACCACCGACACCCCGGCGCCCTTGATCGCCATCGGCGCGTGCTCGCGCGACGATCCGCAACCGAAGTTCTTCCCGCCGACGATGATGTCGCCGATCTGAACCTTCTGTGGAAACTCCGGATCGATATCCTCCATGACATGCTCTGCCAGTTCCTTGGCGTCGATCGTCAGCAGATACCGCGCGGGAATAATCACATCCGTATCGATATCGTCCCCGAACTTCCAGACCCTGCCTTGAAACTGCATCTCTCCCCCTTCATTCGTCAACTCGTACCCCGCGACCCGCACTCACTCCCCCTCTCCAGTGGGGAGGAGCAAAGAGCGAGGTTCCGCGGCCTGCTCGCTAGTCGCCGAACGCCCGCAACATCCAGTCGTCCGGCGACTGCTGCTCCTGCCACATCCGCGCCAGACGCTCAATGTCGCCGCCTTCGCCGGCCCCGATGCTTGCTCGAACCCAATCGTAGACGCGCAGAACCGTCCCGACATCCGCGCCATCCGGCTGAATCCGCGCGCAGAGTTCCGTCGTCAACGTCCTGGCCTGCTCGTCCCCGGTCATCCCGTGCTGATGAAATGCTTGCATCGACGTGTCCCTCTCTGTTCAGGAAGATCGGTCTTTCAACATGGACGGAGTACCGACATGGCCCAGCACCGCGCTCGCCGCCGCGACAAGCGGACCGGTCAGAATAACTTGCGATTCACGATGTCCCATTCGCCCGCGGAAATTTCGGTTCGTCGTCGAGACGCACCGCTCGCCCTTCGCGAGCACCCCCATGTACCCGCCCAGGCAAGGGCCGCAGGTCGAGGTGCTGAACACCGCGCCCGCGTCCATGAACACCTCGTCCAGTCCCTCCCGCGTCGCCTCGCGGGCCACCTTCTGGGACCCCGGGATAACGATGCAGCGAACCATCGGGTGCACCTGGCGTCCCCGCAAGACCTCGGCCGCCTGTCGAAGGTCGGACAAGCGCCCGTTCGTGCAGGATCCGATGACCACCTGGTGGATCGGCTCGTCCCCGACCTCGTCGGCCGCGTGCACGTTCGACGGCAGGTGAGGGAGCGCCACCACCGGCTTCAGACCCGTCACGTCGATCTCGACCACGCGCGAGTAGGTCGCATCCGAGTCTGACGCATACGATGTGTAGTTGCCGTCGGTCACCTCGTCAAGGAATGCTTTGGTCTTGTCATCGAATGGGAAGATGCCGGTGTCGCCGCCGGCCTCGATCGCCATATTGCACATCGCGATCCGGTCGTCGAGCGGCAGCGCGTCAATCACCGGTCCGGTGAATTCCATCACCGAGTTCAGCGCCCCGTCGACCCCGATTAACCCGATGGTGTGCAGAATGAGATCCTTGCCACCGATGTCTTTGGGCAGCGTCCCCGTATAGACCAGCTTGATCGTCTCCGGCACCCGCACCCAGGTCGTTCCCAGCGCCATCGCTGCCGCTATATCGGTCGATCCCATCCCAGTCGAGAACGCGTTGAACGCGCCATAGGTGCAGGTGTGCGAATCCGCGCCGATGATGATGTCGCCCGGCTTCGTGAGACCGTTCTCCGGCAGCACTACGTGCTCGATCCCGGCTCGCCCGATCTCGAAATACAGTGTCCCCTGCTCGTGCGCGAACTCGCGCATGATCTTGGCCTGCTCGGCCGACTTGATGTCCTTCGCCGGCACGAAGTGGTCCGGCACAAACACCACCTTCTGCGGATCGAAGACCCGCTCCAGACCCGTCTTCTTGAACTCCGCAATCGACAGTGGCGCGGTGATGTCGTTCGTCATCACGAGATCGACCGCCACCTCGACGATCTCCCCCGGCGTCACCGTTGCGCGTCCGGCCCCCTTCGCCAGGATCTTCTGGGCCATCGTCATTCCCACGTCAGACCACTCCCTCTGCCTTGAGCGGCGCGCGTACTGCCACCGCTGCTCGGTTCAATGCCGTCAAATACGCGCGCACGCTCGACTCGACGATATCGGTCGCCACGCCATGCCCGCTGAAGATCTGTCCGTCCACTCGAATTCGCACTGCCACCGAACCCTGCGCGTCCTCCCCGGGCGTCACCGCGTCGATGTGATACTGCGCCAGTTCGGCCTCAATGCCGGTCACCTGGTCGATCGCCTCATACAACGCGTCGATCTGGCCATTCCCGCGGCCCGTCGCCTCGCGCTCGATCCCGTTGACGCTGACAATCACCGCCGCCTCCGCGTCGCCGTCGGACCCGGAGTGCGCCCGCCAGGCGAGAAGCGTGTACGGCTCCGGTCCAAAGTGCTGAAGCTCTTCTTCGATGATCGCGACGATATCGGCGTCGGAGACTGTCTTCTTCCGATCGGTCAGCTCGATGAATCGGACATACAACGCCTTCAACCGCTCGTCGTCGACCTCGTAACCCAGCTCCTTCAGCCGCTGCCGGAACCCGGCCCGGCCCGAGTGCTTGCCCATCACCAGCTTGTTGCCGGTCCAGCCAACCGAGTCTGGCGTCATGATCTCGTAGTTCTCGGGGTGCTTGATCACCCCGTCCTGGTGGATCCCCGACTCATGCGCGAATGCATTTGCCCCGACGATCGCCTTGTTCGGCTGAACCGGGATGCTTGATGCCCGAGTCACCGTCCGGCTGGCCGGCACGATCTCCCGTGTGTTGATCCGCAGGTCGTAGTCGCCGAAGTAGTCGCGGCGCGTTCGCAACGCCATTACGACCTCCTCCAGCGCCGTGTTGCCGGCCCGCTCACCGATCCCGTTGACCGTCACCTCCACCTGCCGCGCCCCGGCCTGGATCGCCGCCAGCGTGTTGGCTGTCGACATCCCCAGGTCATCGTGACAGTGGACCGAGATCACCACGTTCTCGATCCCCGGCGTGTTCGCCTTCAGATACTCGATGAGCCGTGTGTACTCCTCAGGCGTCGTGTAGCCAACCGTGTCGGGCACGTTGATCGTCGTCGCGCCCTCCTCGATCGCCGCGCCGAAGAGCCGCACCAGGAACTCCCAGTCAGCCCGCGTCGCGTCCATCGCCGAGAACTGCACGTCGCTGAGATACCCCTTGCAACGCCGGACCGCCTCCCGCGCCATCTCCAGCACCTCGTCGGCGCTCTTGCGCAACTGGTACTGCATCTGGATCGGCGAAGCGTTCACGAAAGTGTGGATACGCGGGTTCTCTGCCGTGCGTACCCCCTCCCAGGCAGCGTCGATATCGGTCGGATGAACTCGAGCCAGGCCGGCGACCACCACCCCGCGAGCCTCCCGCCCGATCATCTGGACCGCCTCCAGATCGCCCGGCGAGGCTGCTGGATACCCCGCCTCGATGATATCGACGCCAAGCCGAACGAGCTGTCGCGCGACCTCCAGCTTCTCCGGCGTCGTCATCGTCGCCCCCGGCGACTGCTCGCCATCGCGTAAGGTCGTATCGAAGATCAGAATCCTGTCGCTCATGGAATATCCCTCCTGCTATCGAGAGTCCGTCCGTCGTCCTCAGCTGGCCCCGCAGTGGGGCCAGGTAAGTGACAGGCAGCCTCGCGATGAGCGACGGTGAGCCTTCGTCCCGGCGAAATACGTTGTGATCGTGTCTGCCACGGTAATCGACTGCTCCAGCTCCGGAAAAGCAAAAAACCCGCCCCAAAAAGGGACGGGCTCAACCCGCGGTACCACCCTGATTGACCGGTGTCATTGCTCGCCGCGCTCTGGCGGGAACCACCGGCCCACTCGGAAAGCTATAACGGGCTGACCCGGCGCGGCTTCAGAACGTCAGCCGCGCGGCTCGGGTGCGAGTTCGTGTCGCTCGTCGCGCCGGGCTTCCACCTGTCCCCGGCTCGCTGTCCGACCTGCGACGCTACTACTCACCGTCATCGCCGGACGATATCCCGCAATCTAACAACGCCTTGCACGCGTTGTCAAACTCGCGACCCCGTGTATGTCGCGCCGAACTCGCAGATCGCGCCCCGATAGCTACTGGTAGTAGACGGCCGCCGTCGTAATGAGAATCCACGGCGCCTGGCCCACAACACCATTCTTGGCCGTGTTTACGATCGTCAGCGTGTTCTCGCCGGCATGAAGCGCGTTGAGGTCTCCGACCAGCCAGGCAACATCAGTCCACGATTCGTTGTTGAACGGGCTCGGGCCCTCCCAGATCAGATAATCGTTGAGCCACAGCTGCATCGGGACATGCGCCGCCTTCTCATCGTCCATGCCAGTCACCGTCACGAGAATGTACTGCGACGGCCACTTCGTGGCCTGAAACGTCGCGGTCCCCGTATCCGAGCCACTTCCCTGGCCGTAGAGATGCGCGGCAGGAAGGCCATAGAGCCGGCCGTCGTCACGTCGATACGCGCCCTCGAAATCACTCGCATTCAGCGTGACCGATGGTCCCTGGAAGATCCGCTGCGGCACCAGCGATAGAGGGAACGGCGTATCGTATGCGACCGTTGGCACTGAGGGAACCGTTGGGGTCGGCGGCTCCGGCGTCTGCGTCGGCTCCGGTATCGGCGTTTGCGTCGGCTCCGGCGTCGGGGACGGTGTTTGCGTCGGCTCCGGCGTAGGCGATGGCGTCTGCGTCGGCTCCGGTGTCGGAGATGGCGTGATCGTCACGGTCGGCTCGATCGTTGCGGTCATCGTCGCTGGCGGCGCTGTCTGTGTTGCGGTTGGCGTTGTCACGATCCCCGGGGCGTTCGTCTTGTCGTTCCCCTGGCTCGCAAGCACGACCAACGCAACCACTACCGCGAGCAACAGGAACACCAGCAGCGGCAGGATACGACGCCACCATGACCCACCGCCGCCCCCGGCCGCCGGCCGCGCCGGAGGGGGAGGCATCGATGGAGGTGGCCCGGCGACCGCCGGAGGCGCAATCGCCCGCGACACCGCCGTCCGCTCGGTTGGATCAAACGCCGGCGGGCGAATGACAGCAGCTGCCGCCGTCGGATTCAGCAGCGCGTCGCGCATCGCAATCGCGTCCGGGTATCGATCGTCCGGAGATTTCGCCAGGCTCTTCAGGATCACCGCCTCGAGCGCCACCGGAATCGATCGATTGATCGTCCGCGGCGGTGGCGGCAGCTCGTTCACATGCCGGTACATCACCTGGACCGGATTATCGCCGGGGAACGGCAGACGACCCGTCAGCATCTCGTAGACAACGACGCCCGCGGAGTACAAGTCGCTCGCTGGCGTAATCTCCGCGCCCGACGCCTGTTCTGGCGCCATATACGCCGCTGTCCCGATCGCCGTCCCCGCCTCGGTCAAGCCCGCATCGGCGCTCCTCAGCCGGGCAATGCCGAAGTCGGTCACCTTCACCTGGTGCGTGTCTGTCAGCAAGACGTTCTGCGGCTTCACGTCGCGGTGCACGATGCCTGATGCATGGATTGCGGCAAGACCATCCAGCATTTGCCGGCCGAATCCAACCGCCTCGTCGACCGTCAGCGGGCCCTCCTCGCGGATGTAATCCTTCAGGCTCGGCCCGAGCACGTACTGCATGACGATGTAGGTCGTCCCATCGTCACGCCCGTAGTCAAACACCTGAATGACATTTGGATGGCTGATCCGCGCCGCAGCGCGCGCCTCATTCTCGAATCGAGACGCGAATTCCCCGTGCGACGCATATTGATCGCGCAGGATCTTGATCGCAACATCGCGTCCGAGCACCGTGTCGGTGGCTCGGTACGTAACCGAGAAGTTACCCTCCCCGATCGGCTCTTTCAGTTCGTAACGCTTACCCAGAATCCGCGGCTGAGACAGCGCCACGCCTCCTCCAACCACCCAGAGCGGCGCCAGTTTCACGCGTCGTCCGCGCGTCGGCCGCCCTCATCTCGTTAGTACAACGCATACTGTCCGAAGATCGTTATACCATCGGTGTCCGTACACTCTTCCAGCTTATAATGCCACGTTCGTCCCCATCAGGGTCAATATGCGACGATTGAGGCAGACGCCGGCTGGCAACGGACCAGTCTACTGCGTCCGCAGAAACGAGAGGACAGCCTACCGTGAGTGAAGACATCTCCTTTGATCTGGGCGGCGACGAGATGAGCGACGAGGAAAAGGCCTCGATCGTCAACTCCCTTGTCGACGAAATGCGTATCCTGTTCCACGATTATGTCAATAACAAGCTCCCCTACGACGAGCTCTCCTTCGAGATGTTCGACACCCTGCAGACCATCCATGCCCTCGCCACCGGCGCTCTCGTCATCGAGTACGAAGACGGTTTCGAGGATAGCGCCGACAACAATCACCACGCCGAACAGCCAGCCAGCCAGCCAAAGAAGGGCTCTCGGCACGATGGGAACTGACCTCGAGCGGAGAACTCGCGACGAGCTCGTCGGCCTGCTGGATCGCTGTGGAGCGCTCGCCGAGGGGGTACGTTTTCTGGAAGGCGACGACCTCCTCGAGCTGCTCGACGAGCTCGATTCGATGCGGGCGCTCATGATCGACGCATCGCTGATCCTTCGATCGTCCGTCGTCCGCTGACACTAACCTGTCCGATTGGCCAGCAGCGACTGTCCTCTGTGACGGTGCCATCGTCCTGGCCCCGCGCTATCCTCATAAACGTCCGGTGAGTCGCACTCGCCGTCCAGACGATCGTCGTTCGTGGCAGAGAGGAGGCTTAACATGGTACGCGCACTCCCGTTGCGTCTTCGCATCCCGCGGGCCTTCGAAGGGCCCACCCCTGCCACGGATCGACGTTGGTGACCTCTGGCGCTGAGCTGGAGCCATGCCACGCGACCACCGACCCGGGCAACGATGCCCGGGTCGCCGCGTCTCTGGAGAGGATTCTCAAGTGTCCCACCGCAGTAGCCCGATCGGTGGCCAGACCATCCACGGCCCGGTCATCATCCTCATCGGCGACAGGTTGACGATCCATCGACCGTCGCCGTCCCACGCTCGCTATCACGACTAGATATCCCGTCCCGTCGTCGTCTACTCCGGCGGCGACGGCGCGGGTCGGTCCGGTATAATCCCCAGTAGTCAACGTACGTACATCGCCGGATCGGACGATTCATGCCCCGCATTATCGCCTTCTTCAACCAGAAGGGCGGGACCGCCAAAACCACCAGCACACTCAACGTCGCCGCTGCGCTCGCCGAACGCGGCGTGCGCGTCCTCACGATGGATCTCGACCCCCAGGCTAGCCTGACGATGGCGTTCGGCGTCGACGTTGCCGGCCTCGAGTTTTCGGTCTACGACCTCTTCCTCGACGACGACCTTCCCATTGCCGACATCATTGTCCCGACGACCATCGACGGCGTTCACCTCGTCCCGAGTCATCCCGACTTCGCCACCGCCGAGATGGCGCTGATCAACGAGCTGGAACGGGAACGGATGCTGGCGACCCGGCTCGCCGCCGCTGACCTCTCGGACTTCGACGTCGTTCTCATCGACGCGCCGCCGGCCCTCGGACTGATCAGCATCAACATCCTCGTCGCCGCCTCCGAGCTGATCATCCCGATCGAGCCGCATCCGCTCTCGCTACTCGTCCTGCCACGCCTTTTCGACACCATCGCCCGCGTCCGCCGGCTCAACCCGAGCCTGAGCGTCGTCGGGTTTCTGCCGACGAAGGTCCAGCGGACGTCACGCCTCGCGAACGACATGATCGATGCCTTGCGCGACCGCTACCCCAACACACCGATCCTCCCGCCAATCCCACTGTCGATCAAGGGCGCCGAGTCGATTGCTGCCCGCACATCGATCCTCGATTACCTGCCGAAGTCGCCACTCTCCGTCGCGTACCGTGACGCCGCCGCCGTGCTACTCGATCATTCGCCGATCGGGTCGGCCCATGTCTGAGCAACGCGGACGTCGCAAACGCTTCTCCGTCGACGCGTTGTTCACCGACACCAGCGCGCGAGGAGTCGGCGTCAGCGAGCTGGTCGAAGCGAAGCTGATCCAGCTCGATCGTATCGAGCCCGACCCGCGGCAGCCCCGTACCGATTTCGACGCTGACGCACTCGAGGAGCTCGCCGGCTCGATTCGCGCCGACGGTGTCCTACAGCCGATCGCGGTCCGCTACGACGCAGAACGCGATATCTACGTGATCATCCACGGCGAACGCCGCTGGCGTGCTGCCCGGAACGCCGGCCTCGATACGATCCCTGCCGTCGTCCGCGACGTCCCCGAAGACCGCCGACTGATCCATCAGCTGGTCGAGAACGTCCTCCGCGAAGACCTCAATGCTCTCGACCGCGCAGCGGCACTTCGCGGTCTCAAGGCAAGCATGAACGATGCCCCCTGGGAACAAGTCGCCGAGGCCGTCGGCATTCGCCGTAGCCGCCTCTACCAGCTCCTCGGGACCGAGAAGCTGGCCGAGCCGCTCCAGGAAGCTCTACGTCGCGGCATCATCTCCGAGAAGCAGACGCGCTCGATTCAGCGTCTTCCCGAAGGCGTCCAGACCGAGCTTGGCAACCAGATTCTCGGCGGCCAGCTCGCCCCGGCCGCGCTCGCCACCTATGGCACCACTCGCACGGCGCGGGCCGGCCACGCCAGCGCCGACTATGCCCCCTTGCTGCGGCAAGCCACCAGCATGCGACGAACCATCGACGCGCTCACAGGTCCGGCAACGAACGCAACAGCCCGTGAACGCGCTCGCATTCGCGCGTCGCTCGTCGACCTCCGCGAGACGATCGATCTTCTCCTCCGTCGCCTCGAAGACTGACTATCGCGCCACCGAGATCGGCGATGCCTGTCTAGGCCACCGTCTGTCCCCCATCCGCCACGAGCATCGCCCCGGTGACGAAGCTGGCCTCGTCGCTTGCCAGAAACAGCGCACACGCCGCCAGCTCCTCCGGCTCGGCGATTCGTCGAAGCGGGATCATCTCCGTTGCCGCAGCCAGAGCCGCGGGGTCGGCCACGACGTCCGCCGTCAACCGCGTGCGCACAAACCCGGGCGTCAGCGCGTTCACGCGAATTCCCTCCGGCCCGTAGGTCACGGCCAGCGCCCGCACCAGCGAGAGCAGAGCGCCCTTCGTTGCCGCATATGCATGGGTCGGTCGCGTCCCAACGCCGATCAACGCGCTGCTGGATGACGTCACCACGATCGACCCGCCGCCGGCCGCTCGCAGGTGAGGCAGTGCCGTCCGGCACAACGCATAGACCCCGCGTGCGTTCACGTCGAATGCGCGGTCCCATCGCTCCGGCTCGATCGTCTCCACCGTGCCGCCAACGACGACCGTTCCAACCGCTGCGTTGGCAACAACGATGTCGAGACCTCCCAGCCGTTCTGCCGCCGTATCGACCGCGGCTGCCACCGACTCGACATCGCCGACGTCGCACTGCAATGCGAAGGTCGAGCCGTTCCCAACGATCGCCGACGTAAGCTCCTCCGCGCCGGCCAGGTTGACATCCAGAATCGCAACCGCCGCCCCTTCGGCGACAAAACGCCGAACGATTGCCGCGCCGATCCCGGTCGACCCGCCGGAGATGATGACGCGCTTTCCCGCCAGACGGCTCATGATGTCCCTCCCAGCGACTGCTGCCCAAACAGCTCCCAGATCCGCGCCGCGTAGCGAATCCCGTTGCGGTAATAGTCGAGCACCATGAACTCGTCCGCCGCATGTCCGCGCCAGGCCGGCGGGCCAACACCCGTTCCGGCTGCCGGGATACCTCCGAGCATCCCGCCGAGCCAGACCCCTTGCCGGCCGGAGGCGTCTCCCGTCGGCTGTGTCTCCGGTTGAGCGCCGTACACCTGTCGCGCCGCGTCGATGACGACATCAGCGAATGCGTTATCCAGTGCTGTCCGCGACGCCTCAATCGAGCCCATGTCTTCCATCTCGAAATCCGCGCAGCCGTGGTCGTCGAGAAATTGGCGCAGCGTTGCCAGAAGTACGTTGGGATCCTGGTCGGCCACCAGCCGGAAGTCGAGCCGGCACGCGGCCCGGCTCGGCAGCACCGTCTTGTGCCCCTCGCCCATCCAGCCGGTCGCGAATCCAGCGATGTTGCACGTCGGCGTGAACAGCAGCCGTTCGTGCGCGTCCACACCTGACACGCCGTCGATGAACTCCGTCACTCCAAGATCGCGCTGTTGCGCCGCGTCGTCCCAGCCGGCCTGCTCCAGCATCTCCCGTTCCAGATGCGTCACCGGCCGAATCGCATCGTAGAACCTCGGGAGGTGAATCCGCCCGTCCGGCGTCTTCAGTTGCGTCAACGCCCAGATCAACCGCCACGCCGGGTTCTGCACCAGTCGCGCACGAGCAGAATGGAGATCCTGCTCCGCCCCACGAGCACGAATCTCAACGAACAACAGCCCGCTTGATCCAAAGCTGATTCGCGGTCGATTACTGCCACCAAATCCGCCATCAAACGACAACGCAGCATCTGCTTTCAGCAGATCGGTATTCGCGCGCACCCAGGCCGGCAGGCTGGGGCTGCCGCTCTCCTCCTCGCCATCGAACACCACCTTGATCGAACAAGGTAGATCGACCCCAGCATCGCGAAATGCTGCAATCGCCCGCAGGTGACAGAGCAGGTTCCCCTTTGCGTCAGTCGTCCCTCGCCCATACATCACGCCGTCGACGATCTCGGCGGCGAATGGCGCGTGGGTCCACTCGTCGAGGGGCTCCGGTGGCTGCACGTCGTAGTGGTTGTAGATCACCAGCGTCGGCGCACCCTGCCGGCCCGACTCGATTGACCCGAACACAACGGGCAGCCCGTCTGTTTCCATCACTCGCGCGTCGATTCCCAGGTCGGTCATCATATCGACCAGCAATCGCGCGCACTCTCGAACGCCAATGTTCTGCGACGAGATACTTGGCTGCTGCACGACTCGCTGCAACGCCGCGACGCTCTCTCCGAACCGATCCTCGATCGCCTGCTCTACTCGCTCTATGTCGCTCATCGAGCTCCCCCTGTTTGCCTCTGCAACTGGAGCGCACTCTAACAGACACAGGGGGCTTTCACTCCTGAAGATGGGAAAGCGGGAGGCACTGCGGAGGGTGCGCAAGAATCTGGCGCGGAGCCAGTGTAAAGAAAAGACCGCCCGGCAGGAACACTGCCGGGCGGTCAGAAGGCAAGCGTCGTATTGCTATTCGTATCT
>Ga0073905_10000307_pt1 | contig 22238 bp, 14 predicted proteins | sample KloWWTupernatant_FD_65482 | JGI IMG/M metagenome (GOLD analysis project Ga0073905, IMG submission 65482) | Active sludge microbial communities from Klosterneuburg, Austria, studying microevolution and ecology of nitrifiers - Klosterneuburg... | ecosystem: Engineered > WWTP > Aerobic digester >... | reverse complement strand
CAGTCGCTGGATCGCGGGAACGGTCGATGTCGATTCGCTCATCGTGTCACGCGTGTCGCTCGGAGCGCAGCGCTAGCGTCGACGCCCGGGTCACGGCTACCCTGAGCGCCCACATGAACACGCAACGTCAGGATGAGCGGGTGAAGGCCGTCATCGACGACCAGCAGAGCAGCGACGCTCTGGACACGACCTTGGAAATCGCGCGCCGTCGCGCACAACGGGAACGGCCTGATCGTTCAGCGCGCATCGGCGCCATGGCCATGGGCACACCATTCCTGGTCGCGGCTGGCGTCCTGGCCGGCTTCAGGCATCACATCACCGGGCGCGAGTGGTTGCTGGCCGCCCTGTTGGGCGTCTTGTACCTGGTCGCCAGCAGCGTCGAGTTCGAGGCCGCGATGGGAACCACAGTGCCCTCCGAGCAGGTATTGGTGGCGATGTACCTGCTGCTGCCGGCCTCGATGCCCCCGCTGGTCGCGCTGCTCGTACTGATCTGCGTCCGGCCCGGTTGGATGCGGCGACCCCACCCCACACATTCATTCCTCCTGCGCGCAGCGTCGGCGTGGCAGACGATGGGGCCGGTTCTCGTACTGCTCCACTTCGGCCACGGACAACCCCCGTCGCTGTCACACTGGCCGCTGTACATCGCGGCGCTCCTGTCGCAATTCGTGATCGACATGGTGCTCGTCACCATCCGCGCTCGCTCGCTGCGCATGCCATTGCGCAGCCTGCGCCAGCCGCTGCTATGGACTTGGGCGATGGACACGGTGATGGCGACCATCGGGCTCGGTGCAGTTCTCGCCACTGGCGGATCCTTCACAGTGTTGCCGTTCCTGGCGGCGCCCATCGGGCTGATCTGGCTGCTGGCCAACGACCGTCAGCGGCAGGTGGAGACCTCACTGACACTCGGCCAAGCCGTGCTCGATGCACGCGGCGAGGCGCGACTCGATCAGCTCACCGGCGCCGCCAACCGACGTGCGTGGGAGGAAGCGGTCGAGGCGGCACAGACCGAGATCGACGCATCCTGGGGAACCCGGATCGCAGTCGTTGCGATTGCCGACGTCGACCGGTTGAAGCAGGTCAACGACACGCTTGGCCACTCCGTGGGCGACGCATTGATCGCGGCGACTGCCAACGCGCTGCGCCGGGCAGCCCCGGAGGGCGCAACGCTCGCCCGCATCGGGGGCGACGAGTTCGGGGTGCTGTGGGTGACGACTCGCGAGGAGTTCGAGGCAGCAGACTTCGTTGACTCGTTGCGCACCGCGATGACCGACAACGAGGACGTCGATCAGCTGCAACTCCTCGCTTCCATCGGGTTCGCCACCACCCCACCTGCGATCTCGGTGGAGGAAGCCATCGAGCACGCCGACGTCGACCTGTTCGAGCAGAAGGAACTGCGGCGCTCAGCCAGTTGACCGCGCCATTTCCTCCGGCCGTTCCAGCCCGTAGACTGCACACGTGCTGCAGTCTCGATCACCTCTCGTTCTTCCGCAGGCCAACGATGCCTGCTGGTGTGGCAGCGGGCGCAAGTACAAGCGCTGCCACAAGGGCCAGGAAGGTCGAGTCATGCAGGGCGAGATCAGCCCGATGCGTAGCGTGCCCGACCACATCCCCAAGCCGTCGTACGCCGCCACCGGCCAGGTCACGCGGTGGGCCGAAGATCGTGTCAAGTCACCCGAGATCATCGAGCGCATGCGCCACGCCGGCCTTGTCGCGGCAGAGATCCTCCGGCTCGCCGGCGAGATGGTGAAGCCCGGTATCACCACCGAAGAGATCGACATCTTCGTTCACGAGGCCAACATCGAGCGCGGCGCCTACCCAAGCCCGCTCAACTATCACGGCTATCTCAAGAGCGTGTGCACCAGCGCGAACGAGATCATCTGCCATGGCATCCCCGACAGTCGGGTGCTGCAGAACGGCGACATCCTCAACCTCGACGTGACGTCGTTCATCGGCGGCGTCCATGGTGACACGAATGCGACGTTCTTCGTCGGCGATGTCGATCCGGCCAGCCGTCAGCTCGTCCAGGTCACCGAGGAGTGCATGTGGCACGGCATCGAAGCCATTGTCCCCGGCCGCCCGCTCAGCGATGTGGGCCGCGCCATCGAGAACCACGCGAAGAAGCACAAGTTCGGTGTGGTGCGGGCGTTCATCGGTCACGGCATCGGCGAGCAGTTCCACACCGACGTGCAGGTACTGCACTACTACGACGAGCGCGCCTCGATGATCATGCGTCCGGGCATGACGTTCACGGTCGAGCCGATGATCACGCTCGGCGGCTGGCAGCACAAGATGGTCTTCGACGACGACTGGACTGCCGCCACCGCTGATGGGAAGTGGACTGCTCAGTTCGAGCACACCTGCCTGGTCACCGATGACGGTGTCGATGTGTTGACCGCGCCGGGTGGCCCCTCGCCATCAGCGCCCTGGCGTCGCTGACCATTTCCACTGCGTGCCCGCTCGGTCGGCGTGGCAACATGCGCACGTGCCCTTCCTGCGTGACGACCTCGAACGGCGCATCGTCCGACTCGCGATTCCGGCGCTGGGAACCCTGGCCGTCGAGCCGCTGTACGTGTTGGTCGACACCGCAATCGTCGGCCGCCTCGGCACGCCCCAGCTCGCCGGTCTGGCCATCGCGTCCACACTGTTGCTCACCGTTGTGTCGCTGACTGCGGCGCTGGAGTACGGCCTGACCCCCGATGTCGCATTCGCACACGGCCGCGGCGATGCGCCCGAAGCGCGGCGAGTGGCCACCAACGGCCTGCAGTTGGCAGCGATGCTCGGCGTGCCGATGGGCCTCGTGCTCGGCGTTGCGGCGCGGCCACTGTGTTGGTTGCTCGGCGGACGCGGCGATGTCCTGGGGTATGCGTCGACCTACCTGCGCATCAGCGCCGTCGGGCTGCCGTTCGTGCTGATCGCGTACGTCGGCCACGGTGTGATGCGTGGCGTCAACCAACTGCGCAAGCCGCTGCTGGTGGTGTTCGTCGCCAACATCGTGAACCTGGTGCTGGAGATCGTTGCGGTGTACGGACTGCACCTCGGTGTCGCCGGCTCGGCGTGGAGCACCGTGATCGCGCAGTTCTTCGCCGCGGTTGCGTTCCTTGGCATCATGCGCCCGCACCTGACTCGGCTGCGCGCGACGTGGGCGCGTATGAAGCCGGTGCTCGCCAGCGGCGTCCACTTCGCGGTGCGTTCGCTGGCGATGTTCGCCGTGTGGAACTCAGCGACCTTCGTCGCCGCACGCATCGATACTCCGACGCTGGCTGCGAACCAAGTGCTCACTCAGCTGTTCATCTTCCTCGCGCTCGTGCTCGACGCCCTTGCGATACCCGCACAGTCCCTCGTGGCGGGCGAATTGGGCGGCGGACGTCCGGCCGAAGCCGCGCGGGTCGGGCGCATCAGCACACGGCTCTCGCTGTGGGTCGCAGCCGGGCTGGCGGTGGCGCTCGTCGCGCTCAGCCCATTCGCTCCGGCGCTCTTCAGCGGCGACAGCGCCGTCCGCTCTCGGCTGACGGCAGGGCTCATCATCCTCGCGGTGATGCAGATCCCTGGCGCAATAGCGTTCGCCTACGACGGCGCTCTCATCGGTGCGAAGGACGAGCGTTGGCTGGGCCGCCGGGCCGTCTACAACTTGCTCGGGTACCTGCCGTTGGCGTTGGCCACCCTGTTCTTCCCTGTGCTCGGCCTGGCGGGGCTGTGGGGCGCTCAGTTGACCTGGATGGCCTTGCGGGCATGGGTCAATGCCCGCCGCTGGCAGGCGCTGGCTGCCCGCGACTTCCACCGTGTCATGCCCTGACTGCGGCAGATGCCGCAGATCGATGACGCGGTGGCGCCTTTCGAGCTAGCGGAGGGGGATGCTGGCCAACAGCTTCGGGTTGAGACGGACGCTGGTGGCGGAGAGCCCGCTGCCGGCAGCGTGTTGGTGTACCCACTCGTTGGCAGCAGCGGACGCGAGCACGGCCAGCACCTGCTCGGGCTCGTCGGTGACGCACGTGATGACTGGCACGCTCGGTAGCCACTCGCCGTGCACGTCGTGAACGGCTTCGATCACCTTCGTCTGGTTCGCGATCAGAATCTTCGGAACCAGCCGCGCAGCCGCCCACTTCTGCAGCGCCGGTGAAAGGCGATCGACAGCGACTCGCGGCGCGTCGAAGTGCTGCTTGGCGAATCGCACCGATCGTTGGCCCCACAGGCACAGGCCCGGCTCGATGAGGCCGCTGGTGATCAGTGGCGGACCGATCTCGTCGTCGCCGACCGCGCCGACCAGGCCGTAGTACTGGTCACGGAAGTCGACGGCGAACGTCGCAATGGTGCCCAGGGTGGGCCCGTCGTGAGCAGCGGCGGACGTACCCGTCAGCAGGCCCGACCAGGTTCGCGGCATCGGCATCGGTGCCACCTCGGTGAAGTCGGGGCCGAACGACCGGCGCACCTCGCCCTGCTCGCCGCCGACCTCCCATACGCCCGCCCATACACGCACACTTGCGTCGAACATCTGCGTGTCGGACCACCACATCCAGCGAAGCGCTGCCGCGCCGTCGACGGCGGAGCGAATGGCAGCAGCGTCGCGCGTGGCCAGCAGTGACTGCGGCAGTACGAACCCCACGCGCCCACCCGGACGCGCGAGACGAATCGCCAGAGCGAGGAACTCAGCCGCCGCGTCCGCGTAGGGGCCGCCGCCGAACTTGCTACTGCCACCGCGCGACGTCAGCCGCGAGAGTTGATTGAGGAACGGCGGGTTGCCGATCACGATGTCGAACTGCTCGTCATCCCAGTCTCGGTGCAGTGAATCGTCGTGGATGAAGCCGGCCGATGCGTCGATGTCGACACCAGTCTGTTCCGGCAGACAGGTCGCGCGCAGGAACCGCCCATCGCCACATGCAGGGTCCAGCACGGTACGCGCACCGTCGAACACCGTCTCGCGCACCAGCGCCGCGACCAGCGCCGGTGGCGTGTACCACGCTCCCAGTTCCTTGCGCGTCGGTCGCGCCGCGGGCTGGCGTTGGGGTTCAGTCACCCTGTGAGCGTAGGGTCTCCTCCCGTGACGGGACCGAACCTCGACATCGATCACCTCAGCGCCGACGCTGCCGACCGCTACCTGTCCTTCGATCGCGATCAATGGGCGGCGCTGCGCGCAGCCACCCCGCTGACACTGAGCGCGGACGACCTGGAGTCACTGCGCGGTATCAACGAACGCATCAACCTCGACGAGGTCGCGGCGGTGTACCTGCCGCTCACACGACTGCTCAACCTGTACGTCGCCGCCACGCAGAACCTGCACAAAGCGTCGGCCGCGTTCCTCGGCACGCTGGCACCGAAGGTGCCGTACGTGATCGGCGTCGCCGGCAGCGTGGCAGTCGGCAAGAGCACTTTCGCTCGCATTCTGCAGGCACTGCTCGCGCACTGGCCAGATCATCCCCAGGTCGATCTGGTGACCACCGACGGTTTCCTGCACCCCAACCGGGTGCTCGAGGAACGCGGCATCATGAACCGCAAAGGCTTCCCCGAGAGCTACGACACGCGCCGCCTGCTGCAGTTCCTACGCGACCTGAAGAGCGGCGCCGCCGAGACCAGCGCACCGGTCTACAGCCACGTCGTGTACGACATCATCGACGGCGAGGAAGTGGTCGTCCGTCAACCCGACATCGTGATCATCGAGGGTCTCAACGTGCTGCAGGTGGGCACGCCGATCGATAGCTCAGGGGTCACCGAGTTCGTCAGCGATTACTTCGACTTCTCGATCTACATCGACGCCAACGAACGCGACATCGAACAGTTCTACGTGCAGCGCTTCCTCACGCTGTGCGAGACCGTGTTCCAGAACCCGAACAGCTTCTTCCAGCACTACGCGCACCTCACGCGCGAGGAGGCAGTCGAGACCGCACAGTTCATCTGGCGCGAGATCAACGGCAAGAACCTGCGCGAGAACATCGCACCCACCAAGACCCGCGCCAGCCTGTTGCTCACCAAGGGCAACGATCATCGCGTGACGAACGTGAAGCTTCGCCGCCTGTGAGCGCACGTCTGGTCACGTGCGTGGCGATCGTGGGCCTCATGCTGACCGCATGTGGTGGCGACGACGGCCCGGGAACCGTCAAATTGTACGACCGGGCGCCGGTGCCCGGTGTACCCGACCGGACGGCCACGGTCGACGCGACCGCAATGAGTCGCGACGGGTCGTACTGGGGCGAACTGGTCCTGCCTGGCGATGCGGGTCGACGTACGTTGACCTTTCACATCACCCAGGCCTTCTTTGCCGACACGTGTGCAGAGGAGCTCGGCATCGACCGGTGCCCGAACAACTTCGGCACGCGCAGCGAGCCCAGCCTCGACGTGGACGTGGCGCTGACAGATCTCGAGTCGGTCACGGTGGTCACCACCGATCGATTCAACTTCGCCATCACAGCAGACGAACTGCTTTCGCTGGCCGGCGGTGCCACGCCGGCAGCAGCGGCACCGGAGGGCTATGCGTTCGCGCCGTTCCCCTTCCTGTTGACAGTGCGCGACGGCAAGATCGTGGAAGCTCGCCAGATCTGGCTGGCGTAGCGAGTCAGTCTGCGGCGAGCCACGCGGGCAGGTCGGCGATGGACTCCAGCTCCGCGAAGTGATGGCGTTCGACGTCGAGCGGGTCGACGCGTTCCAGCTCCCACAGCAACGGGTACGGCACGTGCACGGCTGTCCCACCCAGTGCCATCACCGGCAGAATGTCGCTGCGAACGCTGTTGCCCACCATGCACACGTGCTTCGGGGCCACGCCGAGCTTGCGAAAGATGCGGTCGTAGGTCTGCGGGTCTTTTTCCAGCAGGATCTTCACGTCGGTGAAGTGATGGGCCAACCCGCTGGTCTCCACCTTGTGCGTCTGGTGGATGAAGTCGCCCTTGGTGATCAGCACCAGTCGATACTCGCGACCCACGGCGGCCAACACCGCGGGAACGTGGGGAAGCAGTCGCACGGGAGCGGTGAGCGTCGACCGGACCGTCTCCAACAGCTCGCTGATCACCGAGGTGGGCACAGCCCCGTCGGTGATGCTCAGGGCAGCTTCCACCGCGCTCAAACCGAACGCCTTGACGCCGTAGCCGAAGATCGGGAGGTTCTTGCGTTCGACCGCCGTCAGCGCTGCCCGGACGCCGATGCCGTCGGGAGCGAACGGGGCAACAAGCTCCACGAAACGCAGTTCGCTTGCCGTGAACGCATCCTCGCTGTGCCACAGCGTGTCGTCGGCGTCGAACGCGACCACATCAAACGACTTCATGCGTCCGCTCCGTTCACCGATGCAGGGCGTTGAGGTAGTTGTAGACGGTGATGCGGCTGACACCCATTGCATCGGCAACGTCTTCGACGGCGCGGCGCAGGATGAAGGCGCCACGATCGTCGAGCAACCGGATCGCTTTCTGCTTCTCTTCTCGCGGCAGGCTCGGAAGGGCAGCCCCCATTTCACGCTCGACCGATTCGATGAGCCGGTCGAGCGCACCATGCAGTGGCGCCGGGCGGACGGCGGCGATGACCACTCCCTCCCACTTCAACGGCAGGTCGCCGGGCTCGCGGTCGTCGACGGCCACCAGCGACGCACCGAGCTGCTCGACGATGGGCTTGACGGCGAGCACCAGTGGGTGACGTGGCAGCTTTTTCACTCGTCACCGGCCGTGTCGGACACGCGCTCGGCGTGCAGGCTGACGTGCGTTGCACCGTTGGCGAACGCCTGACCGACGATCAGCCCGGAGACTTCTGCGAGCTGCTCCTGGCTGACGGTGCACGAAGAACCGAACGGCCCGAACTCGACCTCGACACCGAGTGCCGTTACTGCGTCGACCGCCGCCGTCACATGCGGGCCAGGGTTCCCTTCGCGAAACGGTTCGATGGTGAACTCCAACTGCAGCACGCTGCGATGGTAGCGACCCAACACCCGCCTTGTTGCCGCCGCCTACCCACAGTCGACCGCGACCGCCAGCGCGGCGCACACTTCCCGCATGCGATCGTCGCTCAGCCGTCCTAGCCGCCGCGTGAGAAGGCCGACGGAGACCATCGTGGGTGTGTCAAGGCCGAGCACGCAGCTCACTGTCACCGGATCGTCTCCGGGCTCAAGAGCGACTTCGGTCGCGAGGCCCCGCTTCGACGTGGTGGCGAAGGCCACGAGAACTCGACGCAGTCTTGGAATGGCCTCATCGCGACTCAACACCACACACGGTCTATGCCCCGCTTCCGGCGTTTCACTCCACCACAAGTCACCCCTGTTCGGGAGCATCCGAAGCCTTCCGTCGAAGTGCAAGTTCGGCGGACGCAAGCGAATCGAGAAACGACTCCATGTCGCCCCACTCGTCTGGGGTGTTCAGCGGGATGCGGTCGTAGGCCTCGTATGACCGATCGATCTCAGCCCGCCGGCGCGCAGCGACCAGGGCTGCAAGCGCAGCATCGATAGTGGCAGCGTCGTTGCCGATGCCCAAGTTGCGGGCAGCGGCCAAAGTTGCTTCGTCGACAGTGGTGCTGATCCGAATTCGACTCATGCCACGAGTGTGGCATGACTCTGCTACAGCGGTCAACGGGCGCCCATCACCCGCTGGAGATCGGTACTGCGCGCGATGCAGTCGCTACCTGCCGCGTCGAAGGCTTGGTTGAGCTTGCCGAGCGCGGTGCGGAACGACGTGTTCCAGTCGCTCTCGAACTGATCGCGAGCCGGGCCGACCCACGTGGTGCCGCTGAGAGCGGACGACACTGCGCTCATCACACCCTCGATGCTGGTGATCTGCTGCTTCAGCGAGCGGCCGAGGGACGCGAGCTGCTCGGGGTTTGCGCCGTACATGGACATGATGGTTCCTTTCGCCGGCCCGCCCAGTGCAGCGCCGTCATCTGTACTGGGCATGGTGAGATCACCAGAACGGCAAAAGCAGCGGCAACAGCAACTCGACGTTGTCGGGTACGAACTGCTCGGTCGCCATCAACACGTTGAGTTCCTCGGCGCTCACCCATCGAACCTCGGCGATCTCGCCGTCGGTGAAGGTGAACGGTCCGTCGTGGACGGCGAGGTAGCCGCGACCGATGAGCGCGACCGACTCGTCGGCGAAGCGACCCTCGCCGAGGTGGTGGAAGTCGGCGACCTCGATGCCCAGTTCCTCGGACAGTTCGCGACGGGCAGCGACTTCGTACGACTCGCCAGCGGCAACCACACCACCGGCCGCCATGTCCCACATGCCGGGCCACACGTCCTTGTCATCCGCTCGCCGGTGCGCCAGCAGGCGGCGGTCGCTGCCCATCACCGCGATGCTGACGGCTCGATGCTGCAAACGACCGGCGCGCATTTCCTTGCGCGTGACCGTTGCGATCACCAGATCGTCGTCGTCCACGATGTCGACCAGTTCCGTTTCGCTGCCCACGCCGTCTTGCCTAGCATGCGGCAATGGAACTCGACACCTTGATCGCCGAAGCCCGCGACCTCCACGACGAGACAGTTGCGCTGCGGCGCACGCTGCACCGCTGGCCGGAACTGGGTAACGACCTGCCGGTGACTCGCGAGAACGTGCTCGCTGCGCTGGAGGGTCTGCCGCTCGACCTGACGCTGCACGAGACCACCAGTGGCATCGCGGCGATCCTCGACGGCGGCAAGCCTGGCCCGACGGTGTTGTTGCGAGGCGACATGGATGCGCTGCCGCTGCACGAGGACACCGACCTGCCCTTCCAGAGCGCTGACGACGGCAAGATGCACGCCTGCGGTCACGACACGCACACCGCGATGTTGGTCGGCGCCGCGAAGCTGCTGAGCGCACGTCGCGACGAGATTCCCGGCCGCGTGCTGTTCATGTTCCAGCCCGGTGAGGAGGGCGGCGGCGGTGCAGGGTTGATGCTCGACGAAGGCCTGCTCGACGTGCCGCACGCCGCGGATGGCAGCGAGTCGCCCGTGACCGGCGCCTACGCACTGCACATCACCAGCAACCTGCCCACTGGCTGGATCGCCAGCAAGGGCGGCAGCATCATGGCGTCCGCCGACGTGATGATCATCACCGTGGTCGGTCGCGGCGGACACGCCAGCCAGCCGCACGCCGCACTCGACCCCATCCCGGTCGCCTGCGAGATCGTGCAGGCGTTGCAGATGATGGTGACTCGCACCATCGACGTGTTCGACCCAACCGTGGTCACCGTCGGCCGCATCTCTGCCGGCACCACCAACAACATCATCCCCGAGACCGCTGTCATCGAAGGCACCATCCGCGCCCTCAGCGAGCGCACTCGGGCGAAGGTACGCGACGGCATTCGACGCGTGGCGGAAGGTGTCAGCGCAGCCCACGACGCCCAGGTCATCGTCGAGTTCGAAGACGGTTACCCGGTCACGGTCAACAACCCGGGCTCGGCCGACTTCGCGCTCGCTGTCGCCGGCGACGTCATCGGTGCAGCCTCCACCGTTCGTCTGCCCAACCCGGTGATGGGCGCCGAAGACTTCAGCTACGTACTCAACCGGGTGCCGGGGGCCATGCTGTTCCTCGGTGGCACCGGAGAGGGCCGCAACCCGGCCACCGCTGCACCCAACCACTCGAACCGAGTGACCTTCGACGAGAACGCCATGATCAACGGCGTCGCCGTCTACAGCGCGATGGCGCTCCGCCACCTCGCCGGTCACCTCGTCTAGTCCATACTGCCCCGGAGTTCGCGCAGGTCCTCGCGGCAGCGCCAGGTGCGCTTGGCCCGCACCATCACCACGGGTCCCAGCTGATTGGGGGATCGCGCACGAGCACCCGCCGGCGACCGTTGCCGGCACCGAACACGCCGACATCACGCATTGTCTGGGGGACGACCTTAAACCCATCCAGGTTGAACACCACCGACGTCCGCGCCACCACTACCGCCTTCCACGTCGAGGGCCCGGGCCCTGTGAACTTCAAAGTTCACAGAATGCCAGGCCCCCGACACAGCGGACCCCTATCCCACCAGCAACCGGGTCGCCACCCCCCTTTCAACGAGTAGCGCCGCTTCATCCGCAACGGGGAGACCCCGTGCTTAAGCGACCGAGCGTCGACGGCGGCGGGTTGCCATTAGTGCGAGAGCACCGATACCGAGCAGGCTGGCACCGCCATAGACCAACGGCAATGCGTTGCCACCGGTGGCCGGAATCTCCGCGGGAGGCGGCAGAGGGTTGTCAACCCTTACCTTGTCAGTATCGAGGATGGCGGTGTCGTGGTCATCTTCGTCGCCCGGAAGGGAATCAATGTTCACGTCATCGTTGAAGACCAGCAGGTCGTTTGTCATGTCGGTGTCAGGCGTCGAATCGGCATCCTTGACGACCTCGCCGGGGATGCTGTAGGCACCACTCCCATCAGAAACGATCTCTGCATAGTTGGTGTACGAATCCTTGGTGACATCGTCGAGCCGGAGCGTCAGGGAAAGTTGCCTGATCTCGTTCGGGACGAGATTGGAGATCTCCCAGGTCACTCGCTGGCCAGCGAACAAGCCACCGCTGTCAGCCGACACGAACGACATCCCGGCCGGGATCAGATCCTGAATGGTGATCGCACCGGAATCCACGTTGCCCTGGTTCTTCACTGCGACAGTAAAGACGATGTTGGAACCCTGCTTGAACGACTGCCCAGCAGGAAGGATTTTCACCAACGCCAGGTCGTAGTCGACCACCGCCGAGATGGGTGCGATGTCGTGGTCGTCCTCATCGACAGCCGGATCGTTGTGCTGTGTTGTGGGCAGCTCCGTCTGGTCGACCAGTACGTCATCAGAGGGGTTCGTGTTAGGAGTCGAATCATCGTCCTCGACGTCGCCCGCAACCGGGGTTTCGTAGCCGGGGCTGTCGTAGATGTCGGCACCATCGGAACTGATCTCCGAATAGTTCATCCACGGACGCTTGGCCAGGTCGATGATCTTCATCGTCACGCTCACTGTTCTGGTGGCACCGGCCGCCAGATCGCTGAGATTCCACGTCACCGTGGTGGTGCTGGGCAGCGTCAGCCCGCCGTCGGTAGCACTGATCGCCTGCAGGCCTACGGGCACCCAATCAGTGATGGTGTAGTTGCCAGAACTGACGTTGCCCTGGTTCTTCACCAAGATGTCGAACGTCGCGGTGCCGTTGGCCTGGATGGTGGCCGGACCGACCTTCACCAACGCCAGGTCGTAGAGGACCGGAGCGTCGACGAAGGCGACATCGGCATCATCCTCACCGTTGGGAACAACAGCGTCAGGGTTGACGATGTCGTTCGTCGGGTGCTCGTAGGTGCCATAGCCGTCACCCTCCACATCACCGTTGTCGTTGTCAGTGACGGCATCCGGGATGGAATCGATGTCCTCGATGTCGATCACCGTCGGGAAGTCCAGCCGGGAAGGAACGTCGTAGGCATCAGCACCGTCGGCGCTGATCTCGGCGATGTTCTTGAAGGGCCGCTTGGTGATGTCGGTGATGGTCGCGGTGAAGGTGAACGCTTTCGATGCACCGGGCACCAAGCTGGTCATATTCGTCCAGATCACCTTTCCAGCGGTGGCCGTGCTGCCACCGTCGCTCGCCGCGCTGGCAGCCATGCCCACCGGCAGGTTGTCGGTGATCGTGTATAGACCGCTGGGCACAGTGCCCTGGTTCTTCACGGTCACGGTGAACACCACCGAACCGTCGGGCAGCATCGTGGTGGCGCTGACCGTCTTGGCCAAGGCCAGGTCGTAGACCACATCGGCCCCGACATCGGCGATGTCGGCGTCATCCTGCGGACCGTCTACCGGCGAGCCCGGTGCGCCCGTCTGAGCGTCAGCACCCATTCCGGCACTACCGATCACCAGGTTGTCGATGCCGTTGCCCTGCACTGGGTGCTCGACGAGCACCGGATAGGCGCCGTCGTTACCGGTGTTGGAATCCGGGATGGAATCGATGTCCTCGACATTGATCCCGGCGAACCCTGTCCGAGCCGCTACGTCGTAGAAGTCGGCACCATCGGCGCTGATCTCTGCAAAGTTTCGGTACGGCCGAAGAGTGAGGTCGCTGATCGTGGCTGTCCACGTACGGTCCGTCTTGATGCCTGGAAGGAGGTTAACCGTCCATGTGATCGTGCCGGCGCCGGAGTCGTACACGCCGCCATTACCGATCGGCAGCACCGGGGCGATGCCCGCGGGCACGGTGTCCGTGACCACGAAGTCGCGGCTCGGCACAGTGCCCTGGTTCTCTACCGTGATGGTGTAGGTGATGGTGTCGTCGTACTTGATGCTCGACGTGTTAGTGGACGAGTTGACCGTGGCGACCTTGGCCAGGGCCAGGTCATACACCACGTCGACTCCGACATCGGCAATGTCGGCATCATCTTGACCACCGCTGGCCGGGTCGACAACGATCGGCGGAGCATCTGCACCGACGCCGGCATCGTCGATGCCTGCGTTGTCGATGCCGGACGGGCCGATCGGCAACTCGATCAGCGCCGGGTAGGTGCCGTCGTTGGTCGTAATCGCATCGGGGATCGAGTCGACGTCCTCGATGTTGATCAGCGGTGCATCGTAGTTATCGGCGCCATCGGCGCTGATCTCCGCGAAGTTGCGGAACGGACGCTTACTGATATCGCTGATCGTGGCCTGCCAGCTGACCGTGGTGGATTCACCCGGGTTCAGCTGCGGCGACCCGTTGAGGTTGCCGATCGTCCACGTAATGGTTCCCGCACCGGCGTCGTACACGCCGCTGTTCGGAATCGGCAGCACTGGGGCAAGCCCAGCGGGCACGGTGTCGGTGATAACGAATTGCTTCGAGTCGACGTTGCCCTGGTTCTGGGCGGTGATCGTGAAGGTGATGGTGTCGTTGTACTTCACCACGTTCTTGTCGACCACCTTGGCCAGGGCCAAGTCGTAGATCACCGGGTAGGTGAGATCTGCAATGTCGGCGTCGTCCTGGGGATCACTGTTACGGACGCCGGCGTCATCGATCGTCAGGTTGTCGATACCCGTCCCTGGCGGCGACAGCAGCGACGGATACGTGCCGTCGTTGCCGTTGTTCAGGTCAGGTGTCGAATCCTTGTCCTTCACCGTGATGGTGGAGGTGGAGTAGTCCCCGGCGGAATCGGCGCTGATCTCTGCGATGTTGCGGTACGGGCGCTGTGTGATGTCACTGATCGTGACAACGTAGGACCGGTCGAGCTGAGCACCGGGGAGCATGTCAGGCATGGTCCAGGTGATCGTGCGCAGGGTGGAGTTCCATGAGCCACTGTTGGCGATGGGAAGTAGCGGCTCGATGCCTGCGGGCACCCAGTCAGTGACCGTGAAGGCGTGGCTGGGCACCGTGCCCTGGTTTTTCACGGTGATGGTGAAGGTGGCCTTGCCCGTCTCGATGCCCTTGGTGGCAAGGTCAGTGGCGTCGACGATCTTCGCCAGTGCGAGGTCGTAGACCACGTTCACACCGACGTCGGCGATATCGGCGTCGTCACCGTTGAGAGCGTCGTGGGCAACACCCGCCAGGCCAGGGGTGACATCGGTCGCCGCAGCGACACCAAAGTTATCACTGGTGGAGCCATCCGGAACTGCAGGCAGTTCCACGAGCGAGGGGTATGCACCGTCGTTCGCGGTATTGGTGTCCGGGACCGAGTCAATGTCGTTGATGCTGTACAGCAGCTGGGCAGAATCCTGACTGATCTCGGCGTAGTTGCGGTACGGACGCTGGTTGAGACCCGTCATGCCGTCAATGTTGGCTGTAATCGTTAGAGTCTTCAGCTGCCCGGGCTTGAGGTTGGGCAGGTTGATCCACGTGATCGTGCGGTCGATCGAGTTGAAAGTACCGCCGTCGACGCCAGTGGCGATGAGACCCACCGGGAACTTGTCGGTGACGTTGTACACACCCGAGTCCAGGTTCCCCTGGTTCCGAATCGTGATGGTGTACGTGATCGAATCGGTGGCGAGGATGACGTTGGAGTTGACCGTCTTCGCCAACGCCAAGTCGTAGACACCCGAGTTGGTGATCACGGCGTCGTCGTTGTCGTCCTGGTCCTTCGTCTTGTCCTCGCCGCCGACCGGGCCGTCGTAAGAGGTACCGAGCGTGTTGTTGGCATCAACAGGCAGGTACAGATCGTTGGGCACCGTGTTATCACTGCCGGTGTTGCCATCGGGAACCGAATCGATGTCGTTCACTCCGTAGAGGAGTTGCGCTGAGTCGCTGCTGATCTCCGCCCAGTTTCGCCACGGTGCCGTCGACAAGTCGTTGCCGTCGATCGTGCTCTTGATGACGATGTCGACGTAGTCGCCGGCCTCGATGTTGGGGATGGAGCACGTGACCGTGAGCGAGTTACAGGTTGCTCCTACATACGCCGGGCCGGCGGACGTGAACACGTCGCCTTGGAAGAACGTGAGCCCGGTCGGCAGTGCGTCCTTCACCTGCAGTGCGCCGGAACGCACGTTGCCCTGGTTGTAGACCCGGATGCGCCAAGTGGGCCGATCGCCGGCCTTGGCGAAGGGGGTCTCGGCAACCTTGGCCAAGGCGAGGTCGAAGATCACGTTGGACCCGACGTCGGCAATGTCGGCGTCGTCCTCCGTGTCAGGGCTGACACCGGCGAAACCTGCGGTGGTGTCCGTCTGGGCTCCGATGCCGAGGTTGTCGCTGGTCGACCCGTTCGGTGCCACCGGCAGCGCGACGAGCGCCGGGTAGTTGCCATCGTTGGTCGTATCTGCGTCTGGTGTGGAGTCGACGTCGGTGACCGCCGGCGAGCCGGGGATCGAGTAGTAGCTCGCCGAATCGGAGCTGATCTCGGCGAAGTTGCGGAACGGCCGGAACTTGAGGTCGGTGGCCTTCGCGTTCACGAGAATGGTGGAGGTGGCACCGGGTGCCAGATCCGGGATCGTGTAGGTGAAGACGTTGGTCGATGGGTTGGTCGTGAACGCAGTCGAACCTGCCGCCTGGCGAGTCATACCCGCCGGCAGTTGGTCGGTGACCACGAACGACCGCGACGGCACGTTGCCCTGGTTCCTCACCACGATGGTGAAGGTGACGATGCCATCCTGGGCGACCGTGGTGGAACTGACCGTCTTGGCCAGCGCGAGGTCGTAGGTGACCGGCACGCTCACTTCGGCGAAGTCGTTGTCGTCCTCATCGGTTGCACCCAGGTCGGTGTTCACGTCGGTGTTGAGCAGACGGTCGACCACCAGATCGTTCGGTGTGCTGCCGTAGTTGTTGCCGGCCTGGTTGTCGTTACCGGTGTTGGTGTCGGGCGTCGAGTCGACGTCAACGGTGCCATATGCGGCGGCCGAGTCCGCCGAGATCTCGGCCCAGTTACGGAACGGCCGCTTGGTGATGTCGGAGATGGTGGTCGTCACCGTGATGGTGGTGGTCGCACCTGGGGCGAGATCGCTGATGTCCCAGTTGTAGACCTGGCCGACGTTGGATGTAGCCGGAGTGCCACCCAGCACTGCAAGACCGAGCGGGATGGTGTCGGTGACCGTGAACTTCTTGGAAGCGACGGTGCCCTGGTTCTTGACCGTGATCGTCCAGGTGACGGTGCCGTCGTATGCGACCGTGGGTGCCGCGACCGTCTTCACGAGCGCGAGGTCGTACAGCACGCCCGAGTCGAGGACGGCCTGGTCGTTGTCGTCCTCATCGGTTGCACCCAGGTCGGTGTTGACGTCGGTGTTGAGCAAGCGGTCGACGTTGAGGTCGTTGGTGGCACCGGCGCCGGGGCCGGCGCCGGGGTCGTCGCCCAGGTTGGCGTCGGGCACCGAGTCCCCATCTGTGACCGTGTCGCCGGCGATGCTGTAGAAGCTGGAGCCGTCCGACGAGATCTCGGCCCAGTTGACGAACGCCTTCTTCGACTGATCGGTCACCTTGGTGGTGACCACGATAGTGGTCGTCGCACCAGGCGCCAGGTTGGGCATCGTCCAGGTGTATGTGCGGCCAGCGCTGCCACTCGGCGAGGGAACGGCACCCTCGAAGGAAAGGCCGGCCGGCAGGTTGTCGGTGACCGTGTAACCCTTCGAGTCGACATCGCCCTGGTTCTTGACGGTGATGGTCCACGTGGCGACGCCGTCGTACGGCATCAAGGCCAACGAGGCCGGGCTCACGGTCTTCACCAGCGCCAGGTCGTACGCCACCGTGCCGGCGACCTCGGCGAGGTCGTTGTCATCTTCGTCGTTGGGCACCGTGTCGATCTCGACATCGGCAAGGACGTTGTCGACAACCTTGTCATTGGGATTGGTGCCGACACCGGCACCGGAGTCATCACCAGTGTTGGTGTCGGGCGTCGAGTCGAAGTCGGTGGTGTTGTACAACGACAGAGCGGAGTCGGCACTGATCTCCGCCCAGTTACGGAACGGCCGCTTGGTGATGTCGTCGACCTTGGTCGTGATGGTGAACTCCGTGGTCGCCCCGGGCGCGAGGTTCGGCATCACGAAGGAGTAGGCACGATTCAGGTTGGTCGGCGGAGCCGGGCTCGTGGAGCTGACGTAGCTCATCCCGGCCGGGATCGTGTCGGTGATGGTGTAGACGCCGGAGGCGACGTTGCCCTGGTTCTTCACCCGGATGGTCCAGGTCACCGAGCCACCCTGGTTCACGGTGGTAGCAGTGGCAATCTTGGCCAGTGCCAGGTCGTATTCCTGCCCAAAGTAGTGCGCCGGATCAGTGTCAGTAACAGTAGGCGGAACACCAGTCTTGCCCGTGATCGGCGTGCTGCCATCGTCTTGCACCGTGGTACCGACCACCGTCGCGTTGTTGCCGTACTGGCCGGTAATCGCCGTACCGGTGGCCGTGCATGTGACGGTCTCACCGCGAGAGAGTACGCCTGCCGGGGTGAGCGGATCACTGGACAACGCCCAGTTGCAGACTGGCACCGGTGCGGACTGGCCACTGATGGTCACCAGATCGGTGAGAGTGACCGTGCTGAGGTAGGTGTCACCGGTGTTGGTGATGACGTACGTCCACGTGACCGGCGCACCCTTGGGGATGTTGGGGCCAGGGACCGAATTGGCATCTTGGCCGTTGACGTACTTGATCAGGTCGATCTTGGGCTGGATGATCCAGATGCCTGCGTCCCAGGTGGGATCGTTCTCGGCAGTGGCGCCGGGATCGTTGCCCAACGTGACGGTGGTGGTGTCGTAGAAGTTGCCGATGGCGGGCAGGCTGCCGGACGGTGTCTCGGGGATGTCAGAGTCGTCGTCGGTGTTGTTGACCGTCAGCGGCTGGTCCCCGGCGACGCCGGTGACGTCGCGCGGCGAGATGAAGCCGAGGGTGTCGGGCATGTAGAAGCGCACGAAGTACTTACCGTCGGGAAGGCCCTCGAACAGATAGTTGCCATTCGGGTCGGTGAAGGTGGTGTCGAGATAGATCGGGGCACCTTGTTGATCCAACGTGAACAGATCGACTCGCACGGCACCGATGCCGGGCTCGAGGGTGAGGTTCGCGCTCTGCTTGCCGTCACGGTTGTAGTCGAACCACACCCTGTTACCGATGGAGTTGAAGCGAGGGGGTGCCGCCACGTGCAAGTCGACCTTGGCCGGCTCGGCACCGAGGCGACCCGGGTCGCCGAGTCCGTTGAGTTGATCGGCGGGGATGTTGACGCCGTAGGCGAAGCTGTTGGACGTACGGGGGCAGGTTGGCCCGCCTTCGCCCGCCTGCTGAATGCCATCGCCATTGGCGTCGACCCAGCTCGCAACCTCGGTGCGCCCGATCAGCGTGGAGTTACCGGGACCGGTGGTGTTGGGGTTGGGTGCCGCAGGATTGTACGGAGGGGTCTTGTCGGGGATGGTGCAGCTGGCCAGTTGGTCGTATGGACTGGCGCTGGTGTTGGGGGTGTCGTAGGTGGGGTCGAAGACCGGGCTCACCATGTCCCACTGGAACGACAGCGAATCACCGATCGCGATGCGCTTGGTGGGGTCGTAGGTCAGGCGGATCGCCTTGTACAGCGGCAGCGAGGCGAGCACCGGGGTGGTGGTCCACCCAGGTGCGTCACAACTGCTGTTCGGCCCGAGCACTTCCGGGCGGCACGGGTTGCTGGACAGGGAGTACTCCACCGTCCAGTCGGCGGGCGCGCTGATCGGCCCGACCAGGAACGGGGCAAACTCGGAGCCACGCTTGGTGGCCACGCGCACGCCCGTATCACCGACGAAGCCAAAGACGTCGACGTACTGCACCTTCTCGACGGACGTGTTACCGATGTTCTTGACGGTCAACTTCCAGGTGACCTGGCCGCCGGGGGTGGTGGTGCCGGCGATGTTGAAGTCAACATCGAGCGCACCCCTGACGAGCTTGTTCGACTCCAACTGAACCGTGACAGGAACGATCACCGTCTTGCTGGCCTGGCAGTTGGGCTGCACGCAGTGCAGGAAACTGCCGCCATCGGCCTTGGTGATGGAGGCAGTGTTCGTGAAGGTGCCAGGGGGGGTGGGGGTGTCTAAGGCGAGCGGGAAGTCGAGCGCGTCAGCAGTGACATCGTAGGTCACGACCGGGGCAGATTGATTGGGTGTGAGCGTGCCGGTGTACTGGAACTGCAGCAACGTACCGGAGCCGGCGACGTTGGGCAGCGTGGGAGTGCAGGGAGTGATGGGAGTGATGGGAGTGATGGGGCCGACCTCTAAGGTCCAGCCGGCACCCAACACGACGTTGCCGACAGTGAGCTTCGCGCTATTTGGTACGCAATCGGTGATCTGCGGGTTGACCAGGTCGCCGGTGGCGTCGATGTTGTTTGCGGCGGTGAGCGTGTAGGTGATGGTCTTGCCCGGCTCGACCGACGCCGCCGACGACGACTTGGCGATCGACGGATGCGGCTTCGGCGTCTCGAGCTTCACATCGGCGCATGCGGAGCCGCGGTCCTGGGTGACGCCGCTCTGCACGCCGGTGAGCCCGACGCAGTTGGTGAGCACGGTGCCCGGGTCTGCAGGGGCACCGTTGACCACACCGACGAGCTGCTGGCCGGACGCGGCCCAGACCGCTCCGATGGCGTCGGCACCGACAGAGGTGAACACCCAACGGACGCAGGTGACGCCCGGCGCAGCAATCGTGGCGCCTGGCGCCACGTTGGTCGGTGCACTCCATGTGGCACACGTTGCTGAGGTGGAGGTCTCGATGGTGGCAGTGACGGTCGCCACTGCGCCAGTCCAGGTGCCGGTGTTGATCGTGTTGAGGCTGAAGCCAGCCGGGAACGGACCGTCGGAGAGCGTGGCGGTGGAGAACGGCGTCGCTTCGGCGTCGCTGCTGTTCGTTGCGCCGAGGTTGTAGGTGACGTTCTCGCCGTCCTTGACGTAGTAGTTGCCACCGGTGTTCTTCGCCGGGCCGAAGCGCGTGACCGGCCCGATCAGTGTGAGGGTGGTGGTGGCCGGGCCGATGTTCTGCGGGGCACCGGAAGGACCGCTGCCGACCGCCGACACCGAGTTGGTCTTGGTATTCCCGATGACGTTGGTGAGATCGCCGCCAGCGAAGGCATTCTTATAGTTCACCAGGAACGTGATGGGCAGGCAACCTTGGGCGGTGACGGGGGGCTTTTTCTCAGGTGTCAGGTTCCACACGATCGTGCCGCCAGTGCCCGGGGTGATGACGGGCGGCGGACCGGGGACGGAAGTGCTGGGCGTGCCCGCGGTGAACACACCGCCGAAGGGAAGCGGCTCGACCACCGACACGCCAGGGGGAAGAGTGTCGGTCACGGTGTAGTTCTGCCAGAGCGGGCTACCCGGCTGCGGGCAGAGCGAGATGGTATGGCTGATGTTGTCGGTGCCCGCAGCATTGAGCAAGGCCGTCGAGGGTCCCGACTTGGTGATGTTGGACAGCGGAGGCTGCGCGTTGATGTAGGACTCCGCCGGACCGGCCGAGCAGAAGACGCCGCCTCCAGGCGTGCAAGCAGTGGCGACGGTTGCCGTGTTGGACACCATCTGGGCGTTCGGCGTGAACGGCACCAGCCCCGGAGGAACGAGCAACTTCAGTGTGATGCCGCCAGCGTCGCCGCGCACCAAGTTGGGGGTGCCGGTCCACGAGACCGTCTGGGTGGGGGCGGTACCGCTGACACCGTTGAAGACGAAATCGTCGGGGAACAAGTAGCTGGCCGAGTCGAACGCCAACTGCGAGAAGTTGCCGTAGATGTCGGTGAACGTGGGGAGCGTGTCGGAGATGATCTGGCCGTTGCAATCGGTCCCTTGGATGATGCTGCTGCAGTCGTAACTGATCGTGTAGGAGAACAGGGTGCCCGGCCCCGCTGGTGTGACTGCTGTCGTATTGGGAGCAACCACCTTTTCAACTACCGAGAGCTGTGCACCGCCCGCCGAAGCAGGCTGCACCGCGACGGGGGCGATGACAACGGTGGTCATCAACATCGATGCCCCCAGCGCTCCTCGAACCCAGTTCATCAACCGTGATCCACGCCGACTCGTAGCCTGACGTCCACTCTCAATGTGGTCGCTCATGTCCCTGCCCCCGCTCTGTTCCCGCTCTTGCACCACGAAACTTACTTTGAAAAACAACCAAATGACGATCCAAAAGTCGATTGATGACGCCAAACCGTCAAAGAATCTGGAGAACGAATCTACGGCTCGGTTGGGGTGTCGCGCCGGAGGGTTCAGAAGCGCAGGCGCAGTGTGATCAGTTCGAAGGGGCTCAGGGTGAGGTTGACGAAGCCGTCAGCCACGTCCAACGCGTGTTGTGGCTCTTCCAGAAGATTGCATGTGGTGGCTTCCGCAATTCGTTCTGGCGTGCGAACCGGGGCCTGCGTGCGTGTTCCACAGGCTTCGTAGAGACGCACGATGAGGTCGCCGCTGCCGTCATCGGCGCGCTTGACGGCACTCACTTGCACGCCGGCGTGTTCCACAGTGACGATCGGCAGCGGAGCTTCGGGAGCGGCGCCGGGGTCGACAAGCCTCAATGGCACGTTGAGGGTTGTGGACTCGTGCAGCACGTCGTGCAGGCCTGCGCCGTGGGGCAGCACGCTGATGGTCACCCGATGCCGACCCTGGTCTTGCACCGGGTCGGGATACTTCGCAGCTCGCAACAGCGACACGCGAATGCCTCCGTCCTGCACGCCGTGGCCGTACCGACCGTCGTTGAGCACCGCCACACCGAAGGTCGGCTCGCTGAGGTCGACGTAGCGGTGGGCGCACACTTCGAACTTGGCCGCATCCCACGAGTTACTGGCGTGCGTGGGGCGCATCACGTGACCGAACTGGATGTCGCACGCCGCCTCGCGCGTGTGCACGTCCAGTGGCACCATCACCGAGAGCAGCTTCTCGTCCTCGTGCCAATCGACATCGAAACTCAGGTCCAGGCGTGCGCTGCCGGCGCGCAGCGTCAGCAGTTGCGTCATCGTGCTGCCGCCGAATGCGCGGCACACTTCCAG
>Ga0073905_10000305_pt1 | contig 22252 bp, 19 predicted proteins | sample KloWWTupernatant_FD_65482 | JGI IMG/M metagenome (GOLD analysis project Ga0073905, IMG submission 65482) | Active sludge microbial communities from Klosterneuburg, Austria, studying microevolution and ecology of nitrifiers - Klosterneuburg... | ecosystem: Engineered > WWTP > Aerobic digester >... | reverse complement strand
AGGCCTCGTTGAACGCCGCGATGCCCATCTCGTCGATCTGCGACTTGTCGGTGATCCCGAGGATCCGCTCGGCCTCGAGCTCGGCCGGCAGGCCGTGGGTGTCCCACCCGAACCGGCGCTCGACCCGGCGGCCGCGCTGCGTCTGGTAGCGCCCGACGATGTCCTTGGCGTAGCCGGTCAGCAGGTGCCCGTAGTGCGGCAGGCCGTTGGCGAAGGGCGGGCCGTCGTAGAAGACGAACTCGTTGGCCCCTTGGTCCCCGGCCGCTCGCTGGTCGACGGAGGCCTGGAAGGTGCCGTCCGCGGCCCAGTGGGCCAGGACCTCGCGCTCGATCGCCGGCAGGTCGGGCGATGCGGGGACGGCGGAGTCCGGACGGTGCAGGGGGTAGGCCACGAGTGGTCTCCTTCGGCGCCACGGGGCGCGCACGGCAGGCGGGCCACGAGGACGACGGACCCGGACCGGCCGGGGACCACCGCGGTACCACCTCGCTTGCCGACGCCCCGCACGCGGGTCACCGACCACTCTCGACGGCTGTGACGGGCCTGCCCCGTCCGGTTCTACTGAGGCCGCGGTGGCGCGGCCCGTTCTTCCGGAGGCTCGCCGGTGATGGCCGGGTCGACGCCTGTGCGGGCGATCCTACGCGGTGACCGGCGGGAGCGCAGACCAGGGGAACGTGATCCACCGGGCGGTGCGCCGCCAGACGAAGTCGGGGTCGACCACCGAGTGCGGCTTGGCGTACAGCACCGCGGTGCGCACCTCGAGGCAGTGCGGGGTCATGAGGCGCTGCACGAGGGCGAGGGTCTCGCCCGTGTCCGCGACGTCGTCGACCAGCAGGGCGCTGAGCCCGTGCAGCGCGGCGGTGTCCAGCAGCGGAGGCAGCACCACCGGGTCCGGGAGTCGCTCGTCGACCCCCGTGTAGAACTCGACGTTGAGCGTGCCGACGGCCTTGGTGCCCAGCGCGTAGGCGATCGCGCCGCCCGGTGGCAACCCGCCCCGCGCGACGGCCACGACGACGTCGGGCACGAAGCCCGACGCCACCACGGCGGTGGCGAGCTCGCGCACGGCCGAGCCGAAGCGCTCCCACGTCAGGTCCTCGCGGTCGGTGGGCAGCTCCTGGCCGGGGGCGGTCTCGCTCATGGTCGCAGCCTAGGCGCGGGCCGGGCACGGGTCGGTGGCCGCGCGGGGTCGGGGACCGGCCGGGGCCGGGGCGCCGCACGCTGCGGCCGTGGTGCCGGCGAGACCGTGGCGCCGGCGAGTCCTGGGTGCTCGTGAGGCCTGGGTGCTGGCGCCGCCACCGTCGCGGTCGTCGTAGCGGCGCCTGGTACCCGTGGCGCTGGTGGGGCGCCGCGGCCCGGACTCACGCACCACCCGCACCATCGGCCGCCATGACGACCGGGTGTGCGCTGTCCGCGCGCGGCGAGCCCGGGGTTGACCTTGACGTAACGTGAAGTTCTACCGTGGTGCAGGTCCGAGAGGAGGACGCGTGGAGGTCTCGATCCAGGAGGTCGCCCGGCTGGCCGGCACGACGAGCCGCACCCTGCGCCACTACGACGCGATCGGGCTGCTGCCGCCGAGCAGGGTGGCCGGCAACGGCTACCGCTGGTACGACGACGACTCGCTGGTCCGGCTGCAGCGCATCCTGCTGCTCCGGGACCTGGGCCTGCCCCTGCCGCAGATCGGGCGGGTGCTGGACCGGCAGGGCGACGAGGCCGGCGCGCTGCGGGACCACCTCACCTGGCTGCGTACCGAGCAGCACCGGCTGGCGCGGCAGATCGCGTCGGTCGAGCGGACGATCACGGCACGCACCGAAGGAGGACGGCTCATGGCCGAGGACATGCTGGACGGGTTCGACCACACGCGGCACCGCGAGGAGGTCGAGCAACGCTGGGGCGCGGAGGCCTACGCGTCGGGCGACCGCTGGTGGCGCGGGATGTCCCCGCCCGAGCAGGCGGGGTGGAAGCAGCGGGCCGACGACCTGGGCGCGGACTGGCGGGCGGCCGCCGCCGCGGGCCTCTCGCCCCAGGACCCGGGTGCGCAGGCCCTGGCCCGACGCCACGCGGACTGGCTCGCGGCGATCCCCGGCACCCCCGGGTTCGGCACGGGCGCCCCCGCCAGGGCCTACCTGCTGGGCCTCGGCGAGATGTACGTCGCCGACGAGCGGTTCGCAGCGAGCTACGGGGGGACGCAGGGTGCGACGTTCGTGCGCGACGCCCTGACCGTGTACGCCGAGCGGAACCTCTAGGGCCAGCTCGGGCGGCGGGGTCGGCACCGTGGTGCCGTCGCGCCGGCGGTGGTCAGCCGGATGTCCCTGCCCGCCGCCAGGGCGTCCAGAGCCGTGGGGTCCGCCATGCGCCGGGACCCTCGCCGCGGCGCCTCGGTGCCGAGCGACGGAGCCCGAGGTCGCGGCGCGGCGCAGCCTCACGATCCGCACGGCGCGGCCGATGGGTGCCACGAGCGGGCCAGCGGGGCCGGGAACGGAGGTGCGGGTGTCCGTGCTGGACGAGCGCATCGTGGACGGCGGACGCGGGGACGGGTACGGCGAGCAGATCGAGGAGCTCGAGTTCCTCCTCGAGGCCGACCCGACCCTCGGCGCCCGCCGCGCGGCGGCCCACGTGCGGGCGGCCCGCGCCGAGCGCGACGACGACGCCGAGATGCGGCTGTCGTACTACCTCGCGCTGGCGCACCACGTGCAGGGGCACGACGTCGCGGCGCTCGCGGCGGCCGCTCGGACCGAGCAGCTCGCCCTGGGCCGCGGTGACCTCGCGTGGCAGTCCCGCGCGCTCGCCTGCCGGGGCATGGTGCACCACGAGATCGGTGACGTCGAGGACGCGGTGGACCTGCTGCGCCGGGCCGTCGACCTGCGCCGCGAGGCGCACGACGACGCGGGGACGGCCGAGGTGCTGACGAGCCTCGGCCGGGTCTACATCGGCATGTCGCAGTTCGCCCCCGAGGCGGCCTCGACCCTCGCGGAGGCGCGGCGGCTGTGGCTCACGGCCGGCGAGCCCGACGGCGCCTCGACCGCCCTGACCCACCTCGCCACGAACTACGTCGTCATGAGCCAGCGGATCGCGCGCACCAACAGCCGGGGCGCCCTCGCGGCGGCGCGCAAGGCGCTCGAGGTGGCACAGCAGGCCGTCGACGAGGCCGACGCCGCCGGCCTCAGCCGCACGGCGATCGACGCCCGGCTCGCCGTCGTCGGCGCGCACCTCGTCAGCGGGGACCTCGAGGCTGCCGGGGTCACCCTGCGCGCCACCACGACGATGCAGACCCGCTTCCCCGCCCCGCGCCAACAGCTCGCCCTGCACCGCGTCCGGGCCGCGTGGCTGGCGCAGACCGGGCGGTGCGCCGACGCGATCGACGAGGTCGACGCCGGGCTGCGGATGTGTGACGTCCTCGACCGCCCCGCGGACCGGGTCGAGCTGCTGCGCACGCGCGTGGACGCCCTGGAGCGCTCGGGCGACGTCGTCGGTGCGCTGGGCACGCTGCACGAGCTGCACGACCTCACCGTCGAGCTGGGCGAGGCCGTCGCGGCGCGGCGGGCGGTGCTGCTCAGCTCACGGCTCGAGGTCGAGCGGGCCGAGCGGGTCGCGGAGGCCGAGCGCCGCCGGTCGAGCGCGCTGGAGGCCCGCAACGAGCGCCTCGCGTACGAGGCGAGCCACGACGTGCTCACCGGGCTGGCCAACCGGCGCGCGCTCGACGACGACCTCGTCGCCCGCGCGGAGGGCGGTGCGCGCCCGTTCACGCTCGCCCTGGTGGACGTCGACCACTTCAAGCGGGTCAACGACGAGTGCTCGCACCAGACCGGTGACGAGGTGCTCGCGCGGCTCGGCGCGGTGCTGGCCGCGTCGGTGCGGCCCGGCGACCTCGCGGCCCGCTACGGCGGGGAGGAGTTCGCCCTCGTGCTCGACGGCGCCGACCGGGAGGTCGCGCGCGGCGTGTGCGACCGGGTCCGGTCGGTCGTCGCGGCGCTCGACTGGCCGCACGACGTCCCCGGCGGGCGCGTGACGGTGAGCATCGGCGCCGCCGCGCGCACGGCGACGACGACCGTCGACGAGGTGCTTGCGCGCGCGGACGCGGCGCTCTACCTGGCGGAGGCGGACGGCCGTAACCGGGTGCAGCTCGCCGACTGACGCGACGGCGCCGGCCGCCCGCAGCACGACGGCCCGCGGACGGCCGGTCACCGCCCCGGCGTCACTCCTCGAAGGCCCCGACGTCGCAGCCCGCACCGATCGGCCGGACCACCCGCCGCTGGTCGAGGGAGACCCCGGCCGCGCACAGCACCGTGCGGCCGTCTGCGCCGCGCGCCCCGACGGGGATGGCGTCGAGGGCCGGGCTGTCTGCGCGCAGCGCCATGGTCTGCGTGGGGCCACCGTTCCAGGCCAGCGCCTCGAGGGCGACGTCGAGGATCCCCTCCGGGGCGTCGATCTGATCGCCCACGGTGGGCACGATCTCGCAGTACCACCCGTCCGTCGTCCCCATGACGACGTACCCGTTGGACACCGCGGGGCCGGCGCAGTCGGATCCGGAGGCTCCGGCCTGGTTGCCCCCCAGTACGCTCGCCTCGAGGACGACGGCGGCCGAGGCGTCGATGTCCAGGCCACCACCGATCCACTGCGCGGTGTTGCGCCCGACGGTGGAGTAGCTCAACCGGAGCGTCCCGGCCCCGACCGCGATCCCGCCGCCGTCGCCGTTCGACGTGTTGCCGGAGACCGTCGAGGTCGCGACGGTCGCCCGGCCGGTCGTGAAGAGGCCGCCGCCGCGCTCGGCCGTGTTCTCCGTGATGGTGCTGCGCTGCACCGCGAGCGTCCCCGTGCTGCTCACGCCACCGCCGTCGGTGCCGGTGTTGCCGCGCACCGTCGAGGAGAAGAGGGTCAGCGTGCCGCCGTTGAGCACCCCCGGGCCGGTGTCCCCGGACGGGTGGGTGACCAGCAGGCGCGTCATCGTGAGCCGTGCCCCGGCGGGCACGGCGACCGTCGGCTGACCCGCCCGCCCGACGAGCGTCGTCACGGGCACCGCCGCGGTCCACCGCCCGACGAGGCTGATGTCGGCCGCGACGACGATCGACCCGCGGCACACACCCTGCACCTCGATGACGTCGCCGGCGCGCGCCGCGGCCACGGCGCGGGCGAGCGCAGCCCCCGTGTCGGGGCCGTAGGTCACGCCCAGCGTGGTGTTGGTCGCGACGCACCCCCGGCCGCCGGCCGCCGCCGGACCGGCCGACAGCGCACCGACCGCGATCACCGCGAGGACGAGTGCCAAGACTCTGCGGGTACGCAGCACACCGGACATCGCAGCCACCTCCGTGGGGGCCCCGGCCGCCGGGGCCGATGACTCCAGCGCACTCCGGGGGTGGGCGCTCGTCCAGGGGACAAGGTCCCGACCGGAGGGTCCGGCTCGCTCAGCCGCGCGCGGTCTGGGTGTTCGAGACCTGCGCGCGGGGCCGCACGACGATCGTGTCGAGGTTGACGTGGTGCGGCCGGGTGAGCGCGAAGGCGATGACGTCGGCGACGTCGTCCGCCTCGAGCGGCTGGTAGCCCTCGTACACCTTCGCGGCCCGCTCGGCGTCGCCGCCGAACCGCACGAGCGCGAACTCCTGCGTCGCCACCGCGCCCGGCTCGACGTCGATGACGCGCACCGGCTGGCCGATGAGCTCCAGCCGCAGGGTGGTGGCGAGCATCCGCTCGGCGTGCTTGGCCGCGGTGTAGCCGCCGCCGCCCTCGTAGGGACCGATCGCCGCGGTGGAGGTCACGACGACGACGTCGCCGCGGCCCGACGCCACGATGAGTGGCAGCAGCGCCTGGGTGACCCGCAGCGTGCCCAGCACGTTGATCTCGTACATCCAGCGCCAGTCCTCGACGTCGGCCGTGGCGACCGGGTCCAGCCCGAGCGCCCCGCCGGCCACGTTGACGAGCGAGGTCAGCCCGCCGGTGGCGTCGCAGTGCTCGGCGAGCCGGGCGACGTCGTCCGCGCTCGTCAGATCGGCCGGGAACGGCTCGGCGCCGGTCTCGGCCGCGAGCCCGGCCAGCCGGTCCGCCCGCCGGGCGACGGCGACCACGTCCCAGCCCTCGGCGCACAGCCGGCGCACGGTGGCGGCGCCGATCCCGGAGGACGCCCCGGTGACGACGGCGCGGGGTCGGTGCGTGCTCATGGGGTCAGCTCCTCGTCGATGACGGTCAGTGCCTCGTCGTAGATCGCGAGCGCGCGGCGCACCTCGTCGTCGGTCACGACGCACGGCGGCACCACGTGCAGGCGGTTGTCCGCCAGGAAGGGCAGCAGCCCCCGTGCCATGAGCTCGGCCTTGAGCCGGCCCATGACCGCAGGTCCCACCGGCGTGCGGAGCTCGCGGTCGGACACCAGGTCGAGCGCCCAGAAGACGCCGAGGCCGCGCACGTCGCCGACGATGCCGTGCCGTGCGGCGAGGTCTGCCAGCCCGGGGCCGAGGACCTCCACACCGATCCGGGCGGCGTTCGTCACGACCCCCTCGCGCTCCATCGCGTCGAGCGCCGCCACGATCGACGCCATCGCGAGCGGGTGGCCGGAGTACGTCAGGCCGCCGGGGAACACGCGGTCGTCGAAGGTGCGCGCCACGGCGTCCGAGAGGATCACCCCGCCGACCGGCACGTACCCCGAGTTGACGCCCTTGGCGAAGGTGATGAGGTCGGGGCGCACGCCGGTGTGGTCGAGCGCGAACCACGCTCCGGTGCGCCCGAAGCCCGCCATCACCTCGTCGAGGATCAGCAGGATGCCGTGGGCGTCCGCGAGCGCGCGGACCCCCTCGAGGTACCCCGGCGGCGGCACGAGCACCCCGCCCGTGCCCACGACCGTCTCGAGCAGGATCGCGGCGATCGAGGCGGGGCCCTCGGCCTCGACGACCCGGCGCAGGTGCGTCAGCGCTCGCTCCGACTCCTGCTCGGGCGTCGTGGCCCAGAACTCGGAGCGGTACAGGAACGGGCCGAAGAAGTGCACGTGGCCCCGTGCGTACTCGTTGGGCACGCGCCGCCAGTCCCCCGTCGCGACGATCGCCGCCCCGGTGTTGCCGTGGTACGAGCGGTACGCGGAGAGCACCTTGTCCCGGCCCGTGTGCAGGCGCGCCATCCGGATGGCGTTCTCGTTGGCGTCGGCCCCGCCGTTGGTGAAGAAGACCTTGGACATGCCAGCCGGCGCGTGCGCGACGATCGCGGCGGCCGCGCGGCCGCGTGCGAGGTTGGCGTGGCCCGGCGCGACCGTCGCCAGCAGGGCCGCCTGCTCGGCGATCGCGGCGACGACGGCGGGATGGCCGTGCCCGATGTTGACGTTGACCAGCTGGCTGGAGAAGTCGAGGTAGCGCCGGCCCTCGTGGTCCCAGACCTCGCTGCCCAGCCCGCCGGCGATGGCGAACGGGGCGAGCGCGCCCTGGGCGGACCACGAGTGGAAGACGTGCGCCCGGTCGAGGGCCAGGGTCAGGTCACCGGCTGCGGCGCCGGTCAGGGGATCGGTCATGGGCTCACCATTCCAGAACGGGCGGGGTGCGGGCAGGGGTGACCGGTCGGGGCGGGTGCGCCGCCCCGACCGGTCACCGCGGGTCGGTCAGCTGCCACCCGGGTTGAGCGTGACCTCGATGGGCTCGAACCCCGCGCCGACGACGTCCAGCCCCTCTTCGGCGAGCTCTGCGAGCGCGCGCTCGACGTACGCGTTGGTGTAGGCCGTCTCCGGTGGGGCCGCCGTGATGATGGTGGCACCCGTCTCGTTGGACGTGGCCATCGCCATCTCGACGGTCGCGGCCCAGGCCTCGGGGTCGACCATGCCGATCCCGCCCGACGTGCTGGGCCAGATGAGCTTGTTGACCTCGTTGGTCATCCACAGCTGGTGGCTGGCCCCCAGGGTGGAGCCGGCCGCGGTCACCGCGTCGGCCGCGGCCTGGACGTCGTCGCGCGCGAACATCCAGCCGCGGATCGAGGCCTTGAGGAACGCGACCGTCGTCTCGACGTACGCCTCGTCGTCGGCGAGGCGGGTGGCATCGGCCCAGATCGCGTCCTGGAGCATCGCCGTGCCGACCTCGTTCCAGTCGATGACCGTGAAGTCCTCCGGCTGGTAGAGCTCGCCCGTCTCGGGGTCCTCGGACTCCAGCAGCTGGGCGTACTCGTTGTACGTCATCGCCTGCGCGGCGTCGATGTCCCCGGCCAGGAAGGCGTTCATGTCGAACGCCTGCTGGACGATCTCGAAGTCCGTGACGCCGGCCTGGTTGAGCCCGGCGAAGAGCTCCCACTCGTTGCCGTAGCCCCAGCTGCCGATCTGCTTGCCTGCGAGGTCCTCGACCGTCTCGATCCCCGCGTCGGCGAAGGCCACCTGGAGCGTGGCGGACCGCTCGAAGATCTGCGCCACGTTGGTGATCTCGGCACCCTGCTCGATGGAGCCGAGCACCTTGGGCACCCACGCGATGGCGAAGTCCACCTCGCCGTTGGCCAGGGCGTCCTGCGGGACGATGTCCCCGCCGCTCGGGAGGATCTCGACCGCGAGCCCCTCCTCCTCGTAGTACCCCTCGGCGAGCGCAGCGTAGTAGCCGGCGAACTGCGCCTGGGTGAGCCACTGACGCCTAAACATTTCTCCGGGGTTTCCCTGGGGCCGGCCGCCGTTTCCCGGGCGTAAACACTGGGACACGGACCGTGACCTCGACGGCGTCCGCACCTGCGCGCCGGGGCCCGGAGCGCGTCGCCGGTGACGAGGAGGTGGGCCGTGCCGCAGGTGCTCCGCGTCGTGGCCGACGCGGTCGAGGACCGCAGCCCCCGTGGCATCGCCGCGGCGATCTCCCGCCTGGTGCTCGACGGCGCCCTGCCCGCCGGCACCCGGCTGCCCACCGTCCGCGAGCTGGGTGCCGCGCTGGGGGTGAGCCCCGCCACCGTGAGCCACGCGTTCCGCGCCCTGGCCGGGGTGGGGCTCGTCGCGTCGCGCGGCCGGGCCGGGACCCGCGTGCTGGGCACGGGCACGACGTGGCTGCCGCCGCGCTACCGCGACCTCGCCGGCCCGCACGGCGGCTTCCGCCTCGACCTCTCCACCGGCACCCCCGACCCGCTGCTGCTGCCCGACCTCGCACCCGTGCTCGCCGGGCTCGGCTCGCGCGCCCTGACCACGAGCTACCTCGACACCCCCGTGCTGCCGGGTCTCGAGCAGCACCTGCGCTCGTCGTGGCCCTACCCGGTCGAGGCGGTGACCGTCGTCGACGGCGCGTTCGATGCGATGGCACGCTCGCTCGAGCTGCTCGTGCGGTTCGGCGACCGCGTGGTCGTCGAGAACCCGTGCTTCCCGCCCCTGCTCGACCTGCTCGACCAGCTCGGCGCCGAGCGCGTCCCGGTGCCGACGGACGAGGCAGGTCTGGTGCCTGCGGGCTTCGCGGCGGCCCTGGCCACCGCACCGGCGGCCGTGGTGCTCCAGCCCCGCGCGCACAACCCGACCGGGGTCTCGCTGACGCCCGGCCGTGCCGCCGAGCTCGCCGGCGCGCTGCGCGGTCACCGGGATGCCGAGCGCACCGTCGTCGTCGAGGACGACCACTCCGGCGCGGTCTCGACCGCCGCCGACGTGAGCCTCGGCACCCACGTGCCCGAGCGTGTGCTCCATGTGCGCTCGTTCTCGAAGTCGCACGGGCCGGACCTGCGGATCGCCGCGCTCGGGGGCCCGGCGGCGCTCGTCGACCGGATCGTCGCGCGGCGCATGCTCGGGCCGGGCTGGACCAGCCGGATGCTCCAGCAGGTGCTGCTCGAGCTGCTCACCGGGAACGACGGGATCCTGGCCGTGACCGAGGCACGCCGGGCCTACCACGCGCGGCAGCGCGAGATGGTCAGGGCACTGCACGCCCACGGCGCGGCGGCGTCACCCGGTGACGGCGTGAACCTGTGGTTGCCGGTCGCCTCCGAGAGCGAGGCGATCGTCCACCTCGCCGCGGCCGGGGTGAGGGTCGCACCCGGGAGGCCGTTCGGCTCCGGGCCCGCCGACGGTCCGGAGCACGTGCGGGTGACGGTCGGGCTGGTGCGCGGCGACGTCGACGCCCTGGGTCGTCTGCTCGCCGCTGCCGCGGCCGCCTGAGGCCGTCACCACGGGCCCGGGCCGGGCTTAGGCTGGGCTGCGAGGACCCCGGGCACGCGCTGGCCCGGTCGCTCGGCCCGGATCTGGGCCGTGGTCCCCGGTCGACAGCTGGCGACCACACCTCCCCCGTGATCCCAGGAGACCTCCGTGCGCACTCGCCCCCTCGTCCGTCCCGGCCCTGCCCTGGTGGCCGCCGCCGCGGGGTGCGCGCTCCTCGCCGGGTGCGCCTCGGCGACCGGCACCTCGACGTCGGCCGCCCCGAGCCGCCCCCCGGCCGGCGACACCGCGGCCACCGAGGCCTACCCGCTGACGCTCGACAACTGCGGCGTCGAGGTCACCCTCACCGGGGCCCCCGAGCGCATCGTGGCGATCAAGTCCAGTGCCATCGAGATGCTGCTCGCGCTGGGCGTCGGCGACCGCATCGTCGGCACCGGCTTCCCCGACGGCCCGCCGCCGGCCGAGCTCGCGGACGCCGCCGCAGAGCTCCCCCAGCTCTCGGACAAGGTCCCGGCCGCCGAGGTGGTGCTCGCGGCAGAGCCCGACCTCGTCGTGGCGGGCTGGGAGTCCAACCTCACCGCCGAGGGCGCCGGGGACCGCGCCACCTTCGCCGACCTCGGCGTGGCCACCTACGTCGCGCCGTCGGCGTGCAAGGACCCGGCCTACCAGCCCGACCGGCTGACGTTCGAGGAGGTCTTCGCCGAGATCACGCAGATGGGCGACGTGCTGGGGGTGCCGGACGCCGCTGCCGACCTCGTCGAGGCCCAGCGGGCCGACCTCGCCGCGCTGGAGCCGGACGGGCGGGGCCTCACCGCGCTGTGGTACTCCTCGGGCGACGACATCCCCTACGTCGGGGCCGGCATCGGCGCACCGCAGATGATCCTCGACGCCGTGGGCGTGACGAACATCGCCGCCGGTCTCGCCGACACCTGGAGCCCGTTCAGCTGGGAGCAGGTGGCGCAGGACGACCCGGACCTCATCGTCCTGGTCGACGCCGCCTGGAACAGCGCGGAGCAGAAGCGCGAGCGGCTGGCGGCGAACCCCGCGACGGCCCACCTCACCGCTGTGCTCGAGGGGCGCTACCTCGTGGTGCCGTTCGCGGCGACGGAGGCGGGCGTGCGCAACGTCGAGGCGGCCGTCGACCTCGCCGGGCAGGTCGCGGCGCTCGACCTCGGATGACCGGCAGCCAGCCGACCGGGACACCCGACGCCGGTACGCCAGGTCGAGGCCCCCTCCGCACCGGCCGCCTCCGCACCGGCCCCCTCCGCACCGGGCCCGCCGTCGTCGGCGCCGCGGTGCTGCTGCTCGCCTCCGTGACGGCCGCGGTGACGGTCGGTCCGGCCGGGATCGCACCGGCGGACGTCTGGGGCTCGATCGGCCACCACCTCGCCGCGCTGCTCGCGCCCGGTGGGGCCGGGGCCGAGCCGCCCCTCGGCCCGCTGCTCGACGGCGTCGTGTGGGACCTGCGCCTGCCGCGCGTGCTCACGGCCGGGGCCGTCGGCGCGGGGCTCGCGGTCGCCGGCACGGTCATGCAGTCGCTGACGCGCAACCCGCTCGCGGACCCGTACCTGCTCGGGCTCTCCTCTGGCGCGTCGCTCGGCGCGGTCGCCGTGCTCGTGCTGGGCGCCGGCGTGCTGCTGCCGGTCGCGGCGTTCGCCGGGGCGCTGGCGGCGCTCGCTGCCGCGCTGGGGCTCGCCGGGTCGCTCGGCACACTGACGCCCGCGCGCACCGTGCTCGCGGGGCTGGCGGTGGCCCAGCTCGCCGCAGCGGGGACCTCCTTCATCATCTTCTGGTCGGCGACCGGGGACTCCTACCGCGAGATCCTCGCGTGGCTCATGGGCTCGCTCGCCGGGGCGGACTGGCCGGCCGTCGCCATCGCCGGCGGCGCGGTGCTCGTGCTCGGCGTCGGGCTGACCGCCAGCGCGCGCACGCTCGACGCGTTCACCTTCGGGGACACCGCTGCCGCGGCGCTGGGCGTGGACGTGGCGCGCACGCGATGGCTGCTGCTCACGGTGGTCGCGCTGCTCACCGGCGCGCTGGTCGCGGTGAGCGGGTCGATCGGGTTCGTCGGGCTCATCGTGCCGCACGCCGTGCGCCTCGTGGCGGGCGGCGCCCACCGCCGGCTGCTGCCGCTCGTCGCGCTCGTCGGCGCGACGTTCCTCGTCTGGGCGGACACCGCGGCGCGCACGCTCTTCGAGCCGCGCGAGCTGCCCGTCGGCATCGTCACGGCGTTCCTCGGTGCGCCCGTCTTCGCGGCGATCCTCTGGCGGCGGCGCAGCGCGAGCGAGGACCTCGCATGAGCCCGGACGGCGGTCGACCGTGACCCTGGACCTCGACCACCTGACGTGGTCCGTCGACGGCCGACGCATCCTCGACGCCGTGGACGTCGCGGCGCCCGCCGGTGCGCTCACGGGGCTGCTGGGTCCCAACGGCGCGGGCAAGTCCACCCTGCTGCGGCTGGTCAGCGGGGTGCTCGCACCCGGCGCCGGCCGCGTGACCCTGGGCGGGCAGGACCTGCTGGCGCTCCCCCGGCGGGCGCGGGCCCGCCGCGTCGCGCTCGTCGAGCAGGAGTCGACCGTGCCGGCATCCGTCACGGTGCGCGAGGCCGTGCTGCTGGGTCGCACCCCGCACGCCTCACACTGGGGCGGGCTCACCGCGCGCGACCACGCGGTGGCCGACGCCGCCCTGGCCGAGGTCGATGCCACCGCACTGGCGCACCGGCTGCTCGTCACCCTGTCGGGCGGCGAGCGTCAGCGCGTGCACCTGGCCCGCGCGCTGGCCCAGGAGCCGGCGCTCCTGCTGCTCGACGAGCCGACCAACCACCTGGACGTGCACGCCCAGCTCGACACCCTCGCCGTCGTGCGCCGGCTGACCGCGCGCGGGGTGACGGTGCTCGCGGCGCTGCACGACCTCAACCTCGCCGCGACGGCGTGCGACCACCTCGTGCTGCTCGACGCCGGGCGCGTGGTCGCGGCAGGGTCGGTGCACGACGTGCTGCGGCCCGAGGTGCTCGAACCCGTCTACCGGGTGCGGTGCACCGTGCTGCTCCACCCGCGGACGGGGCGCCCCGTGCTGACCTTCGATCCCGCGGACGGGCCGCCACCCGGCGGCACCGCCGACGTCACCCCTGACGTCCCCGACACCCGGAGGCCCCCACCATGACCCAGCGCATCGTCCTGCTCGCCGGCGGCGTCGGCGGGGCGCGGTTCACCCTCGGACTGCGCGAGCACCTCGCCGCGACCGGGGTCGACGCCGAGGTCACCGTCGTGGTCAACACCGGCGACGACCTGTGGCTCGACGGCCTGCGGGTCTGCCCCGACCTGGACACGGTGATGTACACGCTCGGCGGGGTGATCGGCGAGCAGGGCTGGGGCCGCGCGGGCGAGAGCACCCGGGTCGCCGCGGAGCTGCACGCCTACGGGCTCGGCTGGGACTGGTTCACGCTCGGCGACCTCGACCTGGGGACGCACGTGGCGCGCACCGAGCTGCTGCGCCAGGGGCGCACGCTCACCCAGGTCACCGCGCGACTGTGCGAGCGCTGGGCACCCGGCGTGCGCCTGCTGCCGATGTCCGACCAGCCCGTCGAGACGCACGTGGAGGTCGAGCTCGACGGGCGGGTGCGACTCCTCCACTTCGAGGAGTGGTGGGTGCGGCTGCGGGCGGCCGTCCCGGCGCGACGGTTCGTCCAGGTGGGCCTCGGGGACGCCGCGCCCGCGCCCGAGGTGCTGGCAGCGCTCGCGCACGCCGACGTCGTGCTGCTGCCGCCCTCCAACCCCGTCGTCTCGATCGGGACGATCCTGGGCCTGGCGCCGCTCCGCGACGCCCTGCTGGCGACACCGGCCCCCGTCGTCGGGGTGTCCCCGATCATCGGCGGGGCGCCCGTGCGCGGGATGGCCGACGCGTGCCTCGCGGCGATCGGCGTGCCGACGACGGCGGAGGCCGTCGCCCTGCACTACGGCGCGCGGTCCGCCGGCGGGCTGCTCGACGGCTGGCTGGTCGACACCGCCGACGCGGACGCGCTGCCCGGGCTGACCGCGGCGGGGATCGCGGCGCGTGCGCTGCCCCTGCTCATGACCGACGAGGCGTCGACGTCTGCCATCGTCGCGGCGGCGCTCGACCTCGCGTCCGCGCGGGCCCGTGCGGCTCAGTAGGGTCGTCACCGACCCCGAGGCAGGAGGACCACCGTGCTGGCGCTGACGACCGCCCTGCGCTCCGTCACGGGCGCGTACCGGCGCGGCAACCAGGACGCGGTGGGCTGCTCCGACGACTACGCGTTCGTCGCAGACGGCGTGGGCGGCAACGCGGGCGGCGACGTCGCGTCGTGGACGGTGACGCACCGTGCGATGTCGAGCCTCGCCACGCTGCGCCGACCCCTGGGCGAGGCCCGGCTGCGCGCCGTGCTGGCCGACGCCAACGCGGAGCTCGGGCTGCGGGTGGGCCGGGAGCCGGCGCTGACGGGGATGGCGACCACCTTCACGGGCCTGTTCTGCGGCACCCGCTCGGTCCGGGTGGCCCACATCGGCGACTCGCGCGCGCACCTGCTCCGCGGCGGGCGGCTGCGCCGCGTCACCGACGACCACTCGCTGGTCCAGATGCTCGTCGACTCCGGCCACCTCACCGCCGAGCAGGCCGCCCACCACCCGCAGCGCAACATCATCACGCGCTCGCTGTCCGGCCGGCCGGTGGACGCCGGCGGCATCGAGGTGCGCACCGTGCGCGCGGCCCCGGGCGACCGGTGGCTGCTGGCGAGCGACGGCCTGACGGACTACGTGCCCCACCGCGACGTCGCGGAGCTGGTCGCGCGCGGCGGGCCGGAGGAGGCAGCAGACGCGCTCGTCTCCCGTGCGCTCGAGCTCGACGCACGCGACAACGTCAGCGTCCTGGTGTGCGACGTGGTCGAGGTGGGCGGTGGGCCCAGGCCACGGCCGTACCGCTACGGCGGGTCCGCGGCCGCACCGGAGCTCGGCACGGTCATCGACCTGTCGCGCTGAGTCGCGCGCGGCCCCGACCCGCCGGGTTCGGCCGGGTTCGACGACGTCCGGCGCGACTCGGCAGCGGTCAGCGCCGGTCGAGGCGGCAGTAGACCGGCTCGCGGCGCAGCAGCGCTGCCGTCGCCCGGCCCACGCCGAGCCGCGCCGCCGCCCGCAGGTCGGCGGCCGTGTCGACGTCGCGCCGCAGCCCGGGCGGCACGTCGGGCAGTGCCGTGTGCCCGGCCGCCACGTGCGCGGCGAACGAGCCGGGGCCGAAGCGCGGCACCATCTCCCCCGTCAGCGCGGTGAGCAGCGTGGTGCCCGTGCCGTCTGCGTCGGGCACCACGGCGCGCGCGTGCCCAGCTGCCAGGACGAGGGCTGCGTCGAGGTCCGGGCCGACGAGGGCAGGCAGGTCGCCCAGCAGGAGGGCGATCGGCCCTGGTGCGGCGTCGGCGCGCGCCGCGGTGAGCGCCGCCGCGACGCCGGCGGCGAGCGCGGCGTTGAGGCCGCCCCCGGGATCGGCGAGCAGGCGCACGCCCGGGCGGGCCCCGAGCGCTTCGGCGACGCGCGGCTCACCCGTCACCACCACGACGAGGTCGACCTCGCGCGCCGCGAGGGCCGCGTGCACCGTGTCGAGCGCGAGCGCGAGCGCGAGGTCGGCGCGCGCGGGATCCGTGGCGGCCAGGTCGAGCCGCGTCTTGGCGTCCGCGAGCCGCTTGACGGGCACGACGACGGTCCAGCCGGTCACCGGGTTCCCGCCGGCTCGCCGGCCGGGGCCGGGCCGGGCGCACCCGTCGTCGGCGCCATCGGTGCCACCACCTCGTGCGCCGCGGCCCGGCCTGCGGCGAAACCCTCACGCCACGCCTCGGCCGCCCCGACCCGGAACAGGTCGTCAGCGGCCGCGCGCACCGCGGCGCGCGCACCGGTGCCGTCGTCGGCCGTGACGTGGTGGCCCAGGCCGCGCACCACGGCCACCGGTCGCCCCGCCGTCTTGCCCCGCACCAGCTCGCTCGCTGCGGCCACCTGGTCGGCGACGGCCGTGATCGTCGCGCTCATCGCGCGGCCGTGCGCGTCGAGCCCGCCGCGCAGGTCCGCCAGCACCGTGACCCCGGCGGCCCCGATGGCGATGTCCGTCAGCCCCTCGCGCCACGCGCGGCCCGCCGTGTCGGAGACCACCACGCCGAGCCGCAGCCCGAAGCGCGCGGCGAGCGCAGCCCGCAGCCCGCGCGCCGAGGCGTCGGGGTCCACCGGCAGCAGCAGCACCGTGCCCGCGGGGGTGTTGCTCGCGTCCACCCCGGCCGCGGCCATGACCAGGCCGAGCCGGTTCTCGACGATGCGCAGGGTGCCGCCCGGGTGCTCCCGGGTGGCGACCACGCGCACGGTCTCGTCGGTGATGGCCTGCTCGCGGTCGTCAGCTGCGACCACGCGACCCTCGGCCTTGGACACCACCTTGCTCGTCACGACCACGACGTCGCCGTCGGCCAGCGTCCCCGCGAGGGCGTCGCCGACCAGCCGCGCGAGGTCGTCACCGGGGCGGACCTCGCCGATCCCGTCGGGTGCCCAGACCTCGAGCCGGTCGGCCGGGGCCGCGCTCGCGCTCGCGCTCACCGGTGGAGCTTCGGCAGCACCTCGCGGCCGAACACCTCGAGCCACTGCGCCTGGTTGCGACCGACGTTGTGCAGGTAGACCCGGTCGAAGCCCAGGTCGACGTAGCGCTGCAGCTCGGCGCGGTGCACGTCCGGGTCGGCCGAGACGACCATCCGGCCCGCGAAGTCCTCCGGCCGCACCAGCTTGGCCATCTGCTCGAAGTCGAACGGGGAGCGGATGTCGCCCTTGGGGAACTTCATCCCGCCGTTGGGCCACTGCTCCATGGCGTTGGCCATCGCCTCCTCGTCGGTCTCTGCCCACGACAGGTGCACCTGGAGCAGCCGCGGCATCGTCGAGGGGTCCTTGCCCGCCTCGCGTGCGCCCTCGTCGAACTTGGCGAAGAGCCCGGCGATCTTCTCCAGGGGCGCGCCCACGGTGATGAGGCCGTCCGTGAGGCGACCGGCCCGCTTGGCCGTGACGGGACCGGCCGTGGCGACGTAGATCTCCGGCGGCACCTGCGGCATGGTCCACAGCCGGGTGGACTCGAGCTTGTAGAACGGCCCCGAGTGCTTGACGTCCTTGCCGGCGAGCGAGGCCGTGAAGAGCTTGGTGATGACGTCGATCGCCTCGAACATGCGGTTGATCCGCTCGGGCGCCTCGGGCCAGTACGTGCCGAGGATGTGCTCGTTGAGCGCCTCGCCGGAGCCCAGGCCCAGCCAGTGCCGGCCCGGGTACATCGCGGCCAGCGTCGCCGAGGCCTGCGCGACCATCGCCGGGTGCCAGCGGAAGGTCGGCGCCGTGACCCCGGGGCCGATGTCACCGGACGTGCGCTCGCCGAGCGCCGCGAGGACGTTCCAGACGAACGCAGCCTCGCCCTGTGCGGGCACCCACGGCTGGAAGTGGTCGGCCGCCATGACACCGGAGAAGCCGTGCCGCTCTGCCAGCACCGCCAGCTCGAGGATCTCCAGCGGGGCGAACTGCTCCAGCGCCGCCGCGTACCCGACCGTCAGCCCTGCCACCACGACCACCTCTTCCGCCGCCCCGACGGGCGACCTCGTCCGACCCTAACCGGCGCCGTGTGACGACCGCGTGTCGCGGCCTACTCGTAGGAGACGGCCGCGAGCACGTCCAGCCGCGCGGCGCGCACCGCCGGCCACACGGCCGCGAGCACCCCGACGACGACGGCGAGCGCGACGAGCACGCCGAGCTGGTCCCACGGGACCTCCAGCGTGCTGAGCCCCTCGTCCTGGAACACCGTCGGCAGGGTCGCCGCGAGGCCGGCGCCGATCGCGACACCCAGCACGGTGCCGAACACCGCGGTGAGCACCGACTCGATGGTCACCACGGTGGCGAGCTGGAGCCGGCCCAGCCCGACCGCGCGCAGCAGGCCGATCTCGCGTGTGCGCTCGGCGATCGACAGGGCGAGGGTGTTGACGATGCCCAGCACCGCGATGACGATCGACAGGCCCAGCAGCGCGTAGAGGATGACGAGCACCTGGCCGACCTGGTCGGACAGCGCGTCGGCGAACTCCTCGTTGTCCATCACCGAGACGACGATGAAGGGGCTCGCGGCGTCCGTGAGGTCGGACCGCAGGGCGGCGAGGTCCGCGCCGTCGCGGGCCACGACGAAGACCGTGTCGATGGTGGTCTGCGCCGGGGCGACCACCTGCTCGAAGACGTCCTGCGGCAGCACCACCGGCACGCCGACGGCGCGGGAGTCGATGACCGCCCCGATGGTGACCTGCTCGTCACCGGCACCGGAGCGCAGGGTCAGCCGGTCCCCGACCGCCCAGCCCTCCTCGTCCGCCGTCGTGCGCTGCACGGCGACGTCGCCGTCGGCGAGGGAGCCGAGGTCGCCGTCGGTGACCGTGACGTCGAGCGCCGCGTCGAAGACGCCCGGGTCCACGCCGATGACCGCCGTGGTGGCGCCGTCGACCGTGAGCACCCCGACCCGCAGCGCGTCGGCGCGGGCCACGTCCGGCAGGTCGGCGACCTGCGTGACGAGCTCCGCCGGCACGTCGCGCGTCGCGGACTGCAGCAGGTAGTCGGCGGTCGACTCGTTCTCGACGATCGAGCGCGTGGAGGCCTGGGTGGACGCCGCCAGGACGGACGCCGCACCGACCAGCGCCATGCCGATCATCAGCGCGCTGGCCGTGCTCGCGGTGCGCCGCGGGTTGCGTGTGACGTTGCCGCGGGCCAGGCCGCCCAGCGGCCTCAGTGCGGCGACGGCCGGTGCGGCGAGCACGCGCAGCGCGCCGGGGACGACGGTGGGCGCGAGCAGCAGGACGCCGAGGACGACGCCCGCCGCCCCGGCGCCGAGCACGGGGCCCGGGCCGTCGACCCAGCCGGCGGTGGCGGCGACGACGGCCGCGACGCCGCCGACGGTCAGCACGCCGCCGAGCAGCGCGCGCAGCGCCGAGCCCCGGTCGTGGACCACCACCTCGTCGCGCATGGCCTCGACGGGGGGCGTCAGCGCAGCCCGCCGCGCCGGGATCGCCGCAGCGACGAGGCTCACCGTCGTGCCGATCGCCACCGAGACCGCGACGGTGAACCCGTCGAGGGGGATGGTGCCGGACAGCTCCATGCCCATGGCGGCCAGCACCCCGCGCAGGATCGCGACGAGACCCACCCCCGCACCCACGCCGAGCGCCGAGCCGAGCACGCCGACCACGGCGGCCTGGACGAGGATCGAGACGAGCACCTGGAGCGGGGAGGCACCGATCGCGCGGAGCATGGCGAACTCACGCTGACGCTGGCGGACGGTCATCTGGAAGGTGTTGGCGATGATGAACGCACCGACGAAGAGCGAGATCGCCGCGAAGACGAGCAGGAACGTCGAGATGAAGCCGAGCACCTGGTCGATCTGCTCCTGGGCCTCGTCGCGCAGCGTGGTGCCGGTCTCGGCCTCGACGTCGGCACCGCCCACCGCGGCCTCGAGCCGGTCGACGAGCTCGGCCTCCGAGACGCCGTCTGCCGCGTAGACCGCGATCGAGGCGACCTCGCCGTCTGGGGCGAAGATCTCGGTGGCCGTGTCGACGTCGAGGAAGATGATCGTCGCCCCGGCGGTCGGGGCACCGAAGGAGACCTCGCCGACGACGTCGACCTGGGTCACGGCGCCGCCCAGCACCACGGTCGTGGTGTCGCCCAGCGCGAGCCCCGAGCGCTCCAGCGTGCCGCTGACCAGCGCGATCTCGTCCGGTCCGCCCGGGGCACGGCCGTCGACCACCTCGGCGCCGGGGTCGCGCGGGTCGAGCCCGATGGCGAAGCTCGGCGCACCGCCGCCGCCCGCGACGACCGCCGTGCCGTCCGCCCCGACGAGCACCACGGGGCCGGAGATGTCGGGGATCGCGGCGGTCACGCCGTCGACGTCGGACGCCTCGTCGGCGAGGCTCAGCGGGACCAGCGCCCGCGTGGAGGTGCCGACGGTCGCCGCGCCACCGCCGCCGGCCAGGGCGTCCTCGACGGGCTCGGCCGGGCCGCGCAGGTAGGCGTCGCCCACCAGCGAGGACGCGACGATGTCGCTGAAGGTGCTCGAGAGCATCGTGCGCAGCGCGAAGGTGCCGGCCACGAAGGCGACGCCGAGCAGCACGGCCACGACGGACATGACGAACCGCCCGAGGTGGCTGCGGATGCCCCGCAGGGCGACCCGGGTCATCGGTGGTCCGCGGCCTGGTCGGCCGGGCCGGGCTGGGCGGCGTCCCGCGCCGCGCGGCGCGAAGCCCGGGTCTCCTCGCCGGCGCTCGCGGCGAGCGCGGCGCGCTCGGCCCGCGCCACGCGCGCGGCCTGCTCGAGCACGGCGGGGTGGTCGGCGACCGACGCGTGCGCGCCGGTGGGCGTGGGCTCGCGCCGGCCGACGCCGAGGCCGCGCAGGGCGTCGAGGACGGACTCGGCCGTGGGGTGCTCCAGCTCGCCGACGAGGCGGCCGTCCGCGAGGAAGAGGACCCGGTGGGCGTAGGAGGCCGCGGTCGGGTCGTGGGTCACCATGACGACGGCCTGGCCGAGCTCGTCGACCGAGCGGCGCAGGAAGGCGAGGACCTCGCCGGACGAGCGCGAGTCGAGGTTCCCGGTCGGCTCGTCCGCGAAGACCACGGACGGGCGCGAGACGAGGGCGCGGGCGCACGCGACGCGCTGCTGCTGGCCGCCGGAGAGCTCGCTCGGGCGGTGGTCGAGCCGGTCGCGCAGCCCGACGGCGTCCACGACGGTGTCGAACCACGCGCGGTCCACGGGCGTGCGCGCGATGTCCGCAGGCAGGGTGATGTTCTCCTCTGCGGTCAGGGTGGGGATGAGGTTGAAGGCCTGGAAGACGAAGCCGAGGCGCGTGCGGCGCAGCCGCGTGAGCTGGCGCTGGTTCATCCGCCCGACGTCGTCGCCGTCGACGTGGACCGCGCCGCTCGTCGGCGTGTCCAGGCCGGCCATGCAGTGCATGAGGGTGGACTTGCCCGAGCCGGACGGACCCATGATCGCGGTGAGCTCGCCGCGGGCGATGTCGACGCTGACGCCGTCGAGCGCGCGCACGGCCGCCTCGCCGGTGCCGTAGACCTTGACCAGGTCCCGCGTCGAGGCGATCTGCCCCGCGGCGACCGGGTCCGGGCTGAGAGCGCGCATGGAGATGTCCTTCACGTCGTGGTGGGTGCACCCATCATCGCCGCTGGAGGTGGGGCCACGGATCAGGGAACACCCCCCAGCATCCCCTGACTTCCCGGGCGGGGGCGCGGGGCGCGCGGGTGGGTGGGGTGGGCGGGGTGGGCGGCGGGTCAGCTGCCGTCGGCCTCCGCCTGCTCCCAGCACAGGATTGCGGGAAGCCGGCCGTCGCGGAGGAGGTCGAGCACGGCGCGCTCGTGCGGGACGACGGGCTCCGGCAGGCGGTCCAGTCCGAACCACTGCATGTCGCCCGCCCGGTCAGGCTCGCGGATGGTCGGATCGCCCTCCCATACCTCTGTCGCGAAGAAGAAGTCGCACCGCTGCTCCACCGCCGGACCGTCGATCTGGAACCGGTGCAGGGTGGCGAGCGGCACCAGATCAGGCGGTTCGATCCGGACTCCGCTCTCCTCCCGAGCCTCACGGACCGCCGCGCCGTGCGCCGACTCCCCAGTTTCGACATGCCCGGCGAGCAACGCCCAGTGCCCATCCAGATAGCCCGTGCCGCGCCGCAGCTGGAGCAGGACGGTGTTCCCCTTCCGGAGCAGCACGTACGAGGCCGCAACGAGGTGGACCGCGCCACTGCGCCGCTTCGACTTCGGAGCCATCGCAACATCCCTCCGCTCGCTGGTGCTACCGCCCGGTCGGGACGGATCGGGATCGAGGCGATGTGAGCCTCGCCCCCTCGACAAGGGGCGCCCGGACGACGCGTGTCGGTGGTCGATCGTACACTCGTTCGAAGAGGAGATGGGGTGATGCGAGTGGCCGAGCAGGGGTGGCAGGCGACGGTCGAGCGGCTGCGGGCGGAGGTCGATGCCGTGCTCGCGCTGGACGTCGCCGCCCTCGAGGCCGCCGACGCCGGCGCGCTGCGTCGGTCGCTGCGCCGGGCGACCGACCAGCTCCAGGCCGTCGCCGCGCGGCTGCTCGCGCGCGTGGAGGACGACGGCCGCTGGGCCGCCGGCGGCACGCGGACCTTCGGCGAGTGGGTCGCGCGGCGCGAGCTGAC
>Ga0073905_10000304_pt1 | contig 22280 bp, 16 predicted proteins | sample KloWWTupernatant_FD_65482 | JGI IMG/M metagenome (GOLD analysis project Ga0073905, IMG submission 65482) | Active sludge microbial communities from Klosterneuburg, Austria, studying microevolution and ecology of nitrifiers - Klosterneuburg... | ecosystem: Engineered > WWTP > Aerobic digester >... | reverse complement strand
GATGTCATGAAGATATCGGTGCCCGGAGACGATGTAAAGTTCAATGATGTCGGAATCGCGACATTGGCAGGAAGACGTCAGGGGGCTTCATGACCATGCCGAACGAACGGTCCACAGAGGCCGCTCCCGCCCTCTACGTGAGCCTGCTGGGGACGAACCGTCCCAGCCTGCGCGGCCTGGAGCGGGCGGGCTACACCCGCGCCTTCCTTGATCGCGAACTCGCGCGCTTGGTCTCGCTCGGAATGATCCGTCTCGACACCCGCGGCGCCATCGAGGTCCAACCTCCTGAGATCGCGCTCCCGGCGTATGCAGCCGATCTGGAACGTCAGGCTGCGGAGTCACGGCAGGCCGTCAGCGACTTGGAGGCCGTCTACCGACAGGCGCGTGAACCACGGGCATCAGGCCTGAGCATTGATGTCCGGATCATTGGGGACCTGACCGAGCTCGAAGAAGCCCTGCTGCGTGTGCTCGGCAGCGCCGAGCAGTCCGTCATCGTCGTGGCGGCCCGAACCACCCTCAACGAGAAACTGATTCTCGGCACGGCCTCTTCTCCCTCGATCCTGCGCGGCCCGGCCCTGCGTCACCTCGATCGAGCGGTAGTCATGGACGGCTCGCTCTTGACCGTGCCCAACGCCTTGGGGACTGTCGAGGAGATGATGGCCGAGGGCATCACGATGAGGGTCCGCCCCGAGTTGGCACTCAGCGTGGTGGTCGTCGACCGCGTCGTCGCCGTGCTCGACGTGAGCAACCTCGATCCGAGTGGCTACGGCTCGCTGATCGTGCGCCATCCACCGCTCGTTGAAGCCTTGGCTCGTCTCGCAGGAGCCACGATGGGCTACGCAAGCCCACCACCCGTGGCGTCCGCCGCGGCCCAGGCCCGCCTCGGACGACGTCACGCACAGATCCTGGCGCTGCTGGCTGCGGGCTCGAGTGACGCGTCAATCGCCCGCCAACTCGGCATCTCGAGCCGGACCGTCGAGCGGCATGTGCGACGGGCGATGGACTCCGTCGGAGCAACGACTCGCTTCCAGGCTGGCGTCGAGGCCGCGAGACAAGGGCTGATCTGACCTGCAGGAGTCGCCCGGCCCCTCGGTCTAGACTTGTGTGTTCCCTCGGCGCCGACCATCGGCTCTCGACCACACAGGAGTCCTCAACGCGTGAGCACCACGTCACGTCCTCGCCACGACCTGTCCGACGTCGTGGCCGCCGAGGTCGCCCGTGAGCAGTCCCATGTCGACACGGTCTATGCGGAGCTGGCCAAGGCGAATGCTCGTGCCCTGTCGGTGGAGACCGACGGACTGGCCCGCGGACGCACCGATCGCACCGGAGACGTCCGCGATGAGGAGATGACCGGACTCTTCGAGCGCGATGCGCTCGTCTATGCCGCGGGGCGTCGTCGGGCCGCGATCGAGAAGCAGTACGAGGGGCTGGTGTTCGGCCGCCTCGATCTCGGCGTCGTGGCTGACCCGGACCCCGCCGACGACTCAGGGTGGGCCGATGACTCCACCAACGCAATGGGTGACCGCCCGATCGCAGGCCAGCCCACGGCATACGTCGCTCCGTCGGTGGAGGAAGTTCGCTACATCGGCCGGCTCGGGGTGCGTGACGACGACTACGAACCCCTCGTCATCGACTGGCGCGCGCCCGCAGCAGCGGCCTTCTATCGGGCGACGCCGGTTGACCCGATGGGGGTGGTGCGCCGCCGAGTGCTCAGGTGCAAGGGCCCGATCGTCATCGGTGTCGAGGACGATCTCATGGTCCCGGAGGCGCCAGAGGACATGGTCGTCGTCGGGGACGGTGCCCTCATCGCGGCGCTCACCCGCAGCCGCGGTCGCCAGATGCGCGACATCGTCGCGACGATCCAACGCCACCAGGACGAGGCGATCCGCGCGTCCTCCCGCGGCATCACGGAGATCTCCGGCGGGCCCGGGACCGGCAAGACGGTGGTCGCGCTCCACCGGGCGGCCTACCTGCTCTACTCCGAGCGACGGCGCTTCGAGCACGGGGGGATCCTCGTGGTCGGTCCCTCCGCGGCCTACACGGCATACATCGAGCGGGTGCTCCCGAGCCTGGGTGAGGATTCGGTGGCGCTGCGGGCCCTCGGCGACCTCGTCGACGGCCTCACGGCCACCCGGATCGACAGCCCGGACGTGGCCGCGGTCAAGGGCGGCCTGCGGATCCGGCGACTGCTCGCTCGCGCCGCGGATCGCACCCCCGCGGGCGCGCCCGACGCATTGCGCTGCTTCGTCAATGGGCACGCCGTGCGCCTCGATCGTCCTGTGCTGGAGCGCCTGCGCGCCCAGGTTCTGCGCTCCCACCAGCACAACGCGGCCACTGACGCGGCCCGCGAGGCCTTGGCCCAGGCCGCGTGGGCCTCGGTGCGGTCTGGTGAGCGTGATGAGTTCCTCGACGCCTTCGACTCCTCGCGCGATGTCGACGAATTCATGCGGGCGTGGTGGCCTCAGCTCGACCCTCGCGAGGTCCTGTTGCGGCTGACCGACACAGACGACGTGTCCCGACTCGCCGGTGGTGTCCTCACCCACGACGAAGCCGCCCGCCTGGCCCTGAGCTATGTCGACGCACTCGAGCTCGGCACGTGGTCGGTCTCTGATGCGGCCCTGATCGATGACCTCTCCGCACGCCTCGGTCCTGTGCAGGAGCAGCCGGTCGAGGAGGTCGGCTTCTACGACATCGAGGAGATGGACGACCTCAGCGCCTATGGAGTCCAGGATGTCCGGATCGGTGTCGAGGGACGGGGTCGGGCGCTCGAGGGGTCCGCCGTGATCACTCCCACGGATGCGCGCGCCCGACTGCTCCTTGGCCGCATCGACAGACCGTCGACCTATGCGCATGTGCTCGTCGACGAGGCCCAGGACCTCTCCCCGATGCAGTGGCGCATGCTCGGTCGTCGGGGTCGCACCGCGTCGTGGACTGTCGTCGGCGATGCCGCCCAGGCATCGTGGGGCGACCTCGCCGAGGCGGCTGCCGCACGCCGGGATGCGTATGCCGGGCAGGCCGTGCAGTCCTTCCACATGGACACGAACTATCGGAATGCTCGCGAGATCTTCGACTATGCGCGCGAGGTGATCCTGCCCGTCGTGCCGGATGCCGACATTCCGAAGGCCGTCCGAGAAACCGGCGTCGAGCCCAGTGACTTCGTCATGAGGGAAGGCTCAATCGAGCAATACGTCGAGATGGCCCTCGCGGCCCTCCTCGACGAGGTCGACGGCTCGATCGCGATCATCCCCCCGACGCGCTGGCACGAGCGCCTGATGGACTTCGACGGTGCGGCCGACGGTCGGGTGCAGGTCGTCGACCCGCTGTCGACCAAGGGCCTGGAGTGGGACGCGACGATCGTCCTCGACCCCGAGGGCATCATCGAAGAGTCACCCGGTGGGGCGCGCGTCCTCTACGTCGTCCTCACGCGTGCGGCGCATCGGATGACGGTGCTCCGCAGCGGCCGCTACGCCTCCTGAAGCCTCTCAGTCGAGGAGGGGGAAGCGCTCGATGATCTCGTGCCGACCCGGTCCGACACCGATCGCCGAGACGCGGGCGCCGATGAGTTCTTCGACGCGCAGCACATACGCCTGCGCTGCCGCAGGGAGATCCTCGAAGGTCCGGCACTGGGAGAGGTCCTCCCACCAGCCGTCGGCGTATTCGTAGATCGGCTTGGCGTGGTGGAAGTCGCTCTGGTTCACCGGCATCTCGTCGAAGCGCACCCCGTCGACCTCGTAGGCGACACAGATCGGCACCTTCTCGAAACCGGTGAGCACGTCGAGCTTGGTGATGACGAAGTCGGTGACGCCGTTGATCCGGGTCGCATAGCGCCCGATGACCGTGTCCATCCAGCCACACCGTCGCGGGCGCCCGGTCGTCGTGCCGAACTCCGCACCGGTCTTGCGCAGGGTCTCGCCGTCGTCGTCGAAGAGCTCCGTCGGGAAGGGGCCCTCTCCCACTCGGGTGGTGTAGGCCTTGAGGATCGCGATGACCCGCGACACCCGGGTCGGGGGGATTCCGGACCCGGTGCAGGCCCCGCCCGCCGTCGCTGACGAGGACGTGACGAAGGGATACGTGCCGTGGTCGACGTCGAGCAGGGTGGCCTGCCCGGCCTCGAGCAGGACATTCTTGCCGTCGTTGAGGGCCTTCTCGAGTTCCAGCGAGGTGTCACGCACCATGGGAGCCAACCGGCCGGCATACGAGAGGAGTTCTTCGACGACCAGGTCCACGTCGGAGGCCCGGGTGTTGTAGATCTTGACCAGCACCTGGTTCTTGAAGGCGAGCGCCGCCTCGACCTTCTGACGCAGGATCTTCTCGTCGAAGAGGTCTTGGACACGGATGCCGATGCGGTTCATCTTGTCGGCATAGGTCGGGCCGATGCCGCGACCGGTCGTGCCGATCTTGCGCTTGCCGAGGAAGCGCTCGGTCACCTTGTCGAGGGTGCGGTTGTAGGGCGCGATGATGTGGGCGCTCCCGCTGATGATCAGGCGGGACGTGTCGACCCCGCGCGACTCGAGTCCGTCGAGCTCTCGGAAGAGGACCTCGAGGTCGATCACCACGCCGTTGCCGATGACCGGCACGACATTCGGCGAGAGGATCCCCGACGGCAGAAGGTGGAGCGCGTACTTCTCGCGCGTCCCGTCCTCGCCCTCGATGACGACGGTGTGACCGGCGTTGTTGCCCCCGTTGAACTTCACGACGTAGTCGACGTCGCTGCCCATGAGGTCGGTCGCCTTGCCCTTGCCCTCATCGCCCCACTGGGCGCCCACGAGCACGATGGCCGGCATCTCGACTCCTTCCGTTGCGATCGCTTGCACGCCAAAGGCCCCGCGCGTGACGCGAGGCCTCGTGCGCCTCACCCTATCGCGGGCGCAGCCCCTGATGGGCGCCCTTGGTGGCCTGGGCCGCGCGTCGTGCACCGATGGCCACGCCCAGTTGGTAGCGCGTCTCGACACCGTGGGCGGCCATGAGTTCGGCCACTCGACGCCGCACCGTGCGAAGGCCGAGTCCCAGAACTCGCGCGATGGCTTCATCCTTGAGTCCCAGACCCAGGTATTGGAGCAATTGGTCATCGTCACGGGCGTCCACATCCGGGTGCGCCACGGGCTGGGCGTGGGACCAGAGCTCCTCGAAGTAGGCGATGTGCAGCTGGATGACCAGTGGATGTCGTGAAATGGCGTAACCCGAGTTGAGGTCTCCCCACTTGGCCAAGGCGATCACGGCATCGGTCCCGAAGACCACGAACTCCGTCGGGACGGTCTGGGTGATGCGCTGCACCTCACCGACCGCTCCCCAGGAACGAACCCACTTCAACGTGTGCGCCGAGTTCAGGGCATGCGCAGGGTAGAGGGTGCGATGGACGGCGCCGGCCAGGATCCGGTCCTGGGCCTGGCGGGCGGCCTCGGCGTCGAGGGCCGGTCCCTCATCGAGGACGAGGACCAGATTGCGCATCTCGCCCACGGTGTCGCGGAGCAACTGGCTCACCGTGGCAGCCGCGATCTCGAAGGGCAGATGCTCCATCACGCCGGGTGTGTCAGCGGTGACTCCTTGGAGGGAGGACATCAACTCACGGGCACGGGCCAACTCGTGTCGTCGCGACTCGAGGCGGCTGACCTCCTGCTCGATCATGGCCGCCAGTTCCACGCGCGGATCCCGCACGACCGCCTCCGCGCTGCCACTTCTGTCTGCCATCCTCACCTCCCGTGACGGCATCTTCCTGCCAACGGCACCTTAGTGCAAACATGCAGGTCGTGGCGGGTGCAGACTAGGGGGACGCTGAGGCGTTGCAGGGGACGCTTCAGCGTCGCGCGCTTCAGCGCTCACGGCTCCAGGCAGGGAGCCAGGCCTCCTGGCAGGGGCCGAAGGGGCTCGACCGATTCGGTCGAGCCCCTTCGAACATCCCGGCCCAGATCTCAGAGGCCCAGAGCGCGAGCACCCTCCGCCGAGGACGCTCGCAGGAACTCCGCACAACGATGCCGCTCCTCGTCCTCACCGATCGCCTCCGCCGCCTTGGCGAGCGCCGCCAGGGCGCGCAGGAAGCCCTGGTTGGGCACGTGCTCCCACGGGATCGGGCCCTGACCCCGCCAACCCGCGCGCCGAAGCGCATCCAGCCCCCGGTGATAGCCGGTCCGAGCATAGGCATAGGCCTGCACCGGGTGGTCTGCCTCCAGCGACGCCTCGGCGAGCACCGCCCACGCCAGGCTCGACGCCGGGTGCGCCGCGGCGACGCGGCCGGGGCGCTCCTCCCCAACAGCGATGAGTTCGGCCGCGGGGTCCTCGGGCAGGAAGGTGGGCGGGATGCCGAGCAGGTCCGTCATGGCGCTCACCCTACGGCCCTGACAACGACGTATGCCGTGTGCTTCCCACCGAGGGGAGCACACGGCATACGTCGTGGTTGCCTTGCGGCCACAGGGTCAGCTGGCGTGCGTGCCCGCCGAGCGAAGGTTCTGGCAGGCCTCGACGACGCGAGCGGCCATGCCGGCCTCGGCGTCCTTGCCCCACGCGCGGGGGTCGTACTGCTTCTTGTTGCCGACCTCGCCGTCGATCTTGAGGACACCGTCGTAGTTCTTGAGCATCCAGTTGGCGACAGGGCGGGTGAAGGCGTACTGGGTGTCGGTGTCGACGTTCATCTTGACCACGCCGTAGTCGACCGCGTCCGAGATCTCCTGCGGGAGTGAGCCGGAGCCACCGTGGAAGACGAGGTGGAAGGGCTTGGAACCCTCCGCCAGACCCAACTCGGCCGCCGCCGCGTCCTGGGCCGCCTTGAGGACCTCGGGACGAAGCTTGACGTTGCCCGGCTTGTAGACGCCGTGCACGTTGCCGAAGGTGAGTGCGGTCATGTAATAGCCGTTCTCGCCCGAGCCGAGCGCGCGCACGGTGGCGATGGCGTCCTCGGGGGTCGAGTAGAGCTTGTCGTTGATCGCGTTCTCGACACCGTCCTCCTCGCCTCCGACGACGCCGACCTCGATCTCGAGGATGATGTTGGCCGCCTTGCACGCCGCGAGGAGCTCCTCGGCGATCTGGAGGTTCTCATCGAGCGGCACGGCCGAGCCGTCCCACATGTGGCTCTGGAAGATCGGCAGCCCGCCGGCCTTGACGCGCTCTGTGCTCGCCGCGATGAGCGGGCGCACGAAGGAGTCGAGCTTGTCCTTGGGGCAGTGGTCGGTGTGGAGAGCGATGTTGACCGGGTAGTTCTTGGCGACCTCTTCGGCATAGGCGGCGAGGGCCTTCGCGCCGGTCACCATGTCCTTGATCGTCGAGCCGGAGGCGTACTCGCCACCACCGGTCGAGACCTGGATGATGCCGTCCGAGCCGGCCTCGGCGAAGCCACGGATCGCAGCCGTGACGGTCTGGCTCGAGGTGATGTTGATGGCCGGGTAGGCGAACGAGCCGTTCTTGGCCCGGTCGAGCATGTCGGCATAGACCTCGGGGGTTGCGATGGGCATTGAATCTCCTCGTGAGAGCGGGGTCACTTTCCGATCACAATCCTCCCATTCACGTTCGCCCCCCACGCAAGCGGTCGACAGGTGGACGGCGGGGCCGGAACACGTCCCACCATGCGGCCGGAAACGGCGGTGGTCGCCCACAATGGCGCCCATGGACCTGCGCGACGTCGACTCACTGGTCGAGGCCACTCCGGACTCCCGCAACCGGGTCGTCGATTTCCTGCGGGCGCTCGCCATCCTCGTCGTCGCCTTTGGTCACTGGACGGCCGCCGCCGTCGTCGTCCGCGACGGCACATTGGTCCCGAACCAGATCCTCAACATCGCCTCGTGGACCCACCCGCTCACGTGGGTCATCCAGGTCATGCCGGTCTTCTTCCTCGTGGGCGGCTATGCCAACGCGCTCTCCTGGCGCTCGGCGCAGCGAAGAGGCGAGGGGTATGCCGCGTGGTTGCGTTCGCGCCTCCGTCGCCTGGGGACGCCGGTCATCCCACTCCTTCTCGTGTGGTTGGCGATCGCCTCGATTGCGTATGCCGCGGGCGTGCCTGGCGGGACCCTGCGCACCGCCTCACAGGTGGCGCTGGTGCCCACGTGGTTCCTCGCCGCCTATGTCATGGTCGTCGCGCTGGCGCCCCCTGCCCTGAAGCTGTGGGAGCGCCTCGGCTGGTGGGCCGTGGCCGGACTGTTGGCACTGGGTGGGCTGGTCGACCTCGCATCCATCCGGTCGGGCAGCGACCTGGCCGGGTTCCCGAACTATGTGATCGTCTTCGGAGCCGTCCACATGATCGGGTTCGCCTGGCTCGACGGCCGGCTCCCCGGCATACGAAATCGGTTGTCGTTGGCCGCGATTGGCGCGGTGGGCACGGTCCTGCTCGTGTGGCTCGGCCCTTACCCCGTGTCCATGGTCGGCCTCGACAACGCAACACTCAACAACTCGTTCCCGACGCGCGTGACAATGGGCTTCCTCGGGTTGCTGCAGGGTGGGCTGTTGCTCGCGCTCGAGCCGACATTCCAGCGATGGTTGCAGCGGCCGAAGCCGTGGCGCTTCACCATCTTGGTCAACGCACGGATCATGACCCTCTACCTGTGGCACCTCACCGCGATGGTCGCGGTCATCGGGATCTCCTTGGCGCTCAAAGGATTTGGCCTCCACTCCGAGCCCTTGTCCGGTGCATGGTGGGCGACGAGGCCGGTGTGGTGGGCGGTGCTTGCGGTGGTCACCGTGGGCTTCATCGCCATCTTCGGCCGCTTCGAGAACCCCGCCAAGGATCTCCGGCCGTCACCACCGACCTGGCTCTCGATCGTGGCCTGTGTCGCGATGTGCGCTGGGCTGGCGGTCATGGCGATGTTCGGGATCGTCGACAAGGGTGGCGTCAACTGGTGGTGGCCCTTGGTCCCGATCGCCGGCCTCACCCTGACCGGGATGATCCCCTGGGGTCGAACACGCACGGCGTCGTCGTCGTCACCTGATGCAGGCCGAGACGGGTGAGGATCGGGCGGCTGTCCGGGGCGGTGTCCACGCGAACGAAGGGGTGTCCGGCCGCCAGGGCGAGCTTTGCCCGGTATGCCGTGAGCGCCCGATAGAGGCCACGTCCCCTCCACTCGGGGTGGGTCGTCCCACCCCACAGCCCTGCGAAGTCCACGCCCGGCGTGAGTCGCAAGGCGGCATACGAGACAACGCGTTTCGCGCCTTCCGTCTCTTCTACGAGGACCGGACGGAGCAAGGCGGGGTTGGAGTCCTGCTCCGCACGCATGGCGTCGTTGACCCAAGTCGCACCCGTGCCCCACACCTCGTCCATGAGGACCCGTACGCGCTCCCAGTCGTCTCCGCAGAACTCCCTGATCAGCAGACCCGCTGGTGGGTCCACGTCGTGGATGAGATCCGCGCTGTTGCCGAGCATCACCACCTCGACCTCACCGACGTCGAAACCGCGGCGCCGCAGCCGATCGACCAGATCGGCGGGAGGATCATCGGCGTATGTCTTCCACTCGAAGGACTGTCCACGCCCCCTGAAGAAGGCGACCTGGGTGTCGATGGCCCCTTCGATCTCCTGCTCGGTCGCTCCCAGACCCTCGGGGGACTCAACCGAGGCACCGTCCCGTTCAGGGTTGTCCGGGTAGGTGCGCAGGACACGACCGACGCGTTCGATGATGTCAGATGGTCCGGCATCCTTCTGTGGCAGTCGCACCTGATCACGGAACTCGGCCAACAGGCGACTCGCTGCGCTCATTCGAGGCCCGATCGGACATGGTTGCCCGTAGAGGCCGACATGGTGATGGACAGCCGATGCAGCAATTCACCGCGGGTTTCGGCGCCGCTGCGGCGCTTGATCCTGGCCATGTGATGCTCCACCGTCTTCGCCGAGAGGAACAGCCGCGACGCCACCTCACGATAGGTGAGTCCGGCCACGACCAACTCGGTCACCTCGCGCTCACGAGCGGTCAGTTCGATCGCGCCGACAGGAAGGTCATTGCCTGAAGACACGCTGCGGCTCGGGTCGGGTGCGTCTTGGGGGAATTTCAGGTCCCGAGCACACTCGAGGAGCACCGCCGTGTCGCGGCGGTCCGCGGCGCGGGCCGCGGCATGAGCAGCCAATCGCGCCCCTTCCCAGGCCTGACTGATCCCGGCAAGGCCCATGGCGGCCTCCACAACGGCATACCGGTCCACATCCCGTGCGAGCACCGCCACCCATGTTCGTCCCGCCTCCGCCAGCACGGACGCATGGTGGCTCCTTCGAGCGGCGCTGACAAGCGCCGCGGCATGTGGTCCCAACGCCTTGGGCCGCGATGCCAGGATCCCCGCTTGGATCCCTGCCCAGTGGAAGGGCGGTCCCCAAGCGACACCGCCGAGGCTTGTCACGATTGCGGTCCCCGCCTCCCACATCGGAGTGGCGAGTTCGCCCTCGTGAAGGCGTGCGGCGGTGACCCCGAGTTCGGCCATCGGAAGGATGTTCCACAGGTTGACCGGCGTGGCCATGAGGACCGATCGAGCCTGCCCCCACAGCGCACTGAGACCGGTCAGGTCGTCCCGACGTCGCGCCAGACCGAGTCGAAGGGCCCACCACCACACGTCGTCTCGCGGGCTCTCCAGGTCGGTGCGAGCCAGGCTCTCCTCGACGCGTTGGTAATGCCCTTCGGACAGGTCGATCCACGCTGTCAGGACGAGGGCACGTGCCTTGTCGAGCGGACCGAACCCACCCTTGACCATGGAATCGAGGGCGGTCCGAGCCAGGCCCACGTCACCCATCGAGATGGCAAGGAGCGCGGCCAGAGTCGCCGGATGGTCGGGCAGCAACCCTGGGTCCTGGGCCGCCGCCAGTTCTCCTGATGCGCGAATCAACCGGGCCACTGCACGAGCGGGTTCGGGCTCCAGAGAGTCGAGCATCGCTCTGGCCATCTCACGCCTCGCCGCAGCCGATGGAGAGGCCAAGGAGGAGGCCGGTTGCCGGATCACCGCGCGCGCAGCCCGACCGTCACCGACCGCGATGAGGGTCAAGCAGGCCAATGCCTCCTGTTCAGCGGACATGCCCACGCCCTCGCCGATCCTCCAGCGCCACAGATCGGCAGCAGTCTGGGCGCGCCCCTGGAGGGCCGAGACCGTGGACACCACGTCGAGCATGTCGTGCTCGTCGCGGCCGCTGGCAGAAACGTCGTGCCAGGGAGCCAGCGCCTCCTGTGCGCCGTGGATGTCACCGCTTCGGACCAAGGCCTCCGCCATCCGAGCGTGCAGTCGGGCGGAGGGTCCTCCGACGGCGACGGCTGCGGCGAACTTGCGAGCGGCCGTCTGGGGGTCGCGCGCCATCGCCCCATCCCCCTGCCGCTCCAGACCGGCCGCCAAGCGGGCATCGGTCACCCCCGCCAGGGCCATGTCCTCGCCCAAGGCATCCTCGACGTCACTGCCAACGACCGCGGCCGCAGCCAAGCGCTCCGCGATCCTCGGGACCACACGATGCCGGGGACCGTGCTCGAAGATCACCTGACGGATGAGCCTGGGCAGCTTGCCGCTCGCGGTGGTGAGTCCGAGATCGCAGAGCGCGGTGAGAGCCTCCTCCAGCTCGCCCGAATCGGAACCCACCCCTGCAGCGCTGACACCCTCGGCGCTCAGCGGATGTCCACATGCCAAGGACACGAGGACATCGATCGCGCCCGGCGGCGCTTGCGCGAACTGCCGAAGGACGCGACGGACAAGCGTGTCATCGACCCCCCGCCCAGACAGCCACTGCCAGGCCAACCACGGCACGCCCTCTGTCCATTGCAGAGCCGTCGACACCTCGACGTCCTGTGCGTCCCGGCCGAGGACTCGGCATGCCTCCGCGATGTCATCAGAGATCCACAGGTCGAGGAAGACGTTCACCGAATCCGATCCCGGTGCCCTCCTGCCTCGGTCCGCGGTCCGGCTCGTCCGGATCACCGAGGGGGTCCGCCCTGACCGTGCCCCCGGACGATCCGTTCCCGGGGCAGCATCATCGAGGAGCAGCACATCCTTGTCGTGACCCGTCACCTGGACCCCAACCCCCACATCGAGACCCTCAGCGGTCAATCGGTCTCCGAGCCAGTGCAGAGCGGTGGTCTTGCCGTATCCACCTCCGCCGACCAGAACCAGCTCTGATGGGCGACGCTCCACGAATGCTCGCCACGCAGAATCCATCGCCTCGGTCACGACAATGCGGGAGTTCCCCTGACGGACCTCTCCCATGGCTCAGGGAGCGACCGGGTCCGGCACCAACGGAGCAGGTCCTTCGCCCGCCGGAGGCTCGGTCGGCTCCGGAGGCTCCGTCGGCTGCGTCGGCTCCGTGGGACTCGGTGTGCTGGTGGGTTCACCAGTGGGCGGATCGACGGGCGGAGTCGAGTTCGAGGGGTCGGACGTGCTCGACGGCTCCGCAGTGGTTGTCGGCGCAGGTGGCGTCGTCGTGGTCGCCGATGGCTGTGTCGGCGCGCTCGAAGGGGTCGTCGACGACTTGGTGGGAGCGTTGGTCGACGCAGGACTCGGCACTGTGGGCGTGGTGGCGCCCGCGGTCGTCCCGAATCCGGGCCCTGCGGGCACGCCAGCGCGCCCCGTCCATGCCGACGAGCCGACGGTCGCGGGACCCTGCTCCTCGGCAGTTTCCTCGGGGTCGGTCAGGGGCGCCGTGGCGGCTGAGATGACATCGGCCGTGGTCTTGCCCACCGATTCCAGCACGGCGCTGGCCACCGAAATGGGCGTCACGTCCTGAGGCTCAAGATGCAGCCGCTCGGCGAGCAGGTCCGTGGCGGCACTGGTCGAGATGAACCCGATCGGGCCCACGGCCAACGTCAGGGCCACCACTGCGACGGCCGACGCGGTGAGCACTCGAGGGCGTTGCCCCATGGCATCCAGACGGGTCCGGAGGGTGCCAGTTGGGCTGGTGGAGAGTCGCCTCCGACCTCGGACCTTCACACGAGGGGAGGCGACGGCCTGGCACGAGATCGCCTCACTTGGCGCCACCGGGACCAGACTCGAGCCCTCGACGATGACGGAGGAATCCGCAAATCCCCACTGTCCGATTTGGTGCTCCGCCGTCAACAACGCGCTGACCTCGACCGGCACCCCCATCCGGAGGGAGATCTCCTCCGCGACGGCGGGTACGTGGCTGCTCCCGCCCATGAGCACGACTCGGCCGAGAGCCGCGCGACCCAGACCAGCGCTGAGAATGGCCTCGTCCAACACCTCCTGCGCTCGATCGGCCACCGCGCAGACTGCCCCTCGAAGGTCCGCCCGGACGACGCGAACTCGGTCAGCGTCGATCTCGACCTCGGCCGTGGTGGCGATGGAGAGCCGGTGCTTCGCCTGGGCACAACTCTGTCGGGCCGCCGCGGCAGTACGCACGCGGCGAGGGTCACTCGGCTCCGAACCAGTCGCCACCCCATGGCGTTCGGCGGCGGCACGCGCCAGCACCAGCAAGGCATCGTCGAGCGAATGGCCGGCATAGCCTTCGATGGTGATCGTCTCGCCCACTCGGCGGGAAGAGGGCTCGTCGGTCCACAAGGTGGCCTGAGTCGAGCGTCCGCCGATGTGGACCAGGCCTGTCACCTGCGGCTCGAGACTCTCACCGTCGGAAGGGATCGAAGAACACCGGTCGAGGGCGTCCCTGCCACGCGAAACCCAGACGATGCGATCCGGGTTCGACATGGCCTCGGTGATCCGGGTGAGAGCAGTGCGGCTGAGGTCGTCGGGATGGACCACCATCACGCGCGACGGCTGGCCATGCTGCGATGCCACGACGTCCGTCACCGCGTCGATCTGCGCTGCCACCAGTTCAGCCGCAGAAACCAATTGGCCCCCCACACAGACTGGCACGGCGTCGTCGACGCGAAGGAGAAAGCCTGAGACCGCCGAGGCACTGACTCTCGGATCGACATCCCACACGAGCCCGGTGTCCTGGCGCTCGACACCCGCGAAAAAGGTGTGAACGGCAAGGACTGCGCCGACGGGCTTGCCGTCCGTGGACGAGCCTGTCTCGCGCACGGCCACCCGGATGGTCGACGTGCCGAGCTGCACCACGAGGCAAGGTGCGCCGTCCCGTTCCTCTGTTCGTTGCTCCCCGATGACCGGCACGTGTTCGCGCCCCCGCGAACGCCACCGGTGCGATTGCCCATGAGTACTCATGGATGTACCCCCTGCGTTTTGGGTCGGTCCCGAATCATGTGCGCCGCCAGACGCTTCGGGCCTCCACGAGGAGGTTAGCGGTCGCGACGATCCCCTTCCATCCCCCGAATGGGTGAGGCCTCGAGCCCCCTATCCCCCCAATCACTCTGGGGTGCCGATCCCCCGCCATGGACATCGTTGCGGGGGTCCCAGCCCCGGTGTGCGCCCCGGGCGGCCCACTTAGCGTGGGCGATCTGGCTGGACACTCAAGCCACCAGGGAACACCCACGGAGCAGCGCAGGGCTGCTCCGACCTCAATCCCAGGAGTTCGCTATGTCCATGGTCTCTGACCTGCTTGACTTCATTCTCAACCTGCTCCGCAATCCCGACGCGGCCGCTGCGTTCAACGCCGACCCCGAGGGATCGCTGGCCAAGGCCGGCCTTGGCGGCCTCACGTGCGCCGATGTCGACGCGGTCCGCCCGGTCGTTCTCGATGTGGCGATGGCGGCCCCGAGCGGCGGCGGCGGCCACGGCGGCGGCGGCCACGGCGGCGGCGGCAACCACGGCGGCGGTCACGGCGGCGGCGGCAACCACGGTGGCGGTCACGGTGGCGGCGGCAACCACGGTGGCGGCGGCGACCACGGCGGCGGTCACGGTGGCGGCGACCACGACATCGCGATCGACCAGATCAAGATGTTGATCCAGACCTACACGTTCACCGCTGTGGACGACCACAGTGTCGACAACTCCGTGGACCAGGACATCTGGGCGAACGGCGACGTCTCCCAGATCTTCGAGACCACGACCATCGGGATCGAAGGCGACGGCAACACCGTGGCGACCGACGACGCAGTCGCCGCCAGTGGCGGTTCCACCGTCGCCGACGACCAGGCAGTGATCGTCTCTGGCGACGGATCCGCCGTGGCCCAGGATGACGGCAATGCCACATCGGGTGACGGCAACGCGGTTGGCGACAACGCGCCGGCTGCGAGCGGCGGCGGGATCGTCGCGGGCCAGGGCGGCATCGTCGCCGGCGGCAACGTGAACTACAACTCCGGCAACGGCTCGGGCAACGACAACTCCGACAACTCGGACAACTCGACCAACGTGTCCGTCGGGGACGTGGCCCTCAACTCGGGCAACGACAACTCGAACCACCAGGACAACTCCAACCACCAGGACCAGTCCGTCAACGGTTCCTACAACGACAACGACGGCATCGACAACGACGGTGGCGACAACGACGGCATCGACACCGACAACTCGGGCAACGACAACTCCGACAACTCCGACAACTCGGACAACTCGGACAACTCGACCAACGTGTCCGTCGGGGACGTGGCCCTCAACTCGGGCAACGACAACTCGTCCAACGACGACAACTCGAACAGCTCGGTGAACAACTCGGGCAACACCGACGACCACAGCGACGACGACGGCATCGACAACGACGGCGGCGACAACGACGGCATCGACACCGACAACTCGGGCAACACCGACAACAACTCGACCAACGTGGCGGTCGGCGACATCGCCTACCAGTCGGGCAACACCGACGACCACAGCGACGACGACGGTGAGGACCACGACGGCTCGGACAACACCGACAACAACTCCACCAACGTGGCGGTCGGCGACATCGCCTACCAGTCGGGCAACACGTCGACCGATGACCACAGCGACGACGACGGCATCGACAACGACGGCGGCGACAACGACGGCACGGACGACGACTCGAACAACTCCGACAACTCCAACAACTCGGACAACTCGAACAACTCCGACAACTCGAACAGCTCGGTCAACACCGATGACCACAGCGACGACGACGGCATCGACAACGATGGCGGCGACAACGACGGCACGGACGACGACTCGAACAGCTCCGACAATTCCAACAACTCGGACAACTCGAACAGCTCGGTCAACACCGATGACCACAGCGACGACGACGGCTTCGACGTCGACGGTGGCGACAACGACGGCATCGACACCGACAACTCGGGCTGGGAGCAGTCCACTGACGTTGACGTCGACATCGACGACTCGTTCAACGACAACAGCGTTCACGACTTCGACGAGGTCGATGGCGACGTTGACACCGGCAACTGATCAGGGACCTCCGGCAGTGAGGCTCGGTCTCGCCGAGCGCTCACGGGCCATCACCTGATCGACCACGACCCCTCACGCCAAGACGCGTGAGGGGTCGTGTCGTATCGTCGTGCTGTGGGCGGCCTGGCAGGGGTCGCCCCGCAGCGGGCATTGATGGGAACACACGCGTGGACTGGACGGCCACTGCGACGCAATTGGTCGCGCGCACAACCACTTTGAGTCGCGCTCAGGGCCGGGACGATTTCGTCGACCGGCTGGGGCATTCGCGACGTCGCCTTGCCGACCCCAGCGTTCGGGTGTTGGTCGTCGGTGAGTTCAAGCAGGGCAAGAGCATGCTCGTCAACGCTCTCGTCAATGCCCCGGTGTGCCCCGTTGACGACGACATCGCGACCGCGGTGCCCACAGAAGTGGCTTATGGCGAGCAGCCCCGAGCGTTTGTCCTGCTCAGGCGCAACGATGATCCCCCCAGATCCGGGTGGGAATCGACCACCCACGTCGCGACCACCCTGAAGCGCGAGGTTCCCATGGGGGAGCTCGGGCGTTACACCAGCGGAAGCATCGTCTTGGAGCCGGACCATCACATCGTCGGGGCGCAGGCATTCATCCCTCGCGAAATGTTGCGCACTGGTCTGGTCCTCGTGGACACCCCGGGAATGGGCGGACTGTCCTCGATGCACACGGCTGCCACCACGGGGGTGCTCCCCACGGCCGACGCCGTCCTCCTGGTCTCCGACGCCGGGAGCGAGTTTTCTGCACCCGAGATGACCCTCCTCCGACAGGTCCTCTCGGCCTGCCCGACCGTGCTCTGTGTGCAGAGCAAGACCGATCTGCATGCCGACTGGCGGTCCGTGGTCGACGTCAACAGGGCGCACCTCGAGCGCGCTGACCTGCACGTGGACATCACGCCGGTGTCAGCCCAACTCCGGCTCCGGGCCGCGGCGACCCGCGACGTCGAGCTCAACACCGAGTCCAACGTCACCGAACTCGTCGCCAACCTGCACCGTCGGGTCATCGGGCGACGCGATGCCCTGCTGCTGGCGTCCACTCGCCATGATCTCCTGACCGTCATTGACGGCCTCGCCATGACGGTCAGCGCGCACAAGGGGGCTCTCGAGGACCCCGCGAGTCTCCCCGAGCTCACGGAGCAACTGTCCGTGGCCCAGCAGCGCGCCAACGAGCTCAAGCAGCGCTCCGCCCGGTGGCAAGTGACCCTCAATGATGGGATGAGCGACCTGAGCGCCGACCTCGATCATGACTTGCGCGATCGCGTGCGTCGAGTGATGCGCGAGGCCGAGGCCTCCATCGAGGCAGGAGACCCGGGCAAGGTGTGGGACGAGTTCTCCCAATGGCTCGAGGGACGCATCACTGATGCCCTCACGGAGACCTTCCACTGGGCCGACGAGAACGCAACCTGGCTGGTCGAGTCGGTCGGCAAGCACTTCGACGAGGACTCCAAGGCCGCGACGCCCGTCTTCCAACTCCGAGAGACCACTGGGCTGATCGACCCGGTGGCGCAGATGGGAAAACTCGATCCCGGCATTCTCAATTCGGCCCAGAAGGTCATCATCGGCCTTCGCGGCTCGTACGGCGGGGTCCTGATGTTCGGTGTGGTCACGGGGCTCGCCGGGATGGCGCTGATCAATCCGATCTCCGTCGGCGCCGGCCTCTTGATGGGCACCAAGGTCTACCGCGACGAGCTGCAGAACCGGCTTAAGCGTCGGCGTGCTGAGGCGAACGCTCTCGTCCGGAAGTACGTAGACGACGTCATCTTCCAGGTCAACAAGGAACTCAGGGAGCAGTTGCGGATCGTCCAGCGCACCGTGCGCGAGTACTACACGGGTGTCGCGGAGCAGCACTCGAGGTCCATCGCTGCCTCGCTCGAGGCGGCGAAGCAGGCAGCGATCACGACGACCGCGCAACGCTCCGATGCCTTGAAGGAGACCACCAGCCTGGCCACCGAGCTGGCTGACCTTCGTCGCCAGGTGGAGAACTTGGGTATGCCGCGTGGTCCCGCCGCCGTGAAGCCGCCCCCGACTCCGGTCGGGTCGGCCAGGGGTCGGTCGTGAGTGATACCCAGAACCCGATCGGGAAGCTGGCCAATCCCGGGCTCTCGGACACTGCGCGTGGACTGATCTTGGCGGCCCGGGACTCGATGCCAGTGGCGTCCCATGAAGCTGTCGATCGGGCCCTGGAGCGCTTGGACGACCGACTGCGCATCGCGATTGCCGGGCGGCTCAAGGCGGGGAAGTCCACTTTGCTCAATGCGATTCTCGGAGAGGACGTGGCCCCGACCGGGACTGCCGAAGTCACCAGCATCGTGACCTGGTACCGCGCTGGCGCCACCCCCCGGGTGCGGGTCGTGAAACGAGACGGCCAGGTCTCCGGCGTTCCGATCGCCCGTGTCGATGCCTCACTGGCGGGGAACAACGCGAGACTCGACCCGAAGGACGTTCAGCGCATTGACGTCGAGTGGCCCGCCCCTGCCCTCGAGAAGTTGACTCTCGTCGACACCCCAGGGCTGGCCTCCCTTTCGGCCGGGGTGAGCGCGACGTCCGAAGCCGTCCTCCTCCCGGAGGATGGGCCGCCGGACGTCGACGCCGTGATCTACCTCCTCTCGCACGTCCACGCCACGGATGCCGACGCCTTGGCGGCTTTCCGTTCGCGAGGTGGAGCAGGGATCGGCCCGCTGACCACTCTGGGGGTCCTGTCCCGGGCCGACGAGGTCGGTGGTGGGCGGATGGATGCCCTGATCGCAGCAGAGCGCATCGCCGAACGCCAGCGCCAGGATCCCGCCGTGCGTGCTCTCTGCCTCGACGTCGTCCCGGTCGCAGGGCTGCTCGCCGAAACCGCGCGAACCCTGAGACAGGTGGAGTTCGACGCTCTGGTCGAATTCGCCGCCCTCGACCGCTCGGTCAGGGAGGACTTGCTCCTGTCCGCGCACCGGTTCGCGTCGGGCCGAAGTCCGGGGCGCCTGCTGTCCGATCCGGCCGTCAAGTCGGGCCTGCTCAGCCGGTTCGGGCTCTTCGGCCTCCGACTCGGGGTCGTCCTGATCCGCGACGGCTACGACACCGCATCCTCACTCAGCGACGAGTTGGTCAGACGCAGTGGACTCGAGCAGATGCTGACCTCCCTGGAACACAACTTCGCTGCCCGCGCTGACGCGCTCAAGGCCCGCCACGCCTTGTCGTCCGTCGCTCGCCTGCTGGCTCTCGATGAATCCCCGTCGGCCCGCTCGCACGAGGAAGCCATCCGCCGCGAATTGCAGCAGAGTCACCAGTTCCGGGAAACCGTGTTGCTGTCGGAACTCCGGGCATGCGATCGCCCCGAACTCACCCCGTCAGAACTCGCCCAGGCCGAACGGATCTTGGGTGGCCACGGGGCCACGACCGAGCAGCGCCTGGCAGTCACCACAGACGGCTCAGATCACCTGAGCGATGAGAGAGCGGGCGCGGTGGCCAGTGAACTGATCGCCACGTGGCGTGCGATCGAGAACGACCCTGCGCGAGATCAACGCGTGAACCTCGTCGCTCGGGCGGTGGTCCGTAGCCTGGAGGAGATCCTGTCCCACCTTCCGGCCCCGCTCTCCGCAGCGCCCGAGGGCTCCCCGTCGCCCAACTAGGAGTGGGCTCGTCCCGGCCCGTGAGGTGATTTCAGCCAAGGCGAGATGTCGGGGTGCATCGAGAAGGCCAACGCGCAGAGCACAAGCGGGACACTGACCGCCAGCGCCCCCGTAGCGACCCACGCCGGCCACGAGTCCCGCGGCAGCAGGAGCAGGGTCGCGCCGACGACGAGTGCGTGCACCACGCAGAGCAAGCCCAGAAGTGCCCGCATCCCGACGACGCGGTTGTTGAACGCCACGACCACGAGAATCTCCAGCAGTCCGAGGGTGGCCAGCACTCCCGCTCCGATGAGCACGACCTTCGACGCACCGTCCTCGATGGCCTGGACGCTCACCGTCGCATCCCGCTCGGTCAACAGCCCGCTCAAGTGGGCCACCAGATGGGACCGGGCGATGAACATCATCAAGGCGACGAGGAGCAGGCCCCCTGCGCCAGCCGCACCGATCCACATGGCCCTGGAAACCTGCGCCGGACGTGGGACCTCAACGGCTCCGGGCGCCGGGGCGCTCACGGAGAACTCGGGGCGCTCGGGGCGCACACTTCGTGCAGGAGATGGCGTCGCCCCGCTCGAGGCGTCCGGCCGGCCAGTCGGCGTGGCTGCACTCACGACTGGCACGATATCCCCTGCAGCGAGGACCTGCCATCCGATCCACGGGCGGCATCGGAGCACTGGGCACGACCCCGATGTACGCACCAGGGCACGCCATCACCCCCGGGCAACAGGGGCCATCAGGCGGTGGACTGTCGCGGCGACGAGGCCGAGCACCAGCCCCCAGAGCAATGACAACAGCACAGTCCCCAGCACCGCGACGCCGAAGGTGCGCAGGTCGTGGAGAGCGATGACCGAGGTGCCGATGATGCGGACAAGGTTGCCCAAGGTCACCCCGACGATCACAGCCCAGAGCGGGGTGAGGAAGGGGCGGCGCCCGGCTCGGGTCCACAGCCACACCGCGACGATCATGACGAACGCCCCCACGGTCTCGATCGCCCACCAGGTCCACGTGGTGCCACCTAGAGGCGCCAGCCGCAGAGGAGGCCAGCCCTGCGGAAGGCCGAGCGCGGGAGGGATGAGGCCGAACGCGGCATACGCCCACCACTGGCCGACGACGGTCCAACTCCCGCTTGCGAGGGCCGCCAAGGCCACGAGTAGCGACGCGACCCACGGTCGAGTGGTCACTGGCGGTGTGGACGGCACGCTCGAACAGTAGCGTTCGGCCATGCGCAGGCTCCGAGGCAAGGCCGTCCTGGCGGGACTCGTCGCACTCGCCATCCTCGGTGGCGGTGTGGGGGCTGCGCTCCGGAGTGCTCCCGGGACCGAAGGCGGGGCACTCACCGACAGGGCGGGCGCCACGTTGGAGGTGCGCGGCTTCAACACGGCGAGCAACTCCAAGATCGCCCCCGACGGGATGCCCAAGCTGACCGAGGCCGACGTCGAGCGTGAGCACGTCGACTACGGCACCAACACGGTGCGCTTCCTCATCTCGTGGCGGATGGTCGAGCCCGAACCGGGTCGCTATGACACGGCCTATCTCGACCGGGTCGAGACCATGGTCGGGTGGTATGCCAAACGCGGCTACTCCGTGATGCTCGACATGCACCAGGACGTCTACAGCCAGTTCGGCGACCCGCCACTGGGTGGCAACGGCGCGCCGGCGTGGGCGGTGCACACCGACGGCTTGCCGTGGAAGCCCAACCCGGAGATGTGGGAGTTGGGCTATCTCGAGCCCGCGGTCATGCGCGCCTGGGACCACTTCTGGAACACCACCGGTGAGCACCCCGAGCTCATGGAGCACTATGCGGGCGCATGGGGAGCCGTCGCGAGGCACTTCGCCGACGTCCCCGGGGTCTACGCCTATGACCTGATGAACGAGCCCTACGGCGGCACCCTCCAAGGGCCACAGTTCGAGTCCGGCCCGCTCACCCGGCTCTACCAACTGTCCGCGAATGCCATCCGCCAAGCCGACCCCGACACGTGGATCTGCGTGTCCCCCCAAGCAATGGGCACCAACTGGGGCACGCCCTCGGGCCTGGGTCGGATCGAGGACCCGCGGTCGGGGGACCCGCGGATCGCCTACTGCCCGCATCTCTATCCGCTCATGCTCGACCTCGGCAGCGGCTACAACGGCAGTTCGCGGGCCCAGATCGACACCACCGTCGACCTCTGGCGCGACAACGTCCTGCGCACCGCTCACCGCCTCGGCGACGTGCCGATCATCCTCGATGAGTTCGGCCTCGACACGACCAGGGACGGCGCGCTCGACTACGTCAGGCTCGTCCTGCGCACCACCGACGAGATGGGCGCCGGGTGGATCTATTGGTCTTCCGACCCCGGATCATGGGGTCCCTACGAGGAGGACGGTCGGATCCGCAATCTCGTCGATGTGTTGGGCGCCAGCGCCCCCAAACCCTGATCGTTCGACGACACGCTCGGGTGGTTCGCGCCAGAGGTCGTGCTCAGCGACCCGCCGAAGTGAGCGAGCGTGTCGTCGAAGGGACTGCTCAGGG
>Ga0073905_10000301_pt1 | contig 22370 bp, 20 predicted proteins | sample KloWWTupernatant_FD_65482 | JGI IMG/M metagenome (GOLD analysis project Ga0073905, IMG submission 65482) | Active sludge microbial communities from Klosterneuburg, Austria, studying microevolution and ecology of nitrifiers - Klosterneuburg... | ecosystem: Engineered > WWTP > Aerobic digester >... | reverse complement strand
CCCGCCAGTACTCGATCTACGGCGGCCTGGTGATCGACGTCGAAGACTCGATGGTCCCGGGCAAGGAGACCCTGCCGCAGGACCTGGTCTCGAAGCAGAGCGTGAATCGCGAGGAGCGTCTGCGTCGCGATCGCGAGAACGAGGCGGAGGCGCGGGCCTATGAGGAGGCGCAGGGCCGCAGCGCGGGCGCGTCGGATTCTGGCGAGATGGCGGGCGAAGATGCGGACCCGGAGCGGCTCGACGCGCGCGGTGAACCGGGGAGCCTCAAGCTCGAGATCGAGCCGGGCGACGCCTCGGTCTACCTCGACGGGCGATTCCTCGGCACCGGCCGCGAGCTTGCCCGGCTGCGCTCGGGGCTGATCGTCGATCCCGGCCAGCACCGCATCGAGGTCGTCCGTCCGGGCCGACGCTCCGAGACGCAAACCTTCTCGGTGACCGCCGGCGAAGAGGTCAGCGTCGACATCGAGCTCGACGAGGAGTAGGCCGACCCGGTGCTACCCTGAAGGCGATGCCGCTCCAGGAAGTCGATGCCCGCGCCTGATCCGACGCCCGGCGCGCCCTCCTGGAGCCTCGCCGACGGCTTGGCTGCGACGCTGCCGTTCATGGTGCTCGGCGTTCGCCGCGCCGAAGTGCTCGGCACCGAGGAGCGCTACCGGCTGCGCAGCGCGGCGTATCCGGGTCGACGCTGGGTGCTCCTGGCGCTGGAGGTGGCGCGGTGAGGGTCCTGCACGTCGCCCGCCGCTTCACGCCGACCGCCTGGGGCGGGACCGAGGCGGTGGTGGCGGCGCTCGCCCGCGCCCAGCGCGCCGCCGGGCACGACGCGGAGCTGCTCGCCACGGCGGCCTTCTCGCGCCCGGGCCGCGACGAAGTGCTGGGCGTTCCGGTACGCCGATTCGGCTACACCTACGGTCGCTTTCCGCTGTCGCGCGCCGGCCGGCGGGCGCTCGACGCCAAGGGGGGAAATCCGCTCTCGCCGGGGCTCCTGCGCGCCATGCTCGCGGCGCCGCGACCGAACATCCTGCACTGTCACACCATGCAACGTCTGGCCGGGCAGGTGCGCTTCGCGGCGCGCCGCCTGGGGGTGCCGTACGTCGTCCAGCTGCACGGCGGCGCTTTCGACGCACCCGAGGCGGAGCTTCGCGAGATAAAGGCGCCGGCGCGGCGGACGCTCGGCTGGGGCAAGGTCCCGGCGGCGCTCCTCGGCAGCCGCGGCTTCCTGCGTGACGCAGACCTCGTGCTGGTGCCGTCGGAGGCTGAACGTGTCCGGGCTGTGGCGGCTTTGCCGGGGACGCGCATCGAGCGTCTGCCGAACGGCGTCGACGCGGCGCGCTTCGCGGGCGGCGACCGCGCTCGCGGCCGGGCGCGGCTCGGCTTGACTGCCGACGAACCGCTGCTGCTTACCGTGGCGCGCGTCGACCCGCAGGAAGACCAGCTCGCGATTGTCGATCTGCTGGCGGCGCTGCCCGGAGCCCACGCTGCGCTCGCAGGTCCGGTCACCGTGCCGGGGTACGACGCCGAAATCGTGGCACGCGCCCACCTGCTGGGCGTCGCGGGCCGGTTGCATCTGCTCGGTTCAGTGGTCCCGGAGAGCCCCGAGCTCGCCGATCTGTATCGCGCCGCCGACGTCTTCGTGCTGCCCTCGCGTCACGAACCGTTCGGCATCGTGGTGCTAGAGGCCTGGTCCTGCGGTCTGCCGGTCGTCGCTTCGCGCGTCGGAGGTCTGGCCGAGCTCATCGCGCCGGAGCGCACGGGGATGCTGGTCACGCCGGGCGTTCCGGCGGAGCTCGCGCTCGCGGTGGGCCGCCTGGTTCGGGATGCGGGGAAGCGGCGCGAGCTCGCCGAGGCAGGCCGGGCCGAGGTCGACGTTCACTACTCCTGGAGCGCGATCGCCGCCCGTCTCGAAGAGCTGTACCACGCGATCGCCGGCGTACCAGGAAGGCGCGGATGAGACGCTGCGCTTGCTGGGAATCGCCGTCGTCGCGGCGCTCGCGGCGGGCGCGGATCGGCTGAAAGGAAGCGGCGGCACCGGGCCCGATCGGGCCGGAGGTCGTTCTAAAGCGTTTGACTGGAGCTCTCGCGCTCCATGCGCAGCAGCCAGCGCTTGCGCGAGGCGCCGCCGACCCAATTGCCGCTGCCCTCCTTGGTGGGGATGATGCGGTGGCAGGGGATGATCAGCGGGATCGGGTTGTCGAGCAGGATCGACAGCACCTGGCGATAGGCCTCCGGGCGCCCCGAGGCGTCGGCGATGTCCTTGTAGGTGCGGGTCTTGCCGTACGGCGTGCGCAGAGCCTCTTTGAGCACCCGGCGCGAGAACGAGTCGACCCCGGAGGGCGCGAGATCGAAGTCGAGCTCGAGCGCCCGCCGCGCGCCGGCGAAGTACTCCGACAGCCGTCCGAAGACCTCGTCGAGGAACTCCGAATCTTCGAAAGCCGCGAGGGGATGGAAGTTGCGGGCCGTGGCACTGTTCGGGGCCACCAGGATACGGCCGATCGCCAGGCCGTAGAACTCCACTCCGAGATGACCGATCTGCGACGGGACGAGCACGCGCACCGGCTCGACGGTCACCGGAAGAGAGGCGGCCTCCTTGGCCTCGACCTGCTCGCTGGGCATCGGCCTCAAGGTTACCATGCCCAAAACCGGAGGCAAGTCCCTCTTCGTCCCCCCTTCGTCGGCGGCGAACCCGGCCCGACAGCCGTCGACCGGGCGTCGGGCTAGTTGCTGTAGAGGGCGGCGTACTGGGAGCGGCTTTCGAGCACCCGGACGAGGTAGGCGCGGGTCTCGCGAAAGCCGACCTTCGCCAGGTACTCCTCGGGCTCTTCCGTCTGGCAGTAGCGCCGCCAGAGGGCTGCCTGGTCCTCACCGGCGTTGTACGCCGCGACGATCATCGGCCGGGCGTTGGCGCCGGCGCCGAAGCGGCGCTCGAGCTCGGTCAGGTAGGCCCCGCCGAGGGCGATCGAAATGTCGGGCCGGTGCAGGTCTTCGGCGCGGAGCCCCTTCCAGCCGAGGTTCGCGGCCAGGCGCCGGGCGGTCGGCAGAACGAGCTGCGCCAGACCGCGCGCCGCGGCGGCAGAGACCGCTTCCGGCTGGAAACGGCTCTCCTCCCGCATGACGGCGGCGAGGAGGAAGAGGTTGTCGGCCTCGCCGCCCACGACCTGGCGCAGGCGATCGCGATAGGGCAGCGGATAGAGCAACCGGCGCAAGGCGGGTGAGACCCAGTCGAACGGTATCCGGCTGGGACGGCCGGAGAACAGGCGTTCGGCGACGTCGATGGCGCGGTCGGTCGCGCCTGCGGACTCGAGCTCGTGCGCCAGGGTGAAGGCGAGAGGCTGTTGCTGCGCCGGGAAGTAGCGCGCCTGGACGGCGCCGCCCTCGCGCCATTGGCCGAGCGCGAGGAGGCGCTCTTCCGGCTGCAGAAGGGGGCCTGTCCAGAGCGGCCAGGAGGCGACCGGAACCGGTTGCCACTCGACCCAGGCGGCGAGCCCCGGCTGCGTCCGCAGCGCGGCGAGGCCTCGCTCCCGCGCCGCGGCCCCCGAGGACTGGTTCTCTCCCAGCAGGGCCCAGGCGGCCCACGCCTCGTCGAAGCTCCGGCCCGCCGCCCGCTGGCGGCCGATGCGCTCGGCTGCGGCCGCGAGCTCCGGTCGGCGGAGCCGGCCACGCGCTGCGCTGGCGAGCGGATGATGGGGCCGTTCGCGCAGCACCTGAAGGTAGAAGCCGACGGCTGCGCTGGCGTCGTTGCGCAGCTCGGCGAGCCGGCCGCGCCAGTAGGCGATCTCTTCGCTCGCCGCGGCTCCGGAGCGTTCGGCGGCGAGCAGACGCGCGGCCGGGCGCTCGCCGGTGTCGCCGCCTTCGATCTCGGAGACCGCAGCGAAAACCGCCGCGCGGGCGAAGGGGGTGCGCCAGAGGCGCGCCGTGGCGAGGCGCGCCAGGAGCTGCTCGGCGCCGACGCCGTCGCCGGCGAGCCAGCGCAGGCGAAAGGCGGCGAGCAGCGCGGCGCCCGACCACTCGCCGGTGGGCTCGGCACCAAACGCGCGCTCGAAGAGAACCTGCGCGCGGGCCCAGTCACCCGCGAGCTCGAGGCTGCGGCCCTGCTGATAGAGCGCGTCGGCGCGCGTCGCCGGGCTGTGGGTCGAGGACGCCAGGCGCTCGAAGTGGCGTCCGGCCTCGGCGTAGCGCCCTGACCAGAATTCGGCGCGTGCCAACAGGTAGAGCGTCTCGGCGTCGCGGCCGGCGCCGGGATCGTGCACGCCGGCGAGCGCCTTCTCGAGCAGCGGGATGGCGGTGGCGAAGTCGCGCTGCCGCGCGAGGACGGTGCCCAGAGTGCGCGCGAGCTCCGGCTCGGCCGGCTCGGGCCAGAGCGTGAGCCAGAGCTCAGCGGCGCGAAAGGCGGTGAGGTCGGCCTCGCCCGAGCTCAGCAGAGCGCGGAGCTCCGTGCGCGCCGCCTCCGTTTCGTGTTGCCGCAGGTGGCACTCCGCGACGACCAGACGATGGTCGCGAGCGGTGTCGGCGGCGAGCGCCGAAACCGGCACGCCGCGCAGCAGGCGGCAATCGCCGCCGCGCCGCACCGTGCGGAAGAGCAACGTTGCCGCCGGGCGCACCAGCGCTTTCGGCGCGCCCTGTGCGAGGAGCGTCGCCGAGATGCCGGCGGCGACCTCCGGGTGGCCGAGCGTCTCCTGCACCGTCGCCAGGCGGTAGCGCGCCCAGGGCGCGAGGTCGGGCGTGGTGCCGATCGACAGGGCGAAGGCTTCGGTGCCCTCGCTCAGCCGCCCGAGCCGTTCGAGCAGATGGCCGCGGAGAAAATCGAGGCCGAGGGCACGGGCGCGCGCCGGCTCGGCATCGGCCAGGCAGTTGGTCTCCTCGAGCGCGCGCAGATGATCGCCGGCGCCCTGGAGCGCGACCAATTGGATGCGCGGATCGACGGTCGCTGCGAGCGGCAGCGGCGAGATCGCGAGTATCGCAGCCAGCGCAGCCAGCGCTGGCATCGCTGGCATCGCAGCCAGCGCGGCCCTCGCTGGCGGGCCGAAGATCATCCCGCACTCACCCGGGCGGCCACGCGAGCTGGCGGCCGCCCAGCAGGTGGAGGTGAAGGTGGGGGACGGACTGCCCGCCGTCGGCGAGGCAGTTCATCACCAGCCGGAAGCCGCCGCTCTCGAGGCCGGCCTGGCGCGCCAGCGCCGTGGCGGTGGTCATCATCCGGCCGAGCAGCGGGGCATCGTCCTCGCCGGTCGCGAACAGATGCGGCTGGTGGCGCTTCGGCACGATCAGCAGGTGCACAGGAGCCTGGGGCGCGATGTCCGCGAAGGCGATGAGGTCGTCGTCCTCGAACAGCAGGCTGGCCGGAATCTCGCCGGCGACGATGCGACAGAACAGGCAGTTGGGATCCATGGGGTCGTCTCCGCCGGCAGACTAAGAGGTGGAGCCGCCGGACGACCGCACGACGTTGGCGCCCAGCGCGTTCAGTTTGGTCTCCATCGCCTCGTAGCCGCGATCGAGGTGGTAGATCCGGTCGACGATCGTCTCGCCGGAGGCGACCAGGCCGGCGAGCACCAGGCAGGCCGAGGCGCGCAGGTCGGTCGCCATGACGGTGGCGCCAGAGAGCGCGGTGCGGCCGTGGACGCGGGCGTAGCGTCCGTCGAGGCGGATATCGGCGCCCATGCGCGCGAGCTCGGCGGCGTGCTGGAAACGATTCTCGAAGACGGTCTCGCAGATCGTGGTGAGACCCTCCGCCTGGGTCGCGAGCGCCATCGACTGCGCCTGCAGGTCAGTGGGGAAGCCGGGAAACGGGGCGGTGACGACGTCGCGCGGCTTGAGCGCGCCGCGGCGCGCGACCGTGACTTCGCCGCCGGCGCCGAGGTCGACCTCGACGCCGCAGCCGCGCAGCAGGTCGAGCAGCGGCTCGAGATCGGCGGCGGCGCCGCCGGTGAGCGTCACCTCGCCGCCGGTGATCGCCGCCGCTACCAGATAGGTGCCGGCCTCGATGCGGTCGGGAATCACCTGATGGGTCGCGCCGTGCAGCGCGGGCACGCCGCGCAGGCGGATCGTCTCGCTGCCCGCGCCGTCGATCTCGGCCCCCATGGCGACGAGCAGCCGCGCGAGATCGACGACTTCGGGCTCGCGGGCGCAGTTCTCGAGCACGGTCTCGCCGCGCGCCAGCGCCGCCGCCATGAGCAGATTTTCGGTGCCGGTGACGGTCGGCATGGCGAAGCGGAAGCGGGCGCCGACGAGTTGCGCGGCGCGCACGTCGACGTAGCCGTGCTCGAGGGTCACCGTGGCGCCGAGCGCGGTGAGACCGGCCAGATGCTGGTCGATCGGGCGCACACCGATGGCGCAGCCTCCCGGCAGCGAAACCCGCGCGTGCCCGCGGCGGGCGACGAGCGGGCCGAGGACGAGAATGCTGGCGCGCATCGTCTTCACCAGCTCGTACGGTGCATCGTCGTCGGAAGGCGCGCCGGAGGGCGCGAGGATCAGGCCGCTCTCGGTCGCCTCCGCGCCCTGGCCGAGATGGGCGAGGAGCTTCCTCATCGTCGCCAGGTCGCGCACCCGCGGCACGCCGTCGAGCCGCACCGGTGCGTCGGTAAGGAGCGTCGCGGCGAGCTCGGGAAGGGCGGCGTTCTTGGCCCCGCCGGCGCTCACGCGGCCGGAGATGCGGGTCGGTCCGACGATGCGAAATTGATCCACTGGCTGGCGCCCTCTCTGCTGCGAAAACTACGCAGCCCTTCTGAATACCACATCCCGCGCGATGCCGGCGAGATCGCTGCGCACTTCGACGAGCTCGAGTGCTGGACACTCGCCCGCGAGGTCGAGCACGGCGTCGAGCTGGCCGAACCCGATCTCGCAGGCGAGCAGGGCCCCTTCGTGCAAGCCTTCCGCCAGGCCGAAAAGGCGCGCCAGGATCGCCAGGCCGCGCTCCGAGGCGAAGAGCGCCAGGTGCGGCTCGTAGGTGTGCACGTCGAGCGCCACCAGTGCCGGCTCCAGCGGGTCGATGTACGGCGGATTGGCGACGACCAGGTCGAGGTCGGCGAGCGCCAGTGGGCCGGCGAGGTCCGCGGCGAGAAACCCGACGCGGCCGTCGAGCCCCAGGCTGCGGGCGTTCCCGCGGGCGCAGGCCAAAGCGGCGAGCGACAGATCGGTCGCCCGCACGCGCCAGCGCGGGCGCTCGGCGGCGAGAGTGAGGGCGATGCAGCCCGAGCCGGTGCCGATGTCGAGCACCGAAGCCTCGGCCGGGAGCCCTGCCGCGAGGGCGATCTCCACCAGCAGCTCGGTCTCCGGCCGGGGAATGAGGACGCGGTCATCGACGCCGAACATGCGGCCGAAGAACTCGCGCCGGCCGAGCAGGTAGGCCATCGGCTCGCCCTGGGCACGGCGCTCGAGCAGCGCGGCGAAACGCGCCGCGACCCCTTCGTCGATCGGCTGATCGTCGCGCGCCCGGATCTGCACCTCCGAGAGCTCGAGCAGCGAGCCCAGAAGGAGCGCCGCTTCTCGACCGGGCGAGGCGAGGCCGGCCGCGGCGAGAGTGCGCCGCCCGTGGGCGAGATGTTGGCCGATGGGGAGCACCGCCGGATCTTATGGTCGTCGGCAGGAAAGCCGCAGGCTTCGGCGGCAGGTCGCATAGACAGTCGATTCCGCGGCAGGTGAATCAATGTGTAGACGAATCATCGGATTCCGGCTAGAATAACAGCATTATGGACGAAACCGATCTCCAGATCCTGTCGCTGCTGCAGGCCGACGCCCGAATCGGCAACGCCGAGATTTCGCGGCGGGTGGGTCTCGCGGCCTCGGCCGTGCACGAGCGCATTCGCAAGCTCGAACAGCGCGGCGTCGTGCGCGGCTATCACGCCCGGCTCGATCCGGAGGCGCTCGGCTGCGGTCTGCTCGCCTTCATCTCCGTCCAGGTCGACGATCGGCTGACCGAGGGAACGACCGGTGCCCAACTGGCCGAGCTTCCCCAGGTGCAGGAGGTGCACCACATCGCCGGCGAGGACTGCTACCTGCTGAAGGTGCGCTGCGCTTCGACCGGCGACCTCGGACGCTTCCTGCAGGAAGAGCTCGGTGCGTTTGCCGCCATCCGCCGCACGCGCACCACGATCGCGCTCGGGACGGTGAAGGAGGGGCTCGAGCTGCCCGTTCCGACGGGCGCGCTGGCGACGGCCGCCGACGTTCGGGAGGGGACATGACCACCTTCGACGGCCGCAGCCTCTTCCGGGGCCGCACGCTCGCGGCGCTGCTCGCGGTCTACCTCGTCTGGGGGTCGACCTATCTCGCGATCCGATTCGCCATCGTCTCGCTGCCGACCTTCTCGATGGCGGGAGCGCGCTACCTGATCGCCGGCGCGCTGCTCTACGGTTGGGGGCGCCTGCGCGGCGGCAAGCGGCCGGAGGCGCGGTCGCTGCTGCCGATCGCGGTGATCGGCGCGCTGCTTCTGGTCGGTGGCAACGGCCTCGTGGTCTGGGCGGAGCACCGCATTCCCTCGGGCATCGCCGCGCTGCTCATCGCCACCGAGCCGCTGTGGATCGCCCTCCTGGTGCCGATCGTCACCCGCGGGCGGCGGCCGGGCCTGCGAACCTACGCCGGCATCGCCGTCGGTCTCGCCGGCGTCTTCGTGCTGGTCGGCGGGCCGGCCGGACTCGGCGGCGGCGCCGGCGCGATCGATATCGGCGGCGCGCTGGCGGTGGTCGTGGCCTCGTTCTTCTGGGCCCTGGGCTCGCTCTACTCGACGCGCGCCCGACTCCCGGCTTCGCCCTGGATCGCCACCGGCAGCCAGATGCTCGCCGGCGGCGCGATGCTGGCTCTCCTCGGCGGCGCCGCGGGCGAGTGGGCGGCCTTCGAGCCGGCGAAGGTCGAGGCGCCGGCGCTCTGGGCGTTCGCCTACCTGGTGACCTTCGGCTCGATCGTCGCCTTCACGGCCTACGCCTATCTGTTGCGCAACGCGCGGCCGACGGTGGTCTCGACCTACGCCTTCGTCAATCCGATCGTCGCGGTGCTGCTCGGTTGGTGGATCGTGGACGAGCCGGTGAGCGGGCGGGTGGTGGTCGCCGGCGCGCTCATTCTCGCAGCGCTGGTGGCGATCCTCTACGACGAACCGAAGCGCGAGGCCGCGGCCGCCTGAGCTGCCGGCGGGGGCGACCGGCGAGGTGCTTCAGGCTGTCGTGCTGCTTCTCGCCGCTTCGTCCATCTTCTGCGCCTGGAAGTACTCGACCAGGGGATGGATGAGCGCGTCGAGCTCGCCACCCAACACCGCCGGCAGCTGGTGCAGGGTGAGGCCGATGCGATGGTCGGTGATCCGGTTCTGCGGGAAGTTGTAGGTGCGGATCTTCTCCGAGCGGTCGCCGGAGCCGACCATCTTGCGGCGCTCGGCGGAGACCGCCGATTCGGCCTTCTCGCGCTCGAGCTCGTAGAGCCGCGCCTTCAAGACCCGCATCGCCTTCTCGCGGTTCTTGATCTGGCTGCGCTCGTCCTGGCAGGAGACGACGAGGCCGGTCGGCAGGTGGGTGAGGCGCACCGCGGAATACGTGGTGTTGACTCCCTGGCCGCCCGGTCCGGAGGCGCAGAAGCGGTCGACGCGCAGGTCCTTCTCGTGCACCTCGACCTCGACGTCGTCGGCCTCCGGCAGCACCGCGACGGTGGCGGCCGAGGTGTGGATCCGGCCGGATCCCTCGGTCGCCGGTACGCGCTGCACGCGGTGTGTGCCGCCCTCGTGCTTCAACTTGCTGTAGGCGCCCTGACCCTCGATGATCGCCGAGACCTCCTTGACGCCGCCGGCCTCCGACTCCGAGAGGTCGATGACCTCGACCCGCCAGCCGCGCCGCTCGGCGTAACGGCTGTACATGCGGAAGAGCTCGGCGGCAAACAGCGAGGCCTCGTCGCCGCCGGTGCCGGCGCGGATCTCGAGCACGACGTTCCGGCTGTCGTTCGGGTCTTTGGGGACGAGCGCCTGTTTGATCTCGCGGTCGAGCGCTTCGCGTTGCGCGACGAGGCTCGTCACTTCGGCGTCGGCCATCGCCTGAAGCTCGGCGTCGCCGCTCGCTTCACCCGTCGCAGCGAGCTCTTGCGCTTCCGCGAGCTCACGCCCGAGATCGCGGAAGCGCCGGAAGAGGGTGACGATCGGATCGATCTCGGCCAGCGCCTTGCTGATCTCGCGCACCGCCTTGGGGTCGGAATGGACCTCCGGCAGGGCGAGCCGCGCGGAGAGCTCGGCGTGCGACGCCTCGAGGGCGAGCAGACGGTCGATCATGGGAGCCTCACGTGGCAGCCACTGGTGGCAGGCGTCCAATCAAAACCCCGGGTGCCGACCGTGAGCACGGTGGCGACCCGGGGTCGGGATCTCGGCGCAGGCTGGCTAGGCGGACTTCGTGTAGCGGCGGTTGAAGCGCTCGACGCGGCCGGCGGTGTCGATCAGCTTCTGCTTGCCGGTGAAGAAGGGGTGGCAGGCGCTGCAGATCTCGAGGCGCAGCTCCTTCTTCGTCGAGTGCGTTTCGAAGGTGTTGCCGCAGGCACAGACTGCGGTGACCATGTGAAGTTCCGGATGGATGCCAGTCTTCATGCGACGCCTTCCTGACTTTGGGACGTACGCACGCGGCCAATCGCGCGCGGACCGCTGATTTTAGCGGATAGATGCGTCAACCGCCAAGCAGGCGACTTAATTCCAATGGATGGAGAGGGTTGCAGCCCGCCCCGCAGACGCCGGCGAGCCTCAGGAGGCGGTGACTTCGGCGTTCACGCCCAGGCGCTTCATCATCTCGTGAAGGGTCGTCGGCTTGATCTGCAGGAGCTCGGCGGCGCGCTTCTGGACGCCGCCGGCATTCTGCAGTGCCGCGATCACCAGCTGGCGCTCGTACGACGACACCGCGTCCCAGAACGAGCCCGGTGGCAGATTCGCCGCGTTCGCAAGGCTGGACGGATGCCGGCCGTTGGCGCCGGCGGCAGCGCCGGTGCGTACGGCCGGCGGCAGCAGATCGACCTCCAGCACTTCGCCCGAGGACAGGACCACGGCGCGCTCGATGGCGTTCTCGAGCTCGCGCACGTTGCCTGGCCAGCGATAGTCGAGCAACATTTCCAGCGCGGCGGGCGAGATGCTCTGCATCGCCTTGGCGTTTTCGTCGGCGTAGGTGCGCAGGAAGTGCCGGGCGAGCAGCGGGATGTCCTCGCTGCGGTCGCGCAGCGGCGGCAGCTGCAGCGTGATGACGTTCAACCGGTAGTAGAGATCCTCGCGGAACTCGCCGCGGCGCACCAGGGCTTCGATGTCGGCATTGGTGGCGGCGATCAGCCGCACGTCGACACGGATCGTGTCCACTCCGCCCAGGCGCATGAACTCCTTTTCCTGGATCACGCGCAGGAGCTTGGCCTGGGTCTCCATCGGGATGTTGCCGATCTCGTCGAAGAAGATCGAGCCGTTGTTGGCGGCCTCGAAGAGCCCCTTCTTTGCCGCCACCGCGCCGGTGAAGGCGCCCTTGACGTGGCCGAAGAGGGTGCTCTCGAGCAGATCGTGCGGCATCGAGCCCGAGTTCACGGTCACGAACGGGCCGGAGGTGCGCCGGCTGTGGTGATGGAGGGCCTTGGCGACCAGCTCCTTGCCGGTGCCGCTCTCGCCGAGGATGAGCATGTTGCTCTTCGACGGCGCGGCCAGGCGGATGAGGTCGAAGACCTGCTGCATCGGCGCGCTCTTGCCGATGATCTTGTCGAGGCCGTAGCGCTTCTCGAGCTCCTGCTTGAGCGAGCGGTTCTCGCTGGTCAGGCGGCGCTGTTCGAGGCCTTTGCGGATGGTGAGCAGGACCTCTTCGTTCTTGAACGGCTTGGGGATGTAGTGGAAAGCGCCGACGCGCATCGCTTCGATGGCGCTCTCGATCGAGGAGTACGCCGTGACCACGATCACCACCTGCTCGGGATCGCGCGCGCGCAGCTGCTTCAAGACCTCCATGCCCGACATGCCGGGGAGCATGAGATCGAGCAGCACGAGATCGATCGGTTCGCGCTCGGCAAGGAGCAGCGCCTCCTCGCCGGTGCGGGCGGCGATCGGGCGCAGACCCTCGCGCCGGAGGAGCGTCCCGAGGACGTCCTGGAGCACCTCTTCGTCGTCGACGACGAGGATGTTGGTCACGCGCGCTCCTGCGCGGCGTCAGCCGCCCTGGCGGCGTTGCCGGCCGTCGGCAGGTCGACGACGAACCGGCAGCCCAGGTCCTTGCCGCGGCTCTCGACCTGAATGCGTCCTCCGTGCTGCTCGATGATGCTCCGGCTGATGGCGAGGCCCAAGCCCGTGCCCCCTTTGCCCGTCTTCGTGGTGTAGAACGGCTCGAAGACTTTCGCCAGATGCTGCGCTTCGATCCCCGAGCCGTTGTCTTCCATACGCACGCGGAGGCCGACGGTTGCAGCGGCGCCGGCGCAGGGGACGGCTTCGACGGCGATCTCGATCCGGCCGCCCCTCTCGGGCGCGGCGTCGATCGCATTGAGGAGGAGATTGGTGAAGACCTGCTGCAGCTCGCCGTCGGACCCGGAGATCGCCGGCGTCGCTTCCGGCAGGCTCCACTCGACGGCGACGCCGCGCGCCACCAGCCGCTCGTGCAGCAGATCGACGGTCTCGCGCAGCAGCGCCGGCACATCGCAGGGGCCGCTCTCGTGGTCGCGCTTGCGCGCGAACTCGAGCAGGCCGTTGACGATGCGCGATGCGCGGAAGGTCTGGCGCTCGACCTTCTGCAGCAGCTCGCGCCGCGGATCGGCCTCGTCGGTGTCGGCGAGCAGCATCTGGGCGTAGCTCGAGATGCCGGTGAGCGGCGTGTTGACCTCGTGCGCGACGCCGGCGGCCAGCACGCCCAGCGCGGCGAGGCGGTCCTGCTCGCGCAGCGCACGTTCCATCGCGACCCGTTCCGAGACGTCCTGCACGACCAGGACGCGGTCGGCACGGAGCGCTCCGACTTCGGCGAGCTCGGCGGCGAGCGGGGCGGCGGTGAGCTGCAGATGGCGCTCGGCGCCGGTCGCGTCTGCGAACGACAGTTGACGCATGCCCGAGCCGGGCTCGGGCACGGCTTCGAGCGGGAAGAGGTCGAGCAGCCGCCGGCCGGTGAGCTCGGCACGTGTGCGCCCGGCGATGGCGGCGAAGGCGAGGTTGGCGGAGGCCACCGTACCGTCGGCGCTCAGCACGACGATGCCGGCCGGCGACGACTCGAGGATCTCCTCGTTGTGGCGCTGCAGCGAGGTCACCCGGGCGAGCTGGCGGTGAACCTGGTCGAGCAGCTGCGCGTTCTCGATGGCGAGCGCCGCCTGGTCGAGCAGGGTGCGGACGATGTCGACGTCTTCGGAAGACAGCGGCTGGCGGTCGTGCCGCAGCGAGCACAGGGCGAGGCCGATCCTCTGGCCGCGCACCAGGAGCGGAAAGGCGTAGCGGTAGCCGGCGACGTAGAGCTGTTGCTCGACGCTGGCCGACTCGCCCGGCATGCCGATTGGCGAGAGGGTCTCGAACTCGCCCTCCCAGAGGCCGTCGCGCAGCGTGGCGAGCGCCGCGGCGCGCGGTACGCCGGGGTGCGGCCTGACCGGCACCAGCGCCGGTCCCTGCAGCAACAGCAGATTGGCGCGCTCGATGTCGAGCGCCTGCTCGGTCTCGGAGAGCAGTACCTGACAGAGCCGGTCGAGGTCGCGCTCCTGCAGCAGCTCCTGCGCCACCCGCTGCAGGCCGCGGCGGTGCCGCAGCGCGCCGCCGTACTGCAGGCGCTCGAGGACACCGTGGATGCCGCGGTGGGTCGGAATGACCAGTCCGACGGCGAGGATCCCGCCGATGAAGGTCAGCAGGTCGCGGGTGAAACCGAGGCCGACCGGCATGGTGCGCCGGACGGCGAGATCGATCAGCGAAAAGGTCGTCAGACCGAAAATCAGGGTCAGGGTGTAGGAGAGGCCGTTGCGCACCATGACGCCAAGGTCCCAGAGGCGGTAGCGCATCACCGCCCAGGCGAAGGCGAACGGCACGCAGGCGAGCGGCAGCACGGCGAGCGTCGAGAGCGACTCGGGCAGCTCCAGACCGAGCAGCGTCGGCAGGCCGGAGAAGAGGAAGAACGGCAAGTAGCCCGCGCTCATGCCGACCAGCAACCAGAGGAGCTGGCGCTGCTGCTCCCAGTCGCGCAGCGCCGCGAGCCGGCGCGCCAGCACGACGACCGACAGCGCCGCGAACAGCAGCAGATGGGCGAGCTCGACGCGGTCGAGCGACACCAGCAGGCGGGCACTCGGCGGGCCGACCAGCCAGGCGCCGTTCGCCCAGGCGAGATCGGCCTGGAAGAGGGTCAGCACCGCGGCCGGCAGGTAGAGGAACGGCAGCGAGCGCCAGCGCGGCGCGGCGGTCGCTGCCAGCGGAGCCAGCGGGCGCGGAATCGACAGGAAGAGATGCAGCGTCAGCGGCGGCAGGAGGAGCCGGGCCGCCTCGTCGAAGAAGTAGATCCAGCGCCCCAGGGCGTCGGGCGGAAAGACCGGCGAGAAGACGTAGAGCACTGCCGACGCCAGACACCAGAGATAGAACAGCGGCCCGCCGGCGGTGTTGCCGGAGCGCCAGACGACGAACAGGCCGATCGCGGCGTAGGCGCAGCCGATGAGCGCCAGGATCAGGTAGGGAGCGTCGAGATCGAGCGGCGGGCGGCGGTACTCGATGGTCGCCAGGCGCTCGTTGCGCAGGACGACGAGCTGCGCCGCCGGTGCATCCCGCAGGACGGAGGCGAGACGGGCGACCTGGCTGACTTCGCCCCCGTTGACCAGGACGATGCGGTCGCCGGGTTCGAGAGCGGTCTCGAACAGCGGATCGACGCTCTGCACTTCCCAATGGTCGCTGGCGGCGGTCGCCTGGAAGCCGAGCGGCTGGAAGGTCTCGAGCTTCTGCTCGAAGCCGCGTGCGCCCAGGACCGCCAAGCCGGCCGTAGCCGCGAGGAGCAGGAGGGTGGCGAGGCGGCGCAGCCGCAATAGGTCAGACATCGAAAGCCGGCATTCCCAAGGGGAATTCGAAATAGCACTTTCCATGCCATCGGCGCATGTGCCGATGGCCGGATAAGTGGCGTTTCTGGAAGGGTTTATGCCCCGCGCGAGCGGAAAATTGGAGTCCGTTCATGAAATTGAATAACGAGAGCTCGGCAACGTCCAGCCACGGCCGGGAAAAGCGGGCAGCGGATGGCGGTGGGGTGTGGAAAAACGGGAAGCGCGACGATCAGAAGCGGACGGCAACGCCGGTCACGATGCGGCGCTGAATCGCCTCGGAGTCGACGTCCGAGTGGAAGAACGAGGCGCCGCGGGCGAGCCCCATGCCGAGATGCACCGCCCAGTCCTGGGAGAGGTCCCAGATGGCCGAGAGGTTCTGGCTGACGACCACTTCGAGACGCTGCATCTCGGTCGCCGGTTCGGCGGCGTAGCTCTTCGCCGTCTGGCTGTAGGGCGTGAGCTGCTGGTCGAGACGCTGGAACGACAGGTACACGCCGGTCGAGGTGCGCTCGAAGGTGGCGTCGATACCGGAGGTGATCATCGAGACTTCGTTCTCGTAGTGGCGGCGGTTGACCGACTGGAAGACACCACCGCCGCCGCTCGCCACGCTGGCCGACACCTTGGCGACGATGCCCGGTGAGAGCCGCTGGCTGAGCGAAGCGTGGAGCTCCGGGATGCGGTCGCCGGGCACCAGGAAGATCCCCTCGCTGCTCTCGAAGAAGTTGCCGTTGAAATACATCCGGACGGTCTCGTCGAGCTCGCGGTACGACGCGCCGAAACCGATCTGGCTGTCGATGCCCGAGGAGCGCAAGACCGACATCTGATAGCAGGCGGTTTCGGCCTCGCCGCAGGTCATCGTGCCGTCGAGGACGACAGGCAGGAAATCGTCGGTGACGAGATCGTCCTGCGCCACGACACGGTGGGCGGCGTTGAACGACGCCTGCCAGAGCGGGCCCAGCTGCAGCACGAAGCCGCCGCGCGGCGTGATCGAGATGCTGCCATCGGTCATCGTCGTGAACAGGCCGTACTGCACCAGCACCTTGTCGTGCGCCTGCCAGCCGCCGTCGCCGAAGGCGTCGATCGACTCGCTGGCGAGGAGCGCGCTGTCGGTGCCGGCGAGTCGGCGGGCATAGGCGCCGCTGCTCTCGCGGTAGCGCAGGCCGGCACGGACGTCGCCGAAGCCCTCGAGCTTGCGCGCATAGTCGCCTTCGACGCGCAGGCGCCGCGAGGCGACCGGCAGGCCCAACGGGTCGATCCACGAGCGGTTGTAGAGCCCACTCTCCTCGACCAGCGAAGCCTTCACCGAGGTGGTGCCGCTCGTACCGACCGGGCGGTTCCAGGCGAAAAAGAGCTGCGAGGCCTCGACCGGGGTGGTGAAGCTCTCGTCCATCATGGTCAGGCGGTTGCTGCTCGACGAGATGTCGAAATCGCCTTGCTGCGGCGTCTGGACGTTGAAGGTGACCGAGTGGGTCTGACCGTCGATGCCGATGCCTTCGTTCGCACTCGGCGCGAGCTCCGAGGCGAAACTCTGGAAGTCGCCGGTCATCGACAACTTGACCTTGCCCAGCTGGCCTTTGAGCCCGACATTCGCCCCGGTCAGCCGGGCGCTCGCCGCCGGTGTCACGTCGTGGACGCCCGAAAGCGCCGAAATCTCGGCGAGCATGCGCGAGTCCATCTGCGTGGCGCTGCCGATGACGAGGTTGGCGAGCTGCGGAGCGTCCGCCGCGTCGGCGGCCTCCGCCGACAGCGGCGCGGTGATCTCGCGCAACACATCGGCGGGGATCTCCGAACGCACGCTCCAGAAGTCGGTCAGGTCGGGCGAAGGCTCGCGGGTGAGCTCGAGCTCGACGAACTGGGCGGACTCGGCGGCGTCGCGCTGCAACAGCTGGATCGCCGGCGCGAGGCCGGCCTTGTGCGCGATGAGCTTGTAGATGCCGGCCGGGAGAGCCTCGAAGAGAAAGCGGCCGGCGCTGTCGGTGAGCACTTTGTGCAGCGACTTCTCGACCAGCTGGTAAGCGTAGACGCGAGCTTCGGAGACCGGCGACTGGTTGAGAACGACCCGGCCCTCGAGCCCCAGAACCTGGGCTTGGGCCGATCCCGTAAGCGCGAGGAGAGTCAGCGTGGCGAAAATCGCCGTCGCGCGCCGATGAGGGAAAATGGGTAGGAAACCCATTGCTGCGCCAATATAGCGCCGGTGTCAAGGCCTGTCAATCGGGGTGGGGGAGGCTCGCAAGCGGCGTCCAGCCGACCACCGCGACCTCGATCCAGGAAGCCCCCGCGAGACGCAGGGCGGCGCTCGCGGCGGCGACCGTGGCGCCGGTGGTGAGGACGTCGTCGATGAGCAGAATGGAGCGTCCGGCGACCGCCCCGGGGGCGCTCACCCGGAAGTGCGCGGCGCGGCTTCGCCCGCTGCGCCGCTGACCGGTCTGGTGGGGCGCAAAGGTGCGCCGGCGCAGCGCGCGTGGACAGGGGCAGGCGAGCTCCCGGGCGAGCGGTGCGGCGACGAGCTCCGTCTGGTTGAAGCCGCGCGCCAGGCGCCGGGGCCACGGCAGGGGCACCGGCACCACCAGATCGGGCGGTTGCCAACCGGGCTCGCGTCGCCGGGCGGCGAAAGCCCGGGCGAGCGCGCGGCCGAAATGGGCGCCCAGGAAGTCGAGGCGGCCGAACTTGAACGCCTGCACGACCTCTTGCAGCGGCGTCTCGTAGCGCCACAGCGCCGTGAGGCGGTCGAACGGCGGCGGCTCGGCGAGGCAGCGTCCGCAGCGCTGCAGAGGAGATCCGGGTGGCAGCCGGGCGAGAGGGCGGGCGCAGGTGCGGCAGCTCGCCAGCGGATCGATCGCCACCAGCCGGGCGTGGCAGGCGGGACAGAGCCCGAGCGGCGGCGCGCCCACCCGGGCGGCAGCGCGCCCCGGGACGGCAGCCATGTGGCACCCGCACGCAAGGCAATAGCGGGGCCAGAGCAGGTCGAGCAGGTCGAAGAGCGCGCGCATGGCGACGGTGCGGCTCCCGTCGGCGTAGAAAGACGAGGAGCCCAGCCATTGCTCTAGGACGGAATCGACCGCCGCTATACTTGCGCGTCCGGCCGGAGCACTGGTTCCACGGGCCTTACGAGCACTCGAGGAGATCGCTTTGAAGCTCTCAACCGTCCTTTCGTCGTTCGCCGTCGTCTTGGCCGCCGTTGTGTTGAGTGCCGTCGGGGCGCCGCTCGCCGCCGCCGAGCAGCAGGAGAGCTACACCTTCACCCTCGGCCTCCTGGGCGGAGTCGGTGGCGCGCTCGATGCCGACCCCGACCCCGGCCTCGGCCAGACCAGCTGGGCGCTCGCCGCCGGCATGGTCACCGCGCCGCGCACGCTCGTCGTGGTGCGCGCCGGACGGCTGGCGATCGAGGGCGACCCGGCGTTCGAACGCTTCGCCCAGGCCGACCTCGAGTACATCAACATCGCCGGCGAATATCGTTTCGCCCAGCCGACCTACGATTTCGGCACCTACCTCGGGTTGGGCTACTACCGGATGAACGGCGAGCTTCTCGCCGGCGGCGAGAGCAGCGAGAGCGATCTCGGCATCGTCCTCGGACTGACCGGCGACTTCGACATCACGCGCTACCTGTCGGTGATCGGCGAGGTCTCGGGACATTACGTCTTCCTCGACGACGCCAGCATCTACGCCATGGCGAACATCGGGCTGGCGGTTCACTTCTAAGGGATAGAACGCCCTCAGCGCGCCGCGGCGGCCGCTTTTGCTGCGCGCTCGTCGAGGCGCGCGAGGACGGTGCTGCGTGCCACCGAGCTCTTCCAGTCGGCGGCGCCGACGAAGCTCGCCGCGAGCTTGCCGTCGAGAATCAGATGGGTCTCGGGGAGCTGCTCGGTGCGGAAACGCCGGGCGACGTCCCAGACCGGATCGAAGAGCACCGGATAGCGCCCATTGCCGACGAACTGCACCGCCCGGTCGCGCTCGTCGGCGACGGCGACCAGCACGAGCTTGAGGCGCGCCGGCCCGACTTCGTCGGCGAAGGCGAGCAGGCTCGGGATCTCCTGCCGGCAGGGCGGGCACCAGGTCGCCCAGAAATGCACCAGGGTCGCCGGCTCGAGGCGGCTGGCGAGCGCCACCGCCGCGCCGCTCTCGTCCATCAGATAGCCGTCCTCGAAACGCCGTTCGGTCTTCGCGCGCGGCCAGAGGAAGAAGCTGAGGACGATCGCCAGGGCGAGGCCGCCAGCGATCTTCGCCTGCAGCGGCGGGCCGCGGCGAGCGGTGGGAGGCGTCGGACCGGTCGGCGCGGTCGGGGAGACCGGCTCCGCCGCGGAATCAGGCGCTGCGGGCGAAGGCGGCTGGGGCGTCGAGTCGTCGATTTCGCTCATCCTCGGCTATCCTAATCAACGAAGCGATGAGTTCTCCCCGCCCAAACGCACGAGATTCGGAACGAATTCGCCTGTCCGGCGGCCCCGGAGGTCGCCGACGGGCCTATCTCGTCGGCGTCGCGCTGCCCGGCCTGCCGACCTTCGAAGCCGAAGAGCATCTGGCGGAGCTCGCTGCGCTCGCCGACACCGCCGGTGTGGAAGTGGTGGGCGAGACCGTCCAGGCGAGAAAGGCCCTCGATCCGAAGTTCTTCATCGGCTCGGGTAAGGCCGCCGAAGTGGCCGCCAAAGCCGCCGAGCTCGAGGCCAACCTGGTGATTTTCGACGACGACCTCTCGGGCGGCCAGGTGAAGAATCTCGAAGAGGTGCTGAAAGTCCAGGTCATGGATCGCAGCGGCCTGATCCTCGAGATCTTCGACCAGCGCGCGCGGAGCAAAGAGGCGCGCACGCAGGTCGAGCTCGCCCGGCTGCAGTACCTGCTGCCGCGCCTCACCCGGCAGTGGCAGCATCTGTCGCGCCAGGTGGGCGGCATCGGCGTGCGCGGCGGCGAGGGCGAGTCGCAGCTCGAGGCCGACCGCCGGGTGATCAAGCGCAACATCACGCGCCTGAAGCGCGAGCTCGAGCAGATCGACAAGATGCGCAAGGAGCACCGCCGCGGTCGCTCGGAGATCCCGGTGGTGGCGCTCGCCGGCTACACCAACGCCGGCAAGTCGACGCTGTTCAACCGCCTGACCAACGACAAGGCGTTCGCCGAGAACCGCCTCTTCGCCACCCTCGACTCGCGCCTGCGCCGCGGCGCGCTCGACCGCGACGGCGCCCTCGCGGTGTTCGCCGACACGGTCGGCTTCATCCGCAAGCTGCCGCACCATCTCGTCGCCTCCTTCCGCTCGACGCTCGACGAGATCGTGCAGGCGGACCTCGTGCTGCACGTCATCGACCGCAGCCATCCGCGCTGGCAGGAGCAGAAGGACGTCGCCGAGGCGGTGATGAAGGAGCTCGGCATCGACCCGGAGAACGTCCTCGAGGTGCACAACAAGATCGACCGCCTGCCGGCCGAGGAGCGCATCTCGCGCGCCCGCCCCGGCCTGGTGTCGGTCTCCGCCGAAACCGGCGAGGGGATCGCCGCGCTGCAGGCGAAGATCGCCCGTGTCCTGGGCGAGAAGGCGCACGCCCGGCCGCAGGAGAAAAACAGCGCCGCCTACTGGGAGAGGATCGCCGCCGAGCAGGGGAGCGAGCTCGCCACGGCAGCCGGAGAAGAGATCGCGGAACCCGGCGCCGCCGGACTCCCGGCTCCCCCGGCCGGGGAGGCAGCGCCGCCCGAAGCCGCCCCGGTGCGCACGGGCCCGAGCCGTATCGGAAGCCCGGGTAGCCCCGGCGGCGCCGGCGGCACCGGCGGCAGGACCGGCACCCCGCCGCGCAGCCGCAAGCGCCCGCGCTGAAGGCGTTGCGAGCCCGCTGCGCGGGTCGCCGCCCCCCTGGACTTGTCGCGAGGGCACGCCGTCGCATAAACTTCCGGGCTCCGGTGGGGCTGTAGCTCAGCTGGGAGAGCGCTTGAATGGCATTCAAGAGGTCGACGGTTCGATCCCGTTCAGCTCCACCAATCTCCCTTTCCTGATTTTTCGCACGATTTCCTGACCGAACGCCAGCCGGCCGCCAGATCGCGGCCGGCTTTTGCGTCTTGGACAGGTATGAGAGAAATTCCATCTGAAACCGCCCGAGAGCGGTCGCCCCAGGGCGAAGCCGGCCCAGCGACACCAAAAACCGCCCTCTCTCCAGGTCCTCGTCTACTCGACCGTCTGAGCTTCGAAGCGCGCCGGCGCCGGCTCTCGATGCGAACCGAGAAGGCCTACCGCGGCTGGGTGCGGCGGTACATCCTGTTCCACTTCAAGTGCCATCCCGCGGAACTGGGCGCCGAAGCGGTCTCGGCCTTCCTCGCTCACCTCGCGGTCGAGGATCGCGTCGCCGCCTCGACCCAGAACCAGGCGCTGGCTGCTCTCCTCTTTCTCTACCGCAACGTCCTCGGTATCGATCTCGGCGTCCTGCCGGGTACCCTGCGTGGCCATCGCCCGGTGAAGCTCCCGACCGTGCTCTCGCGCGACGAGGCGAGGCGCCTCCTGGCGGCGATCGGCGAAGGGCTCGCAGGGACAGTCGCGCGGCTCCTCTACGGCTCCGGGTTGCGACTCCTCGAGTCGCTTCGCCTGCGCGTCCAGGATCTCGACTTCGATCGGCACGAACTCACCGTACGCGCCGGCAAGGGAAGCAAGGACCGGCGGACAACGCTCCCGGCGAGTCTCGTCGGACCCCTTCGTCAGCAGTTGCAGGCGGCGCGCGAGCTGCACGAGCAGGACCTACGAGAGGGGTTGGGTGAAGTCGAGCTCCCCGCCGCTCTGGCGAGGAAGCTCCCGAGCGCCGCTCGGGACTGGGCCTGGCAATGGGTGTTCCCGGCGCCGCGATGGAGCGTCGATCCGCGCGCTGCATCCGGCCGGCCGAAGCGCCATCATCTGCATCCCCAACGCATCCAGCGCGCCGTCACTCTCGCCGCTCGGCGTGCCGGTATCGACAAGCACGTCACCTGTCACACCCTCCGCCACAGCTTCGCCACCCACCTCCTCGAAGCCGGCTACGACATTCGCACCGTCCAGGAGCTCCTCGGCCACTCGCAGGTGAGCACCACGATGATCTACACCCACGTCCTCAACAAGGGCGGACGTGGAATCAAGAGCCCGGTCGACAGCCTGTGAGCGAAGTGAGCGCAAGGCGGCCCCGCCAGCGTTCCGCCCCCGCCGCCGGTCCCGGTGGCGCCCGAAAGAGCTCGACGCTCCAATCGGGTGCAAAGCGCCCCAAGAAGCCCGGAAAAGCTGCACTTTCAGCCACGTTTGTAGACCCGCGCAAGAAAGCTATGATCGAGACAACCCGAGCCCAATGAGCGAGATGCCCTCCATCCATGGCCAACAACGCCCCCCGCAATAACGGCGAGTTCACACCAAACTCGCGTCGCCACGTTTGCCACTTAAAGAATAGTTAGCTTGCACAGCAGCATCCTCGCTCCCGCAGCATCTTCTTTTCTGTTTGCAGTCTCTT
>Ga0073905_10000297_pt1 | contig 22448 bp, 22 predicted proteins | sample KloWWTupernatant_FD_65482 | JGI IMG/M metagenome (GOLD analysis project Ga0073905, IMG submission 65482) | Active sludge microbial communities from Klosterneuburg, Austria, studying microevolution and ecology of nitrifiers - Klosterneuburg... | ecosystem: Engineered > WWTP > Aerobic digester >... | reverse complement strand
AGTTAATTAACTTGTTTGTATAACCTTCCTATTTACTTTAGGTATTTTTTTTAGTTAAAATACTAATAAGATTAATTATTCGTATTTTAAGGAGAGATTCAAATGGGAAAATTTGACAAAGAGTTCAGAAGAGCTAGAAACCAGGTTGTTGACGCTGTTAAAGCTGTTGAACCAGCGATTCGTCATGCCGTTAAGGAGATCGAACCAGCTATTCGTCATGCCGTTCAAAAAGATGGAAAAGAGACAAAAGATACACAAGAGCCGCGGTCAACCCACCAAACATCTCAAGCACAAGTGGCATCTGTTGTTAAAGAAGAACCACCTATGCCAGAAGAAAAAGGTGCACAAGAGCCAGCACAGCCTCTTGTTGAGCAAGGGCAACTTGGTATCAATAATGTTGAGTTTGATGATGCAGTGAAAGCAGTTCTGTGTGCAGAAGCGGCTGCTGTAGATGGGGCTGCGCCACCCCATTTTGGAGTAGAACAACCAGGATCAGCAGATGCAGTGGAAGCGCTTCCGCCGCCGCCTGACTATGTAGAAGCAGCGGTTATACATATGGAACCAAAACAACAAGCAGAAGATCCTCGCGATGTTCAGATACGGCAGCTTGAGGAACAATTAGCAGTATTGCAAGCACAGGCTGGTTCTCAAATTGTGATGACACCAGTGCCAGTTGTTACGCTTTTACGTGATAGCATTCAAAATCCCAACAACGTACCTACACCTCAGGTGGTGGGACAAGTTAACGTGGGGCAGCGACCTTTCTAATTAGTAATCAGGATTCGTTGCGGTGCGTGATTTAATACGTTTTTAATTTTACATCACTTAAGGAAGAGAAAGATGAAAATCTATCAGACGATACTATTGATGCTGTTGTTATGTTTTCAAAATCAAGCAATGGCTTATAATCCCAATATGTCTCCCAAAGAAGCTTTGCAGCTTTTAATGGACGGTAATGAGCGATTTGTGAATGACAAATCGCATTGTCCCGATCGGAATCAAGCTAGACGTGAGGCGATCGCGGCCAAACAAAAACCATTTGCTGTTATATTGGGTTGTTCTGATTCACGCGTTCCGCCAGAAATTGCGTTTGATCAAGGGCTTGGTGATATATTTGCGGTACGTGTCGCGGGGAATGTAGTCGGTTCTACGGAATTAGACAGTGTGGCCTATTCTGCCATTTATAATGGTTCAGCAATTATTATGGTTTTAGGCCATGAAAATTGTGGTGCGGTAGCAGCGGTGCTCGCACATACAACACATGATATTCCAGCTGTCGCAAAATTAATTACACCTGCAATGAATACAAAAAACCGTACAATGGAGGCTGCTGTTAAAGCCAATATTTATAATAGTGTCATGCATATTAAACAATCCCCGTCTATTGCAAAATTGATCAAGGCAGGTAAAGTGGATGTCGTTGGCGCCTTATATGCTTTAGACACAGGGAAGGTTCAGCTGTTGCCAGAGCAAGAATAGGATTCTAAATAATCCATAATTCTATCTTCTAACCAGTAAACGGGTTTCCAGGGATATTTGCCTGAAACAAAACCGACATGGCCACCATTCTCTGACAATTCAAGGGATACGTGTTTCGATACTTCATGTACTTCGGGTAAGGCATTTAAGGTTGTAAACGGATCATTACGTGCATGCAAAATAAGGGTTGGTGTTTTGATTTTGGCTAGATATTGTCGGCTACTCGATTTTTCATAATAATCATCTGCACTTTTAAATCCATGCAGTGGTGCTGTAATGGCATTATCAAATTCCCAAAAAGTCTTTAGTTGCGTGACATCGACATTGCGGATAGCAAAAGGTTTTGGCAGATCTTTAAATTTACGATGATAAGAAGCAGATAATTCACGCAGCAGGTGCCATTGATAAAGTCGAGAGAACCCTGTTTTTAAATGCGCTGCCGTTTTTGCTAATTCAAAAGGGATAGAAACCGCCACAGCGGCTTTTAGGGAATTTTCGATACCACTTTCGCCGGTTTCTCCCAGCCATTTTAAGAGGACATTGCCGCCTAAAGAATATCCGATTGCAAATAAGGGTGAATTGGGTTCGCGATGGATTAATTCTGTAATAACGGTTTGCAAATCGCGGGTTTCTCCAGAATGGTAACTTTGTGCGAGTCGATTGGGTTCACCGCTGCAACCCCGAAAGTGCATAAATATACCGCGCCATCCTCGGTTGTTGATAGCTTGCAAGATGCCTCTAGCGTAAGGTGAATCGATACTCCCGTTTAAACCATGTAGAATTAAGACGCGAGGACCAGAACCATTGCCAACACACGCAAAATCTAAAAAATCACCATCTGCTAATTCCAAGCGTTCAGAGCATATCGACAGTTTTATTTTAGGGCGTAGTAGCGCTGCCCATAAGGTTTGAAGATGTGGATTTCGGAGCCACCAAGCGGGTTTAAATGAGTTGTGCATTTAATCAAAATACAGCATGCATTTACACGTTGCAAGTTTTTTTGAAGAATGGAACAGGTGTATATTCGACGCTAAAGTGCCCTATTTTTAAGTAATTTAGGTGATATACTAGTCAATGAGTACAGGATGTTTTCAGCTTATGAAAAGAGGAGTATGTGTCATGGGTATCGGTGTAATTGTGAAATGGGCTGCAGTGATTTTAATCATTGTAGGTGCTCTAAACTGGGGTTTAATCGGAGCTTTTCATGTTAATGCAGTTGCAATGTTATTTGGTGATGCAAGTACGATTACGGGTATTATTTACATGCTGATTGGGCTTGCAGGGCTATATAAGATTCTTCTAATAGCCACCAAAAAGTAAATGATTGCGTTTGACGTGTTTAAGCACAAAAACTGAGGGTGTTGAACACACACATCTTAGAAGGAGGTAGTGTTGTGGTCTTAAAATAAAGAAGACCCTCAGTTTTTTTATTTCGTGTGCGTTCTTACCCGTTATTTAACGGATATCTTTTTTATGTCATTCCCATACGATAGAAGTGTAAGTGCACTCTGTTTTTGGGGGTATTCATGAAACTAAAATGCAAAGAAACGGTGAAAAGGCATTTTTATCGCAACGAAGAAGACTATAGTACGTTACTAAAAAAAGGAAAGGAGTATGTGGTTTTAGGTATCAGTTTCAGCTATAAAAATCGCTATGTGTGTTTAGAAACAAATGATGAATTGCCTGCCTTGTTAGATATTCGACAATTTGAAGTGGTTTCAAATTATGTTCCTTCTCGATGGGCGGTTCGGTATGCGCAGGAACGCGATCAGCTGAGTTTTTTTCCTAAAAGTTGGGTCGAATCGAAAGCGTTCTGGCAGGGTCTTTTTCAAAAAGAAGCATCCGAGATGTTTAGGTTATATCAATTGGAGCGAGATTTAATATTCAAGGAGGAACCAAGTTAATGTGTTTTAATTTGTTCAATGCGCTGTAGACCGATCTGGATCGCTTAACAATCACTCCTTGTGGTTGTTAAGCAAGATTGGGCATCCTGCCCTTACTACTTCCTTGCAGCAGTTTAGTCCCTTATTTCCTTCTCAAATCCATTCGCACCAGTCTATCTTTGGGTGCGTTGAAAACAAATACGTGATTGACCTTGCTCGGTGTAAGCATTTAACCATATGATTGAGTGTAGGTATAAAAAGTTTTCTTTCTAAATTATTTAAATTGCAGAGGTGGTTTATATTTTTTCCAATCTTGAAAAGACTTTTTAACAATAGGGTAACTGGAATGAACCGATACTATTGAAAAGAAAACAAACACGATAAAAAAGATAAAGGCCTTTATTTTAAATTGTCTGATAACACGGGATTCTGGTATAGCAGATATAATACAATTTTGATTTCCAACTAAGTCTTCTTTTGACAAGAAGTTGAAGTCGTAGAGATTGTTTTGTGTTAGATAACTTTTTAATAGTAACGCATCTTGAATGCGCGGATCCGTTGATGATAATGTGCGGAACATGCCGGAAGCGTAGATTGGCATTCCAAATTCCAAGCGATATTCCGTATAACGGTAAGAACCCCAGCTGTCCCAAAAAAACCATCGTAAAAAAGAAGTTGAAGGTGGACTTGGGATTCGTGTGTGACCCCGCCAAGAGATCTGCGTGGGCATAATTTCGGCTCCCCACGGTTGGATAACGCATTGTCCCGTTCCATCGTCTAGTAGGAAAAGAGCCTGAGAGATGCCCTGGTCGAGTAGATGCCAACCGTTTGTTTGTGAGGGCGTTCTGATAGTTTGAAATATTTCAACGGTATATCGGTACCAGGCACATGGTTTTTGCGTTAGTTTACCTATCGTCGGGTAATTTGGAAATGGTTTTGGTGTGCCTTTTAATTCCACGTAGCCTTGTGCTGCAGAACGAATTTTAGAGGTTGGAGAATCCTCAATGTTTCTGGCGGCTTTGACAAAATAGATTGCGTAATAAAAACAAATCAGCGCAAAAAAAATGGGCAGACAGATAAAAATAAGAGTTAATACAGTATCCAGATCCATTAGGTTTTAAACTGTTTTTTTATACCAACATCTTGTATTTCGGTTTCATTGAATTTTAATAAATCGAATGCTCTAAAGTTAAAGGCGCGCGCTACCAAGATATCTGGAAATTGTTGGATACGGATATTATTAAGATTAACGCTATCATTGTAAAACTCTCGTCGATCGGCAATGCTGGATTCTAATTCACTGATCCGTTGTTCTAATCGTTGAAAAGACTCATTCGTTTTAAGATTGGGATAGTTTTCTGCTAAAGCAAACAATTGGGTTAAGCCAGTTTTTAAAGAATTTTCTGCTTGTCCGAGTGCAATCAAATCTCTTGTATCACTAGCAAAGAGTGCCGCCTTCCTGGCGACTACAATTTTTTCCAAGGTGTCTTTTTCATATGCCATATATTCTTTACATGTATCAATTAATTTAGGTAATTCGCTATAGCGTTGTTTCAAAAGCACATCAATATTAGACCAGTTTTTAGAGACATTATTTTTAAGTGAAATAAGATTGTTATACATAACAATAAGATAAGTAAACAAGGCAAATATGCATGCAATAAGAATGGCGAATATTAACATAGTTGGTTCCTTGGCTTTTTTGCCCTGGCCATTGTATCCTATAGCTTTTCAGATAATTATAAAGCCATATCTTTGATTCTATGCGGGGATCGCTGTTTTGTCACGGTATGTTTGTTATCGTATTTACCAAAGGGTAAAATGACCAAAGATAGGAGTAGAGAAAGACAGATGCGTTTATGTAAGTTTATTAACTTTTTTTGTCGGTATGTATTAGGGAGCTGGTTCGCGCTATGATGTCGCATTTAGCGTGGAATAAAAATAACATGGAAATTGATGTAGCAACAGGCATGCTGTGCGATGTACGATATGTGCCTTCACCGAATTATAACGAGCGTCCAACCGATACAGTCATCGATCTCCTGGTTATCCATAATATCAGTTTGCCGCCAGGTGAATTTGGTGGACCGCATATTGATGCTTTTTTTACAAATGTTTTAAATCCATCGCTCCACCCCTATTTTGCAGAGATTTCTGGTTTAGAAGTATCGAGCCACTGTTTGATCCGGCGTGATGGCGAGATCGTTCAATATGTTCCTTTTAACAAACGTGCGTGGCATGCGGGAGATTCTTGTTTTGAGGGACGTGAAGATTGTAATGACTTTTCGATTGGTATTGAATTAGAAGGCACAGATGAAATACCCTATACGCCAATCCAATATGCCATTTTAGCAGATTTAGTTGTTTTGTTAAAAAAGACATATCCAGAGATAAAAGATAGTCGGATTGCGGGACATAGTACAATCGCGCCAATGCGAAAAACAGATCCTGGGTCTGTTTTTGATTGGAATTTGTTGGCAGCACTTAGCATGAAGACAGAGTACAGTGAGGAAAATAATGCGTGATGATCATAATTTTGACGATATTGATAGCATAGAGACACAAGAATGGCTCGATGCATTAGCTTCTGTATTGGCAGCAGCAGGAAAAGAACGTGCACAGTTTTTGCTAAAAGAACTCACCACAAAAGCATTGAGCATGGGATGCTCGGTTACAGAAGGATTTCAGTCGCCTTACATTAATACGATTTCAGCGGATCAAGAAGCTAAAATTCCGGGCGATGCTGTGATGGAACGGCGTATTCGCTCTTTAATTCGTTGGAATGCGGTTGCTATGGTTGTGCGTGCCGGAAAAGGAAAATTAGATCCGGATTTGGGGGGGCATATTGGTACTTTTGCTTCTTCCGCAACCTTGTATGATGTGGGATTTAATCATTTTTGGCGAGCGGCCAATGAGAAGCAGAATGGCGATTTACTTTATATACAGGGCCATTCATCCCCGGGGATCTATGCACGATCTTATTTGGAAGGCGTGTTGTCTGAATCGCAAATCAGCAATTTCAGACAAGAAGTGGATGGCATTGGTATTTCTTCTTATCCGCACCCTTGGTTAATGCCAGAATATTGGCAATTTCCAACGGTTTCGATGGGATTAGGACCTATGCAAGCCATTTTTCAAGCGCGATTTATGCGATATTTAGAAGCCAGAGGTTTGGAAAAAAACACGGGACGCAAAGTATGGTGTTTTTGTGGTGATGGTGAAATGGATGAACCTGAATCTTTGGGTTCGATAGGACTTGCTGCACGTGAAAAATTAGACAATTTAGTTTTTGTCGTGAACTGTAATTTACAGCGATTAGATGGACCTGTGCGCGGAAACGGAAAAATTATTCAAGAATTAGAATCTGTTTTTAAAGGCGCAGGTTGGAATGTCATTAAAGTGATTTGGGGTGACTTGTGGGATCCGTTATTAGCGAAAGATAAAAGTGGATTGCTTCTAAAGCGTATGGAAGAAGTTGTAGATGGTGAATACCAAAACTATAAAGCGCATGGTGGTGCGTATACGCGAGAAAACTTTTTTGGAAAATACCCAGAACTGAAAGAACTCGTTGCCGATATGAGTGATGATGATATTTGGCGTTTAAATCGGGGTGGACACGATGCACAAAAAGTCTATGCGGCTTATAAAACCGCTTCTGAATGCGTAGGAAAACCAACGGTTATTTTAGCCAAAACCGTAAAAGGTTATGGATTAGGTGAAGCCGGTGAAGCACGAAATATTGCGCATAATTTGAAAAAAATGACACTTGAACAATTAAAACAATTTAAAGATCGTTTTGATATTCCTATACCAGATGACAAAATAGCAGATGTGCCGTTTTATAGACCGAGTGAAGATAGCCCGTTAATACAATACATGTTGGCACAGCGAAAAGCGTTAGGCGGATTTTTGCCGCATCGCCGAACAGAAGCAGACGAAACCTTAGAGATCCCACCACTTTCCATTTTTGAGGGATTATTGAAGGGGACAGGCGAGAGAAAAATTTCTACAACCACGGTTTTTGTCCGATTGCTAACGGCTTTGTGCAAAGATAAAACGGTTGGACAAAGAGTGGTTCCTATCGTGCCAGACGAAGCACGAACTTTTGGTATGGAAGGCTTGTTTCGTCAATTGGGGATTTATTCTCCTGTGGGGCAGTTATACCAGCCGGTCGATTCAGAACAAGTGATGTATTACAAAGAATCCAAAGATGGTCAAATTTTGGAAGAAGGTCTTAACGAAGCCGGATCTTTTTGTTCATGGTTAGCGGCAGCAACTGCTTATAGTACTCACAATAAAATTATGCTGCCTTTTTATATTTTTTATTCCATGTTTGGTTTTCAGCGAATCGGAGATTTTGCTTGGGCCGCGGGGGATTCGCGTGCAAGAGGTTTTTTAATTGGCGGTACTGCTGGGCGTACAACGTTAAACGGAGAAGGATTACAACACGAGGATGGTCATAGCCATATTCTGGCCAATACCATTCCCAATTGTATTTCTTATGATCCGACTTTTTCTTATGAGCTGGCGGTGATTATTCATAATGGGCTGCATCGCATGGTGACGCTGAAAGAAAGTGTTTTTTATTATATAACCACCATGAATGAAAATTACGAACATCCGGATATGCCAGAAGCTGTTGAAGCCGGTATTTTGAAAGGACTCTATCGTTTTAAAAAATCGGAAAAACCGGCATCAAAGCAACGTGTTCAGTTGTTAGGTTCAGGCACTATTTTAAGAGAAGTCATTGAAGCAGCAAAATTATTAGAAAAAGATTTTGATGTGGCAGCAGATATTTGGAGCGCGCCCAGCTTTAATCTTTTAGGGCGTGATGGCTTGGAGGCCGATCGTTGGAATCGATTGCATCCATTGGAAACGCCGAAAGTGCCTTATATTACAAGTTGTTTAGCAGAGACCGCGGGTCCTGTGATTGCTGCAACCGATTATATTAAACAATATGCAGAGCAGGTTCGTGCCTTTATACCACGGGCTTATATTGTGTTAGGGACAGACGGTTTTGGACGAAGTGATACTCGACAGCAGTTGCGTCGTTTCTTTGAAGTCGATCGCTATTATATTGCAGTTTCGGCTTTAAAAGCGTTGGCAGACGAAGGTCTTATCGCGAAAGAATTAGTCGTAAAAGCGATGCAACAATATCAGATCAATCCGGATAAACCAAATCCGCTATCGGTCTAAAATCATAGGGTAAAAATATATGTTAAAAGAAGTTTTAGTTCCAGACATCGGTTCTTATTCGAATGTCGATATTATTGAAATATCGGTTTCAATTGGCGATGTGATTAAAGCAGATGAAACATTAATGACTTTGGAAACAGAAAAAGCAACGCTAGAAATACCCGCGCCTTTTGCCGGTATCGTAAAAGCTGTACATGTTAAAGTGGGTGATAAAGTTTCTGAGGGCAGTTTGATTGTAAGTATAGAAGGAGTGGAAGAAGCCGTTCCCTCTAGTTCCCACATCCCCCCTAGCTCTCCTAAAATCCCCCCTAACCCCCCTTTGCCAAAGGGGGGAATAACAACAGAAAACATCCCCCCTAGCCCCCCTGTGAAGGGAGAAATTGTACATGCAGGACCAGGTGTTAGACGTTTTGCCAGAGAATTAGGCGCTGATCTTTCGCGAATCGGTGGAACGGGTCCTAAAAATCGTATTTTAAAAGCAGATCTTCAAGCATACGTTAAACGCATGCTGTCTCAGATCCAATCTGGGAACACCTCTCCTGGTGGTGGTGGAATATCGGTTGCAGCATGGCCGCAAGTAGACTTCGCAAAGTTTGGTGAAATTTCCAAAGAGCCATTGTCGCGTATTAAAAAATTATCGGGTTCTTTTTTGCATCGCAATTGGGTAATGGTACCGCATATTACACAATTTGATGAGGCAGATATTACAGAATTAGAGCAGTTTCGTAAGGCACAACAATCGTTAGCGGAAGCGCAGGGTGTTAAATTAACACCCTTGATTTTTATTATGAAGGCAGTTGTCGCAACGTTAAAGGAATTTCCTTGGTTTAATGCATCTTTGGATGCAAATGGTGCTGAGTTGATTTTAAAAAAATATTTTCATGTTGGCGTTGCTGTCGATACGCCGAATGGTTTAGTTGTGCCCGTGGTGCGCGATGTGGATCAAAAGGGCTTGTTTCAATTAGCGAAAGAATTGGGAGAGATAAGCCAAAAAGCCCGCAGTGGTCAATTAACTGCGCAAGAAATGCAAGGCAGTTCTTTTACGATTTCCAGCTTAGGTGGAATTGGTGGAACAGCATTTACGCCTATTATTAATGTACCTGATGTTGCTATTTTAGGCGTTTCAAAGGCCCAAATAAAACCCGTTTATGATGAATCAGGAGAATTCAAACCCCGTCTCTTATTACCTTTGTCTTTGTCGTATGATCATCGCGTTATTGATGGGGCTTTAGGGGCCCGTTTTATAACATTTTTAGTGAAACAATTATCGGATATTCGTCGGCTGTTATTATAAGGAGGAATGTTATGTCTATGGATGCAAATCAAAAAGTCGATGTAGTGGTTTTGGGCTCAGGCCCCGGTGGCTATACTGCTGCGTTTCGTGCAGCCGATCTCGGTAAAAAGGTGGTTTTAATTGAACGTGAAGAAAGTTTGGGTGGCGTTTGTTTAAATGTAGGTTGCATCCCTTCTAAAGCGTTGTTACATGCGGCTAAAGTCATTTCAGAAGCAGCAGAATTTAAAGAACACGGAATTCGTTTTGGTGAACCCGCAATCGATTTAAATGCATTAAGAACCTGGAAAGAAAGCATCATTAACCGATTAACCAGTGGGTTAAAGGGCTTGGCCAAACAACGCAAAGTCACTGTCATTCGAGGCGAAGGCTATTTTCTTTCTGCCAATCAGATCGTCGTTAAAAACAGCGAGGGTGATCAAATTGTTTCATTTGAAAATGCGATTATTGCTGTGGGTTCGCGTTCTGTCCAATTGCCATTTTTGCCAAATGATCCACGTATTATAAATTCAACAGGCGCGCTTGCCTTAAAAGAAATTCCTAAACGATTATTGGTTATCGGTGGTGGAATTATCGGTATGGAAATGGCAACGGTTTATCATGCGCTAGGCGCTAAAATTACCGTTGTGGAACTGATGGATGGTTTATTAGCCGGTGTGGATAAAGATATAGCGGCGCCATTGTATAAGCGAACTCAAAAGCAATATGAAAATATTTTGTTAGAAACTAAAGTGACAAAGGTTGATGCAACTCCCGAAGGCTTGTTCGTAACCTTTGAAGGCAAAAATGCGCCAAAAGCACCCGAACGATTTGATATTATTTTATGTGCCGTGGGGCGAGTGCCAAATGGTAAAAATATCAGTGCTGAAAAAGCGGGTGTTCGCGTAGATGAGCGTGGTTTTATTCCTGTGGATAAACAACAGCGCACGAATATTCCGCATATTTTTGCGATCGGCGATGTTGTAGGCAATCCTATGTTGGCGCATAAAGCCATGCCAGAGGGGAGAGTGGCTGCTGAAGTTATTGCAGGAAAAAAACGCTTTTTTGAACCCAATTGTATTCCATCTGTTGCCTACACAGATCCTGAGGTCGCGTGGGCGGGTGTTACAGAAACAGAAGCCAAGGCCAAAAATATCGCTTACGAAAAAGGCGTGTTTCCCTGGATGGCCAGTGGTCGCTCTTTAAGTTTGGGGCGTGACGAGGGGATCACTAAGTTGTTGTTCGATAAAGAAACGCATCGCATTATTGGTGCTGGAATAACGGGTCCGAATGCAGGCGATTTGATTTCGGAGATAGTGCTCGCTATTGAGATGGGATGTGATGCCGAAGATATTGCCTTGACGATTCATCCGCATCCTACATTGTCGGAAACTATTTGTTTATCTGCAGAGGCATTTGAAGGAACTATTACTGATCTCTATTTGCCTAAAAAGGAACTGCAAAAATCTTCGGATACTAATCAATAAATTGGTTGAGACATGCTTGAATGTTTTTTGAGAGGGGCAGTACAGCGCTAGGATATTGTATTATAGTTTCTTTTGTAACAAGGCTTCTTTTACAGGGATCAAGCAAACAAACTTCGCACCGGTTGTATTTTTGGTCTTGTTTCCACGAGATATTTTTGTACTTTTTTAATACAAGATTAGTAATCTCAACTAGATTGTCTACAAGGTTATTGCGTTCGTTCATTGATGACCTTTATTTAGTCACTTGCTGAGGTTGGTTCGAGGGCTGGAATTCTATATCTAGGGATAGCAAGGCAAGCACCCTTAAAAATAACGAGTGGTGCGCTAGCACTTGACCCTGCCATGCCTCATTAGGGTATAATCGCGCTACGATTCAAGTAAAGTCAGATATGGAACTGTATGAAAAATCAGCTTGGGGTAACAATTCAGACGCTTACAAATCTGTCTAAAAAACAGCTGGTAAGCGTTAAGCGATTTGTATCGGAATGCAAAAAGTCTGACGGCTATATGCCCATTTTTTACTGGAGCAGTATTGAGACCAGGAAGAACCCAGGAATTAATGAGATCTTGTGTTATGCAGAAAACGAGAAATTGGCTGCTTATGTAGCGTTGTATCATTTTGACGCTCATGAAATAGAAATTACTTTAATGATTGATCCCGCGTATAGAAACACAGCATTTTATAGTTTACTGTGGGAACAAATAAAACAAGCGACAACACAATGTCCTGTTTTGATTACGCGCTTTGTTTTTACATTAAATCAGGCGTCTTCTTCCTTTAAAGAATTCTTGCAAGGGTTGGGTGCCTGTGCATTTGATATTACGTATAAATTAGCGTTAACAGCCGGAAAATTTTCTAAAATTAAAGCGGTTGATGATTGTGGCTTAACCTTTCGAAAAGCGGTGCGAGCAGATATTCCTGCATTGTTCCGATTGGAAGTAGATGAATTTCAAATTTCCGAACTAGACTATAAACATTATTTATTGCAAACGGCAGAAGATCCTGAGAAAGAAATTATTGTCGCGGTTCTGAATAAAAAAATTATTGGTAAGGTGCATGTGCATCTTTCGAAAAAAATGGCGTATTTATACGATGTGAATATTGATGTAGTCGAGCAAGGCAAGGGATACGGCAGCGTATTAATCTACAATGCTTTAGCAATTTTGTTTGCGCGATCTTTTAAAAAAATCTTAGTGGATGCAACGGATGAGTCACATTTAAATTGGTACGAGAGTTTCAATTTTACACGCATCGCGACGATTGAGCATTGGAAAATGTCTGCACAGTTAAGCCCGATGAAAGAGCGAGAGAAGCAATTGGATGCAATATTATTAAATTTTCATTCCCAACCGGTACAAGATCAGCTTTCGTTGTTGTCTTATAAGCATTAGGCAGTTTTTATGAATATAAGTTCGGATATATCACAAGATCTTTCCGCCATTATTGCATTTTTAAGTTATTTAATGCTGGTAATGCTAGTAGGGGTTGTGGCTTTTTTTGCCACGCGTAATTTATCAGATTATGTCCTAGGTGGCAGGCGTTTAGGAGGCGCTGTTGCGGCCTTGAGCGCGGGCGCCTCTGATATGAGTTCATGGTTATTAATGGGGTTGCCTGGTATTGTATATGCAGCTGGATTGCGTCAGATTTGGGTAGCGATTGGGTTAACAATAGGTGCCTATTTTTCTTGGCGGTTAATCGCCAAGCGTTTACGGATCTACTCTGAAGTTGCTAAGGATTCGGTAACGTTACCCGCCTATTTAGATAACCGTTTTAGAGATAACTCTAAAAGTATTCGCATGGTTGCAGCGCTTGCTATTTTGGTATTTTTTACGTTTTATATCGCCGCGGGTTTATGTGCGGGTGGTGTATTGCTGAGTAGAACTTTTGGTTTATCGTATACTGAAGCATTATGGTTGGGCACGGCGATTATTATGCTCTACACGACCATTGGTGGTTTTTTGGCGGTAAGTTGGACGGATTTTTTTCAAGGCAACTTAATGTTGATTTGCTTGCTCTTTGTACCGTTATACGCGATAGAAAGCGTGGGAGGATGGAGCGCTGGAGTTGATAAAGTATTATTGCTTAAGCCCGACTATTTAAGTTTAACCGTCGGTTTATCGTTTTGGAAAATGGTGAGTCTTGCGTCTTGGGGACTTGGTTATTTTGGCATGCCTCATATTCTAGTTCGATTTATGGCGGTAAAGTCGGTTAAAGAAATCCCATTGGCGCGTCGCGTCTGTATTTCATGGATGGCATTATCTTTAGTGGGAGCGGTATTAGTGGGTATTGTCGGCGCAATTCATTTTTGCGATTGCCCTTTAGGGAATAAAGAAACTGTTTTTATGGATTTATCCGAACGTATATTTTCGCCTTGGATTATGGGTATTATTTTAGCCGCTATTCTTTCGTCTAGTATGTGTGCGATTGATTCACAAATGTTAGCGGCCTCTAGTGCATTAACAGAAGATTTTTATCGCGCATTGTTTAGACGTAAAGCATCGCAGCGCGAATTAATGTGGGTAGGGCGCATTACTGTTATATTTATTGCAGGTTTTGCAATTTATCTGGCCAGACAGCCAACGCAGAGTATTATGGATTTGGTCGAATTTGCGTGGGCAGGATTAGGTGCAACCTTTAGTGCATCGGTTGTATTGTCGTTATATTGGAAGCGTACCACCCGAAATGGTATTGTTGCGGGTATCATTGTCGGGAGCATGACGGCAATTATTTGGCGATACTTGGGGTTGAGCGGTATGATGAACGAAATCTTGCCCGGCGTTATTCTGTCGGCCGTTGCGATTTATGTAATGAGCTTATTTGACCAAAAACCCAGCATCGAGATTAGCAAAGAATTTGATACGGTTATTAAGATGGCGAAGAATCTATAATGTCTGCAGTTTTCATAGAAGAGCTGGATACTTTTATAAAAACGAGTCAATTGTATCTTCTTCCGTGGCTTTACTGTTTTGCAGGCTTGTGGGGCTTTAATATTGTAAATTGGGTATGCGGATCGCCGCTCAATATATTTGGGATTTATCCGCGACATCTTTTTGGATTATTAGGTATTATTTTTTCACCGATTCTACATAAAAATTTTAATCATTTGTTTTTTAATAGCATTCCGCTATTTGCATTGGGATTAGCAATTTTAGCAAGAGGCTTGCCCATTTTTCTAGAGGTGACGAGCGTGGTCGTTGTCTTGGGTGGTTTAGGGGTATGGTTATTTGCGCGTTGTGCATTGCATATCGGCGCGAGTGGACTCGTTTCAGGTTATTTTGGTTATATTTTGGCAACGGCTTATTTTGATCCCAGTGCTATGGCATTGCTTTTGGCGATTGTGGTTGCCTATTATTTTGGATCCATTTTTTTAGGGATCTTTCCGCAAGAAGATAAAATTTCATGGGAGAGTCATTTGTTTGGTTTTTTAGCAGGCGTCGCCAGCGCCTTTCACTTAATTAATTAAGTTCTTGCAATTCTTTACAGTCGGGGAAATTTGTTCGTAGCGTTTTCAGGACATCATTAGCAAGCTGTTGCATGCCGAGCTGTCGATAGCATGTAACCATGATTGCGAGTGCCTCAGGAATAACAGACGTTTTTTCAAAATGTTTTACAATGTAATTGGCACGATTGGTTGCCGATAACCAAGCGCCGCGTTTCACATAGTATTTGAGAACACTCAATTCATGATTCGCTAATTGGTTTTTTAAAAATACCATACGTTGACGCGCATCGGGTGCATACTTGCTATTTGGAAAGCGATCGATTAATTCTTTAAAAGCATCAAACGATGCTGTTGCTGTTGACGGATCCCGAGCACTTTTATCCAGCGGTAAGTAACGGAATGTAAACGAATAGTTTTGTTCAAAGGTGACAAGACCCTTTAAATAATAAGCATAATCTACACATGGATGATGTGGATTCATACGAATAAATCGATCAGCCGCAGAAATGGCTAAAGCCGGCTCATTTTGTTTGTAATAAGCGTTGATTAATCCGAGCTGTGCTTTATCGGAATATTCACCATAAGGGAAACGAGCCTCTAGTGCCTCGAAGTCTTTGGCTGCTGCTGGAAATTTTTCTTTCGCAACGTTTTTTTCCGCTTGCGCATAAATCTCTGAAGCAGACATGCCCTTGTAGTTATCTTTATCTTTGGATTGGCAGCCAACCAATAAAAGGGCTGCACTAACAGTTATAATAATACCTAAGTTTTTTAACAAGAAATCACCCAAACCTGATCAATTTACCAATGCCTTATTCTAACGCAGCTTGGGTCTTGCTGCAATTGGGTTATTCCAAGTAACCGCTTGTCAGCAGCATTCAAGCTTGGTCTTGCGTTCTTAGCGGTTATCCGATAAGCTGGCTTTCATACTATGAGCGACTTAACAGAACATATTAGACTTTCTGCGCCGATTTCGACGGAATTGGCTGGAAAACGGTTGGATCAAGCCCTGGCTTTGTTGTTTCCAGCACATTCGCGATCTCGCTTAAAAGACTGGGTAGATAGTGAAAAAGTGACTGTCAACGGGGTTTTTAAACGCCCGCGCACCAAAGTGGTCGAGGGCGACCAGATTGAGGTGGATGCAGCAATAGAGGTTTTGTCGGATTGGGTGGGCGAGCCCATTGCGCTCGATATTGTTTACGAGGATACGCATTTATTAGTGATTAACAAGCCTGCCAACTTAGTTGTACACCCTGCCGTTGGGAATTGGGTGGGTACCTTAGTTAACGCGCTCTTACATCATTGCCCTGCTTTAAGCCAAATTCCACGTGCTGGGGTGGTACACCGATTAGACAAAGATACGACAGGTCTTATGGTTGTTGCGAAAACGCTTGTTGCACAAACCAGCCTGGTGAATCAATTGCAAGCACGAACAGTTAAGCGCATTTATGAAGCTGTGGTCTACGGGTTGATATTATCGGGGAATACCATTAAAGAGCCTATTGGGCGGCACCCACACGATAGAATACGCATGGCAGTGTTAGAATCGGGCAAAACTGCGGTTACCCATTATCGTGTTATCGAAAGATTCAAATCGCATACGCATTTGCGTGTTCAGCTAGAAACAGGGCGCACGCATCAAATTCGAGTGCATCTAGCACATATTCACCATCCGATTATTGGGGATAAAATATACGGTGGGCGTTTACGGTTACCTCCTAAATCTTCGGTAGAATTGCAAACCTGTTTAAAAGATTTTCCAAGACAAGCACTACATGCCAGAAGTCTATCGCTATTACATCCTGAAACAGGTGTAGATATGCACTGGGAAGTTTCATTGCCGGCAGATATACAGCAATTGCTGTCTACACTACGTTCGGTTTCTTAGGGAGAAGCTTATCCCTGAACGGTATGCTAAAAAAGCAAGTTTACCGTTAGGTTAGTGATTTTATCATTTATAGAAATCTTGTTATTTTTTATTAACCCACATTTTGTACATTTATGCTGTAGAGATTCTTTACCGTTTTTCTTAAAGTAAGCAACAGGAGCCATTAGACCTCCGCATTCTGCTAAGCGATCTCCAGGGTTTATGTCGACATGCTTACTATACAAACATTCAGGACAATGATTTGTATACCCATTTCCCGTAACACTTGTATTGCAGTTTGTACAAGTAAAATTTTCAATTTTCCTTAGGAATTTCTTGGTTAGCGGCTTGTAAGATTTTCCTTCCTCGAACTCAGGTTTTGTTGGTTTCATAATAACCTATCCTCTAAATTGCGGATGACCGCATGTCTCTTGACAAGACTTTCTTGCCTATGTTACCATCAGAGGACTATGGTATCCAAGAGCGGTTTTTTTAAAGCAAAATTTGGTTGGCGTTGGTAAAACCAGCGACGTCTTTTTTTCTGATTTTGTTCTAAATCAATGCTCAGAGGGTATCAATATGTTAGTATCGTTTAGCTTCTCCTCAATCCCATCTCGTATTCTAAATTTCTTATTTTGCTTAAGCGCATTTTTAGGTTGTTGCGAACCCATTCAGGCTGCAGAGCTTAGTGCTAGTTTAAAACCACTCCAGATTGGAATTTTAATTCCCATGGAGCATGCGGCGCTTCGCGACATTGTTGCGGGATTTGAGACGATTGTACGCGCACATTATCCCAATAGAAGTATTTATTTTAATGTGCAAAGCGCGCAAGGTGATATCAAATTACAAAGAAGCATTATTGAATTATTTGTGGGGCAGCAAGTAGACATGATTGTGCCAGTTGGAACGAGTGCAACGCAAATGACACTTGCTTTGGTAAAAGAACTGCCGATTGTTAGTTTGGCAGCGCAATATACCGAAGTAGATCGGCAAAAACGTGCATTTAAAAATATGACGGGTGTTCTCGATGAAATTAGCGGCAAAAAGAAATTGGCATTTATTAAAGCAATTATGCCGAATATTAAAACAATCACATTGATTTATCACAGTGGCAATGAAAAAAATTATGCGGAAATCGCAGAATTGAAGACTGAAAGCAAAGTGTTAGGCATTACATTGCAGACACTGATGATTCAAGTCCTTCCGGAGCTAGAAACTGCGGCACGCACAATCCTGCCTGATACAGAAATCATTTTGATTGGCAAAGATCATTTATTGGCCAGTGGGATCCGCATGTTGGTGCCCATTGCCGCCAAACGGGGTATTCCGTTAATGACATCCGATGAAGGAACGGTAGCAGAGGGTGCGGCAGTTGCGCTGGGCGTTAGTGAACGCATGATTGGCGAAGAAGGTGGAAAATTGGCCACCAGGGTGTTAGATGGGTACCCTATTAAAGATTTGCCTATGCAAGAAATGCAAGCGTTAGCTGTATTTTATAATCCCGCTGCGCAACAGCAAAAAATAACGGTTGATGCATTGCAGGATTATGCAAGGAAAAATCATGTAGTATTAATGAAGTGTGAGAAGCTCATGAAGTAATCTTGAGGTCATCTTGAGGTTATCATATGATTACAGTCTGTTTCCAAAAAATAAAAGTTAGATTTATGGTAGGATGGTGCTGATAAACACGTGGATTTCTATATAAATGAAAGTTAGCGAACTTTGGTTAAAAACCTTGATTGATCTTTCTCTCTCTGCGGCAGCATTAGCGGAGCAGTTAACCAATGCGGGCATAGAAGTGGATAGCTTAGATTTTGATGCTGCCACACAGCAAAATGTTTTCACACTGAAGATTCCGCCCAATCGTGGCGACTGTTTGAGCATAGAGGGGATAGCACGGGAGCTCTCGTTATTAAATGCGATTTCTTATCAGGCCATTGCTGTGCCCAGTATCACGCAAGGCCATTCAGAAACTTTTCGTATTTGTATCGATGCGCCGGCGCTTTGTCCGCGATATATGGGATGTATTGTAAAAAATATAAAAAATACAGCACAGACGCCAGATTGGTTAAAAGAACGTTTGGTATTGGGTGGCATTCGAAGTCTTTCTCCAGTGGTGGATATCCTGAATTACGTGATGTTGGAATTGGGGCAGCCGATGCACGCCTTTGATCTAGCAACACTAGAATCAAAGCTGGTGGTTCGAAAATCCATTGCGGGTGAACGCATAACGCTTTTAGATGAGCGAGAAATTGTATTAGATGCAGATACATTGGTAGTTGCAGATAAATCGAAGGTACAAGCGCTTGCGGGCATTATGGGAGGACGCTATTCTTCCGTAACAGAAAATACAACGGCAGTATTTATTGAATGCGCCTATTTTGATCCGATCGCGATTCGGTTGGCGAGCAGTCGCTATGGCATAAAAACGGATGGTGCTTATCGTTTCGAACGTGGTGTTGATCCCTTCTTGCAACAGCGCGCATTGGCACGTTCTCTTCAATTGTTGCAGGAGATTGCAGGCGGTAGTATTGGTCCTGTTTTCGAACAAAAAAATGATGAGGCACTGCCGAAACAATCGATGATTTTTTTAAAAACAGATCAGATATCTCGACTTTTAGGCATGTCGTTTCCAGCAGATGAAGTCGTTTCTATTTTGAAACAGGGTGGTTTTCAAGTAACGCTAGAAAAAGAAGGTTTTAAAGTGATCGTTCCGAGCTTTAGACAAGATATTTCTATACCTGTCGATTTGATTGAAGAGCTTGCACGAGTGCATGGTCTCCATCGATTGCCCAGTGCAAATCTAACGGGTGCGTTGAATTATGCTGCAGGTGGTGCACGTAAAATGCCGGTCGAACGATTGAAAGCCCTATTGGTTGATAGCGGTTATTATGAAGCCATAACCTATAGTTTTTTGGATTTAAAAACCTTTGAACTTTTTGAACCGGATTCTGAAGCTTTAGTTTTGACAAATCCCATTTCAGCTGAGATGGCTGCTATGCGAGTTAGTCTGTTGCCAGGGTTGATAGAAGCCTTAGCGACAAATCAACGCAGACAAGTGATGCGCACGCGGTTTTTTGAAATGGGCGTTTGCTTTTTCAAGGCCGAGGAGAAAACAGTAGAAAAGCTCATGTTAGGCGGGGTTATATCGGGCACAAAATATGCGGAACAATGGGGAATAGCGGAACATCCACAAGATTTTTTTGATATAAAAAGGGATGTAGAGGCGTTACTTGCGTTAGTGGGGAAAGAAACAATTCTTTTTGAAAGAGCAGCACACCCTGCTATGCATCCTGGGCAAACGGCTAGAATTTTTCGAAATGGACAACCCATTGGACTTGTGGGGGTATTACATCCTCGTATTATGAAGGCCTTCTCATTAGAAGGCTCTATATCGGTATTTGAATTAGAGATGCAGGGACTGATGGAGTCTGCATTGCCCACTTTTGTACCGTTTTCGAAATTTCCGGCCATTCGCCGTGATATTGCCATATTGGTAGATAAATCGCTTTACGCTGTCGAGCTTAAATCTAGTATCGAGCAATCTGCGGGTGAATTTTTACAAAGCGTCTTTTTATTTGATGTTTATGAAGGTAAAGGGATACCTGCTGGTAAAAAAAGTGTGGCTTTAGGCTTGATTTTACAGCATCCTTCGCGCACGCTAATAGAAGCGGAAGGAAATGATATTGTGAAAGCCGTTGTGGCTTCATTACAAGAACGATTTGATGCAATCTTAAGGAATTAGAACATGACGCTTACCAAAGCCGAAATTGCAGAGGGTTTACAAGAAAAATTTAGGTTAACAAAATCGGTTGCTAAAGAAATTGTTGAGCAGGTCTTTGAAGAGATGCGTTTAAGCTTAGAGGCAGGTAGATCGATTAAGCTTTCTGGTCTTGGCAATTTTGACTTGCGTGATAAAAAAGCGAGGCCGGGTCGCAATCCTAAAACTGGAGAACCCAAAGTTATTGCAGCCAGGCGTGTTGTAACATTTAAGGCTGGACAAAAACTAAAAGCAAAAATAGAAAAAATAGAAAAAATAGAAAAAATAGAAAAAATAGAAAAAATAGAAAAATAGCAACAACCTAAACCTAAAAAACAATATAACTATTAAGTTATACAGTAGTGCTTGCACTAAACTTATGCTGATGCAACACATAGGTAATGCTGTTTTCTATTTGTCAAATTTTTATTTTCTGTCGAAAGGTAAAAAAAATAAACTTTTTCTATTTATTTTTGTCTCAATTATTAGGTTAAAGAATATTTAACTGAAATTAAATAGGAGAGTGTCATGAGTGTACAATTATTAAGAGATGAAGATGTAACCCAAGTAGTTGGAGGATTATTAGATGCGAGTGCAACGCTTGTCACTAATGTACCGAGTGTGCCAATTGCTGATGGCGGCGGTGACGTCTCATCTCCTGTAACCTTTTTGGGTGGTAAGCCAGTTACTGTTGAGACGCCTAAAGGTTTACTAGTGATTCCTATTAGGGCGGCTACCATCTAACCGTGAGGTGAGATGCCAGGGCTTTATAAGATTTGTCGTTTGACAAGTTTTTCAAAAAGCCCTGGTTTTTTCATTAAGTGTGTATAAGTACCCGTTTCTACAATTTTTCCTTTTTCTAATACATAAATACAATCTGCATTTTTTACAGTACTGAGTCGATGTGCAATGACGATGCGTGTCATTTTTAGTTGTGCAAGGTGTGTGAGGATTAAAGCTTGGGTAATATTGTCTAAGGCTGAAGTTGCTTCATCTAGTAATAAAATTTTTGGTTTATGAATAATGGCACGAGCGAGTATAATTCTTTGTCGTTGTCCTACCGAAATATTTTTGGCACCTTCGGAAACCCAAGTATGCATACCCATTGGCATTGCGCTAATTTCTTCTAAAATACCCATTTGTTGTGCTGCGTGTTCAGCGTCTTCTAAAGTTAAATTGGGTGCAAGGCTTGTAATATTTTCATAAATGGAACCCGGTATAATCATGCTCGTATGAGAGACTACACCGATTTGTTTACGTAATGCTTTTTTGTTGAGCGTACTAATGTCGTGTCCGTCATAGAAAAGGGTGTTTTTTTTGCTTTCTTCGAATCCTAATAGCAGTCGGAATAAAGTGGATTTTCCCGAGCCCGTTGGTCCAATCAAGGCAATAAACGATCCAGCGGGCACTTCGATGGAGATGTTTTCTAGTATAAGCGGTAGGTCTTCTGCGTATTTAAAGTTGACGTTTTGTATACTGATCTTGCCTTTTAATGATCCGGGATCAATGCCGTAATTTTCTATTTCGGGAATGGTTTGTAAAATAGGTTTTACGCGTTCGTAGAGTGGAACAATCATCATTGCACGATTAACAACAGCAGCCATACTTAAAAGTGCAGAAAAAAACTGTCCAAAAGCAACGCTAAAAGCAATAAAATCTCCGAAAGATAAATCTTTGCCGCGTGCTACTACCAGCGTATATAATATAGCGGTAGAAAAAACGATGAATAAAGGGTAGAATACGCCATAAGCGATAATATTTATTTGCGTTTTTAAAAAAAGTTTATTTTTTTGAGAAAAAGTTTTAGACCACAGTGCAAAAGCTTCGTTTTCATGATTCGCAATCCGAATTTTATGAAGATTGGTTAACAATTGAAATAGGATTCCAGAAATTTTTCCTTCTAGCGCCAATAGAGGTCTTTGATATTTTAGTTGTGTTACATTAAATACAAGGCTAATAATAATCGCAATAATAGCAAGGCCTGTTGCTGCTAACGCAGGCCAAACATCATAATAAAACATGAGAAATAAACTTAAGATTGAAAAAGTTCCACTGATTATTGTGGT
>Ga0073905_10000295_pt1 | contig 22479 bp, 21 predicted proteins | sample KloWWTupernatant_FD_65482 | JGI IMG/M metagenome (GOLD analysis project Ga0073905, IMG submission 65482) | Active sludge microbial communities from Klosterneuburg, Austria, studying microevolution and ecology of nitrifiers - Klosterneuburg... | ecosystem: Engineered > WWTP > Aerobic digester >... | reverse complement strand
AGTGCCTCGCCGCGGCATCTGCTGGATCATTTTCCCGGGCTTTGTACACACGGGGGGATGGGGGTCAGGGGTGTGGGGGCTCGAGGGCTTCCCAGAGCGCGGGGTCGATATCCATCTCGGCGTAGTCGATGTCGGCTTCGATCTCGGCGACCGAGCGGGCGCCTACGAGCGTCATCACGATGGCCGGATGGCGGCTGGCGAACTGGATCGCCGCCGCCGGCAGGGGCACGCCGAACTGCGAGCACACCGCCTGCAGCCGCTGCGCCCTCGCGACCAGTGCCGGCGCGGCCGTCGCGTAGTCGAACGTCGCATCCACCGACGGGTTCGCCAACAGGCCACTGTTGAACACGCCGCCGGCGATCACCTCGACTCCACGCTCCAAGCACCGCTGCAAAAGTTGCTCACCCGTGCGGTCGAGCAGCGTGTAACGCCCGGCCAGCAGGATGCAATCGAGGTCGACCTGCTCGACGAAACGCTCGAGCATCGCAACCTGGTTCATCCCGCTGCCGACCTGGCCGATCACACCTTGGTCACGCAACTCGATCAGCGTCGGGAACGCCGTCGCCAACGCCGATGCCTCGTGCCCATCGGGGTCGTGCACGTGCACGATGTCCAGCCGATCGACATCCAGCCGGGCGAGGCTGTCGTCGATCGACCGCAACACGCCGTCGCGGCTGTAGTCGAACACCGGGTCGACCCCTGGCAGATCGACGAACGCCGACGCCGGGCGTGTCGACCCGGCCGGGGGCGCGTCCAGCACGCGACCGACCTTCGACACCAGCCGGTACTCGTCGCGCGGATATCGCGCGAGCGCGCGACCCAACCGGGTCTCGGCCAACCCGTGCCCATATTGCGGCGCCGTGTCGTAGTAGCGCACGCCACGCGCCCATGCCGCGTTGACGGTGGCCAATGCCTCCTCATCGATGACCGCACTGAACAGGTTCCCCAGGGGCGCGGTTCCCAAGCCGAGCCCCGCAGGTGCGTTCACTGCCACTCCGCCCCGTCGGGATAGCTCAACGCAGCAATCGACTCGGGAAGCATCTCGATGGAGTAACCCGGCGCCTCGGGCACCACGTACGCACCGTTGCGCACCACGGCCGGGTGCAGGAAGTGTTCGTGCAGGTGGTCGGCGTACTCGGTGGTGCGATCGGCCAGCGAGCCACTGACGCACAGGTAGTCAATGATCGAGATGTGCTGCACGTACTCGCACAGCCCGATGCCGCCGGCGTGCGGGCACACCGGAACACCCTTGGCGGCCGCGAGCAGCAGCACCGCCAGCACCTCGTTGAGACCGCCGAGCCGGCAGGCATCCACCTGCGCGTAGTCGATGGCCTCGGCCTGCAGCAGCTGCTTGAACATCAGCCTGTTGGCCGCATGTTCGCCGGTCGCAATTCCCACAGGCCGAACCCCACGGCGAATGGTGGCGTGCCCGAGAATGTCGTCGGGGTGGGTTGGCTCCTCGATCCAGCGCAGGCCGAACGACTGCAGCTGGTTCGTCCAGTCGATGGCCTGCTGCACGTCCCACACCTGGTTGGCGTCGGCCATCAGCTGGATGCCGTCACCGAGCTCCTCGCGCATCACCTCGCACCGGCGCATGTCGCTGGCCACGTCGATGCCCACCTTGGTCTTGAAGCTGCGCCAACCCAGGCGCAGTGCATCCTGACAGCGACGCCGGACCTCGTCCTCCGGGTAGCCGAGCCAGCCCGCGGAGGTGATGTACGCGGGGTACCCGTCACGGCGCAACTCGGCCAGGCGCTCGGCCTTGCCGGCCTGTGCGCGCTGCAACATCTCCAGCGCCTGCACCTCGTCGACCTCGTCGCGCAGGTAGCGGAAGTCGATGCAATCGACGAACTGCGCCGGCTCCAGGTCCGCCACCAACTGCCACACCGGCACGCCACGTTCCTTCGCCCACAGGTCCCACACCGCGTTCACCAACGCGGCAGTCGCCAGATGGATGACACCCTTGTCCGGCCCTAGCCAACGCAGCTGCGAATGGTTGGTCACACTGCGCCAGAACGCACCCATGTGGTCGGTGAGGTCGCTGAGCCGACGCCCGACCACCAGCTCACTGAGCGCCTCGATCGCGGCGCAGCACAGGTCGTTGCCCTTGCCGATCGTGAATGTCAGCCCGTGACCCTCCAGCACACCGTCGGTGTGCAGCACCACGTACGCGGCCGAATAGTCAGGGTCGGGGTGGTTGGCGTCGCTGCCGTGTGCGTACTTCGAGGTGCGGGCGCGCAGGTCGTGAGTAGTGACTGAGGTGATCACGGTCATAGTGCATTCGACCATAGGCGCGAGACTGACCGGATTCGATTGCCGAACAAGGGGGCAGGTCAGTGACGTTGCGAGTGGCACTTGTCGGCGGGCCGATGTACGACCACCTGTACACACTGCTCGATCAGGCCGATGTGGAGATCGTCGTCCACGCCGATCATCCGACGTTGAACCGTCGTGTCGCCGAACTGCTCGGCGCGGGCGAACGGCTGGACCTGATCGCCACCCACTCCAAGTACGCGCCGTCGCAAGCGCAGTGGCTGCGGCCACTCGACACCCTGGTGGACGCCGGGGAACTTGCTCCACTGGCGGTCGACCTGTGCAGATTCGACGGGGCGCTGTTGTGCGTGCCGCGGCTGATCGACGTACGCATCATGTGGTCCCGCCTCCCCCATCCGCCCACCACATGGGTGGCGCTGGCAGCCAGCGACGTCGCGTTCGGGTTCAGCGGCCGCGAGTCTGGGCTGTTCGGCACCTTCTTCGAGCTGGTCGTCGGAGCCGGTGGCCAGCTCTTCACCGACGACGGTCGCCCCTGCATCGACTCGCCCGAGGCCGTCGCCGCCGTCGAACTGCTCTGCCAGCTGGCTGCCCGTGCGCCCGACGACCTACCCGACTGGCACTACGACCAGGTCGATGCGGCGCTGCTCGACGGCCGCGTCGACGCGGCGGGCATGTGGCCCGGCGCGTGGGGCGCTGTCTGGTCAGCACAGAACGACACTGAGTGTGGATCTGTCGCGACCAGAAGGCTGGAACCGTTCCGCTACCCGGGCGGGTCGCAGCGTTGGGTCAGCTATGCCGGCTGCCACGCGTGGGCGATTCCGACCACGTGCGGCAACATGCCCGCTGCAACCGCCCTACTGACCACGCTGATGGACGCACCTGCCCACTCACTCGATGCACGTGGCGGCAGCGTGTGCGCGCACGTCGGCGCGTTCGCGGCCGTGCAGCCCGTCGACGACACCGATCGCCACCGGTTGCAGATCATCACCGACACGATCGAGCAGGCGATGATCACTTACCCGCCACACCCTCGCTTCCCCGAGGTCGAAGACATCGGCTGGCAGGCCATCCACAACGCGCTCTGCGGCCGAACCTCACCTGCAGCAGCGGTCGCCGACATCCAGCGTCACGCCGAGCGGATTCTCGCCGACACGCCCGGATGATTCGACGGACCCTCAGAGAGGGACGATGACAACCGGAGTATCTCCGCAGGCGGCACGCATGTCCGAGGGATCGCTGGACAACACAGTGACCAGCCCCGCGGCCGATGACCGGACAATGGCGCCGATGTGGGAGTCAGCCACTGATATCGGGTTGCGACCACTGAAGCGAATTGTTGCGGCGAGATCGGCGAGTGGCGCGCAGAGCGCTACATCGGCAACGCCAACCTGATTCGCCAATGCCCAGTCGGCAGCGGTCCTGTCCCAGCCGGCCTCCACTCGAACCGTCGCGGGAACGACGATCGACACTGCAACAGCCCGACGTTTCCTTTGTGCAACCACCTGCAGGTGACTGACCACCTTGCGGTGTTTTGGGCTGGACGCGCTGCGCAGCGCCAATACTGCCTCGTTGTCGAACACGACCAAGTGCGCTGCCTTCGTGACACTCACGCTGACGCCGCCAGCCGCGCTTCGGCCCACAGCACGACGTCGTCGGCGTCGGCATCGGGCCGTACACGAACTATCTCGGCTGCAGCGCGGCGCAACAGTACGGGTTTGCGGGCCAGCGGATGACCGTCGAGTTCAGCTGCGGCGAGCGCGAGGTCGGCCAGCGAGGGCCGCAGCTCCGGATGGTCCGAGTAGTGCTGATCGAGGGCCGCCTGCATCACGATCGCCTCCAGCATGGACCGCAAGGCAGATGCGGTGAGCGCGGTGGTCGAAGGCGCTGCACCCAACTCGGTGACTGCGAGAGAGGCGGCGTCACGCAACGCGGTGGGCAACCTCATCGAGGTGTTGGAAGTCTCGCCATCGGCGTCTGCCAGCAACACGTTGATGCGTTCAATCGCTGCAGCGGCGACCAATCGGCCAGCTGCGAGGTGAATTGGCGGGGTCATGGAGCGACTGTACCACGGGAGCGTGGTACATCGCCTCAGGGTCAGTCGCCGCAGGCGACGGAGAGCACGCCGGCGTCGACGCGGTCGATGGCCGACACCTCCGCATCGTCGATGGCTCTCTGCCAATTGCGCGAGCGCAGCGTGAGCAGACCGAACGAGACGACCAGCAGCGTGGCACCGAAGGCGAATGCAACTCGCAAGCTGGTGGCATCGCCGATGGCGCCGATGAACAGCAGCCCGATGCCGTACGAGATGCCCATGGCAGCCTGCATGATCGACATCACGCGACCACGGCTGGCCGACGGCGCATCGCGCTGGATAATGGCGGACGAGGTGATGAACATGCTGGTCGAGCAGGCACCGACGACCGCGCTGCCGACGATGAGCCACGCCGTGTTGGGCGCCAGTGCGTAGTTCCACAGCGCCAGCGACAACGCGAACACCAGGCGCGCCAGAAGGTACGAGCGCCGATGACGAGCAGCCAACAACGTGATGGCGATGCCACCCAAGATCGCGCCAATGCCTTGCGCAGAGGCGACCGCTCCGGTGAGGCCCGTCCCGCCGCCGAACTCGAGGCTGACGTAGATGGGGATCAACCCCATGAACGGCGCGACCGTGAGGTTGAACATCACGAGCAGCACCACACCGTGCCAGCAACCCGGCGTCGAACGCATGGTGCGCCACCCACCGACCAACTGCCGGCGAACGGACAGCATCTCGTGCGGGTCGGCGCCATGCGGGCGAAACGGGCGACGCACCAATGACACAGCACCGGCCATCACCACGAAACTGAGCGCATTGAAGCCGATCGTCCACGCCGGACCAACGGCGAGGACCAGCACGGAACCCAGCAGCGGGCCGATGATGCGGCCACTGTTCCACGAGTAGACGCCCAGCGAGATGATCGCCATCAACTGGTCGGGCGGCACCAGGTCGGGCTGCATCGCGGCGTAACTGGGTGCCCCGGTGGCACCGGCAGCACTGCCCAACAGGATCAACAGCGTCAGCACCGCCGGGGTGCGCACGCCCATTCCGAGCGCGATGGCAAGCACGATGGTGACCATCGCCTGCATCAGCAGCGCAGTCGCGAACACCTTGCGGCGGTCGTAACGGTCGGCGAGCAAGCCACCCACCGGTGAGGCAATGCCTTGCGGCATGAAGGTGGCCAGCGCCACCAGACCGGTCTGCACCGCGGAGCCCGTGCCAGCGGCAACAAGGCTGCCGACCACGATGAGTTGCACCCACGTGCCCACATCTGAGACCACCGCTGCACCCCACAACAACCTCACCTCGCGGTGACGCAGCGGGGCGAAAGGGTGGTTGCTCACGACAATCAAACGTACCGCTTGCAGACGCAACATTTGCAGCGTTTTCGGTCACACTCGAGGGCGGTGCGGCACCGCCCTCACGGCTATCCTCCGACGCGTGACCTGGCTCGCAGCTGCCGCAGAACTCGACCCGGGCCTGGAGTCGGCGTGCACCTCCACGCCCACCTGGTTCTGTGAGGGAGCGTGGAACCTCACCCACAATCGCCTGGTCGCCCGAGCCGCCGATTGGTTCGTCACCCGTCCGCTCGTCGCGGTCATCGTCGTTGTCGTCGCGTGGATCGTCAACCGCTACCTGCGTCGCGCTGTCGCTGCGTTCGTCACACGCATCTCCACGAGCCGGCAACTGGCCAACGAGGCGATGGCACGGATCGGGTTGGACCGGCTCGACAGTTCGGCGGCGATCGGTGCCCCCGACCAGTCACGGGCAACCACACTCGCCGCAGTGAGCCGTGCGTGTGTGTCGTGGTTCGTCTGGACGATTGCGATTCTCATCGTGCTCGGCGTGTTCAACATCAACCTCGGGCCGCTGCTCGCGGGTGCAGGTATCGCTGGTATCGCTGTCGGCTTCGGGGCGCAGAGCCTGGTTCGCGACTGCATCGCCGGTTTCATGATTCTGATGGAAGACCAGTGCGGCGTCGGCGAGGAGGTCGACATCGGCGAGGCAGTGGGCACCGTCGAGACACTCACGCTGCGAATGATGAGCGTGCGCGGCGCGGACGGAACACTGTGGAACGTGCCCAACGGCGTCATCCAACGAGTCGGCAACCGCACACGCAGTTGGTCGCAGGGCCTCGTCGACATCAGCATCTGGTACGACGGCGACATCGACACCGCTATCGCTGCGGTACAAGAGGGCATTGCCGTCGCGGTCGAGGTTCCCGAGGTCGCCGACGTGCTGCTGGCGCCCCCGACGCTCCTGGGTGTCGAGCGCGTCGACGCCACCGGCACCGTGTTGCGCGTCACCGTGCGCACCCGCCCCGGCAAGCACTGGGCCGCGATGCGCGAGGTGCGGTTGGCCATCCGCCGATCACTGGTCGAGCACAACATTCCGCTGTACCCACCAACGCCCAACCAGCCCACTACCCGATGAGCCGCCGAACATGAACAATGACCTGACCGGCCTGCGGGTGCTTGTCACCGGAGGTGCGTCCGGCATCGGCCGCGCCATTGCCGCTGCCGCGCTCTCCCGCGGCGCGTCAGTCGCCGTACTCGACCTGGATCCCTCCGGCTCGCCCGAAGGAGCCATCGGTTTCGTCGCCGACGTGTCCGACACCGACTCCATCGACCGCGCAGTCGCCGCTGCGGTACAGGCACTCGGTGGCATCGACATCGTGGCGAACAATGCCGGCATCGGCGCGCAGGGCACCGTCGAGGCCAACTCGCTCGACGAGTGGCACCACGTGTTCGACATCAACGTGTTCGGCATGGTGCGCGTGATGAAGGCTGCGCTGCCCCACCTACGCCGATCGGAGCATGCGGCCGTTGTCAACACCTGCTCGATCGCAGCAACCGCCGGCCTGCCCGAGCGAGCGCTGTACAGCGCCACCAAGGGCGCCGTGCTCTCGCTGACATTGGCGATGGCGGCTGACCACCTCCACGAGGGCATCCGGGTGAACTGCGTCAACCCGGGTACCACCGACACGCCGTGGATCGGCCGCCTGTTGGGCAACGCCGACAACCCTGCCGCCGAGCGGGCGGCGTTGGAGGCACGGCAACCGACCGGACGCTTGGTGACCGCCGACGAAGTTGCCGCAGCAGTTCTCTACCTCGCCAGCCCGATGGCCGGCGCGACCACCGGCACCTCGCTGGCGGTGGACGGCGGTATGGCCGGGCTGCGGCTACGGCCGCGTTCCAGCTGACTCGACGATCGCCCGCAGGTGCGGCCATGCGGCAGCAAAGCCGGCGTGCAACGGCAGCGTCTCCACTTCGTCGAGCGGCACCCATGAGACCGCGTCGGTCTCGAAGTTGGCCGAGTGCCCGAACCGCTCACCGACCTCCAACACCACCGTCGTGTACTTCCAGTCGGTAGCGGGCGCGAAGACGTATTCACCGAGCAGGTGATGGTCCGTCGGAATCTCGCCGACCTCTTCGCTGGCCTCACGGATGGCCGCTTCGTACGTGGTCTCGCCCTCGTCCATCGCACCGCCGGCGCAGCTCCAGGTACCACCTTCGTGCGCCCATGCAGAGCGCATCTGCAACATCACTGCTGCGCGACCTTGCGCCGGGCGGACGACGAACACCACACCGGCCGCGCCGAAGACACCCCACCGTGTGTGCCCGTCGGAGCAGCGCATGAAGCCGTCACCCGAACGACGGCTATCGGACATGACGTTCACCAGGCATGACGTTCGACGCTATCCAGTCCGTCGTGCGACAGCCTCAGCCGACGGGTTGTAGGTGGCGGGCAGCGGCACCCATCAACTGCAGGAAGTTGTCGCAGTAGAACGCCTGGCGGACGGCCTCGCTGGCGTCGCCGAGGCTGCGCTCGAACCGCTCGATCGGCCGGCGACCACCCTCGACGTGCGGATAGTCGCTGTTGAACAACATGGTTTCCGGCCCGGCCTGTTCGATGATCCAGCCCACGTCCTCGGTGGGGTACGGGGCGAACTTCATCGAACGACGCACGTAATCGCTCGGTCGCATCTGCAACGACCGCACCCGCTCCTCGTGCTTGCCGAACGCTTCGAACGCGCTCTCCATCTGCCGCATCCAGCTGGGCACCCAGACGGCCCCTTGCTCGATGACACCGATGCGCAACCCGGGGAAGCGATCGAACACACCATCGAAGACCATCGTCGCCAAGGTCTGCATCGGCGGGAATGGAATGGCCATGTAGTCGACCGAGCGGAAGTTCTCCGCGCCACCGTGGAAGTCGGGGGGAATCGGAAGACCGTTGTTGAAGTAGTTGCGATCGATGAGGTCGCCGGTGCCACCCACATGGAACACCACCGGGATGTCGGCCTCCTGCGCGATCGCCCACACGCGGTCGAGCGAACGATGTGTCGGCGAGTGGCCCGCCGGACAGCCGCTGGCGACCAACAGCGCAGCCGCGCCCATCGCCACCGATTCGGTGGCCATGCCAGCGGCCATGTCGAAGTCGGCCAACGGCACGTAACAGGTGGGCAGCAACCGACGGTCCACCGAGCAGAACTCGACCATGCCACGGTTGTGTGCACGAGCGGCGCCGTACGCCAGTTCCATGTCGCCGCTGTGCTCCCAGAGGAACAGCCGACCGTTGTGGAACGTGTTGAACATCAGCTGGCTCTCGAACCCCAACAGGTCGAGCGCTCGTGAGCGGTCGTGCGGCAGGAACGAGCCCGTGGCGGCGAAGTTCTTGCGCAACATGATCTCCGCGGCCTCGACGGATCGATACTCCTCGCTGCCATGGCGAGCGGCAAGCTTCTGAAACGTCACGTGGAGATCAGCCAACTGCTCCTCGACGGAACCCGTCTGCTGTAGTTCGTTGCCGCCGCTGAGGTCCAGCGTGGGAAGCCGGTCGCGAATTTCAGGGTCGGCGTGATCGCGCAGCCACGTGGGTGGCTCCATGATGTGCGCATCGGCGTCGTACACGAGTCGATCGAGCTGGTTGTACGGCATGGCAACCTCCGAGGAGCTGGACCGGGGTACGGTAGCGAGCAGCGATGCTCAATCGTAAACCTCTCGCGTGTGGAGAAGCTCATGGGACTGTTCAGCAAGAAGCCGAAGTCCTCGGCACCTCAAGCCGCCGCCGCCCCTGCGGCGCCACCGCCCACGGCAGCGGCTGCGCCAACGGCCGCCCCGAACAAGCCCGCCACGCCCGCCAAACCCGCCAAGGGCAAGAAGTACTCGGTCGATCCGATGGACTTCCTCGCGCTGCGCAGCGAGATGATGGATCTGCGAGCACGCCTCGACGCCAGCGAACAGGCCAAGGCACTCGTCGAGACGCGCCTCGCCGCGCTCGATGCCACCACCACTGCAATGTCGACTCAACCCCCAGCCGGTGACGACCTGCGCAGCCAGGTCACCGAGCTGCAGGCACAACTCGACACCGTTGCCGAGACAGCTGCCGCGGCGCACGCACACGCCGAGAATGCCGCGGCAAAAGCCGCCGCCGCCGCCACGGTTGCCGCCAACAACGCCGGCGACGCCGTACCGATGACCGCCGGCACCGACCCCGAACTCGTTGCGCGTATCGACGCGCTGGCAGCGAAAGTGGAGACAGCGCCCGCCGCCGACCCTGGGCTCCTCGCACGTCTGGATCAGCTCAGCGCCCGCATTGACAATGCGCCCGACGCTGGGCGTGTCAACGACCTGGAAGTGCGCCTCGGCGAACTGGCGGCCAAGGCCGACCGACCAGCGCCGGCCGCTGTACCGGCCGCCACGACCGGGCCTGACGATGACACCATTGCTCGAATCGATGCGCTCGCAGAGCGAGTTGGCGCGATCGACTCGTTCGGCAGCCAGCTCGCTCAGCTCAACGCCCGGGTGACAGCCCAAGCCAAGTTCGGCGCACAGTTGGGCAGTCTGCGCGACCGCATCAGCGAGCTCAGCAACGAAACCGAGGACCGCCGCGCCGCAGCACTCGCAGCCACCGGTGATGCCGACCTGCGTGACCGGGTCAACTCCATCGCCGACCGCCTCAGCAGCAACGAAGGTATCGCTGCCCAGATCGCACAGTTGGCCGAGCGTGTAGCCACCAACGACACGACCACCCGTCAGGCCACCGAGCAGGTTGCCGCCATCGAACAGCGCCTGAACTCGGTCAGCACCGAGTTGGCCAATCAGGTCAGCGAGCTCGGCCGCGACATCGACGGCCTGGCGGCGCACAGCAACGAGATCGCCAGCGTCGGCGTCAGCGATGACGTCATCGACAGCTTGAAGACCTCACAGGTGAAATTGGCTGCCGAGCAGGCACGCTATGAGATCGCATTCCGCCAGGACCTCGCGGCCCTGGCGGAGCAGGTTCGCCGTCCACGCGGCTGAGCAACTGGCCCGTCAGGTGTCCAGCAGGTCGAGCGCCTGCGCCACCAAGGCCTTCGCTGCGTCGACCTTGACCTGATACGTGCCCAGGTCGCGATCCTTCAACGCTGCATCGGCCTCGTTGAACAGCTTCTCTGCCCGCTGCAGCAGGTCCGACGCCGTCTCGCTACCGGGGTCGGCAGGATCCACGGGAGCAACCGGCGCACCGACCACGTCACCGAGGTCGATCGACAGGCCAGGGAAGAGCTGCGCCAGTGCGACCTCGAGCGAGTCGCCGAAGCCGACTTCGCCGTTGTAGTACGCAACGACGAGCCGAACCTGCGGCTGACCGACGGTCTGCGACTTGACATAGACCGGTCTCGTCCACAACAGCGAACCGCCGACCGGGATCATCTGCAGATCGCCATAGACGACGTCGCTACCGGCCAGCGCCAGCCCGGTGACCGCCGGCGAAAAATCTTGATCGGTGGAGATGTTGGCACCGACCACGTTGGGACCTTCCGGAAGGGAACCCGACACCGTGTATGCAGTGAGCCGCCCGCTGCTGTCAGCGGTCATGTAGGCCACCATCTCGCGACGATCGTTCTTGACGCTGAACGGTTGGAATGGCCGGTACAGGCTGAACTGGGCCTCCGCATCGCCCTTGGGATGGAACATCGCGTAGTACGGGTCGAAGCGGGCGGCCTTGCGTTCCACCGGGAAACTGCTGGCGCCGGCATCGACCTCGGCCGTGTCGGCCTCGGGTGTCGTCGTGACAACGGGAGTCTCGGAACTGTTACGGACAGCAACTTGCTCGGGTGCAGCAAGCGCCACCGACCAGGCACCGATGCGATCGAAGAAGTCGTCCTTGCCGAGCCGATACTTCGAGTACGCGGCGGTCTGCAGACGGAACAGCTCCTCGGGGTAGCGGAGGTGGTCGACGAGACCGGCCGGCATCTGATCGCCCGGCGTGAACAGGTCGGGGAACGCCGACTGCCACACTTGCAGCACAGGGTCCGTTGGGTCGTTGATGTACAGCGTGACGCCACCGTCGTACGCGTCCACCACAGCCTTCACGCTGTTGCGGACGTAGTTGAGCGGGAACTTGAGACCGGCGCCGTCGTCGAGCTGCGAGGAGTCGGCGGTCTGGCCGTAGGGATAGCGGCTGCTGGTGGTGTAGCCATCGATGACCCACACGACGCGACCATCGAGAGCGACCGGATACGGGTCGCCGTCAAAGGACAGGAACGGGGCCAGCGCCTGCACCCGTTCGCGCGGGTTGCGGATCATCAGCAGCTGCGAGCTGTCGCCGATCGAGCTGGACCCGATCAGGTTGTAGTCCCACTGGTCGAGAGCGAACGCCAGCTGGCGAACCGACGAGTCCAGCGCGACTCCCTTTTTCCCCTCGTACGCCCCCGCCTCGACACCTGGGCACTGCGATTCACCCACGCTGGTACCCACGATGGAGTAGCCGCTGAGCGCGGGACTGAAGTACATCTGCGGCTGCGTCAGTTTGACGATGTCATCGCGGTACGCCGGATTGCCGCTGGACTCGATCTGCGCGGCCGGCGACATGACCAGGCCGCAACCATGTGTGTTGATGAGGTGCGTACCCTGCCAGGACTTGTTGCCGACCTGATCGAGGTCGAGTTCGCGGGCACCGACAATGACCTGGCGAACGGTGCCGTCCACCAGGTAGCGGTCTGGGTCGAGATCGTTGATGGTTTGGCCCGTGCTGCCGCGGTCGGTCTGGAAACGAGTGACCATCTGGTCATCGGGCTTGATCAATCGAACGTCCTGCAGCGCTGCAATGTTGTTCGTGATGTCGGTGCGGGTGAGGTCGCCGAACGTCACGGCCTGGATCTGGACCTCGTCGATGCCCAGCGCGTGGCGCGTGGCCTCGATGTTGTAGCCGATGTACTTGGCTTCCTTGTCCTTCTGGTTCGGCGCGACCACCAGCGACTGCACGGCACTGGGGTAGATCACGCCACCCACGAGGGCAACGATGGCCCACAGCGCCGAGGCGACCACGGCCGGTCGCCAACGCTGCGTCTTGAGCGTGCTGAGGTACAGCCCAGCGGTCAGCAGCGCCACCAGGGCGAGCAGCAAGACAGCGGGCAGTTGCGCATTGTCCACCGCGTAGGTGACGCCGCGCACAGCACCGCGGTTGGCGGTGGTCAGCTCGTAGCGCGTGACCCAGTAGTCACCAGCCTTGAGCACCGCCAGCACCGCCAGCAAGACGGCGATGTGCGCCTTGGTGGCCGTGCGCACCTTCGGCTTGGGCGGCTGGATGAGGATGCCGCCGGACAGCACGTGGGTTGCAACGACCAGGACCGTGATGAACAGCACCGCCAGGAACAGCCAGTCCAACACGAACGTGATGAACGGCAGCTTGAACATGTAGAAGCCGACATCGTTGCCGAAGTAGCGGTCCGGGATACCGAACGACTTGCTGTTGCGGAACATCAGCCAGTCCTGCCAGCGGGCGATGGCAGGTGCCGCGAACAGCAACCCGAAGATGATGGCCACACCGAAACGGAACAGCCGCATCCGATGCCCGAAGAACTGATGGAAGCTCTCGACCAATGGATGGGTGTTGGCGGAGAACGTGGTGGGTGCGAGCCGATCGGCGATGATCAGATTGAGCAGCGCCACCACGATGAAGGTGCCGGCGAACATGGCGAACATCGTGAACTTGGCCCCGAGGACACCCCAGAACACATCCGTACGGCCAATGGACTGATGCCAGAGGTACTCCACGTAGAAGCTGGAGATGAATCGAGCTGACAGCAAAAGGCCGACCAGCAGGACGGCCGCAATGATGAGCAGCGCACGACCACGATCGCTGAAGCGACTTGGCTTGCGGGCTCTACGGGGGATATCGGCAGGGTTCCGCACGCGCCGAAGGCTACAGGGGTGCTCGCTGCAGCATGCAGCGGCAGCCTTCGTGCGCCGGCGCACAGACATGATCCGTCGGGAACGGTTGACCCGCGGGGATCGCGCCGGCCAGCGCATTGTCCTCGGCGTCGGGACACGCCGGTCCGTTCGGATCGACCGACCAGCACACAGGCGTACCGGGGGTCAGCGCTACCAGGGCGCCGCGACCAAACGCCATACGGGTGACATCATCGAGATGCTCGTCGATGCGCTGCGTCTTCCATTCGCGATAGATCGCCCGCACCAGGTCGGCCAGTTCGCCGTTGTCGCCATCGCTGTCGGTCACGGCTCTGGCCACACGAACACGAAGCGGGTCGATCACCGTCGTCGCCAACGCGTCGAACGCCGGCTGCAGCGCCTTGGCGCGCGTGACCTCGTGAAGGTGGTCGGCCTTGTCGCCACTGTCGACGCTGGCTGCGCCGGCCAATGCAGCAAGGCGCAACTCGCCTTCGATGGCCGCTGAATAACGCAGCGCGTGTTCTGTGGCCGCTGGCAATAGCGCGTCGAATTCTCGCACCGGCTGGGCGCGGCGCAGGATGTGAAGCACGTCATTCTGCTCGTCGGCCAAGACGCGCTTGAGCTTGCGAGCAGCGGCAACGATCAGTGGGGTCAGCTCAGCGTCGCGGCGACCGAACGGTGAATCGTCAGTCTCCCTGACGGGCGCCGGTGCGGCCGGTGACGCCTGGAACACGGACAGTTCCTCGGTCGCGTCGATATCGATGAACACCGCCGACTCAGGCTCGATCGTCGGTGCGTCCGGCGCCGGATCCGCGATGGCGGCGAGGACGATCTTGTCGGCACGGGCGGCGCGAAGACGAGCGAACAGATCCTCGACCGACACCTTGTCCTGGCCGTCTGCCTGGTCGAGTTCTGCCTGGTCGAGTTCTGCAGTCTCGACATCGGCAGGCTCGTCGAACAGAGGAACGACATTGGCCATCGACTGGCCGTCGTCAACTTCGGCGTCGTCACTCTCGACCTCGACGAGTGCATCAACACCGTCGTCCTCGGCAACCTCGTCCTCGGCAACTTCCGGCTCGGCAACTTCCGGCTCGGCAACTTCCGGTTCGACGACTTCCGGCTCGACGACTTCCAGCTCTACGACTTCCAGCTCGACGTCGGGCAATGCCTCCAGGTCGGCGATCACCAACCGCGGGCGGGGCTCGGTCGGGCACCATCAGCGGCACCGGGCCCGTGGTGGGCGACAGGTTGACGTATTCGCTGGGTTCCCCCAACGGTGTCAATTCCGCCATCACGTCGACTGCGGCCAGCCGGGCACGCTCGAACGCGTTCAGCAAACGATCGCGGCCATGCACCAACTGCTCGATCTGTTGCCGCGCAAGCTCCCGACGGCGGGCGAGCTCGCCGAGCACCCGCTCGCGGTAGGCGCGCGCTTCGTTGACCATGTCACGGCCCTGCTGCTTGGCCATCTGCAGCTCTGACTCCGCATCCGAGCTGGCGTCCTGGCGCCGCCGAGACGACTCGATCTCGGCCTCTTCGCGCAATCGTTGCGCCTCGTCGGTGGCCTCACGCAACACACGCGATGCTCCGTCCTCGGCGCGCATCTTGATCTGATTTGCGGCCTCGCGGGCCGTCGAGAGAATGCGGACTGCTTCCTCGCCCAGCATGCGCGTGACAACTTCTTCATCGAGTGCAACACCAGCGCTGGGCGCGGTGCGCTGCGAGGTGCGTAGTTCGCGTTCGAGGAACTTCTCACGTTCTTGCAGTCGCGCCAGTTCGGCCGCAACCATGCGCAGGAACTCGCGAACCTCCTCGGGTTCGTAGCCGCGGCGGACGGTGGAGAAGTTGGCCGTCGACACAGCCGTCGGCGACGAGGGGTCGGGACGTGAGAACGAAATGGCCATCGGCGTAAATGGTAGGTGCGATGGCACTCGAAAGGGTGGCATAGCAACCGGGCGACCACCAGCGAGCCCGGTGAGCGACGGTTACGCGTCGGCGGCCTGTGGCGGGTTGACCAACTTCACCGGGTCGCCGCCGATCCGCACCAACGCCGCCAGCGCTTCCTCGAGCGTCGCAACAGGGATGATCTCGACGTCATCGCCGACAACCTTGCGAGCGGCAGCAATCCTGTCATCGGGACCCTGCTGGTCCTGTGATGTCGGGACGAGGAAGTACTTGACCCCCACCTGCTGCACCGCGGACGCCTTCGAGTTGAGGCCACCGATGGCGCCGACGTTGCCATCGAGGTCGATGGTGCCGGTGACCGCAACGCGCTTGCCGCCCATCAGGTCGCCCTCGGTGAGCTCGTCGATCAAGGTCAGCGTGAACGCGAGGCCCGCCGAGGGGCCGCCGATGCTGTCGGTGTCGATCTCCACATCGAGGCCTTCGGGCAACTTGACGGTGGTGGTGTCGATGGGGCGGAAACCGATGATCGTTCGCGGTGGGTCCTCGCCCGGCGCGAGGATGGTCTCGATCTGGCCGGACATCTTCGTGCCATCACGCTCGAACTCGACGTCGATCTTCGTGCCGGGCTTCACGTCCTCGAGGGCCTTGGGCAGGTCGTCGATGATCGTGATGTCGGCTCCGTTGACCTTCTTCAGCACGTCGCCCGGGTTCAGTAGCTCGTCAGCAGGGCTGTACTTCACACACGCGGTGCCGTCGGCGTTCGGCTCCAGGCACAGCATGTAGTCGACGATCACATCACCCGAGGTGAGCGTGACCGGATAGCCCGCTGCCTTCAAGGCGACATACATGGCACTGTCTTTTGCACTGCGCATCTGGCGCTGACCGGCTTGGATCAGTTGCGCCTGCGACTGGTCGCCGTACTTGTCGCGGTGGCTCCACAGGCGCGTCGCATGGTTGCTCCGGGCAACGAACCAGTCGAGCATGCTGATGTTCGGCTGCGTGATCGTGACGAAGTACACCTGTCCGGCGCTGTTGAACGTGGGTGCACCGGTGATCGACATCCGAGGTTCCACGGGCTCTGCGTCAGCGGGCACCATCGCGAACTCGATGGCTTCGTTCGTGGGCTGAACGCACCGTGGCGGGTCTGAGCTGTCGAACTCGCGACAACGTGCCGTCTCGATGAAAGCCGTGGTCGGGATGAAGCTCACAACCACGGGAGCGGCCGCGAGCGCGAGCCCGAGTCCCGCCAACGGCACGGCCCAGCGTCGGTGAATCGTCCGCGGCGCCCTGACCGCCGGGGCGGGCTCAGGTACCATCTCTTCTTGCGTGAGTATCACTGAAGTCACCACCGCTGCTGGCTGGATTGCCGGTCTCGCCATTGTGGCCTTGATCGCGGCTGGATGGCGCAAGCCTGCCAGAGCGACGGCCGATCCGGCGCGCGCCCGACGACCTTCTTCCGCGCCCGCGGGCGTGGAGGTGAAGGAGGTCAGGGCGCCACTCGCACGCCGCTCACCGTGGTGGAGGCGGCTGTGGTCCATCGCTGCCAGCAGTGTCCTCGCCGTGTGGATCGGTGCGGTGGTGGCTACCGTCATCGGATTCGGCACCGCAGCATTGATCATCACCCTGACGAACATGCTCAAGCAATGAGCGACCAGCAACACCTGCGGGACCTTGTGATCGCCGGCCATCAGGGCAACGAACAGGTCGCTCGCGCTGCGCTGGCGGAAACAGATGCGGTTGCCCGCCAACTCGCTCTCGGTGCACTTGCTCGCATGGACGCACTGACCCCCGTCGACCTGCGGTCCGCGTTCAACGACGCTGACGCGACGGTTCGCCGTCGGGCTGCGACACTTGCCGCAACGTGCCCAGAGGTGTCGGTGCTCGCGCTGCTGGGCGACGTCGAGACATCGGTCGTGGAAGCAGCAGCGTGGGCGGCGGGCGAGCAGGAGGCAGTCGACGACGACGTGCTGACGATGCTGTGCGAGCTGGGAGCCCACGCCGCCGACCCGCTGGTCCGCGAGGCGGCAGTGGCCGCGCTCGGTGCCATCGGTGACGACCGGGGCCTGTCAGTCATCATCGACGCGTGCACGGACAAGGCGAACATTCGTCGACGGGCGGTTCTGGCCCTCGCTCCGTTCAGCGGGCCCGACGTCGACGCAGCCCTCGCCGCTGCCCTGGTCGACCGCGATTGGCAGGTGCGCCAGGCCGCTGAGGATCTTGCACCGCACATGGAATCGGGCGACGCCGACATGTTGGAAAATACTTAGTACTAAATCCAATCCGCGTTGCCTTGTGCTCCGAAGCTCCCGTGACCGGTCAGCATTCCGCTGGCCTGAACACAGGGAGACATCATGAAGAAGCTCGTATTGCTCGTTGCAGCTGCCGCCGCCAGCGTGCTGCCCATTGCTGCGTCCGCCAGCGCAGCACCAAGCGCCGGGGACCCCACCAAGACGATCGCTGAGATCGCGTCGTCCGACCCGCAGTTCTCGACGCTCGTCGCTGCCCTCGGGGCCGCTGATCTGGTCGGCCCGTTCGACTCGTGCGACGACGCCAAGACGACTGTCTTCGCGCCCACCAACGACGCCTTCGCGGCCGCACTCACCGCGCTGGGCATGACAGCTGATCAGTTGCTCGCACAAAAGCAGCTCCTCACCAGCGTTCTCACCTACCACGTCGTCGCCGGCGAGGTGAACGCCGCAACCGTCGTGGGTCTGACCCAGGCCACCACGCTCAATGGCGCGAAGATCAACATCAAGGTCGTCGACGGCTCTGTGATCCTGAACGACACCGTCAAGGTCGTCGGCACGGACATCCAGGCATGCAACGGCATCATCCACGTCATCGACGGTGTACTGCTGCCCCCGACGGCACCCTCGGGCGAAATGCCGGTGACCGGCGCAGCCTCTGAAGGAATCGCCCTCAGCGCCGCCGCGCTGCTCGCCGGCGGCATCGGCGTCCTGGCCCTCAGCCGCCGTCGCCGCACCGTCAACGCATAGTCCCGCATCCGAGCCACATCGCACACGGCGTGGCTCACGACAACCGATTTCGGCCCCGCCCCTCTCCCGTCGGGGGCGGGGCCGATCTATGTACCGAGACGAGTGCCACAGCGTGTCCACACCCACTTCACGACATGGCGCAATACAGTCTCCTGATGCGTCGCCTCATTGCCCTCCTCCTTGCCGCTGCTGTCGTCGCCTCGTGTAGCTCCGGGAACACGACCGACACGACCTCCGCGATCGCGACCGTCGTTCCCGACAACACAGCGCCTGACACAACTGTTGCTACCACGACCGATGCCACCACCACTGATGCCGCGACGACAGATCCCGCGACGACAGTGGCGCCCTCACCGCAGACCACCGGCGCTGCCGGCGCCGATCCGCTGGCAGACCGCCCCTTCGACGTGTTCGTGCCCACCAGTTACGACGCCGCCACCCCGATGCCGTTGGTCGTGCTCCTGCACGGCTACGGTGCCAGCGGCATCATCCAGAACCTGTACTTCGGGCTGCAGCCGCTCGCCGAGAGCCGCGGCTTTCTGTACGTGCACCCGGACGGAACGATCAACCAGGTCGGCAAGCAGTTCTGGAACGCGACGGATGCCTGCTGCGGGTTCGGCTCCACCGTCGACGACGTCGGCTACCTCACCGCGCTGGTCGAGAACGTGCAGAGCAACTACAACGTCGACCCGAAGCGGATCTTCTTCGTGGGCCACTCCAATGGCGGGTTCATGTCGTACCGCATGGCGTGCGACCGCTCCGACATGGTCGCAGCCATCGCCAGCCTGGCCGGGGCGACCTGGGAGAACAACGCGACGTGCGACCCGTCACAACCCGTGAGCGTGTTGCAGATCCACGGCACCGCCGACGAAACCATCGGCTTCGAGGGGGGCACGCTGCTGGGCAACGATCACCCCGGGGCGCGCGAAACGGTGGCCGACTGGTCCAGCAACAACGGCTGTAGTGACACCACCGCCGATCTGCCGACCGCGCTGGATCTCGACGCGGCCATTCCCGGCGACGAATCCACCGCTACCGAGTACACGGGCTGCCCCGTCGGTGGCGCCGTCGAGCTGTGGGTGATCCCCGATGCACCGCATGTTCCGCCGCTGTCGGCGAGCTTCGGTGCCGACATCATCGACTTCCTCTTCGCCCACCCCAAGCCGTAGAGCACCAACGGCGTCAGCGCGTCAGACGTCGTAGCGGTAGACGTTGGTCTCGCGCAGCGTGAAACCAATGCGCTGGTACAGCCGGTTAGCGGCCTCGCGTGACGGTCGGCTGGTCAGGCTGACCGCCTTCACACCGCGGTGGCGCGCGGCTTCGAGCGCGGCCTGATTCAACAAGTCGCCCACGCCGTGCCCGCGCGCTGACGCGTCGACGACGACGTCCTCGATCCACGCCTTCAGTCCGGTCGGGATGCGATACAACACCAACGTGAGGGTGCCGACGATCTCTCCGTTGAGGCGGGCGAGGAACACCACCGACCCAGGGTCGTCGACCAGCGCAGCGACCTGCGCCGCATCCGGTGGTGGCGAACTCTGCGACAGCTGAGGGATCAGCTCTGCGAATGCCCGGACCAATTCGTCAGTGGCTTCGTTTGCAACCTCGATCGTCACGCTCACGGCTCAGCACATTAGAGCTTCCTCCGCTACGCGATGGGGTGCATCGCCACGTATGGTCGTTTCATGGAACCCGCACGTGCTCTCGCAGCTGCCCTCGAACCCGTCGTCGGCCAGGTGTACTTCTCTCCTGAATGCCACGCGGGGTACGCCGCACTCGGTTTCGCTCCCAGTGCCACTCAAGCGGCGGGAGTCGCGCTACCGGATGGGCCGGCGTACTTCACCAGTCGCGGCTCGGTCATGGGCCAGGTCCCTGGCGAAGTGGTCGCCGCCGCGTTCGCAGTGTTCAACCCGGCAGCGGTCATCCCGTCGGTACGTCGCGGCTGGACGCTCACCGACGCCGCCACCATCTGCCAAGCACGCGACGACGGAGCCATCGCCCAGCTGGAGCGACTGCTCGGTGCTGCGCCCGTCGGCGTCGAGCGCGCTCGCGCGATCCTCACCCGCGCCGTCGAGCCGCTGCGGCCCGAGGGTCGCCCGCTGTATGCGGGGGTGCGTTCACTACCGATGCCCGGCACCGACCTCGGCGTCGTGTGGCGTCTTGGCGACCAACTGCGTGAGTACCGCGGCGACAGCCACACCGCAGCATGGATCAGCGCCGGTGTCGATGCCACCGAGATCGGTCTGCTCAGCGAGTTGTACTGGGGTCTGCCGATGCGCAGCTACAGCCGCACCCGCGCATGGAGTGACGAGCAGTTCGAGGCGGCACACCAGCGTCTGCGGTCGCGCGGACTTGTCGACGAGATCGGCTTCACCCCCGCCGGCCGCCAACTACGCGAGGACATCGAGACCCGCACCGACGTCCAGATGGCCGGCATCGCGCGGGCGATGGGCAGCGGTCTCCAAGAGCTGATCGACATCTTGCTGCCATGGGGTGAGGCCGTCCGCGCCGGCCACGGCTACCCCGCATCGGGGCCCCATGATCTTGCGGACCTGGCTAGGGACGTGGCCGTCGACCGCTGATACGGTCCGCACATGATCCTCCAGACGCTCGACGATGTCAGCCCAGAACAGTTCGCCGACCACACTGGTTGGCACCCGCAAGCGCAAGGGCTGTGTCAGGGAGAGATCTGTGTGCCCGCCGCCGGCAGCCTGCGCGCCGATGGCACTGTCGACATCGAGGTAGCCGCGCAACGCTTGGGCATGCCGCTGGTGCGCGACGCCGACCACGGCATCTGGGCATTGGGCCCCGCAACACTCGGGGGGACGGCGCTGACGACAGCAGCCGCCGCCGATCCAGCGTTGGTCACCCACGACGGCAAACCGTTCCGCCTGTCATCGCTGCACGGCCGAAAGGTACTGCTGGTCGCCTGGTCCAGTTATTGAGGCTGCCGCACCAGCCTGCCCGGGTGGCAGGCACTCCACACTGAACTCGCAGCACTCGGCCTGACGGTCGTCACCGTCGCCCTCGATGTCGAACCGGCGCACACGATGAAGTGGATCGATGCCGCTCGGCCCGCCGACGCTTCGCTGGCCCACCCCAGCTTGATCGACACGCAACACATCACCGACGAGCTGTTCGGCTTCAGCAACATCCCGATGGCCGTCTGGATCGACGAGACAGGCACCATCGTGCGGCCCGCCGAGGGGGCCTCCATCGAGACCAGCCCACTGCGCAACATGGACATCCCCGAGGGTCTGCCCGAGCGCATCACACGCATGCTGACCGAAGTGAAGAAGATCCCCGACAACGCGGAGGGCTATCGCGCCGCCATCGTCGACTGGGCCAACAACGGCGCCGAGTCGCCATACGTGCTCTCGGCCGACGACGTGGTTGCTCGCTCGCAACCACGAGGCGACGACGAGGCCCGCGCAGCGGCCTGCTTCGAGCTCGGCGAATACCTGCGACGCACTGTCGGCCCCGACGCTGCTGTGTCGTGGTGGCGCGAGGCGCACCGTCTCTACCCTGCAAACTGGACGTACAAGCGCCAGGCCTGGACGTTGGTCACCACCGCTGAAGGCGCCGACGACAACGACCTCATGCAGGGTCCCACCGACGTCTACGAAGGCAACTGGCTCGACGACGTCATTGCGTCCGGCGGCGGCGAGGCCTACACCGTGGTGCCGCGGCTGTAATCCAACCATTCGGTGGCAAAGTCGACAATGTCACGCATGCGGCACGAGATCAGTTCGCCGGCACCCAACGGCACCCTGGCCTCACCACCAGTCGCCGCGAACGCCGCGCCTGCCGCCTCGAAGTCGTGGTTGTCGTAGTCCACGTCGTCATAGGTCACCCACCGCCGCTCGCCGTCGCTCATGACCGGCACGCCAAAGGTGATGGAGTGTTCGCGCGCCCAGCGGGTACGCGACTCAGCCAGATGTAGCGATGTGTTGTTGGAGTGTCCGACGCCGACGAGCACAATTCGCGCGTCCAATTCGTACAGCCGACCCAGCGGTGAACTGTCACCGAACCCGGCCGTCATCTCGTGCGGGTGCACGACCTGGTGCGCCAGGGGTCCATTCGCCATCAG